>Ga0334887_1000181_pt1 | contig 107157 bp, 77 predicted proteins | sample GraSluR1_MG_10_FD_207217 | JGI IMG/M metagenome (GOLD analysis project Ga0334887, IMG submission 207217) | Sludge microbial communities from methane-producing bioreactor in Wageningen University, Netherlands - Granular Sludge_18_07-R1 | ecosystem: Engineered > Bioreactor > Anaerobic >...
GGCACTTAAGAAATGTTTCGATAGAACGTATCACTATAATACCTCTCCGTATAGAAGAGATAAAATCGAACCACTACAACTGAGATTGAGGTTCTGAAAAAAAATGGGGGAATGCCTGCTCATTTTCTTCTTGACACAAATTAACACTGAGTTATCTTAAAGGAAAGTATTATAAACTATTGGAGGAATAGATTTTAATGAGAAAGAAACTGATTTTAACCCTGGTAATATCCCTGTTCTGGTACCTTTCGTTAACGGGACTGGTTTTCGATAAAGCAGTAGAATTTCCCCGGATCAGTAATGATAGATTTGAGCTTGAATTACCGGTAATAATGGAGCCCGGCTCTCCGATGCTTGCTTATTATGAACTTCGCATCCTGCTCCCGGAAGGACACAAATTTACGGGAGCTGATTTTTCGTTTCAGAACGAGCAAGAATCAGAGAATATATACCTGCACTTTGCCACTGAACCACAGCCGATCTCTCAACCATCTTTCAGTGAAACTTTACCGAACATGGATATCTATCGATCTGATAGCTTTTATCCTCGAAGGAGATATGAAATTCTTGGAACAGAGAGGAAAAACGGTCATGATCTTCTTCTGATCAATGTTTATCCCTATTCTTACAATCCTGTCCGCCAAAGACTGAACTGGTACAGCAGCTACAGACTCGTTATCAACACAGAATATGATCAACAGACAGCCGAAGAGCAAAATCTCTTTTTGACCCAGACAGAGAGAGTCAGGAATGAACTATCTACCCTGGTCATGAATCCGGAAGAGATGTCTTCTTATAGTAAGAAATATGTCAGGACAGAATCTATTCTGCCCGATATCAATAATCCTTATAAAATGATCATTATTTCAGATGAATCAAAAGAGACTCTTTTCAACGATTACATAGACTGGAAAGAGAGCAATGGGATCAGTACCGGTTTCTTTTCTGTTAATGAAATCTATCAGAACTACCCTGGTGTAAATAATCAGGAAAAAATCCGTAATCTGATTATCGATGCCTACCAGACTTATGCTCAGACAGACACCCCATTGGAATACGTTATTCTTGGGGGTGATGACAGAATAATTCCGATCCGCGGAATGTACGGAGAGGTTGGACAGTATGTCGATTATAATATGCCCTCGGATGTTTACTACAGTAACTTAGACGGCACCTGGGATGCCAACGGTAATGGGATTTATGGTGAGATGGCAGATAATCCCGACTGGTTTGCCGAGGTTGCCCTGGGAAGGATACCTGCATTCACAGATTCTCAGTTTTTGAATTCTTTCCACAAAAGCTATCATTATGTCGATAATGCTACCTTCAGCAATGATATTGTTTATATGTTCGGTGAAAACCTCGATTATCAGCCAACCTGGGGTGGAGATTATAAAGACGTGATAATACCCTATATCCCCTCAGAATATTACCTTGATACACTCTATGAACGTGACGGTACCTTTAGCATTGCGAATGTTATGAATGCCATTAATAACGGTGTGGGAATTATCAACCACATCGGACATGCGAATTTTTCTATTGTATTCGGTCTGAATAACATCCGGATCGGAGCATTGACTAATACCGATTACGGTTTTGCTTACACCCAGGGGTGTTATCCGGCAGCTTTTGATACACCGACAAGCCAGGAATCGGGCTGTGTAGGGCAAAATTTGGTTACAACTTCCGGGGGTCTATTTGCCTTTATCGGTAATACCAGATACGGCTGGTATTCGCCGGGGAATACCAACGGTGCCTCTCAGGCTTATGATATTACTTTCTTTTCCGGTTTATACGAGCAAAACATCCGGGAATTAGGCTACACAATGAATTATTCCAAAGAACAATTAGTCAATCAGGCAATGTCAAGCGGTGTTATGCGCTGGGTCTATTATCAGCTCATTCTGTTTGGTGACCCTTCTATCGCTGTCAAAGACGCCAATGGCAATTTCCCTTATATTGAGCCGGTAAGCGTAGTTTTCGATGATGTCGCCGGTGATAATGACGGTATTGTCAATCCCGGAGAAACTATTCATATCTATATTGAACTGGCAAATCAGCCGAACTGGTCGGACGCTTCCGAAGTCACCGCTGTTATCAGTTTTGACAACAACTCGTTTAATTTGATAAATGACTCAGTTAATTATGGTTCTCTGGCTCAGAGCACTACCGGAACAAACACCAGCAACCCCTTTATCGTAAGCATAGATGAAAATGTTCCTTACGGTAATCATGTTATGCAGGTCCATGTGACTGCCGTAGGAGAAGGAAATACAACTTTTACTAACATCTATGAGTTACCGGTATCTGTGACTCTTATCCAAAAAGACTGGCCCTGGAATTCAAGCTATCCCATTTCCGCATCACCCTTATATCTTGATTTCACCGGTGATGACTTAGAAGAATTAGTTGTGGTAGATGCCCTGGGTAATATTACTCTGCTGGATTCCTCCGCTGAAGAACTGCAAGAAACGATAAATAATCAGGAAAATCTCTGGCGCAGCTTCTCTGTCGGAGATATAAATAATTCCGGAAATAAAGAGATTGTCATTGCCAGCAGAACCGGCAAAATACTGGTAATTGATCAACAAGGCGATCTGCTCTTCTCCTATGATGAATGCGGACAGCAGATATTGACGCCTGTCCTGTCAGACCTCAATAATGACGGGAGCCTGCAAATTATCAGCTTGGGACTGGATAAAAATCTCTATGTACTTAACTCTCTGGGTGAGCTGTCAGAAGGTTATCCGGTTCAGTTGCCCCATACTTCAATTGCAGACTTAGCTGTTGCTGATCTTAATGATGACGGCTATAATGAGATCATTATCGGGTCACTCGACGGTAATCTTTATGCCCTGAATTACAATGGTACATTTCTCGATGGCTTCCCGGTATCTCTGGGTTCAGGGGTAATCAGTGCTCCTATTGTTCTTGATAATAAGAACATCGCTGTCGGTACGACGAATAATAAACTCTTTCTTGTCTCTCCGGAGGGAGAAATAGTTTTCGAAAAAACTCTCTCCAATCGAATCTCAACCGAGATAATTGCAGCTGATTTTCTCAATGATGGAGAACTCGAATTAGCTTTTATCACTAACAATGGAACCGCTCATCTGCTTAATCAGAATGGAGAGTATTTAGACGGCTGGCCTCAGAGCTTTAATGAGCTGTTTTCCCAGCCTCCATTAGCTGTTGATCTGAACAATGACGGTTTTGTCAATTTTATTGCTTATAGTTCAGGGGGTAGAGTTTATGCCCTGCACAATGATGGTTCTTCGGTGGACTCCTTCCCCGTCCCCTTAAACACCTCTCTGACTGCTCCGGCTCTTATTGCCGATATAGATAATGACGGTGATTGGGACATAATACTAACTACCTCTGCCGGGGTTACTGTTGTCGATTACAAAGGAGCAAAAGGTTCAAATACTCCCTGGCTCCTCTACCGTGGTAATACTTACCGTACCGGTTTTTATGGAGATAATACTACTACTAATAGTGATATCCCCGTCAGTGATTACACTACTGCAATGAAACAAAATTATCCTAATCCTTTCAACCCCGACACAAGAATAGATTTCTCTCTGAAAGAAGATGCTTCTGTGGTACTTGAAGTCTTTAATATCAAAGGACAAAGAGTGACTACATTGGTTAATGAAGATCTGCCGGCAGGAAACCATTCCGTTGTCTGGAGGGGAACTAACAGCGAAAACCGTTCGGTTGCTTCTGGCATCTATTTCTATCGTCTGGTATCTCCTGAGAAAACAATTACCAAAAAGATGCTGTTAGTTAAATAGACTCCTTTAATGAGAAAAGCAATAATCGGTCTCTTTTGCTGTTTGTTGTTCTTTCCTATGACAGCTGCGCAACCAAATGAGGCGGTATTGATACCAAAGTCATTTTTGAATCTTCTTTTCAGCGAACAGCAGGACTGGATAGTATTACTCGCTGAAACAAGCAGCCAGAAAGCTTATCTGATCTCATTCCAAATGTCACCAGTTTCGGTAAAAGGTTACTCCAACCAACCGGAAGTAGAATTCGTAATCTTAAAAGAATTTTCTATCTCCTCAGGAAAACAGAAAGGGAGCAAGCGAAGTGAATGGGATTTACGTACTCCGGAAGGTTACTACCGGATTACCCAATACCGTCCGCCACATACCCTGCAGGATAAGTTTGGTACCGGTGCCTTTATCCTGAACTATCCCAACGAATTAGACAGAATTCTTGAGAAGACAGGAAGCGGTATCTGGGTTCACGGAACCGACAGGATCGATTTCATTGATTGTGATTCCGAAGGCTGCCTTCGGATGAAAAATGAAGATATTGTCTTTCTCAGAGATTATCTTGTTCCGGATCAAACTCCCGTGATAATCGTTAACCAGATAGACTGGCAGACGACAGATAGCCTCTGCTCTGTTCAAAACGAATGGAGAAACAGATTTTCCGGCTGGCTTTCAGCACAGGCAAACAATAATCTAACCCGTTTCCTCACTTTTTATCATCCTTCGTTTTATGCTCCAATACTGAATAAAGATATGGCAAGATGGAGTCTCTACCAGAAAGAGACAATTTTCAATGAGGAAACTCCCGCAGTTCTCTCATTCAGTGACCCGAAAATACTCTATCATCAGGATTTCCTGCTCTGGAAAGGATTGCAGACTACACCTGCTGCTCAGAATACTAACAGTAAACTCCGAACCGTTCTTTGGCAGTTTACAGAAGGAGAGTGGTATATCGTCCGAGAAACCAACGAAGAAGCAACAGAGTAGAACAAGCATTCTTATCAAACCGAACTTAACAACACCGGTTTCTCTAACCAAACTTCCTTTAGAATAGCCGCTTGATTATTCTAAAATAATGCCCCTCCGTCATTTTCCTGAGGAATGAGCTTAACAGAGACTTAACAATTTATTTAATCACCTTTAATCATTACCCCCTATTTCTTTGCAAAGCGACTTCAAAATAAAACAGTTAGTCGTTAAATGGAGGTAATAATGAAATGGTTAGCAGTTGTTTCGATTCTTTTTTTTGTATTTATTTCTGCAGCCCTGTCTGCTGAGTTTAAACCCTACGGTAGTGCCCGTGTTGGTTATTGGTATGAAAGTGAAAACGAAGATTGGAGTTCTACCGGTGAGAGTGAACTCAATCTTAATTATTTCTTACATAGTAACAGCCGTTTCGGTGCCAGATTAGAGCATGGTGATCTGAATGGCCGCATCGAATTCAGTGGTACCGGAAGCATTCGTTTGTTATACGGAGAATATAAGATGTCCGGTTGGTCTCTGTTAGTAGGACAAAATAGCACCGGTGTCTCCCAGAAGGCAAAACAAGGCTGGGGTGCGGATCAAGAACTTAAGGGCTGGGGAGCTATTGATGATAGCCGTAAACCTCAAATCAGAATGAAATTTGATAGCGGTCTTTATATAGCTTTTGTTCGTCCGGAATTAGTCAATGCTCAGGGAGCTGATCAAGGCAAGAACACTCTGTTACCAAAGATCAATCTCGGTTACGATGGTAAGTTGTCTGATGGTATCTCTTTCCAAGGCACCTTTGGGGTGAATCACTATTCTTACAACGAAAATGCCGGAAGTCTTGATCACGCTGTTTTAGCATACATACTCGGTCTATTGTTCGAGTTTGATCTTGATCCGATGAAAATTACAGCACACGTTAACTATGGACAGAATACCAAGAATTACGGGATAAGTACCGCTACTCCTAATACAGCAATATATGATGCCGTAAAAGATGAAATTGTTGATGTTACCACAATGGGTGGATTTGGACAGCTTTCTTATAAGCTTTCCCCCAACAGCCTCTTCACCGGTGGTGTAGGTTATGTCAGTTCGGATAGCGACGCTTTTGACAATGCTGATAGTGCAATGGCAGCTTTTCTGCAATTAGAACATAGACTTCACCGAAATGTCCGTTTAGTCCCGGAAATCGGTATGCTTAACGATATGAAAGATGTTAATGATAATGACCAGGGTAGTATGATATACTTTGGTACGCAATTAAGAATGGATTTTTAATTCTCTCCAATGAAAGAAACCCGATATGGCCTCCCTATCGGAATTTGAGTTAATGCAGTGGCGGTTCTGCTGCCACTGCGCTCTTAAGTGTACTCATTTATTGCAAGTAGGACTGGGCTTCTTCCAATCTGCCTTAAGGGCAGCCTCAGTTTGCATCCTGAATTAGCTTCTGAGTATCTCCACTAAAGGAAACCCGGGAGGAATCTCTTCCGGGTTTTCTTTATCTTCTTAGTTAACTGAAAAGCAAATCCAAAAATGGGACAGAACCTTCATTATTTAGATTAGTAACGACTATTTTATCCAGAGACCGGTAGTTTCACAATGAAACAAGTACCTTCTCCCTCTTTAGTTTCAATCTCTACAAACCCGTTATGTAACAAAACAATATGCTTAACTATTGCCAGCCCCAAACCTGTACCGCCATATTTTCTGGAGCGCGATTTATCTACTACATAGAATCTTTCGAACACCTTTTCTTTCTGATTGGCAGGTATTCCAATCCCACTGTCTTCAACACTCATGATCACAAACTGATCTTCCCTGGTTAAAGTAACTCTGATAAATCCTTTTTCGGTGTATTGCAAGGCATTCTCAAGCAGATTGACCAATAATTGTTCAATCCGGTATTCATCCGCTTTGATCGTTGGAATATCTTTATTCCCTGACACGATAAACCCGAGTCCCTTCTTCTCGATCTTATCCCGGTAAATTCGGGCTACGTGATCAATAACTTCTCTGATATTCAAGGACTGCAAATCAATACTTTTCTTTTGCTCAAGTTTGCTGAGGGTTAAAAGATCATTCACAATGTTTATCAGCCGGTTGACGTTTCTTTTGATGATCTCCAGATATTCCTTCCCTTCCGGAGTTACTTCATCCTCAAGAGTTTCCGCAAAACCCTTGATAGCAGTCAGAGGTGATCGCAGTTCATGGGAAACATTGGCAACGATGTCTTTCTTCACCTGCTTCAGTTTTCTCAAGCCCGTTATATTATACAATAGGACAAGCCTCTCTGCTTTCGGAAGAGCTAAGCTGCTGCACATATAAAACTGATCATCTAAAACTATCTCACCGGAATAATCGTTTTCCGAACTATACATTCTACGGATAAAATCAAATAATTCGGGCTGTCTGAGGGCTTCCCAATAGAACTTACCTACCAGAGTTTCTATCCCTGTAATACTTTTCAGACTCTTATTAGCTAACTCGATCTTCCCCTTTTCATCAATAACCAACAAGCCTTCATGAATTGTGTTGATTATTGTATCAAGGGAATTTTCATTCTCCCTGATCTCGTCTATCAATTCTCTTATTCTTTCTGCCATTAGGTTAAAATTCCGGCAAAGAGTTCCGATATCATCATGCGAATGCGGGAAAACATTGATCTCCAGATTCCCTTTCGCTATCTCATTGGCAGCTTGCGAAAGCTCTCTAACAGGTTTTGTTAATCTGAGAGAAAAGAGATAAATAACAACAAAAGCAATCATGAAAACTAAAAGCCCGACATAGAGAATCTCTTTTCGAAGCGAAACCATTAAACTATCAATCTGATCAAGATAAATACTGACTCTCAAAACGCCTATCACTTCACTGTTGTCAATGATCGGGATTGATTGATAAAGCATATCTGTATTCAGAGAGGTACTATATCGTATTGATTCACCCTTTAATCCCTGGAGAGCGGTTATTACTTCGGGACGATTACGATGATTGTCAAACCTTTCGCTCTCTCTTTCAGAATCAGCTATCACAACACCCTCGATGTCAATAACAGTGATCCTTATCTTGCTCTCCTCTCCCAATTTCTCGATATATTGGACAATCTCTTCATACTTTTGCTGACTCATCAGATCATTGATCCCGATTAAAATACTATTTCCCGTATCCGACAGATTTGTTCGCAAAGTTTCGATATAATGATTCTTGATTATCTGATAGGAAATCAAAGAAACAGCAGCAATCAAGATAAAATTGATGCTCAAAAAACCCAAAAGTATTTTAAAAAAGATGGTGTGTTTCATCAGGTAACAGATTCATCGATCTTGTATCCGACTCCTCTTACATTCTGGATAATATTACCCGCCTTGCCGAGTTTTTGCCGCAGATGATTAATGTGGACATCAACTGTTCTATCAATGACTATTTTCTCATGACCCCAGAGAAAATCCAGAATTTTATCGCGAGAAAAAACCCAGCCGATATGGGAAGTTAGAAGCTGAAGGATTTTAAACTCTGTTCCGGTTAGATTAATCTTCTCCCCGGAAACTGAAACCTGGTGTTGATTCAGATCAATCCTTAAAACATTGCCAATTACTCTGATATCACTCTCAGTATCTCTCTTTCTTCTCAAGACCGCTTTAACTCTTGCCGTCAACTCTCTTGGAGAAAAAGGTTTTGTAACATAATCATCTGCTCCCAACTCCAGACCGAGTACTTTATCAACTTCATCGCTTCGGGCAGTCAGCATAATAATTGGGATATGACTGTAGTCTTTATCACTCTTTAAATGTTTACACAATTCCATCCCGTCGGTAAAGGGAAGCATCAAATCCAGAATTATCAATGAGGGGGGAGTTATCTCAATTTGATTCAACAAGTTGGTAGTATCTTCGAATTTCTTTGTTTTAAAACCTGCCTTCTTAAGATGAACATCCACAAGCTCAAGAATGTCAGGTTCATCATCAACAATAAAGATCAGCCTCTCTTTCATCTATCAAACCACCCTTTGGAGTTATTCATCTCCAGTAATATAATCTATTAGACGAACTCTCTCAGGCAAGCAGGTTTATTGTCAATCTGATTTTTACCTAATTCTTTTCTATCAGGTGAAGGCTGAATATTTGATTGTCAGGATTTTATAACTCAAAACCTCCTTTTCTCTACCGGAGATACTTGTAGCAAAAGCATTGTTCTCTTTCTCGAACCAAAGCCCTGGTGCTCTGGGTTAACATCATTTCTCTTCTTTTGGCTTCTTTCTGCTGAAAATTAACCGAAAATTAATTATTCCTTAACCACGTTTTAAACCTTCTTCCGTATTATGTATTAGTATGGTTAAAAATGATGAGACTAAGATTATTCAGGACTATGCCAATCTGGTAAAGTCAATTGTACGCCGTTATAAAGGTTACGGTTGCCTTAGCGAAGATCTCTTTCAAGAGGGAATGATTGGTCTGCTGGAAGCTAAGGAGAGATATCAAGAGGAAAAAGGTGCCTCATTCGGTACTTATGCAACCTTTTGGATAAAAAAAAGGATTATTGCTTTTCTAAATAAAGAAAGCAAACAATCTATGAATGCTCTCCCTTACAATGATGCCATCCAAAACGATAACTACGAAATCCTTACAGAAAACGGAGAAGAACAGGAGATTGAACCGGAAGAGAACATCTCCTTACCTGATGAACTTCCTGCTATTGAAAAACAGTTTCTGATCTTGCATTTTGAGAAGAAGAAAACCTTAGCAGAAATTGCTGCAATCATGAATCTGCCGCGTGAGAAAGTTAGACAAATCAAGCAGAAAGCCTTACGAAGAATGAGATTAACAAAGAATTAACTCTTCCTTAAATCCTGCTTAACAGTATGATTTTATATATTTTTTTATGAGTATGAAGTATCATTGGATTAAAGGAAGTTTCGTCCAATAATCTGGATGCGGAGTAATAATCGGAAAATGACAATCCGAAAGAAATAATCATCTACAGGAGGATGAAGATGAAAAACTATAGTAGATTACTGATTGTCGTGTTTGTATTGATGTTAATGGCAAGTCTCTCTGCTCAAAGAAGAGTAGAGTTAACAGGTGCCGGGGCAACCTTTCCCTATCCACTCTATAACAGAATGTTCGAGGATTACCATCAACAGACCGGTGTAAGGGTAAACTACCAAGGAATTGGTTCCGGGGGCGGTATTCGACAGCTATTTAGTAAAACCGTAGATTTCGGTGGTACAGATGCCATCGTTGGACCTGACAGAATGGCAGAAGCGGATGGTGAAATAATACATATACCTATCTGTCTGGGAGCCGTTGTTGTGACCTATAATATACCAGGAAATCCAACTCTTAAAATGACTTCAGATATAATAACAGATATCTATTTAGGCAAAATAACCCTCTGGAGTGATGACAGAATAAAGAGTCTGAATCCCGGTGTGAACTTACCGGACCTAAACATTGCTGTTGTCAGACGTTCCGATGGCAGTGGAACAACCTCCATCTTCAGTAATTATCTCAGCAAAGTAAGCTCTGAATGGAAAGAGAAGGTTGGTGAAGGTACTTCTTTGAATTGGCCCATTGGTTTGGGAGCCCGAGGAAATCCTGGAGTCGCAGGAATGGTACAACAGCTGCCCGGATCTATCGGTTATGTTGAATTGATCTATGCCATGTCCAACAATTTACCTTATGCCCATATTCAGAATAAATCCGGAAACTACATTGAACCGACGATCAATTCCGTCAGCCTTTCTGCAAATGTCACATTGCCTGACGATACTATGGTCTCTCTTACAAATACAGATGCTGCCCAAGGTTATCCGATAAGCGGATTTACCTGGATCATTCTCTATAAAGAACAGAATTACGGCAGAAGATCAAGAGAGCAGGCCTTAGAAACCAAAAAACTGCTGGAATGGATGATCGGTGATGGGCAGAAACATGCCGAACCTTTACATTATGCCCCTTTGTCAACTGAAGCAGTCAAAAAAGCACAGGCTTTACTCAAGTCTATTACCTTTGATGGCAGAAAGCTACCGTAACCATTGTTTGTCAGTCGAGGTTGGATGCTGAAGCATCCAACCTCTTATTTTTTTTGAAAAGCAGCAACAAGACTCACAGATTTTAACGTTAATTGGTCCGGAACTCTTAACAATGTTTGCCGTATCTTGTTAGGATTTTCACGCTGATTAGTGCAACAATAACCCAGGTCAGGCTGAGATGAAAGTTAATGTAGATAATGTATTCAAATTCTTCTTGAAATCGTCCTCGATGATTATTCTAATAGTTTTGATGATCATATTTTTCACGCTTCTTTGGGATTCTAAAGATGCGATTATGCATAATGGTCTCAGATTCTTCACCGGAACTACTTGGGATCCGGTGAGAGATGAATATGGTTCTCTCCCTTTTCTTGCCGGTACTCTTTTTACTTCTTTTACTGCTCTTTTAATGTGTCTCCCCTTCTCTTTTTCAATATCAATTCTTATGGGAGAGTATTTTAGGCACGGTTATTTCTCTTCGATAATGAATACTACCATTGAACTGTTAGCCGGTATTCCCTCAATTGTTTACGGTTTCTGGGGCTTATTCGTCTTTGTTCCCTTTATCAGAGAACTACAGATGAAATTTAACATCCTCCCCTATGGTGTAGGCATTTTCACAGCTTCAGTGATACTCTGTTTTATGATCATCCCCTATGCTGCCAGCATAGCCAGGGAAGTTATCAATATGGTTCCAACCGATCTGAAAGAGGCAGCCTATTCTCTGGGAGCAACCAGATTAGAAGTTGTCAGATTCATTATTATCCCGCACGCTATGTCCGGTATCTTTGCCGGGGTTCTCTTAGCTCTGGGCAGGGCACTGGGGGAAACTATGGCTGTGACAATGGTGATCGGAAACAATAATGTCCTTCCTGACTCCCTGTTTGCCCCCTCCAATACCATGGCTAGCCTTATCGCCAACGAATTTGCTGAAGCTGTCCAGAGCCTTCACCTCTCAGCATTGGTGCAGATAGGGTTGTTATTGTTCCTTGTAACGATGATAATCAATATTATTGGTAAAATGGTTTTGAAAAAAATGAGCTTTCAGGGATGTTGACAGATCATTATCTCTTTTTCAACAAAGGGAGTGATGATTGTTTTAAACAATCTATGTTCAAGTTTAATGATCAAGGTGTACGATTAACATGCAAAACAAAAAAATAGCATTAAGGCTGATCAAAGACCGGTTGTTCAGTACCGTATTGATAATAATTTCATCTTTCTCCGTAGTACCGTTAGGTTTCATTCTCTATTTCCTCGTTGTAAAAGGGGCTACGGCTATTAACCTGGAATTTCTCCTCTCCGGTCCTAATCCTTACGGAGAACCAGGGGGTGGTATCGCTCATGCTATCGTTGGTACTCTCATCCTTATCCTGTTAGCTGCTGTTATCTCAATACCTTTCGGATTATCTATCGGGATTTTCCTCGCTGAGTTTCAGAAAAGTAAATTAGCGTATTGGGTCCGGCTTGGTGTCGATATTCTGCAAGGTATCCCTTCCATAGTTATCGGAATAATTGCCTGGAGTTGGATTGTCAGGCCGATGAGAGCGTTCACCGCTCTTTCCGGTGGAATTGCTTTGGCTTTGATGATGCTGCCAATAATTGTTAGAAGTACTGAAGAGACAATTAAACTGATTCCCACATCTATCAAAGAAGCATCTTTATCTTTGGGAGTCTCATATTATCATACGATCCTGAAGGTAATCCTTCCTTCCGGAATCAGTGGAATAGTTTGCGGAATCCTCCTTTCTGTGGCCAGGATTGCCGGTGAAACGGCACCATTGATCTTTACCGCCTTCGGAAGTAGATTTATGAACCTCAATATAATGAAGCCTGTTGAGAGCATGCCGCTTTTAATCTATCGTTATGCTTCCAGTCCTTACCGTGATCTGCATACTATGGCTTGGGGGGCATCATTTGTTCTCGTTGTTTTTGTTCTAACCCTGAATATAGTTGCTAAAGGAGTTTGCAAGAGATGGTGCATAAAGTACTGATGATAAATGATTTTTCCGCATATTTCGGAAAGGATAAAGTAGTAAAGAATATCACTCTCGCTATAGAAGACAGCAAAATTACCGCTGTTATGGGTCCTTCGGGGTGTGGTAAATCTACTCTGTTGCGTTCGGTTAACCGAATGCATGAACTCAATCCCAATACCTCAGTAAGTGGCAGTATCGTTTTAAAAGGTAATGACATATACCGAATGAACCCAATTCTACTCCGGCGGCATATAGGCATGGTCTTTCAAAGACCCAATCCCTTCCCAACAATGAGTATCTATGATAATGTCATTGCCGGTTACAAACTGAACGGAATCAAGCTTACCCGGCAAGAGAGAGACTCTATCGTGGAAGAATCACTAAAAAAAGCAGCACTGTGGGATGAGGTCAAAGATAGTTTACGAAAAAAGGGAACTTTCTTATCAGGTGGTCAACAACAGAGATTATGTATTGCCCGGGCTCTGGCAATGAAGCCTGAGATTATGCTGCTCGATGAACCTACCTCAGCTCTTGATCCTAAGGCAACTGCCTTCATCGAAGAATTGATAGTCCAGTTGAAAAAAACTGTTACTATTGTCTTGGTTACCCATAATATTGCTCAGGCTGCCCGGGTTTCGGATTATACGGCTTTTCTGTTTTTGGGTGAATTGATCGAATTTGGGGTAACGGAAAAGATCTTTACCGTTCCCTCAGATAAGAGAACCGAAGAATACCTGACGGGCAAATTCGGTTAGTTCTCTACCATGAGAAGCGTTAGCAGCAAGGTGAGATAACTACAAGGAGAAGAAATGATTCAGGACAAGATAAATAAACTTAAAGAAAAGCTTATCACAGCAGCAAGTATTGTTCAAATGATGATAGAAAAAAGCATCGTAGGCTTAACTGAAGGTTATTCTGACAAGCTTTTCGAAGTCTTCAGACATGAAAAGGATGTAAATTTGATGGAAATCGAGATTGAAGAGATGTGCACCAATGTAATTGCTCTACATCAGCCGGAAGCAAAAGATTTACGCACAGTATTGATGATCTATAAAATCAACAATGACATTGAAAGAATTGGTGATCAGGCGGTGAATATTGCAGAAAGCAGCCAGTTTCTAATCGAAAGACAAATTCTTAAACTGACGAACTCCCTTCCTCACATGGCAAGAGAGACTATTGATATGATTCGCGACAGTATCTCTGCCTTTGCAGACAATGATACTAAGCTCTCTATGCAGGTTTGTGAAAGAGATTCTATAGTTGACAAATTACACGAAAATATCATCCATGAGTTGATCGGAATTATGATCAATGATCCCAAAACAATAGAAAGGGCTTTGCACCTGATCAGGATCTCCAAAAATCTGGAGAGAATTGCCGATCTCTCCACTAACATCGCTGAAGACACTATTTTTATGGTAGCAGGCCGAGTTATAAAACATAATGTTGAGAGTTAATCCCCTGCCTTCTAACTTCTGAAGAACTCTCCTGCATAGATCTGTTTTTTTTCAAACTTATCCCCCCTAAGTGAATCTTTGGTATCTCAATAATCGCTCAAGAAAAATGTGGGATTTATTAACAAATAGTTCACAAAGTACTAATAAATTCTTAATGCTGATGGCGTATTTATTGATGTAAACAGGGTTAAACACAAGGAGACATTATGGCTTTAGTTGATCTGCATCTGCATTCTATTCATTCTGAACATCCCTCCGAATGGTTTTTACAAAGATTGGGAGCCCGGGAATCATATACTAATCCGTTAGATATTTATCAATTAGCTAAAAATAGCGGAATGAATTTCGTTACGATAACTGATCATAACTCCATTTCCGGCTCTTTACTCTTAAAGAAAAAATACCCGAAAGATACCTTTGTCAGTGTAGAAACGACAACTTATTTCCCCGAAGACAGGTGTAAAATTCATCTGCTGATCTTTGATATAAATGAAATGCAGTTCCAAAAAATTCAAGAGTTAAGATCAAATATCTATCTTTTAAGGGAATATATTAAAGAGAATAACATCGCTCACTCAGTTGCTCATGCGACTTACTCCATCAACAAGAAACTGAATATTGAACATCTGGAGAAGCTGATTTTATTATTCGATGTATTCGAAAGCATTAACGGCGGGAGAAATCTAACACACAACGAGGCCTGGTTTAATACTTTGAAAAACCTGAAACCCGAACACATCGAGTATCTCAGCAATAAACACTCAATTGAGCCTTATAGCAGCAACTCCTGGCTTAAAGGTTTTACGGGTGGGTCTGATGATCATGCCGGAATATTTGTTGGAAAATCATACACCTATGCCCAAACAGATAATCTAACTGAATTTCTCAGACTCCTGAAAGAGAAAAAAACTTTTGCCGGAGGAAGGCATAATGATTATCAGTCTCTCGCCTTCTCTGTTTATAAAATTGCTTATGAGTTCTCAAAAAGTAAGAATAGAACGCTTTCCAATTCCTTTTTCAATCAATTGTCGGAAATGATCTTCTCCGGGCACCCTGGTAATTTTATCGATAACTATAACCTTAAAAGATTAAAAAAGAAATCGCTGAGCAACGGAGACAAGGCAAGATATCTCCTTTATGACCTAATCCAAACCTTAAGAAACAACAAGAAAACTCCAATCTATGAAAATTTAGACCTGATCTTTGAACGTATTGAAGAGATAAGTGATGAATTCTTTAAAGATGTGTTTAAGCAGGTCGAGAAGAATATTAATCAGGGCGATTTGTTTAGTTTCTTAAAAACTTTTACTTCCTCTTTGCCGGGCATATTTTTATCTTTACCCTTTTTTACCACCTTAAAACATATGGGACAAGGAAGAGATCTACTGGAAGAACTTCACTCCCGCTTTGCTGTCTCCCATCCTAAAAAGAAGAGAGTGTTATGGTTTACCGACACTATTAATGACCTTAATGGGGTGTCTGTCACTCTAAAACATTTGGGCTGGTATTCTCATAAAAACAACTATAATATTACTATCGTTACCAGTTTACCGGAATCTGAAATCACAGAACATCTACCTCCGAATATTCTCAATCTGACTTCTGTTTATGAATTCAGACTTCCAGTCTATAAAAGCTACAAGCTGAGATTCCCCTCTATCCTTAACTCTATCTCGAAAATCTACAAACTTAAACCAGATGAAATATTTGTCTCAACACCTGGTCCTCTCGGCTTAATGGGATTACTGGTAAGTAATTTGCTGAGCATTAAAAGTACCGGGATATATCACACTGATTTTTCTGCTCAGTGCCATTCTATTGAACAGAGTGAATCTTTAGCCGGCTTGATTGAATCATATACAAGATGGTTCTATTCGTCTTTGAATTCTATCAAAGTTCCTACCTCCAATTATATCGAACTTTTATCGCAAAGAGGTTTTGATCACAAGGTAATGAGTGTTTTTAAAAGAGGAATTGATATAGAACTCTTTGCTCCAAACAGCAGGGATAGAGAAGAAGTCATGACAAAGTACAGCATCGAAAAAGGGTTTAATCTCTTATATACCGGCAGGATCTCCAAAGATAAGAACTTAGATTTTCTTATAAGGGTTTTCAACGCTTTAAGATCACAACACCAGAATATCAACCTTTTAATTATCGGAGATGGTCCCTATTTGCAGGAATTGGAAAAAAAGCACTTGCTGAATGAACGAATAATCTTTACAGGTCCGATTGACAGAGATTTGTTACCTGAGATTCTCTCTATGGCTGATCTTTTCGTTTTCCCCAGTAATACAGATACCTTTGGAATGTCAGTCCTGGAAGCTCAAGCCTGTGGTATTCCGGCATTAGTGTCAAATATGGGTGGTCCTCAGGAAATCATCATTGATCAGATAAGCGGATTTGTTCTTCCGGCAGATGATCTAAAGGAGTGGTCGACAAAAATCTCATTTTTCATCGAGCTTGCTCAAGCAAATATTCCCTTATATCTTCAGTTTAAAGAAAAATCACGCAGCAATGTAGTTGCAAATTATAGCTGGGACCTTTTTCTCGGCGAATTAGCAGAAAGACCCTTTTACGAAAGGGGCAAGGGACACGAAGAAGACTTTACTGTAGAGACAATACCCCACTGGTAAACAAAATTATTGCGATACTGATAACCAACAAAATCTCTCCGCTGCTTTTGATTAATAATCTTCTCTTGTTCTCCCACTCATCACGCTAAGCTGATATCTTTCTCAGGCAATACAGGAAGACAGCCGCTCTCTCCCAGTTAAACTAATGAGCCTTTTTTTTCGATCAGAGTAAGAGTAAAGGAACAAGAGAAAAAATATTTTTCATTGACAAAAAAAGGGTTAGATTGTTATTAGCACTCTGATTAGTTAATTGCTAAACTTTGAACTAAATTGAGAATAAAAACAGAAGTAAGGAGGAACAACATGGCAAAACAGATTAAATTTGGTCATGAATCACGAAATGCAATCAAAGCCGGAGTAGATAAGCTGGCTGATGCAGTAAAAGTTACTTTAGGTCCACGGGGAAGAAATGTTGTTTTAGACAAGAAATTCGGCTCACCGACGATCACAAATGATGGTGTCACCATAGCAAAAGAGATCGAATTAGAAGATCCTTTTGAGAATATGGGTGCCCAGCTTTGTAAAGAGGTTGCTGAAAAAACACACGATATCGCCGGAGACGGAACAACTACAGCAACCCTTTTGACTCAAGCTATAATTGAAGAGGGGTTAAAACATGTTACTGCCGGTGTTAACCCTATGTACCTAAAAAGGGGTTTGGAAAAAACAGGGAAAGTTATCGTTGAAGAGATCAAAAAATTCAGTAAGGATATCTCCGGTTCGGATGAGATTGCTCAGATTGCCTCAATTTCAGCGAACAACGATCCTGAAATCGGCAAACTGATAGCAGAAGCCATGGAATCAGTCGGTAACGAGGGAATAATCAATGTGGAAGAAGCAAAATCTATCGACACCTACATGGAAAAAGTTGAAGGTATGCAGTTTGACAGAGGTTATGTCTCTCCCTATTTTGCTACTGACATGGATAAGATGATTGCTGAGTTAGACGACCCCTATATTCTTCTTTATGATAAGAAGATCAGTGTTATGAAAGACCTGCTTCCAATTTTGCAGGAAGTTGCTCAATCAGGAAAACCTTTGATGATCATTGCTGAAGATATTGAAGGAGAGGCTCTCGCTACATTGGTAGTCAATAAACTGCGCGGCACGATAAATGTTGCAGCTGTTAAAGCCCCCGGTTTTGGTGACCGCCGTAAGGCAATGATGGAAGATATCGCTATTCTTACCGGTGGAACCGTAGTATCCGAAGATTTAGGCCGTAAACTGGACAGCATAACCATGCAGGATCTCGGTAGTGCCAAAAAAGTAATCGTTGAGAAGGAAAACACTATAATTCGTGAAGGAGCCGGTTCTGATAAAAGTATCCAGGGTAGAGTAAAACAGATCAGATCTCAGATTGAGGAAACATCTTCCGAATATGATAAAGAAAAGTTGCAGGAGAGACTGGCTAAACTGAGTTCCGGTGTTGCCGTTATCAAAATCGGAGCAGCCACTGAGACTGAGATGAAAGAGAAGAAAGCCCGTGTTGACGACGCCCTGCATGCAACCAGAGCTGCCGTAGAAGAGGGTATTGTAACCGGAGGCGGAGTATGTTTGATCCATGCTGCCAAAGCAATTGACAAGATGTCTTTTGCCAACCATGAAGAGAAAGTCGCCGCCATGATTATGAAGAAAGCCCTCCTTGTTCCGGCTTTCCAGATAGCCAAAAACGCCGGAGAAGAGGGTGCGGTAATTGTTGATAAACTCAACAACAGCGATGACATACATTACGGATTTAATGCCGACAATGGTAAATTCGAGGATATTTACAAATCAGGAATTATTGATCCCGCTAAGGTTGTCCGTTCAGCAGTCCAGAATGCAATTAGTATTTCAGGGCTTTTCCTGACTACCGAATGCATTGTTACCGAAATTCCGGAACCAGAATCTGCATCTCCAGCACCGGGTGGTATGCCTCCGGGAATGGGTGGAATGTATTAATCAAGGTCTGCACAAGTTTCAACATAGATACTAACAGCATCTGTAGAGATGCTTTATAACCTTCAGACACAATAACTGCTCTCGAGTGGTTATTGTGTCTTTTTTTCTAAATATAATGAGGAATCAAAAATCATCCTTGACACAGAAAGCTGTGATAAAATATTTTGACACGATAAATAGTAAACTAAGGAGAATGTCTTTATGAAAACCCTAACACCAAAGCAGGATCAGATAAGACAGGATTGGCTTCTAATCGATGCGGAGGGTCAAACTTTGGGCAGATTATCGACTCAGATAGCGGGATTATTACGAGGGAAGCATAAACCATATTTTGCCCCCCATCTTGATACCGGCGACTTTGTCATAGTCATAAATGCAGAAAAAGTTCATCTTACCGGCAACAAAGAGCTTCAGAAAACCTACAAAACTTATAGTGGTTATCCCGGTGGCTACAAAGAGATACCTTTTGCTCGGTTAAAAAGCAAAAAGCCTGAAGAGATTATCACAAAAGCCGTTAAAGGCATGCTGCCCAAGAATCCGCTGGGAAGAAAACTATTACTGAAGTTGAAGGTTTATAGCGGAGCAGAGCATCCGCATGAAGCACAAAAACCGTTAGTAATTAGTCAATAAAGAAAACAATAGACAGGTAAATGATAAGCCTAAAGGATTGGTTAGAGTTCAATAATTGTGGTGAACCATCCATCTTAAAGGGAGAGTTGTTTACCCCTTAATGGAGGAATTATAGATGCAGTATTTTGATGCAGTAGGTCGAAGAAAGACTTCTGTGGCTCGAGTTCGTTTGACCCCCGGAACAGGTAAAAGACTTATCAACAATCAACAGATGAAAAATTATCTCAATAGAGAAACATTGGAAATGATCGTTGAACAACCTTTTGAGATAGTTAAGCTCTCCGATAAGATTGACCTTAATGTCAATGTTGACGGTGGTGGACTATCAGGTCAGGCAGGAGCTATAAGGCATGGTATCGCCCGTGCTTTAACGCTGTATGATGAAAGTCTTCGACCCGACTTGAAAAAAATGGGACTTCTTACCAGAGACCCGAGAATGGTCGAAAGAAAGAAGAGTGGTCGTCCGAAAGCACGTAAGAGATTCCAGTTCTCGAAACGTTAATTTGGCGGATTCTGGCTATGAATAGCTATTCATAGCCGAGCTTTAAGAAGAGTTTAACCAATAATCCATTCCGGAGTTGCAAGGCGGTGTCCAGGAACAAACCGACCCTCTCACCTGATGAGATTGCCGGTCTTGAAACTGGATTGAATTGCTTATATCCGGGATGATAAAAAAAACCGTAACGTAAGGAGTAATTATGTCAGTTGTTATGATGAAACAATTGTTAGAATCGGGAGTCCATTTTGGTCATCAAACCCATAAATGGAACCCGAAAATGAAAAAGTACATTTTTATCAAGCGAAATGGTATCCACATTATTGATTTGAAACAAACAGTAGATGCCATTAATGATGCTTATATGTTCTTGAAAGAGATTGCTGCCAAAGGTCAGTACGTCCTTTTTGTCGGTACCAAGAAGCAATCCAAAGACGCCATCGAAGCTGCGGCTAAGAAATGTGATTCCTTTTATGTTAGCAATCGCTGGTATGGCGGAATGTTAACCAATATGCAAACCATCCGTAAATCAATCAGTAAGCTCGATTATTATGAGCAGATCGTAGAAGACGGAACCATTAACAGCTTCACTAAACTCGAAGCGACTAAAATGAAAAGAACCTATGATAAAATTACTAAAGCTCTCGGAGGTATTCGGGGAATGGATACTCTGCCGGGGGCAGTAGTGGTCATAGATACTATTCATGAAGAGATTGCCGTTCACGAAGCGCGGAAATTAAACATTCCGATTGTCGGTATGGTTGATACAAACAGTGATCCCGATCTTATCGATTATGTCATCCCGGCGAATGATGATGCCATACGAGCAATATATCTGATTACTGATATTTTTGCTAATGCGATAATTGAGGGAATACAGATAATGATGGAAGGGGCAGCTGCTTCTTCAGAAAAGGAAGAAGCGGAGCCAGAGGAAGAAAAACCTTCTGAGGAAAAAACAGAAGCTACTGAAGAGATTCCTGAGAAGAAGTCAACCGCCAAAGTCATTAAAAAAGAAGCTGCAGATAAGACTGCTGACTCATCTGCAATGACTTTTACTGAGAAACCAATCAAGAGAAGTATTGAAGCTGAAAAACAGCAAGAGAAAACCGAAGATTCTGAGTGATCTTCTGTTCAATCTTACTGCAACAATTTTATTTTAAGCTTTCTTAGCTCTTTCAGATACTTCTGAGCTAAGAATGACAATAAATGACTCAAGAGTCAGATAGAATTAAGAAAAAGGAGATAAATATGCAGATCAGTGCCCAGATGGTAAAGGAGTTACGTGATAAGACCGGTGTTGGAATGATGGATTGTAAAAAGGCATTAAAAGAGACTGACGGCAATATGGAAGAGGCAATCAAATATCTGAGGGAAAAGGGGATTAGCAAAGCAGCCGGTAAATCCGATAGAGAAGCTAAAGAAGGCATTGTACAGGCTTATGTTCATTTTAACGGTAAACTGGGAGTTTTGGTAGAAGTAAACTGCGAAACAGACTTTGTCGCCCGAACAGATGACTTTCAGGAATTGTGCAAAAATATCGCTATGCATATAGCTGCCTCAGCACCTCTTGCAGTGAGCGAAGAGCAAGTAGATCAACAACTGCTCTCTCAAGAACGAGATATTTACTATAATAAAGCGATTAACGAAGGAAAACCGGAAAATATTGCCCAGAAAATTGCTGATGGACAGATTCAGAAATTTGTGAAAACTAACTGCCTGTTAAATCAGGAATACTTTCGTGAATCAGATAAGAGTGTCCAGGACGTCCTGCATGAAGCAGTAGCAAAAATGGGCGAAAATATTCAGATTGCCAGATTTACCCGTTATTCATTAGGCGAGTAATTAGCAATGACCCAGAGTCATTGTCCTCAAAATTAGCAATCATTCTCCCGAGGTATCAATATGTCAGAATTCTTTAAACCGGAAAAGATCCAGAGAATTGTAATCAAGATCAGCGGTGAATTTTTAGCCGGCAGCAAGAGCATAGGCTATGATCATTCCGTCTTAGAACAGCTTGCAGATGATTTCATAACCATTAAGAAGATGGGATTGGGAATTGGGATAGTTCTTGGTGGAGGCAACTTCTTTCGTGGAGCAAAAGAAGAGATAAAGGGCATTGATCGAATAACAGGCGATCATGTAGGAATGCTGGCAACCGTACAAAACAGTCTCATCCTGGGGGACTATATTCGGCGGAGGAACTATCAGATAGAGGTTTTTTCCTCTATAGAAATGGACAGGGTTTGCCGTTTCTATACACCGTCTAATGTTGATAATGCTATGAATAAGGGGAAAATTTGCTTTTTAGCGGGTGGCACCGGAAATCCCTATTTTACGACAGACACTGCAGCAGTACTCAGAGCAGTGGAACTTAAAGCAGATCTTGTCGTAAAAGGGACAAAGGTTGATGGCGTTTATAGCACTGATCCTGTAAAAAACTCTAATGCCATATTTTTCCCTGAAATCAGTTATGATGAATTATTGGCTAAGAGACTTAATGTCATGGATATGACAGCATTTTCACTTGCCAGAGACCATCATATTGCGATGAAGATCTTCAATATAACAAAACCGGGTAATCTTTCTGGTGCTATCTTTAAGAAGGATGTAGGGACACTAATCTATTCATAGATCTCATAATAACACCTCTTATATATTCGCGATGTTAGTGTCCATTTCTTTGATAATTACCATCAAATAACAAGGAGAATAAGAATGGATAAAGTTAGGCAGCAATTAGAAGAAAAAATGAGCAAAGTTATCGATTCATTGGCTCATAACTTTACGAAATTGCGTACCGGCAGAGCAAGCGCCTCAATTTTAGAAGATATAAAGATAAACTACTATGGTGAAGTGACCCCGATCAAGCAGCTCTGCTCAATTGCAACTCCCGAACCGAGGCTGATAGTTGTTCAGCCATGGGATAAGACAACTTTGACTGATATTGAAAGGGCTATCTTAGCTGCTAACTTAGGAATAACACCCGAAAACGACGGCAAAGTTGTCCGTTTGCCTTTTCAACCTCTCACAGAGGAGAAAAGAAAAGAGATCGTCAAACAAATCAAAAAGATATCGGAAGAGAGCAAGATTGCAGTCAGAAACATCAGAAGAGAAGGAAATGACATAACTAAACAGATGGAGAAGGATAAAGAAATCTCTGAAGATGAAATGAAAAAGATGCAGGACGATATTCAGGAATTGACTGATAAATGGATAGACAAGATTTCTGAAGCAGCTAAAAATAAAGAACAAGAAGTTATGTCTGTATAAGATAACTATCAATAAAGGAATGGTGAACCAATAATATATGCTTTATATAATAACTTCAGAATGTGTCGTCTGTGGAGAGTGTCTTGATGTATGCCCGGTTTCAGCAATTAAGGAAGGAGAAGATCAGCTCTATATTACCGAAGCCTGCGTTTGTTGTGGAAAATGTGCGGAAATTTGTCCGGTTGAAGCCATTAGAATAAATAACAAAAAATAATGGTCCTCCAGTTGATTCGTTAATGAGTATCAGTGCCTGATGAATATCTGAGATGTTAGAAAAACTTCTTATGTCACATTTTTTCCCAAAGAGATCTCTCCGGAGAGTTTCTGACTACGGACTGGTATGAGCTCCCCTAAACTTTCCGGAAAAGATCCCAATATCTCTCAATAGGTTTTTTTTTGCTGTACCACTCCATCACCCAATTCTTTAAAGATTTTCGTCGAATCAGAACAATACTCTCAAGAAAAAAATCTTGCAAAATATATCCCCTTTTGTAATAAAGACCATTAAGAATTGTTATGGTATTAACCGATAGTCGCTGAATTCTTTTTTTTAGCTATACGTTTTTTTCTTTCAAATCGTTAAGATAAAGGTTGTTTAAAATGATGAAAGCTATGATAATCGGTAGTGGGGGCAGAGAACACGCCATAGCTGAGGCATTTGCCAGAAGCAAAAAGATCGGAAAGATTTTTGTCTCTCCGGGAAATCCCGGAATGAACAAGATTGCCGAACCACTTTTAACTAAAGATTTCAGAGAGCTCTACGAGGTGATTTGTTCCCGGAAAGTGGATCTCGTTTTCATTGGTCCCGAACAACCGTTAAAAGATGGTTTGAGTGATTACCTGATGCATAAGGGTATCAAAGTTGTCGGTCCTTCCCGGGAAGCTGCTCAATTAGAAACAAGCAAGGTTTTTTCGAAAAACTTTATGAGACGTTATCGTATTCCTACTTCCAATTACGCAGTTTTTTCAGAATATAGAGAAGCCGCTTCTTTCATCATGAATATTACTGAGGCTAATAACTCTGATACAGGTTTGCTGGAAAGTACTGCTGCTCACGACAATACCGATAAACCTAACCGTTACCCCCTTGTTATCAAAGCAGATGGTTTAGCAGCCGGGAAAGGGGTAATAATCGCCCAAAACAAAGAAGAAGCTCTTGCTGCTCTTAATAAAATGATGTTTACTAAAGAGTTTGGAGGTGCCGGAGACAGAGTTATTATTGAAGACTATCTGTATGGTTCTGAAGCTTCAGTCTTTGCTTTTACCGATGGCAGGGATTTTGAAATGACAATTCTCTCCCGTGATTACAAAAAAGCACTCGATAATGATAATGGACTAAATACCGGGGGAATGGGAGCATTTGCTCCGGTCAGTATGTCTGATGAAATTGTCAGCGAAATAAAAGAGAAGGTGTTTTATCCTCTGTTGAATGGTTTGCTAAGTGAAAGTATCGAGTACAAAGGTGTAATTTATGCCGGCTTGATGTTAACAAAACAGGGACTGCATGTACTGGAATTTAATTGCCGCCTGGGAGATCCGGAAACTCAGGCTGTTCTTCCCTTGCTGGAGACCGATTTCATTGATATCTGTGATGCTGTTACAGATAACAAGATCAAACGGTTAGAGTTAAAATGGAAAAGCCTTGCGGCAGTCTCCGTAGTTGCTGCTTCCCAAGGATATCCCGGTAAATATGAAAGCGGGAAGCTGATTAGTATTGATCCGACACTTCTCGAGCAAGAGAGTTTAAGACTTTACTTCTCCAATGTAGAAGAGAATGAGGAGAAAAAAATGGTTTCTTCGGGCGGAAGGGTACTGACGCTGACTGCCTTAGCCCCCACTATTGCTCAAGCCCGTATCAAAGCTTATGATCATATCGAAAGAATCAAGTTCAGTAATAAATTTTATCGAACTGATATTGCTTTAAACAATTACTGACTTCAGTTGTACAACTGAAGATCAATAAAAGCAATCCAACCTCTTGGAGAAGAAATAATGAAACGGTTAATAAATACCCCGGCCGAAAAAGTCTTCAGGACTTATGGTTCTACTGGAATCAATAATACCAGTTCCGAGAAATTTTTCTCAAAATACCGATCTGGTATCAGATTACTATTCTTGTCACTCCTAACGCTAATCAGTTTTACCCTGCTATCTGCTTCCCCCTTCAGAGTTCTTCAGATTACAGAAAGTGAGATTGTATTAGAGTTTTCCCTGCCCGATTATCAATTACAACCCGTCGAACAGGAGGGAATTACCTATCATCGCATTACCGGTGAGATAACCAGTTATCATCAGGAAGAGGGTTATCCGGAACTTCCTTTTTTCTCGGAAAATGTCGGAATTCCTGTTGATGGCAGCATTGAGTTAATCGTCGATAAAGTTCGACAGAAAAATATCTCAGACATCATCGTTTACCCTGTAGAAGAGCTCGTTGTTAATGATTATGATGTTGATCAGATCTTCTACCGTGATAGAGTAGCCTATAACAGTAATGAAAACTATCCTGCTCAGATCATTTCACCAGGAGTAACAGCCTTTGCCGGAGACAGACGATTCGCCTCTTTCATCTTTAATCCTTTTCGTTTCAATGCTCGTAACAAGCAATTATCTGTTATTTCTCAGGCTACTATAACCATCAGGATACTCGGAGATAAAACGGTTACCAGAGATTATCTCCCGGGAAGAAACTATATCGATAAAGCAGGTGAGTTATTCTTTCTCAATAATGAATATTCCCAACACTGGAGAAAACCTCGAGATTATGAGCCTGACCATTCCCAGCTTCGTTCATTTGGCAACTCTGAAATCCAGTTAATAGTAGATAAGGAAGGGATATACAAGGTCACTTACGAAGATTTAGCAGACACTCTGACTGTCTGGCAGCAAGAGTACGAATACTTAATGGATTTTGATATTGATACGCTCGATCCCCGTTTCCTGCAATTAGAAAGCAAAGATGGAGTTGTTCCCATCCATTTTTCCGGAGAAAGAAACGGTTCTTTTGATCCAGGTGATTACTTCGAGTTTTATGGAGACAGGAACTATGGTAAAACCGGATATTATGATTCCTATACCGCAGAGAATGTTTATACCCTCAAACTCGTTGATCAATACGGAGCAAGAATGTCTGTTGAAAATGGGGGGATAAAAGAATCAAATCCCAGGAATTATATACTACCGGTTTCTTACGAACATGAGGTTCATTTTGAACAGCAAAACAATCAATTCTCTCTTGGTAACTACAATGATCCTCCCCGGGAAGATCTCTGGTTCTGGAAAACTATAGCTGCCCCGGATCTAAATGTTACTTCCTTTAATCTCGAACACCCTCATCAAACACATTTACGGAGTTTTTCTGCTACGGTATGTCTGACCGGGTTAACATATCTGCGAGATTCAAATATCCCTGACCATAGAGCAAGAGTCCGGATCAATTCGTCGTTTATCAATGATCATACCTGGTTTGGCCAGAGCAATCAACTCTTCACCAATGCTTCTCCTCTTCCTAATACCTATCTTCAGCATGGTGAAAACTTCCTTTATATTGATTTGCCCGGAACTACTCCAAGCGGCAACGAAGAGAGGATCCTGCTCGATTATTTCCAGATCACCTACTGGCGCGAATACAAAACAGACTCCGATTACATCCGTTTTAAAAGACCATCCAACCGCCCCCTTGGTTTATATCAATTTGAATTAGATAACTTCTCTAACGGTCAAATCTCAGTTTACAAGATTAACTCCGGGATAATAGAAAATCTCCAGATAGAACCCTTCTCGGAAACAGGCGGAGCTCCCTATAAAGTGACTTTTCAAAATGACGTCGTTGCTCACAATATTGAGTTTGTAGCTATAACTGATGAGCAGAAAAAAATTCCTAAAGACATCAGACCAAGATTTCCTTCCGACTTGAAAAACCCCTATAACTCTGCTGATTACATTATCATAACAGTAAGGGATTTTATGGAAGATGAGGGAACGCAATTGTTTAAAACTACCTGGGAAAACCGAGGTTATCTGGTAGAGATAGTTGATGTCCAAAACATCTTTGATGAGTTTAATTATGGTATCAGATCTGCAGATGCTATCAAGGATTTCTTATCCTATGTTTATCATAACTGGTCAATGCCAATGACTCATGTTCTTTTGCTGGGGAAAGGACTCTCGGATGAAAGGGATCATAGTGTGGATCGAAATACCAATCTCATACCCTTTAAAAATATCTGGACTGCCCGGGTCGGAGCAACCCCCAGTGATAATTGGTATGCCTGTATTATTGGAGATGACCCGGTACCGGACTTCAATATAAGCAGAATAACTCTCTGGAATACTGAACAAATCCTTCCCGTTGCCCAAAAAACAGTCCATTATCTTGAGAATCCCAACTTTAATACTCCCTGGCAAAGTACTGTTACATTGGCATCCGGAGGAAAGATAACAGATAATACAGATGTATTTGCTAAAAACAGTGAAACTATCCGAAAAGCCTGGATACCAGAAGACTATAATGTTATCAGGGTTTATACAAATACTCAGACCGTGTCAGAGCAATACTTAGGAGGTACCTTTAAATTAAAGAATACCTGGGATGCCGGCTCACTACTCGTCCAGTTCTATGGTCATGGTGGGGGTAGAATATGGGCTGATTATAATCTGCTGAATAATAATGATATTTCGACTTTGAATAATGATAACTACCCCTTTGTTATTAGCCTCTCTTGTTATCCCTCAGACTTTTCCAGACCAGGTTCCAGCAGCATCGGAGAAACCATGGTCCTTTCAGCGAACAGAGGTGCCATAGCCCATCTCGGAACCTCCGGACTAAGCTATACAAATGCTAATGTCAGTATCGCCACGCATATAACCGAAGCTATTTTCCACCGTAGCCTGTCTAATTTCGGCGATATCGTCTCCTTTACCAGGGCTAAGACCTATAGTACTGTTGCCGGCAGTCCGTTGATCGCTTCTACTCACGGTTCTGTGATGTTCGGGGATCCGATGCTGGACTTTGTTCTCCCGCAGGAGAGGGTCCAGATAGAATTGGATAAGTATAACGTCACCGAAGGAGATACGATAAGTATCTCTATTGATATGCCGGAAGATATCCTTTTGGCCAGATATCTGGTCCAAAACCAAAATGAAATTACCCTGAATATTCCCTTTGATTCTCCGGTAGTTAATGGTGTGTTCTCTGCAGATTATGTTGTTCCAGAAACTCCACAGAATAACTATAAAAGATTGATCAAGGTTTACGGATACGGTCAGGACAGACAAATTATTGGTATGACCTCCTTCTCTGTAGGTCAGGCTGCTGTTGTTGATGTTGCAACGATCCCGGAGAATATCACTGCTGTTGATTCAGTTCATATTACAGCCAGGTTTTTTGCTGAAAGCGGGATTTCTTCTGTCATCTGCCGGCGGGGAACAACACTTGAACACCCTATGATTTATGACTCAGAGAATCATAGATACATTACAGAGAATCCCTTCCCTCCCTCAGAACCAAGTACAAATGCTATTGAATACTATTTCGAGATAACAACGGGAGATGACCAGTTGATAACGGAAGGTCCTTTCAACTATAGAGTATTGGCTCCCGATCTGACAGTCTATTATCTGGAATTCTCCAGTATTGATAATAATCCGGCTATTAAGCTCCAGATTAAGAATATCGGAGAGATATCTTCTCCCCCAACTTCAATAAGACTAACCAAGGTCATTGGAGAGGAAGAGACTTTCTTAAATGAAATAACGGTACCGGAAATGGAAGCGATGGATTCTGCCTGGCACTATATTCCTTTTGAACCTCTTCAGGGAACTCTTCGTTTCAGAGCAAGAATTAATCCGGATAATCAGTTCGCTGAACATGCCCAAGGAAGTAATTCACTACTTTCCCCCTTTTATAACCTTAACATGTTCCAGGCAGGAGTGGAAGCTGTATCTGTCAGCAGTCTGGATGGGAATCTGTTCTGCGAAATACCTGCCGGTCTTTTTTCCGAAGAAGCAGTTTTCTACATTAACAGCAGTTCCTTTTACGAACCTTTGAACCAGCCTGATATCAATACTCTTTCTTTAGCAAACAACCAATTCTCATATACTTATCAGATCGGTACTTTCAATGAAACAGCTTTGATCGATACATTAGGAACTCTTCCTAATGATAAAAAGATAAGACTGACTCTGAAATACAACCCTGAGGACACTGATATCATAGACTGGGAAAGTGAAGACAGTTTCGCTCTATACCGTTGGGAGGCTGATTATCAAAAATGGATAAATCAAGGGGGGTTTACCTCAACCGCTGAGAATTTTGTTTATCAGGATGTCAGCAGATTAAGCACATATACTATTTTACGAAATAACGATAAAGAGCCACCAGTTATTAACGCCAATGTCCAGGAACAGGAATTCACTTTCGGAGGCTACATCTCGGGAACCGGTATCATCTCATTTACTCTTTCAGATGCTAATGGAATCGATATCTTCGATCAGGGTATCGATATGTTTCTTAACGGTGTTCCGGTAGAAGAGAAGGATTTCACCATTGCTGCTAACCCCGCAAATCTAACTTCAGTTCCTATTAAACATCAACTGAACTTAGATGCCGGAAACTATACACTTTCTATTTCCTGTTCCGATGTGAACGGAAATTTCCAATCTCATGATATCAACTTTATTGTAAACAAGACCTTTGATGTCATAAATCTCGCTAATTACCCGAACCCGATAGTTGCAACTACGATTGATCCGGCAAATCAGAACCGAACTAGATTTACCTATGTTCTGACCGATGATGCCGATGATGTGACTATAAAAATCTACACAGTTAGCGGGAGATTGGTCAAGACCTTCAATGATCTTCCGAAAGCTGTAGGTTATCACGAATTTCCCCGTACAGTTCTCGGTTGGGATTGTCGTGACGAGACCGGAATTTTCCTGGCGAACGGTGTTTATTTCTATAAGATAATCGCCCGCAAAGGGAACAAAACTATTGAACGAATCCAAAAAATGGCTGTCGCCAGATAACGCTCTAAACCGGAGGATTTATGAAAACCCTGATTATCATCCTTATCCTGCTGATAGCTTCCGCATTCAGTTGCCATGATTCAGTAACATTACATGCCGGCAGATATGCCGGAGATTTCATCGAAATCGGCTCTGGCGTGAGAGCTCTCGGTTTAGGTGGTGCCTTTTCCGCAGTGGCCAATGATGGCTCTGCTGTTTATTGGAATGCTTCCGGTATCTCTCAGATCAAGAGAATCGAGATCGGTTTGATGAGAGCTTATCTCTACGGAGGTTTGGCTTACTACGATCATATCACCTATTGTCAACCATTACCTAATGATGTTACCATTGGAGTAAATTGGACAAGGCTTACTATTCCGGATATCCCAGTCTTTTCAGAAAGTTATTTGATAGATACGACAATAGACCAGAGGGTAACCTTCCCGGAGCTTCATCTCACCGGCATACCTGACGATACTTTTACCAGTACTGACGACCTGATCCAATTCGCTTTTTCCAAAAACGTCGAATATGATCTAAACCTCGGATGGCTCTTCTTCGAACTACCGGTAGATCTCTATTTCGGTGGTAATATTAAATACATCTCTAGAAAAATTCAGGATTACACAGGTACTGCTACCGGCTTTGACCTCTCCTTTCTTACCAAACAGTATCTTGACAGATGGTTCGACGTCCGCTGGCTTGGCACCCTCTCACTCGGACTAAATTTCCAGGATATCGGAGGCACTTCCATCTCCTGGAACACCATTTCCCGTCAATCCGACGAAATAGTTATGAATACCAAAATGGGATTTGCTTATCTGCAGCCAATCGAACCCTTTAAATCTGAACTGCTCTTAACAACGGACACCGATTTCCATGTCTATGGTCAGAAACAACGCTGGGGCATTGAATATGTTTATGATAAATTCCTGAGCGGGAGATTTGGTTATTATGATGAGAATTTTGCTGCGGGATTATCTGTTTTCCTTTATGATGTGCACTTAGATTATGCTTTTATAACAAACAATCTCGGGAATACACACCGCATTGGTTTACGGGCAAACTTTTAATTACAGGAGTCAAAATGAAAAAAGTAAATCAGTTTCAGGATAATATTAGTAGCTGCAATAAGCTGTTCTATCGCTTTGATAAACAGTCATCATTATTCGGACCGGTCTTATTCGGTCTTCTACTGACGCTAACTCTTTTCAGCTGTTCCGGAAAGGAATCTTTCGGTATCGATAATACTCCCCCCGAACCGGTTGTTATGATACCCCACTTAGGAGATGCGGGAGACCCGATAACTATCAACGGGGAACAGATTAATGACAGTAATAATGGAATTGATACTGTCCCGGACAATGACTGGATCAGAATTCAATGGCAACCGGTATTTGATCAAGATCTTAATTATCTCAAGGTGTATCGTTTCGGTGATTATACTGCTGAGGCTTTTGTTGATTCTTTACCACGAAATCTGGTAGATCGTAACGAATATCTCGACACGAAACTGAGTCAACTAAATCCAATCGGAGAGACTTGGTTTTATTACGTAAAAGGCTATGATCTGGATGGTAATTTCAGTGTCTCAGATACCGTCAGCTATAAGCTTTTGCAAAAACCAATGCTTATCGCTCCCGACGATTTTGAGCAAGTTTCTCAGAATAACATAACCTTTCAATGGCTTCCAACTATTGATTCCATCCACTACCGGGTATTAGTTTTCGATGCAGACCAGAATTATATCTGGCATCGTGAATACTACATTGATGAAGATAGCGGAGACATACTCTCTATGGATTACACAGGTCCGAGCTTATCGGAACACAATATGATTGTCTGGCGGGTTGATTCTTTTGCTGATGTCAACAATGAAGGCATTGCTGAAAGCGGTGGAGAATCGTTCGAAAGAGCCCTTTATGTTGACCCTTAACACCCTTTTTTCAGAAGGGATATTCCTGAACTGATCCATTCACAAGATTCCTAGAACCCCGATAGTTAATCATTAGTAAGATAGCCTAATGGTTGGTAAGAATCTTCATAATATCTTTACTTTTACTGTTCACTTCAATAGAAACGATAACAAAAGGAAAGATATCCTTATAGTTATTTAGCTTAGTATAGTCCTTTTCAGTAGTTAACACATAGTCGTAGAGTTCTTTTGTTTCCTTTTCAAGTTTTATCATCTGCTGCTTGTTATTATATCCGAAATGGTCGGGAAAGCGATAATGCTTTCCAATCTTAATCCCGGCAGCAGCAACAGTTTCTTCAAATGACCCTGGTTGTCCTATCCCTGAAAAAAGGGCAATTCTCTTACCCCGCAGCACCTCTGCCGAAATCCCATCCCCATTTGTTAAGGTGAAGGATTTTATCCGGTACTCAATACGGATAATTCTCTTGCCGGGTTTCTTTAACTTTGAGGGTATTTCATCTTTCCCGTTGTAAACAATATAATCTGCATAACGAAGAGCAGTAAGAGGTTCTCTGAGTATCCCTGCCGGCAGGACAAAACCGTTCCCTAATTTGACCGCTGCATTGAAAAGAACCAATTCGATATCTTTCTTAACTCTGAGATGTTGGAAGGAATCATCGAGAATAATATAGTCCAGATCAGGAAATGTCTTTTGGAGTATCGTAATGGCTTTGATTCTGTTCTTCCCGACAGCAACAGGGATACCAGGTAGTTTTTGGGCAATTAAAAAAGGTTCATCACCTGCTTCCTCAGCCCCTTTTCTTAACCCCTTTTCGTCGGAAATAATCCTGGTTGTTTGTTCAAACTTCCCCTTATAACCCCTGTGAGAAACAGCTGCTTTATAACCGGCTTCTTTCAAAAGACCAGCGACATATATAGTAAATGGGGTTTTCCCGCTTCCACCAGATACGATATTTCCAACTGAGATAACCTTTACCTCAGAAGTGTAAACCTGGCAAACTCCTGTTCGATAACAAAACCGCCGCAGCAGTAGCAGAGCGGAAAATATGAGAGAGAATGGATAGAGCAGGTAGTTCAAAGGTGTTCTTTGATAAAGAATCCTATCCCATCTCATATTATTCCGTATCGGCAAATTCTAAATTGAAAAGGGTCTGCTTGAACAGACCAAACCTTAAAACTGGACCTGAGGTGCTGCCTGAGTTTCTACCGGTGCTTCAAAGAAGAGGGCTTTCTCAAAACCGAACATATTGGCAACCATGTTATTGGGGAAAGTGACAATAGAGCGATTGAACTCGGCAACAGCATCATTGAATCTTTTCCTGGCTACGGCGAGTCTGTTTTCGGTTCCGGCAAGTTCATCCTGCAGTCTGATAAAACTCTGATTAGCCTTCAGTTCCGGATAGTTTTCCGTTACCATGAGAAGTCTTTGCAGGGCACCACCCAGACTGTTCTGAGCCTCCTGATATCTTTGGAAAGTCTGAGGGTTGTTGAGCAGATCTTCAGATATCTCTACTACTCCTCCGACTCGGGCTCTCGCTTCTGTTACAGCCTGAAAGGTCTCTTGTTCGTGTGAAGCATAGCCTTTGACTGTTTCGACTAAGTTCGGAATCAGGTCATATCTCCGCATCAGCTGATTCTGTACTTCAGCCCAATTATTATCAATGTTAACGTTGAGTTGCTGAATCCTGTTATATCTTCCGATAAACGAAGCAACTAAAGCGAAAATCACAACAACTAAGATCAAGAGGACAATTATTAGATTTTTCATTTCAATACTCCCTAATTTTACTTGCAACCAGTTGGGGTTAAAACTCAATACCTTTTCTGGCTTTTATTCCATTCTGGTAATAATGCTTTATCTCTTTCATTTCGGTCACCAGGGCAGCCTTTTCCATTACCTGAGGATGGGCTGACCTTCCGGTCATAATAATCTCTGCAGATGTTTTGATCTCAAAGAGTTGCAGCTGCTCACTCAGATCAATCAGTCCCCAGGCTTGAGCGACATTTATCTCATCGAGAATGATCAAATCATGACGATCCTTTCGGATGACTTCACTTGCCTTGGCAATTGCTGCCTGGGCTTCTGTGAGATCAACAACAGAGGGATTTCCCGGCTCAATCAGCTTATCTGTTCCGAACTGATAAATGTCCACTTTATCGCTTTCTTTGAGGAAAAGAATCTCACCATATTTAACGTTTTTTTTCATGAATTGAATCAAACAGACTTTTTTCCCATATCCCAGCATCCTGAGAGCAACCCCTAAGGCAGCAGTTGTTTTCCCCTTTCCATTACCAGTATATATCTGGATCATTAGTAACTCCCTATTTCTTGGTTATACATCATTTGAGTTGCACCTTCTCAGGCATACTGTAAACGATATAGATCATAATAAAGATTTCTGTTGGCAATCAGCTCATTGTGATGCCCTTCTTCGACAATTTTCCCTTTATGAAGAACAATTATTCTGTCCACATGCTGAATCGTAGAAAGCCTGTGAGCAATGATAATCGAAGTCCTATCCTGCATAACTTTCTTTAAGGCGTCCTGGATAAGCAATTCTGTCTCTGTATCAATATTGGAAGTAGCTTCATCGAGTACGAATATTGCCGGGTTATACGCCAGAACACGGGCAAAAGCGATCAATTGTCTTTGACCTACGGATAAAGTTGCTCCTCTCTCCATTACCGGCTCATTATATCCCTGAGGCATCGAGTTGACAAACCGGTCAACATTTACATACTTACCGATACGAATGATCTCTTCCTCGGAGAGGTTATTGTTATTCAGAACGATATTATCCTTTATAGTTCCCGAGAAGAGAAAGACATCCTGCTGAACAATACCGATATTCCGCCTTAGATCTTCAATAGAATACTCTTTGATTGTCTTGCCGTCAATTCTGATATCCCCCTTTTGATAAGGATACATCTCCCCCAGTAGATTAATAATAGAGGTCTTTCCGGAACCCGTATGTCCGACGAGAGCAATCTTTTCTCCCGGTTTAACTTTGAAAGAGATATTTTTCAGGACAAAATCATGATCGGAAAAGGTGGGAAGATTATGCTCGGCATTCGTCGTCGATAAGCCTTGATTATCATGATCATTATATGTCAGCCAGACGTTTTCGAATTCAATTTCACCTCTGAATACAATCTCTTTAGTCAGGGTATCTCTGTACTCCTGCGGCTCTTTTGCCATTAAATCAAAAACTCTTTCTGCACCGGACATAGCAGCCTGTAAAATGTTGAATTTTTCACTCAAATGGTTTACCGGTTCGAAAAATCTCTCCATATATCTGATAAACGCCATCAACATCCCGAGTGAGAGGGCATTCCTGAGTATCTGCCCGCCACCATACCAGAGTATGATGGCAACGGCAATGTTTCTGGATATACTGATCAGGGGGCGGAAAATAGCAAATAGCCGCAGTTGAGCCATTGAGGCTTCAAAATGCCTCTGATTTATCCGGGCAAATTGTTTGCATTTATTGGCAAACTGGTTGAATAGTTGAATCACCTTGATTCCGGAAATATCTTCCGCCAGGGCTGCATTGAGCATTGCAACCTGCTTCCTGACTTCCCGGTAGATTATTCTTGTTTTCTCTTTGAAATAGCGAACCAGGAGATAGACGAACGGTAATACCGTGAAACTGATAAGTGCCATCCTCCAGTTCAGGATAAGCATAATTACTATAATACCAATGAGGATCATGATATCCTGTAACATCGTGACCAGTCCCTGACTCAGCAGTTCGTCTAGTGCCCGGATATCGGTAGTTACCCTTGTCACTAAACGACCAACCGGATTCTTATCAAAGAATGAGAGAGGCATCTTTTCGAGATGAACAAAGGCATCCTGCCGGAGATCATACATAGCCCGTTGCGAAGCATAATTGGTTATAAAGACCTGATAGTAGTGAAAGATGAGCCGGGCTATAATAAGCAGAAAGAACAAGGCACCAAATAAATAAAGTTTACTTTTGGAATCACTTCTTAAAATACTGATCTCTTCTCTCTCCAGCAGTTCGGTATTTTTTTGCGAAACTGCCAGGAGTTCCTCGGAAAGAAGGAAAAAAGAGGTGTCTTCTAAGATTGTTCGGTTCTCTTGATTATTGGGTATTAAATAGTAATTGCCTGGAATAAACCTTCCGGTTTCTTCCAGGTGAGTAATATCTTCTTCGGCGAAGTAGATTTGATGATCGGTGGTAAATACGACAAAATGAAGATCACTATGGGAATAGGTAGTAAATTTGACCTTCTCATACTTTTGCGTAAACTCCCGAAAATCGGATAAATTCTCAAACGCTGCTATATTTCTGGATGGAACTATATGTTCGTCAATGGCAGTTTTAAGGATTAACGGAATCATCAATTCCACAGCCGTTATGAGGAGTAAAAGAAAGAGTGAGGCAAAAATATAGAGTTTATATGGTTTGAGATATTGTAACAGCTTTCCTATCAGATTACGGTCATAAATCTTCGTCTGCAGCGTATCAACGGTTAGTTCAAATTGCTTTTCGTTCATTATCTTTCTTCAATTCTTTCTTTTATTTTTTGCTTCTGATAAAGATCCCAATAAATACTCTTTTTCTTTAACAGCTCATAATGAGTTCCCGACTCAGCAATCCTCTTGTTCTCAACTACCAGTATTTTATTGGCATGCTGTAAGGAGGAGATACGGTGGGCTATTATTATGGTAGTTCTCCTTTTTCTTAACTCTATCAGATGATCGAGCAATTGTTTTTCTGTCTTTGTATCAACTGCTGATAAAGAATCATCCAATATCAGGATATTTGGATCAGCAATGATCGCCCTGGCTATAGCAATTCTCTGTTTCTGACCTCCGGAAAGAGTGACTCCCCGTTCTCCGATAATCGTCTCAAAACCTCTTTCCAAGCTGACAACTTCTTCATATATCTGAGACATTCTTGCTGCTTGTTTGACCTCTTCAATTGTCGCTTCGGGATTGCTGAACCTGATATTGTTAGCAATAGTGTCGGAAAAGAGAAAAATTTCCTGGGGAACAACAAGAATATTCCCCCGCAGAACTTCGAGAGGAATAGAATAGATCTCATGTTTATCAATGAAGATAGTATTACGGGGTGGATTATAGATCCGGGTAAGTAGATCAACTATCGTAGATTTACCACACCCCGTTCTTCCAACTATTGCCAGAGTGCGGTAAGGTTCGAGTTCAAAGGATATATTGTTCAGGATAAGCTCTCCATCATCCTTTGTAAATAAATCTTTGGCCTCAGACCCGGATTTTTCAGTAGCAGAAGAATAGTGAAAGGAAAGATTTTTTATCTCGATATTTCCCTGCAAGATAGTAATGTTATGATCAGGATCATCGTCGACGATCTCCGGTTTGGTATCAAGGATTTTATTGACTCTTCTCAATGAAGCAGTACCGCTTTGATATAGCTGTACTATCCAGCCTATTGCGATCATAGGCCAGACAAGCATATTCAGATAGGCGTGAAAAGCCACGAACTCTCCGATCGAAATTTCATTCATTATTGTGGCCTTACCACCATAGATTAGCACAATAATCATACTGATACTGATGATAAAGGCAAGAAACGGATGAAAAAGACCGGAAAGCTTAGCCATTTTGATATTGTTTTCCTGATAATCATAAGAAAAATCATTCATCTTTCTTAACTCAGCCTTTTCCTGCCCAAAAACCTTAACTACCCGAATACCGGAGATACTCTCCTGTGCCATCCCGGATAATGCGGAAAAAGAGCTCTGCACTTTGGTAAATCTTTGGTGCATCCTTCTCCCGAAATAAGAGATTGCAAAAGATAGGATAGGCAAAGGTATGATAGCATAAATCGTCAGCCTTACATTGATTGTGATCATAAAAACTATGGTTGCCAGCGTCATTATTACGATGTCTGCTGCCACGACAACACCGATACCGAAAAGCATTCTGATAGCATTCATGTCGTTGGTGGAATGAGCCATCAAATCACCAATCTTTGCTCTGTTGAAAAAGTTTTGAGAAAGCTTAATCAGATGCTCATAAAGATCTTGTCTCAATCCTTTTTCAATTATCCAGGAGGTACCGATAATCAATACCCGCCAGTAATACCGCATCAGAGCAATTACACCCGACATCAGGAAGATCAGCAGCATGTAACCTGCCAGATGCCGCTGGGTAAAACCTTCTGTTCCAAGATTATCAATTGCAGCCTGAATCACTTTCGGGATTAAGAGCTGAACACCATCAACGATGATTAGAACCAAAATACCAAGCAAAAGGTATTTGAGGTTTTTTTTTATATACGGAAGAATCCTCTCAAATAATCTGTTTTCGCTTCTCTTCTCAGCTTTCTTCAATGTTACTCTGCCTCTATCCTGCTTAATCTCTTCATATTCCAACGTAAACTATTGTACCTTCATCTGCTCAACATAATTCGAGAAAACCTGTAGTTGTTCAGTAAACTCTTCAAAGAATGGTGACAGTTCATTCTTGCTGATACTGATCTTGCCAATAGTAAAACCCACAGCAGTCAGCAATGAATCAATCTTAAAGTCGGTGACTTCGTCTGCCTTAGTGATCAAATCCTGATGATTCAAAGGTATTTTTTCATCGAGCAGGAATAACAAACCTTTCAGAATAGGCTCAATCGAATGTACGGAAACCTTTATCAAATTCTTGAGCATTTTGCTTTTACCGTAGTGGTCAAGGATCGCCATCTTAATCAGTAAAATCTTGCTCTTCAATTCCCTCTCCATTTCGAGTCTGATATAAGTCTTCTCAAATCGTAACTCTGCCAGGATATCTTCATTGACCAGAAGATTAAGATAATCAGTTTTGATGTTCAAAAATTCAAGGGGAAAACTGTCGAGAGAATTGGAGATATACTCCCTGCTAACAACTAAGGGCGGTTCCATCCCTTTCCCGAATAGTTCTTTGGCAACACCATGCGCTTTAATAATTTCTGCTATCGAGTCATCCCTTAGAATAACTATCATATTTCCTTTCTCGGACAAATTTGTGTTATACAGAGCTGTTTGAAGAATATTCTTGTCCCAGGCTATGGCAAATTTATGGGCTATCTTGTCCCAGTATTTTTTGTTTTTTTCAAGCATAAGATCTCCTTTCTTTCCCTACACGGTTTCCCTTTTCTCAACATTATACTTTTGATTATAGGTGATCGCACACTCTTTAGCCATTCTTCTGATCCGGTTTATGTAAGCAGCCCGCTGCATGACACTGATCACCCCATGAGCATCAAGCAGGTTAAAGATATGCGAACACTTCATGATACAGTCGTAAGCAGGATAAGGTATTAGTTTGGCGAGTAATTCCTTTGCCTGCTGCTCATAATCATCAAAGGCGTTGAAATATGAACTTTCCGGTAACTCTTCAAAATTGAACTGAGAAAATTCAACCTCTTTAGCATAGAATATATCACCGTATTTAGTCTGTTCGTTCCAGCTGATATCTTTTATGTCTTCAACATTCTGGATATAGAGAGCAATCCTTTCCAGACCGTAAGCCAGCTCCACATTAGCAGGAAAGACGTCTAATCCTCCTACCTGCTGAAAGTAAGTAAATTGAGTTATTTCCATTCCGTCGAGCCAAATCTCCCAGCCTAACCCCCAGGCTCCGAGGGTCGGTGATTCCCAGTCATCTTCGACGAAACGGATATCATGTTTAATTAGTTCTATCCCTAAGGCTTCCAGGCTTCCTAAATATAGTTCCTTTATGTTTTCCGGTGAAGGCTTTATCAGGACTTGAAATTGATAATAGTGTTGATAACGGTTGGGATTCTGGCCATATCTTCCGTCTTTTGGCCTCCGGCAAGGTTGTACATAAGCCATAGCAGATGGTTTGCTGTTCAGGGCACCAAAAAAAGTCGCCGGATGGAAGGTGGCTGCTCCCATCTCCATATCATAAGGTTGAAGAATATTACATCCTTTTTCAGACCAATATTTCTGCAGATTGAAAATCATCTCTTGTAATGTCATGCTTTTATCCTTAAATCATCTGTCTCTTTTCTTTTCCTGTCAGGTTGTTGCTCTGCTCTCATCAATTGCCGTAATCAGTGGTTTCTTCAGAGCCCGAACCTTCCTACCTGCCCGGAAATTGTCAGATCCGCTTCTGTCAGTTTCACTACTTCATCTATGATCAGTCCTTCGGCAATCTCTTTCAAAATCAAACCTTGTGAACCAACTTCTATGACCGCTTTTTCGGTAACTATCAAATTAACCTTGTGGGCAGCTGTAAGAGGTAGATTGCATTTTCTGAGAATCTTGGGATTTCCGTTCTTATCACAATGCTCCATGGCAATAACTACCTTGCGGGAACCGGTAACTAAATCCATTGCTCCCCCCATTCCCGGCACCAGTTTGCCCGGGATCATCCAGTTGGCAAGATTCCCTTCCTGATCGACTTGCAGAGCTCCCAAAACTGTCATATCAATATGACCGCCTCTGATAATTGCAAAGCTCAAACAGGTGTCGAAATAGGAAGCACCCGGGATAGCAGTAATGTAACCGCCACCGGCATTTATCAGGTTTTTATCTTCTTCACCCGGTGCTGGGGCTGAACCCACCCCCATTATTCCATTTTCACTTTGAAAGAAGATTTTGATACCTGAGGGAATGTGATTGGCAACTTCTGTTGGAAGACCGATACCTAAATTGACAAAGTCTCCATCTTTTAATTCCTGGGCAATTCTCTTTCCGATAATTGCCTTTCTCATCTGTTTATCCATAATTATTCTCCTTTGGCAATTTTAATGAACAGGATAATGATCTCGCAAGTCTATTAATGATGAAGAACCAGATAATCTACAAAAACACCGGGAGTTATAACATCTTCGGGAGAGAGCTCGCCGACTTCAACGATTTCGTCAACTTCTGCAATGGTAATTTTTGCTGCCGTAGCCATAGTAGGATTGCTGTTACGGGCTGTTTTATCATAGACAAGATTTCCATATCTATCAGCTTTTGCTGCTTTTATAAAGGCAAAATCAGCAGCTATTGGTTTTTCCAGAAGATATTGTTTCCCCTCAATCTCCAACACCTGTTTCCCTTCAGCCACTATCGTACCAAGTCCCGTCGGGGTCAACACACCCCCCAGACCGGCACCGGCAGCTCTAATTTGCTCCAGAAGAGTACCCTGAGGTATAAGAGTGACTTGTAATTCTCCGCTGTTCATTTGAGCTTGAGACGCCTTATTGGTACCTATATGGGAAGCTTTTACCCGGGAGACCTGTTTGTTGGCTACTAAGATACCAACCCCTCTATCCTCATAGTCGGTAGCAATGACGATCATTTCCAGATCTTTCGTACCCTGCTCGTAAAGAGCAGCAACCAAGTTTTCCGCACATCCGACACAAAGAAAACTGCCGAACATAATACTGTTACCTTTTTTAACAAAGGAAGCAGCTTTTTTAGCTGTAATTATCTCGGGCATTAATATTTACCTCCTGTGGAAAGCTATATATTGCTTTTATCATTTTACTTTTCTTCGTCAGACTTGATGAGAAAGAGTCATTCATGTCCTTACAAATTACTCTTTTCAGCTATCTGCTGAGCTATGAAATAGGCTACATTAGCGGCAAAGGTTCCACTGCCAAATCCTGCATCATAACCCAATTCAATGGCTAATTCATGATTTATTCTGGGTCCTCCGCAGATAAAGAGCATATTATTCCTTAACCCTTCAGCTTCGGATAATTCGATCAATTTCGTCAGATTCTTGATATGGATATTTTTCTGGGTTACTACCTGAGATACTAAGATGGCATCCGCTTTTACTTCTCTTGCTTTGTTTAGTAGTTCTTCCACCGGTACTTGAGCACCCATATTATATGTCTCAAAACAACGGTATCTTTCTAATCCGTAATGCCCGCTGTAGCCCTTCATATTCATTATCGCATCAATTCCCACCGTATGAGCATCAGATTCAATGCATGCCCCGACAACCGTTAGTTTTTTCCCGATCTCCTTTTCGATGTAGTCGTCAATTTCATCCATTCCCAGGGTTGGGATTTCAACCGTAGTGACTTTGATATCTTCCAGATTGACGGAAACGTTACAGGTGGCATAGGCTATGAAATGAGTAAACCCACCGCTGAGATCCTGCAGATGACAAACCTCAATTTCCTCCAATCCCATCTGTTTCATGATCAGTTTCGCTGCTTCTTTCCCCTTTTCATTAGCAGGGGCTGGCAGGGTAAAGGATAACTGCATCCTACCGTCATTGAGTGTATCTCCATAGGGTTTGATTGTCTTTTTCTGTGGCACAGACGCTTCTGAAGTCTCTTCAGTTGGAGGGATTCTGGAAGTTTCAACTTTATCTAATACACTGGAAACCCCTGAAATGCCCAGAGAGGTCATTCCCGTCGGGTTCTCTGTCATACCAAGTTCAGCTTTCATTTTGTCCATGAATGGATTAACATAATCGGTAGCTTTTAGAAATACCCCGTCAAGACCTTTACCGGAAAACTCATTTCTTTTGATATTGGCGAATTTCCCTTCAGCTAAAGCTGCCATCAAACCTTCTTCTTTTAAATATGACAAGAATTCTATCGTTTCACCCAGGACATGATTTGCCCGTTCATTAATGAACCCCTCTTCCCTCAGCTTCAACTCTTCTCCGAGATCTCTTACACCCTTAAAAACATACTGAGCATTCTCGATCGCCAGTGCCCTGTCGATCATATAGGGAGTATGAATAGCTTCTGTCATCATTCCTAATAACTGGACTCCCTGTCCGGTAACCTGAGAAACCAAATTGAATATCCCGTTGAGAAGATATGTTTTATAGACATTACCTGTTACATGCTTAGTGGGAGGCATATACTTGACGGGAGATTCAGGCAACAAGGTTTTTGTCAATAAGGCCTGGGCTATTTCGTAAAGCACAGAATTCTCTACTGCAGGGTCGATCTCAAAGGCATGTCCTATACCCATTTTGTCAGGTTTTAATCCGGAAAGCAGAGCAAATTGCTCGTTGATCAACTGAGAGGCTGTCACCGTGTAGGCACTTTCTATGGCATCAGAAGTAGTCAGATAATTATCTTCTCCGGTTTGTATCTCAATTCCGGCATAGGCATTTATCATTCGGGAAAAATACTGGTCAAGAAATGTCCTTTTCATATTGATATCACGGAACAGGATACCATACATGGCATCATTGAGCATGATATCGAGACGCTCCATAGCGCCCATGGCAGCTATTTCCGGCATACAGAGCCCGGAAGCGTAATTCGTCAGTGAGATGTATTTGCCGATCTCTTCTCCGACTTCATCGAGTGCTTTGCGCATTATCCGGAAATTCTCCTGAGTGGCGTAAGTACCCCCGAAACCTTTTGTAGTAGCCCCATAAGGAACATAGTCTAAAAGTGACTGGGCAGTGGAACGGATAACGGCAATAATATCCGCACCCTGTCTGGCTGACGCTTTCGCCTGTATTACATCTTCATAGATGTTTCCTGTGGCTACAATTACGTAAATTGCCGGTTGTTTTCTTTTGCCTAATCTGGCAATGGTATCCTCTCTAAATTGGCGCTGCTTCTTAATTCTTTTGAGCATTTCATCGACAAAGCTTTCCATAACGACATAAATCTTTTCCGGAGTCTGAGCTGGAAGAAGAGTGAGGTCTATCTCTCCATCAGCAATCTTTTCCGCAAGTTGCTGAACATTAATATCCAAAGAGAGTACGCCATTCGCCAACCAATAGGCTGCACCCCTCTCCAGGGCATTTCTTGTCTGCAGATGCTCTACCACAACATTCGGCAGAGGTTCTCCATTCGGCAATGCTCCGTCAATACCGAACAGCCGCACAACAGTTCGCTCAATCGTAACTGAACTATAGTTTTCGAGTAGATCCTTGAAAGACTCAGTTATCTCCCGGGCGTATCTCTTTGCTTCGTCAATCCTTGCTTTTTCTATGTTAAGTTTAAGCAAAAAAACCTCCAAATTTCGGTCTGTTTCCTGACTATTATTCAATCAGAACTAAATATTTTCTAATCATAATCAGTCAAGACATAATAAATACTCTTTTGATTACTAACTGAACAGGAATTATTAAAGTGAAACTGCAGTTCAGATCTCGGATATCGATCCCGCAGTGGTAATTTATGGTTGTGTGGGAAGACTATATCACTAATAGATAATCGGAAAATGAGGTCTCTTCTTTAGGGGCAGGTCAGTTCTATTCTCAAGTACACTATAAAGCAAGGGATACTAAGGTAATTTACTCAGTTGACAAAGAATAGGGGTTATCTATAAATGTCATAAAAAATCCAGGGGAGCAGAGACTGATATGATCGCGATCATGATTGACCGCAAATTAGAAAGATACTCAGAAGTCATCAAATATACCTTTAGTTTCATCTTTGAAACCCTTGGTTATCCCTTCCGCTTTATCGATATGATAGGTGAATTAAGAAAGAATGAGTTGATCTTTTTTTACGGTTTATTGGAACCCTCTTCCGAAGAAAAGCAGCAATTTACTAAGAATCCTACCGTCTTTTTTATCAAAGCAGAAACAGACCTGCTATCAGCCGGTAAATTCAGCCAGGAGGAGATTATCGCGAAACTTCAGGAGATAAAACTCTTTTCAATAGTACCGATCATTTCTGAAAAAGAATTCCAATACCCTTTACTTACTTACAAGGTAAACGATATCTTTTGGGGGCAGTACAACTTCGATGTTATCGGCAATATTTTCTTTCATCTATCCGGTTATGAAGATACAGTCTCACACCCACACGATATCCACGGTAATATACCCGATAATAATCTTCCTTTGATTGGCTACAAAGGCTATCCTTATGTTAATTCTCTTTTATGGATGATCGACAGTTTTCTTCATGAGGCAGTCTCGAATAATCCGCTATCTTTCTTAATAAAAAAGGAACTATGGCCCCAAGGAGAGGAATATGCTTTTGCCGTTAGTCATAACATTGATTCCCTTCAGAAATGGCACGCAGCGAATCTGATTACTTCTTTCTTCACTGATCTGAAACTTCTTATAGTCTTCAAATGGGGAACTCTTTTCCAGAATATCAAAGAGAAGATCAACTATTTGATAACTAACTTCGAGGTTTATTGGAATTTCGAAGAGATTGCAGAAATCTTGCATGAACATAAAGTTAAAGCCACCTACTTTTTCGGTGCTTCTGAGAAGAAGAAGAATCCTTTAGATATTGATTATTCACTGAAAGACCCCGATCTACAAGACGAGTTGATGCGGCTCAAGAAAGAAGATAACGAGATCGCCCTGCTCGCCTCCTATAATTCACATAAAGACAAAGAACTGGTCAGTCAGATCAATATGTTATCCAATACTATCGGGGAAAAAGTTAAGGGAATCAGACATGTGCATTTTCAATATGATAACCCCTGTACGACCGATATTCATGATTCGATGGATCTGTTATATGATTCCACAATGTCCTTACAGGAGCATTGTGGTTTCCGGCACGGAATTGCTTTTCCCTACAAGCCTTTTCACCCTGAGAAAACTATGCAGCATTGGGAGATACCTCTTTCCTTTTCCGATACTATGCTGCGCTTGAGCAAATATAGTGTCCTTTCCAAAGAAAGGGCTCAATCTTTGATCGAGGACATGGTAGCTAATATCCAGAAAACCAACGGTCTGCTGACTTTTGATTTTTCGATCTCCAATTTCAACGATATTCGTTACAATTCCCAGCTTTTAGAATACATTTTGCGCTTATTTTCCCAAACGAATTGTTTCTGCGGAACCTTTGCCCAGATAGCCCAATGGTGGAATCTCAGAGCAAAAACTGAGGTCAAAATCGAAGATGATCTGATCTCGGTAGAGTTCCCGGAAAAAGTATCTATGATCACTTTTTCGCTTTTCGGAAACCGGACAATAAAAAAGATCATTAAGGGAAAAGGAAAGATCAGTGGAAAATCGGTTACTCTCGAAAATGTCAAAAAAGGTGAAACCGTCATTTTACAGGCTCCATTTGATGACCAGATATATCTGGAAATTGAAGAAGAAGAATAGGCGAAAAATTCTCTTACTGCCACAAACTTAGTAAATCAATGAATGAAATTATCTTCACTACTTTTACCGGAACAGGATCTCAAGATTTTTCAACAGACAGAAAACCAGTCAGCCTACCGGTTATCTTAGGATAGATGAGACTTCTCCTTATAGCTTATTATTTTCCCCCCCTGGGTGGTCCAGCTTCTATCAGGCTGGGAAAACTGGTCAAGTATCTTACCCGCTCCGGCTGGGACGTTGATGTCATCAGTGTTGGTAACATCATCTATCACTCTTACGACCATGAACTGGCAGAAGAGTGTAAAACGGATAATATTTACCGCACTAATACGATAGAGATAATTTCTTTGTTCTATTTCCTTAATCATATCCTCTCCCGATTTAGAAAACGATTCGGCAAAAGAAAAAACCTGTCTAATCACCAGAAGATGAAGATCTATTTCTCTTTTTCCGATTCCCTTAGGAGATTAGTAAAAGGACTGTTTTTCCCTGATGAAAAGATTGGATGGTTACCTTTTGCCTGTAAAAAGGGCTTTGATTTAATCGGGGAAAAGCGGTACGATTACATTATGAGCAGCCTCGGTCCTTATACAGCCGGATTAATTGGTTACAAGCTAAGTAAACAGAGCGGTATCCCTTTAATTATTGATTACCGGGATCATTGGACATGCTCCCCGGGTCGACAATATCTTACCCTTATTCACCGTAAAGCTGCTGCTGTCTGGGAAAGAAAAATACTTAAAAAAGCCTCTCTGGTAACAACTGTCGGCAGAATAATGAAAAGTGAGTTGCTAGAACGATTTCCAGAGATCAGTAGAGATAAGGTCATTACTATCTATAATGGCTATGACGAGGATGATTTCTCAGAAGCCAATGCGATAAACAATTCTCTCAAAACAAGCGACGAAAAAACAAAACAACCTGATGAAGTTTTTTTTACTTATACAGGTAATCTTTATCCGCCACGAACTCCCGAATACTTTATTGAAGCAATGAAACATTTACTCAGAGTAAAGGCATTACCTTCAGGTTTAAAAGTTCGGTTTTTCGGTAATTATCATAAGGACATGATTTCTCTGCTAACTTCTAAAGAGCTTGCTGATCATTTGTCTATTGTTCCGGCTATCCCCCACAAAGAAGTGATCACAGAGATCATGAAAAGCGATCTTCTGCTTCTCTTTTTACCTGCAAAAGAAGGAAAAGGGGTTCTTACCAGTAAGGTGTTCGAATATCTTAGAAGCAGAAAGCCGATTCTGGCAATGATCCCGGACCAGGCGGAAATATCAGAAATCCTCTGTCTGGAGAAAAAGCACTACTTCTGCCCAATGGAGGATACCAAGAAAATCTCAGAGTTGATCATTGAAGCTCACAATGATGTTTTAGAAGTCAGAAAGCTGACAGATAGTTCCGTTTTGAAGAGTAACATTTCTCATGTTGAAGAGTTTTCCAGAGAGAAACAGACTGAAAGATTTATTTCAGCTCTTAAAGAACTGAACGGAAAATAATGGGAAAGATCAAGTTACTTCACATCCAGCTTTTACCGATACTATCCGGAGTACAGAAGATGATGCTGTTGCTGCTCAATGCTCTTGATAAAGATCGGTATGAAATCTATGTCATCTGTAAACCTGATGGACCTCTCGTTAACAGACTTAAAGAAGAAGGCTATAACTATCTTCCGGTGAAATCTTTGAGAAGAAATTTGTCACTATGGGATCCGGTTGCCCTAATCCATATCTTTCTTCTTTGCAGAGAGTATCGGTTTGATATCGTTCATACCCATTCTTCAAAAACCGGGTTTTTGGGAAGAATAGCTGCCAGAATTGCCGGTGTGAAAAGAATCATACATACTGTTCACGGCTTCCCTTTTCACTCTCATCAATTCATTGTTGCCAGGTATCTCTATTTATCTCTGGAAATACTTGCCTCTTTCTTCTGTGATTATCTGGTAGTAGTTAATCATTATGAAAGAAATTGGATACTAAGGAAAAAACTCGTTAATCCCCGTAAAATACTTACGGTTTACAATGGTATTGAACCTAAACTCTCAATAAGTCCACGTAAATACTCTTCGAAGGGTATGGTTTCCCCTGTTAAATCAAACCCCGATTTAGCCGGTTTCTTTGTCTTTGGAACTGTAGCCCGTTTCACCAGAGCCAAAAATATCGTTAATCTGACAAAAGTGGCTATCTCCGTCTGCCGTGAGAATCCTCAGATCAAGTTTGTTTTCATCGGAGACGGAGAGCTCTGGGACAGATGTTATGATTTGGTAACTTCTGCCGGTATGAACCGGCAGATATTAATGCCGGGCTGGCAGAACAATATTGAGTATTGGTTAATGAATATCGATGTCTTTGTCCTCTATTCTCATTGGGAAGGTTTGTCTATATCGATCCTGGAAGCTATGAGTCTGGGTCTCCCCGTTATTGCTTCCGATATCAAAGGAAATAATGAGCTTGTTGACAATCAAAACGGAATTTTGGTTTCTGTCGATGATCACATACGCTTTAGAAGAATACTATCAGAATTACCACATAGAAAGGGAGAACTGGAAAACTGGAGTCAAAATTCATTGACCAAAAGCAGGACAATCTTTGACTTGACTGGTTTCGCAAGAAGGTATGAAGAGATCTATAATAAATAAAGAGAGGGTATGATCATGTTCCAGAGAAGAACAGCCGGGAAAAACCGGTCATTCTCTTGAACTGTTCAGATAATTCAAGGGATGAGCTAAGAGTATGGAGATAAATTTACTGGCAGTAGCTGTCAGTTTCGCTTTTACCTTTATTGCTACGCTGCTTCTGGTTCCGGTAGTGATAAAAGGAGCAAACAGGTTCAATCTGCTTGATCACCCTGACGAACATAGTGTACATAAAGTCTCGAGACCCTTGTGTGGGGGCTTTGCTGTAGCCCTGCCGATACTGGCGGTAATGTTGTTTAGACATCTTTTTATGGCTAATACTGTTGCTTTCCCCAACTTTCTGGTATTTATTGCCGGTTCCTGCGGAATTCTGATAGCTGGGTTCTTCGATGACAAATACCATCTCTCGGCTGGCTGGAAACTCATGATGCAGATTGTCCTGGCGATCTTTATGTTTTGGGGTGGGTTTCGTATCACTCTCTTGACCAACCCCTGGAACGATGCCATCTCCCTCGGTATTATCTCTTTCCCCGTTACGATTGGCTGGTTTTTGCTCTTGATCAACTCCTTTAATCTGATAGACGGACTTGACGGTTTAGCTACCGGCATTGCTGTAATTGTCTCAGCTATTCTTATTATTATCGGTTACCGCTTCAGTAATCCCTACCTTTTTAATCTATCTCTTCTCCTCTTTGCTGCTAATTTAGCGTTCATTTTTTTCAACTTTCCCCCGGCAAAAATATTTCTAGGAGATACTGGGAGTCAGTTCATCGGTTTTTTTATTGCTGCTGTTACTATAGCCGGTACTGCTCAATACAAAGGGATTGCGGCAATGACTCTGCTTATTCCCATTCTTCTGATGTTTATTCCCCTCTCCGATACGCTCTTAGCAATTCTTCGAAGACTCAAACACCGTAAAGGAATTTTCACCCGTGATCAGCATCATCTGCATCACAAGATGCTTAAGCGTGGTTTAACTCCAAGAACCATAAATTATATTTGTTATTTCATAACCTTCCTTTTCGGACTGATAGCTCTCGGTTTTTCTTTCGCAGACAAAAATCTTCTCTTTACAATTCTTATCTGTCTGGCAATTATTGTTTTCGTAGTAATATACTTCATAGCAAAGAAGGAGTTATTAAAATGATGAGAGCATTTCAAAACTTTACTCAGGGTGAGAAGCGTAAATCACAAAAGATATTCTGGAAAAGGTTTTATCCTTCCAATGCCTTTTCAATGAGATTATTACTGATTCTGCTTGCTGTATTCATGGTAATCAATATTTCTGCCGTAATTAACTGGCAACTTTATACTAACACCACTCACGTCTATGACATACTCTTGCTCGAAAACAAGCTCTATCTGGCAACCTGGGGAGGACTGGTAGTCTATGATTTTGAGACAGACAGCTTTATAAAAAACTATTCCATAAAAGATGGGTTACAAGATATTGATATCAGAGCTGTTTCATATATGTCTTCATCCGAAACATTGCTGCTCGGAACATTCAAAGCAGGAATAAACCGGATGAAAAATGCAGAATTTCTGATCCCGATCAATCAAGTCACCGGCTTACCTACAGAAAAGATCAATGCCATCGTAAATAGTGATTCTCTAATCTTTGTGGGAACAGATCAAGGCCTGACAGTACTGAAAGATGCCGAACAATTCCCTTATCCATTACCGACAGGACAATACGGTCCTCATAATGGACTGACCTCCAATCAGGTTAAAGCTTTAGCACTCTCAGACGATGGATATCTTATCTGCGGTACCAATAACGGACTGAACTATGTACATCTCTCTGCTATTAATGATCCTGCTGCCTGGCAGCATTTTTTCACTGATAACTCTCCCCTGCCCGGAAATTTTATCAATGCCGTATCTGTAATAGATAACACAATTGTGGCAGCTACACGGGGAGGTCTGGCAAGGATTGATAATATCAATACTCTGGCTGAGTGGTCAGTTTTCCATCAGGATAACAGTCTATTACTCTCTAATGAGATTATCTCCGTGTTCATTGATGGTTCTGATAACATCTGGTTCTCTTACGGAGTATGGGATGATAACCTTTTGAATATTAGCGATGCCACTACTCAGCGTACAGCTATAACAAAAATCTCCTCTGACGGTTCATTTCAGACCTGGTCCCGGGATAACTGGATGGAAGAAATAACAGGTCTCAAGACTTCGAAATTTAAAGGCTTTTTTGAAAAGGATAACACCATCTATGCTTATTCCTGGGATGCGGGATTTTATTTTCTGCAGGACAATGTCTGGCATAATCGACAGCCAAACAGTATCGTCGCAAGCAATATCACCGATATTGCCATTGATGAACAGGGGTATGCCTGGATAGTCAATGGTTTTGAGGGCAGCGGGGTAAACCGCAAAGGCACCCGGGGTGTTTCCGCTTTCGATGGAGAGATCTGGACTAATTACACCGCCCGCTACAGCCCGATAAACGAAAGCAATATCATCTTCAGGGTCGCTGTGGATAAAAGAAACCGCAAATGGTTTGGAAGCTGGGGATTTGGGATCACCGTCTTCGACGAGGATAAAGATCAGTGGTATGTCTATACCGATAAAAATGGCTTGAATGCTAATGAGATTGGAGAGATCACTACAGACAGAGATGGAAATATCTGGATATCTAATTATAGCGGCGGAATTTTCGTTCTTGATATTGATGCTGTCGAGAACCCGAATTCTATTGAACCAATAGCATCTTTCCAGATTTATGATCCTTTACCGGATTTTAGTGATGTCATCAAGATCCATCATACCTCCGATAAGATCTTCTTTGGCTGTTATAATTCAGGGATCCGTTATTGGGACTCCCCTACTATCCCTCAGTCATATCAAGCGGGAGACTTCTGGCGTAAACCTCCGGTCGCAACCGACACCCATATCTATGGCATTGAATCCCGTGTTACCCATTTCGGAGAAGAAGTCTGGATAGCTGCCGAAAGTGGTCTTTATACGTTTGATACAAATTCCGAATATTGGTATCGATATGGAACAACCATCAAGAGAGAAAGGTGGTCAGGAAACCAATGGCAGAGAGACAGACTCTATTTTGTCGATGAAGAGAGGCTTTTCGGGGCTGCCCCTACTTTTCCTACCGCCATTTTGATTGATCCTTTTAACCGGATCTGGATCGGCAGCGAAGCTAACGGTATTACCGTATATGATCTGGATACTGACCGTTATACAATTTATAATACGGACAATTCACCCCTAATCTCCAACAGGATCACAACCCTGGAATACGAACCCTATAGCGGCAACCTCTACATCGGAACAGATGAAGGGCTCCATACCGTGGTTATCGGGAGACTTTATAAAGAAGATGACGTTCCGCTCTCCAAGACTGTAGCTTTTCCCAATCCTTTCAAGCCGGATGAAGGCGAAACAATTGTTATAGCAAATCGTGATAACTCCTATAATATAAATGATTTGCCTCAAGGAAAGAATACTTGCCGGATCTATAATTTGAACGGAGACCTCGTTATTACTCTGGAAGAAGACAGCTTTTTCCGTTTCTCCTGGAATGGCAATAACAGCAGTGGAAATAAATGCGGTAGTGGAGTTTATTTTTACGTCGTCTCTTCCGAAAAGGGTGAAGTTTCTAAAGGAACTATCGTTCTAATAAGATAGTGCTTTTTGTACTATCTGATTCCAGATATATGAGAGATAAGCTCCCTTCCGGAACGATCAGTTTTAACCTCTGCAGCAACTTCCAAACTGACATAGAGTTTTCTTCCGGAAAAGAATTATCCTCTGAATTGCAGAACCTGTCAGCTGGTTCTGTCTGCTTGGTCGACGAGAAAGTTTACAATCTCTATAATGATTCTTTCCTTTCGTTCTTTGAGGAACATTCATTATTTTTCATCACCGCAACCGAAAAAGAGAAAAACTTTGCCGTCCTGCAGAAAATCATAGCTTTTCTGGCAGAGAAAAGAGTTCCGCGGAATGCCTCCATCATTGCTGTTGGGGGTGGAATTACTCTCGATATCGCCGCTTTCGCAGCCTCAATTTATAATCGCGGTTGTAAGCTGATTCTCATCCCGACTACTTTCCTGGCAATGATTGATGCGGCCATTGGTGGGAAAACAGGAATTAATTTTCTTAACCGGAAAAATATCATAGGGAGCTTTTATCCGGCAACCCGCGTTTTAATAACACTCGACTTCCTCAACACGCTGGAACCCTTGGAATTACTGAATGGCTGGGCTGAATGTATCAAAGTTTCGCTTCTTACTCCCAATGATCTCTACGATATGATAATCAACCCGGAGAGAAAGATCTCTGAATCACTCATCAGGAAAGCAATAAATCTAAAAATCCGGTTTTGCCGAAATGATTTGCAAGATAAAGGGGAGAGGCAGAAACTCAACTTAGGCCATACAATAGCCCATCTGATTGAAACCGTTTCTGATAATCAGATACCTCACGGAATAGCTGTATCTATAGGAATAAGAGCTATTGCCAGATACAGCCGTGAAAAGGGGTTTATTGATAGTAAAACTGAAAATGCAGTCTCTTCTCTTTTGGATGTAACAGGTTTTCCCCCGAATCTGGCAAAGATATACTATCAGGCCGTAAAAAACCAGGGAAGAGAAATACTCGAACTGGATAAGAAAAGCCGCCAGCCCACCCCTCAAACCCCTTCCCGCTCAGAAGTCCGGTTGAATAATGTGAACTATTTAGTAATCTTTACCGGCTTTCAGGAAACGGAACTCTATCAGTGCAGAAATGTAAAGGAGCTGATAGCTACCCTCCTTTCTCTTTAAATCTATTGTTATCAACCAAATACTTAATATTATTATGATTTCTCCTGAATCTGGGAAAAGCTATCACCTTTCCCGGCAAGAGAAAGGATAGATAAATTAAGTAATGGTGTTCTATGATGTAATTTCTTTTTTCTTACTGCCCGGTATTCAGATTATCCCCGGCTTCTGTAATACCGGATAATTATCAAGCAATTCCCTAACTTTCCGGGTTATGATATCCATCTTATAAGGTTTTTGCAGATATACAAGATCATCACTCCCCTGTTCATCAGGTTGCTTATGGCGTTCAATAAATCCGCTTGCCAATATGCACTTGATTCCGGGCTTGATCTTTCTTATTTTGCACAACAGCTCTTCCCCGTTGAAACTCCCCGGCAAATCCTTGTCGGAAAGCACCAGAGAAACATGATCTTTCTCTCTTTCATACTTTGCTATACCACTCTCTCCGTCTGTTGCTGTCAGAACTCTGTATCCCTCTAACTCAAAAAACTCTTTCAGGCAATGCAGTAAATCCTTTTCATCTTCGACCACAAGAATTGTCTCTCCCCGCTTAAAGGGATCTTTTTCGTTGAAATCTACTCCGCTGTTCTCATCAAGATCATCCCGCAAAGGCAGATATACCCTGAAAATGGATCCTTTCCCCCAGACACTCTCGAAGTCTATAAACCCCTGATGGGCCTTTACTATCCCTTCCACTATGGATAGTCCAAGACCCGCTCCGGCGTCTTCTTTCTTGGTAGTATAAAACGGTTCGAATAATCGGTTCTGGCTTTCCTTGTTTATCCCGGTTCCGGTATCGCGGATGTCAATTCTCAGGTAGCGTGAATATCCTGCTCCCTCAAAATGAGACCGGACAGAATCACCTTTCATTAAGGAAGCTGATATGGTTATCTTCCCTCCCCCGGCCATGGCATCTTTAGCATTCAGGCAAAGATTGAGCAAAGCCTGATGCAGTTGATTCCTATCTGCCCAGATAGTGGGAAGATTCGACTGAAGCTCTGTTTCAACCAAAATCCCTGGCAGGAGGATCTCTCTCAGCAAACTGACGAGCTCAATAATAATCTGAGGCATGACTATCCTCTCAAATTTTGGTTTTCCTCGCTCTGTAAATACTTGCATTTGAGTCATCAAACTCCGGGCATTTCTCAGAATTCCCGTTATCTTTACGATCTCATCTGTTATTTTATGAGGTAATTCTTGGTGATCGGCAATCTTGACTAAAGATTCATTGACTCCTGCTAAAAACTCTTTGAAGTCTTTTACTATATTGCCGGTCAAGGTGTCGATATTATTACTTTTTTTACTACAGACCAGCTCATTTGCCAATCTTCTCCGTTCAGTTATGTCTTCGAAAATACATAACCGTCCCAGATAACCTTTTGAACCTTCTCTGACAACTCGGCAATATACCCTGAGAACCGTTCCGTCTAACAGCTCCATCTCCTCTTCTTTATTCCCCTCACCTTTTGGCTGAACTGATAGAATACTATCAGCAGACTTAGATCTGTTCTTGGCTAAAGAAAAGCAGATCTCCATCAATTCCCGGTAACCTATTGCCCCCTTTGCCAAATCCTCCTCGATCTTCTCCAGATGCCAGAGTTCACAAAACCGTTTGCTGAAATAAAGCACCTCTTCTGTTCTGTCATCGGCAATCAGAAAAGCTATCGGAGCTATTCTGGATATCTGAGTGAAAAACAATTCCTGCCTGTGTAACTGTTCCTCTGCTGTCTGTAATCGCATCTTCAGTTTTTGAATTTCTTCTTGCTCGTTATCGGTTCCCGCGCTCAGTGATATACCGTTTTTCAAATCATTCTGATCCGTATTTATTGTTTCCGTTTTGTTATCCTTATTCATTTCTTCCTTCTTTCTTACTGTTTACCGAGAGAAAGTTTTCTGCTTCTGTCCGGAGATTCGGTTTCTCTTTTGATACAATACCTCAAACTATCCTTCTTTCCTCTCTAAATAAACGGATTTATGCTCCGGTTTTTACTCCCAAAAAGAGAGGGAAAATCTCTCCTTCCATCTCGGCATTACTACCCCATGCTGACTCAGGAGAAAGATAATCGATAACCTTTACCTCAAAACCGGCTTCCGTCATTAACTCTTCTACCTCTTTCTTCCTGAATAAACCACAGAGATGCCTGTCCGAATACATCTTTAGTTTACCTGCCTTGCGGTAGAGATAAAGAAATGTTAACTCATACTCCGTATCTTTTTCGTCCGGATCGAAACAATTCTCGAACACAGTGATCAATTCATCTTTTTCATCGTTACTGTAAACGACACTGTCGTTCTGAACAAAACTCTCTTTCGTTTTATCCAGAATAAACATCAAAACCCCGCCCGGATTAAGATGAAGCCAGGCATTTTTGAAAAAACTTCTTAAGTCGTCTTTTGTCAGAAGATAGTCAACAGAATCTACAGCAACCACGATATCAAAGAGTTTCCCCAGTTTAGTGGTACGCATATCTCCCTGAAGATAAGCAACCTCCGGATTAAGCCGCCTTGCCCATTCCAGCATTTCCGGACTTATATCTACTCCTGTTACCGCAAAATACCGCTTGAAGACAAAGTCATTGTGGCCGCGTCCACAGCCCAAATGTAAGAGACTATGCAATTCTCTTTCACTGCTCTCCTTTATCATCTCACAGAATGTTTCGGTCTCTTCAAGATAGTCTTCCAAAGGACTCACCAGATGCCAAAATCCTGCTAGATCATGGTAAAGCCTTCTCTCGTTAAGCTTTTCATTTGCCATTTTCCCGTTTATCACCTCATCTAATTAGTTTTCCGTATCCTTCACTGTTGAGTTTCTCGTCAGGGCTTTTCCTTCCGGGTTCATTCCTGCTTCTGACAGGATAGATTTCTCAAAATCATGATATAAAGAACTACCTCAATAGAAAAAATTCTGTAAAAGACATAATACTCATCCCTAAGTTCTTTGTAAATATATTTCTGTTTCAACTAACAATTCGACGGTGATACCCAGAGTCCAATCCCTTCTGCTTGTCTGTCAACAGATTCCCGGAAAACAACATTCGTATTCTCTTACAAGATAGACTAAAAAACTTCCGGCTCAACAAAAAAATGTAATCCAACCATTATTTTTTCTTTCCTTTTCAGTATCCGTTCAGATAAAAGCGAGTTCACTCTTCCAAAAATTCTTGACTCAATATGTTAAAAGAGAGATTTTGACTCGAAAACAATGATCTTAATGAGGAGTTTATTATGAAATTGATCTATATTCTACTAATTTCGTTGCTGTTGATCTGTTCAACACTCGCTTTTGCTGAAGAGTTTTCCATAACTACCCCGGACGGATCTTTCAGCCTGAAAATTACCGGCAGCGATTCCTTCGATGATGGCAAAACTGATAGCGGGACCCTAATCGATAATATAGCTATGAAACTCGAAGAACTGGAAAAAGACTACATAAGTAAGCTTGCCCGTCTTGATAAAGCAAGAGCCGAAAGACTTATCTCCGAGATTTTTGCCTTGCTCGCTCTTCTCCCTGCCGATACCTCAGTTAATATTCAGCATGCAGCCTCACAACAACAGACTCAAGGATCATCTTCCATCAACATCAGCATGAACTTCACGGAGCAGGGAATGACCATCCAGGAAGAATCTTCACCACCCCCGCCACCCCCGCCACCCCCTGCCAGTGAACCGGTGAAAAATGCCATGTCCGAACCGGATTTTAGCAGATTTCTCGATAATGTTGAATCCGAAAGTTTTTCTGATGATCAATTGAGAATAATCAGGTTAGCATCCCGGGACTCCTGGTTCATGGTCTCACAGATCGTCAGAATAATCGAAGTACTCAGCTTTTCAGACGACCAGTTAGAAGCCCTGAGGATCATGTATTCCCGCGTTACCGACCCGCAAAACTCTCACAACATCGTTAACGCCTTCACCTTCTCTTCCGATAAAGAAGATGCCGAAAGAATTATGGGGAAGTGAGTAAATGAGTGACGATTTGAAACTTGAATATCTGTAGCAAGAGCATACATTTTACAGGTTTACCGATACAATATCAAATCAAACTAGTGGAGAAATATCATCGTCTATAAGGACTGGTTTTCAACACTTTTATAATGACTCTCCATTTCCTTAATGCATTATCAGCACTCTTGTTAAGTATCAATCTTGTTTAATTCGATCGTAGCGTAGCATGGCTCTACATAGGAAAACTTTACAAGGCTAATTTTTCTACCCGAATTAATAGCATTATGCTTTTTTACGAATTGAATAGTCTCTTTGTCGAAATCTCTGGCAACTATATACCCTTCAACCAATTTAGGATTGCCTTCTGACAAATGCATAATCACCCAGTCCATATATGTACTAACTTGTTCAAGACAAGATGTACCGTTTAGTATTCTATCTTTTTTTACTTCAATCACTTTGTACTTAGTTAACCCTCTTGCTGTACGACGATATCCAAAGATATCGATTCCTTTGAGATATCCTACCTGAACATTGTTTCCAAAGGAATCTATTGTTCCGAATACATCTTTTAAGTCTTTTGTTTTAAAACTCATATTTAACCAAGCTTCAATAATTTTCTCGTTTTCAACAATCTTGGGATTTAAAACTAATTGTATATCATTCATCTGATCCATCTTCTTTGGCAACATCTCTATTCGGTCAGATTCAAGATTTTGTAACTCAAGAAGCTTAATTAATTCCTGCGCCTCATCAAGCATTATTGGTCTAACAATTCTTGCACTATCTGGATATTTCCATCTTTCTGGTATTGACCATATCTTCCCTGCTCTTTTTAAATCAAACACCTCTGTTGCTGAAAAACCTTTCTCAAAACATATGTTTCTATCATCTTTATCTATGAAATGTGAAATGCTTACTTGCCTAAAATAATCTCTTAACTGCGGCAACTCTCTGTTGGTATACCTTTGCCATCCGGACTCCTGATTATTTTGAACACTATAAAAGTGAATATTTTTACTCAGATACAACTCGTCAACTGATAGATCTTCTTTGAAATGTGATTTCGCCTTAAAAACTCCGTAAATACGCTTTTCTGTATGCACAAAGATCATATCCCCCGGAAATACTCTTTTCATATCGGCAAACATACCATACGCATTTTTACATATGTTGCGTAATTGCCCTGACGTTTTTACATTAGCTTTACCCTCTCTTACTTCAACCTTAGGAAATCCAACACCTAAATAACCATCTGCTTTGAATTTATCAAAGAGATCTATTTTATCACAATTGATAATATGAGCATTCACGGATAGCCTCCCTTGATCTTTTTTCGTGGCTAAACATTAATTAAGAAATTCTAAAGCACATTACAACTTCAACCTCTCGATCTCTTTTCTAATCTCTGAAATGACATCTTGGTTATGTATTATTTTCTTTTTGCCCTCTTTTATCGAAATAATATAGAAGACTCTACCTCCATACCGGGCAGTGAATTTTTCATGTGATTTTGCCTGAAATTTTTGTTCGTTGATTATTTGGGTTATATAGGCATATCCTGCCGGTTTGATTTGAATCCCGATAAACTTGTCCTTCACTTTGATAAAGAAATCAACATTATAGATTCTGTCCCATTTGTCAGGAGCAGGTTCTACAGCAACACCGAGTATTTCTTGCAGTTGACCATATATAGTATCAATTTCGGATTGATAACCATCGAATGTTCTTTTAATTATGAGATTGATGACAAAGTCTATACAATCCTGCTCGGTAATACTATCGATCTCTGCCCGGCAGACCTCACTTATCTTCATGTATAATCTTCTTCCAAGCTGTTTTAAGTGCTCTTCGGGATACACATTGTCATAGTAGTACTTCTGCCACTCTTCTAAGGTTTTAGGAGAGCACTTTCTTATCTCTTCCGAAACTTTTCCGACATTTCGCGGTCTGTTAAACTGCCAACGCATATTTGCCTGATTTATTATCCATTCTTTTGGCACTATAATTCCACCCTTTTTGCTAAGAAACTATTTCTGTACTTATATTCCTTACTTGTATCTACATCCACAAGACCACTTTGAATCAGGTGAGCATTAATAAAGGTCTTGTTCTTCAGATATAGATAACAGAGTAAGTTATTATCATTGTCGTGTTTCAATGCATCAAAACGTAAAACTATCCTCTCCCCCATAGTCTTTTTCCGCAGATACTCAACAGCTTTACCATTCATTTCAGGCTTCTCTTTGATTCCTATTAATCTAATCTTAAGTCCATTATTTAGAAGCAATAGTTCCGGTGAAATTATCTCTTTTATTGTATAGTATAATTCTTTCGAATCCTGTGAGGTATCAATCTTAGAGCCAAATCGCAGCTTTTTCGGATCAACTTTCTTATCAAACTTAATCGTGTCATTAAAGATATAGGGTAATTTACTTATTTCATTTTCAAATTCCATTTGCTTGCTATTACCTTTCTTTATCTCAAATATCGTATCCTGAAAAACATCCATCTGATCTAGTCCAAGCTTCTCACTCATAATCGGCAGAAATTCTTCGTTTACTTCGTATCCGATTGAATTCCTTCCAAGATTCTTAGCAGCTAAGGTTGTCGTTCCGCTGCCTAAAAAAGGATCGAGAACAGTATCCTCAACAAAGCTGAACATCTTTATCAAACGTTTGGGCAGTTTTTCAGGAAACATTGCCAGATGTTTCGCTTGCTTCTCTCCGGCAAAATTCCAATGCCCTGTAAAATAACGGTTCCATTCATCTTTAGTCATTTTTGATTGTTCTTTCTTTTCTTTGCTCACCGAAGGAGGATTACCATATTTCTTAAATATCAAGATGAATTCATAATCCAGTTTCAATATTCCATTTCTTGGGTAGGGAAATGAACCCATTATTGTAGCCCCCCCCGTAGTATTACAGGTGGTGACTTTCTGCCATATAATTGCTCCCATATAATCGAAACCAACGCTCTCACAAAACTTGATGATTTCAGTTCTGATCGGAATAATTTTATATCTTCCGTAGTAAACTGACCGGGCAAACTGATCCCCAATATTAATACAGAGACGACACCCTTTATGTAAAACCCTGTGACATTCTTGCCAAACAAGATTCAGGTTGTTTATATATTCTTCATAAGTGTCGTTAAATCCAACTTGTTTCCTATTGCCATAATCCTTCAATTGCCAATATGGAGGAGAAGTTACAACAAGGTGAACTGATTCATCCTCTATTTCATGCATTTTTCTGGAATCATAAAAATAAATCGTATGTTTCGTTTTCATCTCACACTATCCCATTATCGCAAAAGAGTCCTGCTCTTCTCTTTACATTCTCTCAGATTGATTCACAAACAACTATGTAGTACTAATCTTTCTTCTATTTCATAACCATTTCTTAAGAATAAATGTCAAACCTTTTTCTATGCTACCTTCAGTTTCCACTCTGGAGCATAAGAATAAAAAAGTATCTCTACGCGTCAATGGCTACGTTTCCGATTATTCTCCTCATTTTTAGTAAACAACTCTGAAGCTGTATCATCATAAGCAGAACCGTCCCGGATTAGCAGAGATAATCGTTTGGACTGGCTGATAATAACCCAATCTACTTATCAGCAACAACAAGCATCTCGAAATCATCGGGAGTAAGTTCGTGTTGACGGGAAAAGGCTCCCAGTTCTGCCGGATGAATAGCGATTTGCCTGTAACCGAGAGATTTCAGCAGCCAGGTTATCTCAGAGGGAAGATAATATCTTTCGTTACACTCAATTTCCTTTTTGTTTCCCTGCTCGTCTTCAACGATCATTGAGTTAATGTCCCGGAAGGTCATCAAATCAAAGGAACTCTCTTTATACTGAGGATTACCTTCCGTTGCTGAAGTGTTGCAAAAATCTTTTACCGAATGAAAGAGAGGAAAGAGCCCGTTAAGAGTAGTGAAGATGAACTTTCCTTTGTCCCTGAGTGCCTGAGTCGCCTTTTGAAGAATCTGGAAATTCATCTCATCAGTCTCCATAAGGGGAAAGGCACCTTCACAAAGCATTATAGCTACGTCGAATTCTTTATTATAGCTCAACTCCCTGGCATCCATTCTGATAAAATCAATCTGCAAGTTTTGTGCTTTTGCTTTTCCTCTGGCTCTCTCTAACTGCGACTCCGAAAGGTCAATTCCTGTCACCTTGTATCCTCTCTTCGTTAACTCGATAGCATGCCTTCCGGTACCGCAGCCGATATCCAGAATTTTCGTCTCCTTGTGGTAGTTGAGTTCCTGCTCGATAAAGTCACATTCACCTACTGTGCCCTGAACAAAATCTTCTTTATCATAATTCTTCGAATAGTCGTCAAAAAGCTCTTCATACCATTTTTTCATCTTGTATCCAATTGGTTCATGTTTTATATAAATGTCCTGTTTAACCAATCCTTTATCTCGTCCCGGATTTTACCAGTCTCAATCAGAATGGTTTCTTCGTCTCCTTTCAATGCTGAAGGATCAGGAAAGCTTTTATGAATCTTTTCTTTCCCGCCGGGAAAATAGGGACAGGTCTCCTTGGCATTATCGCAGACAGTAACGACAAAGTCAAATTGCTGACCGGTGAATTCATCAATACTCTTGGAATAGTGTTGAGAAAGGTCAATCCCGATTTTATTCATAGCCTTGAAAACATAAGGATTTACTGATGAAGGTTCGGTTCCGGCACTAAAAGCCTCATAGCGGTCACTGTGAAAGGCATTTATCAGGCCTTCCGCCATCTGAGACCTCGCTGAATTATGAGTACAGATAAAGAGTATTCGCTTTTTATCAGTCTGCATTTTGACTCCTATAATTCTGTCTTAGAAAAAAATACTATTTAAATCTCTTGAAATATTCATCAATTTCCGGCCTTAATTCTTTACCGACTCGTTCAAAGTAATCTAACAACTCATCGTATATTTCTTCTTGACCCAAAAAATTCCAGAATTCGGCGGCAACCATCAGTTCGTTTTCCAGATCAAGCATCCCTCTCACTGTCCATCTTTCGTAAGGTTTTGGCTCATAAGGGTTATAGGGTATTGCAATGTATGATTTTATGTCGGCTTTAGGATTTGTAGCCAGATAGATCGCTACCCACTCCAGAAGTGTTCTTTTAAAATCCTTGAAGTTACTGATATTTGGTTTAGCTGTTTTCAAATCAAATAGGTGAATCACTCCTTCGCAGTCTTCGATCAATAAATCAACCTTAACAGTCTTAAGATTAGTGAATTCACCTTTATCACAGACCTTTCTGATTCTTTCTACCTCTTCATTTTTATCGGGAAGCTTCCCCATAGTCAATTCGTTCACTATAGTTTGAATCTCTTCTTGAGCTGCTTTACTTATCTCATTGCCCATTACATATTGCTTTGAGGCAGATTCGAAATTCAAGTTAGCTATAGTCTCTGCCACCGGCTCAAAAATTGAGGTTCCAAAAGTAGTATTGAGCGAATGGATAAATGAAAATAAAGCCATTCTATCTTTACCGAGTAATCGGTAATGAAAGGGCATATTATTTGATTCCGGCTTATACTTCTTTAACTTATTTATCAAGCTTGACTTAATAATATTTTCGATAATCTTTCTTTGATCTGCTGTAAAAACCATCTAACCTTCCTTTAGATGAAAAATCGTTTCCGAATAAGCATTAGATCTGTCTTTCTCGACTCTGTTTAGAACAGGGCGTTTGAATTGATTCACAATTTTCATGCCGGATAACTGTGCTATTCTTGGATATAGATTGAATTTATCATTAGCAACCAAGAAAACATCATAGTCTTTCTTGAGATATTTCTTACAATTCATTAGAGTTTCGACTATCCCTTTAACGTAGGATTCCTTAGCTTCTTTTCCCTGACCGTTAGTTAAAGAACCGATTTCTGCTTCATCGTTTCGTTCAAAACCAAACAACTCGTAAGAGTATGCGTGTTGTTCATGATAATTAATGAGTCCGACATAAGGCGGACTTGAAAAAATCCCCGCTGCCTTCTGTTTAACCAATAATTGATTTAAACAATCATTTTTCCTGCTCAAAGCTTCGTGAAGATCGATGACTCTGCTGTCTCCAATCAAGCATATCTGATAGGTTTTGGTTCTTAGAGAATCGAATTGGAGAAGACGCTTTAAAGTATCCTGTGAGTATCTTAACCACCATCCTTTGATCGAAAAGATCGGTTTACATATTTTCCCGTGTTTTTTACAATAGTATGTAGTCTTGACAGGGTCTTTTAATGTCCCTAAATCAGCATGTGTAGTTGCCCGGCAGGAACGAACTGTTCTACTAAGAATTATTGCAGTTATTTTCTTAACATCCTGATCAGTTATTTTTTTTATCTCCTGAAACATAAAATCTATCTCATCTCTAACCGGAGGTAAGAACCATTTATCAAGAAAAGAATGGCAAATCTTGTTATCTAATTCAATATCATACTTCTTAATCAGTTCAAAATACTCTTGAAGAAACTCTTTTTCCTTGGCTTTGCTGTATTCGTTCTCATTCACTTCCTTTTTTGCCACTTGTCTTTTGTACTGAGGCGAAGGAAAAAACTTATTATTGAAATGAGTTAGCTTTAGTTGTAACTCTTCTTCAAAATCAACAATATTACCATGTTGCCTGTAACTCATCAGACGATTTGTCAAAGAACTGATTGACTCGCGCAGTTTAGTTATATCGTATCTTTTGAGCTTAGTATTACTAATCAAGGCATTGAAAGCAGAAATGTCCGTTCCAATAGAATGTATTCCCAGCTCGTTAGCCTGAACTAAGGTAGTCCCACTTCCACAAAACGGATCGAGGACTATATCCCCACGTTGAAAATAGACCCGCTTTTTGAATTCATCGGTGCGGTTATCAAGAAAATATTCAACTAATTGGGGGATAAATTTGCCTTTATAAGGATGTAACCGATGTACATGTTTAGTCCTTTCAGACTCTTTGTACTCTGAAAACGACAAATTCCAGTTAAGATCATCCCCAAGTTTCTTTTTCCATTGCAATTCCTTATCAAAAACATCATAGTATTCTTTTAATTCATCTACATCTATCAAAATTCTTCCATTGCTTGAATATTTCCTGATTCGACCATATTGAACTAAGTATGAGATATTCGATATCGTGATATTGCGGTCTAAATACTTAGACGCCCAAACACTTGCCTCTTTGGGAGATAGATATCTGCTTTCACTCTTAGTAATTATTGATAACTGTTCCATTGATAATCCCTATATTCTTTGAACGATCTATGGGACAAAAACAGGCTATCTGTAAGAATGTCAATAGAATGTTTTGCTCGGAAACCTTATCCACAGCACAAGACTGTTCGGTTTTGCTTTTTCGACACCTAATCAAACCTTAATATACTATTTGGATATACTACAGGCGGATCTGGTACGCTTATAGACTTTCCTAATGGTATACTAATGTTACGAGAGAGACGACATACCCGAAAAGAACGCTTTTTCATCCCAGGGAGAAGAAAGATTAGATTGTACACAACGGCTGTGATATATAATGATTGTAGAACGAAAGGGAAAAAGTCACTTTTTTAATATATACAGTGAGATAACAATCCATATTAGCTTGATTCGAATATCAACAGTCTCTATAGTAAAGAAATCATATAGCACTGGTTACTGATAACTAAGCATAAAAAAAATGGTCGGGATGACTGGATTTGAACCAGCGACCACACGACCCCCAGTCGTGTACGCTACCCGAACTGCGCTACATCCCGACGCTATTCCAAAGAAAAAGAAGAGAGATATTTGACAAGTAATTTCTCTTTTCCGTTTTGCTCTCAGGCAAGAGAGCTACTGGATGAAGGGAAAGAGAGAAAAACTGTATTCGATTTAGTAGTTGGCAATAATCAAGACTAAAATGTAGTCTCAACTACAGATATGTTGACAGGGAACCCCGGAAAAAGAACGGTGAATTTTCATCAACAAAAAAGAGAGAGGTTGTTTTGAGTGTTGTCGCATTGAACGGGATTGGTCATTATTTCGGGGATCAGTGTATTCTGTCAGGCGTTTCTTTTTCGATAGACCGGCAGAAGCAGATCGGCTTGATAGGAAGAAACGGTTCCGGTAAAACGACCTTGCTCGATATCGTCAGTGACAGGATGATCCCTAAGGAGGGGACTGTCAACCGGATGAAGAACTGCCGTATCTCTTATCTGAGCCAGTCTATGCAGATAAACAGCACTTTACCTTTGCTGAAATTTGTTCTGGTCTCTTATCGGCATTTGAATGATCTATCCCAACGAATTCGGGAGTTAGAAGAGAAGATCGCTGCTGATCCTTCTGAGAGCAATTTGAAAGAGTTGGGGAAAAATCAGGAAGAATTTATGGCATTAGACGGTTATTCTCTGGAACAGCGGGCAAAAATTGTCTTGCAGCAGCTTGGTTTTCCCGAAGAGACTTGGGAGAGAACAGTCAACAGCTTCAGTGGAGGAGAGAAGACCCGTATCCAATTGGCGGCCATCTTACTGCAGCCTGCAGATCTCTTGCTGCTTGATGAGCCGACCAATCATTTAGATCTGAAGATGCGGAACTGGCTGATAAAATTTCTCACGGAATTGAATATTCCTTATGTAATTGTCTCTCATGACAGACATTTTCTCGATAAGACAACAAATGTGACCTTTTCCATAGAAAACCGGTCTATTGTCAGCTATTCCGGAAGCTATTCTCTCTTTGAGAAGGAGTACAGAGAGAAACAGATACTTTTACAAAAGCAGTATCAGGCTCAGCAAGACTGGATAGCAGAGACTGAATTCTTTATCAGAAAGAACATTGCCGGACAAAAGACAAAACAGGCAAAGTCACGTCTGAAATCATTGGAGAGAATAAAGAGGATAGAGCCCGTTAAAAAGGGAAAAGAGATAAAGCTGTCCTTTGAACCGGAAAAGCGTTCGGGAAATATTGTTTATCATTTTGAAGAGGTCGGGTTCGGTTTCCCCGGCAAGTTGCTGGGGAAGAAGATCAACGGCAATATTCTTTATCAGGACAGAATTGCAATCCTTGGTGATAATGGCTGTGGTAAGACGACATTTCTGCAGCTCCTGTTAGGAGAAAAAAATCCTTCAGCCGGTCAACTGCAGATAGGAGCGAGTCTCTCAATCGGTTATTATGACCAGCTGCATCTTTCTCTCAACGACAGTCTGACAGTGCGGGAGACAATCAACAGTGAGCATCTGCACTGGACAAATCACCAAACCCTCTCTTATCTGGCAAAGTTCGGTTTTACCGGAGATGATAATGAAAAGAAGGTTGAACTGCTCAGTGGCGGTGAGAAGGCGAGGCTCTATCTTTCATTGCTGATCGCGAGACAGCCGAATGTTCTGATAATGGACGAGCCGACAAACCATCTCGATATCTTCCTGATAGAATCTCTGGAAGAGGCACTTGAGGAATATCAGGGAACCGTGATCTTTGTATCTCACGACCGCTTCTTCATCGATAATACTGCAACCCGCTACTGGGTATTCCAGAATCAGAGAGTCGTTGAGACTAAAAACTGGGAAGAGTTGCTGCTTTCACCCGTAGAGAAACCGGTCAAGCAGCAAAAACAAAGGATTAATGAGAAGTTCAAAGAAAAGAAAACCAATCCGATCCTTTTGGATATGAAACTGCAAGAGATCGAGAATCTCAGAGAGAGGATAGAAGACAGAGAGAAGGAATTGCATGAGTTGGAAATGCAGTTTCTAAAAAAAGAGATCCTGCGGAATGCGGAGAAGACCAAACTACTTCACTCCCAGATCGACAGTCTGAGGCAGGAGATCGAAAAACTGACTGAAGAGGCTAATACTCTGGAAGATGACTATTTAAACTCTGTTTATCAATAAGTTATGACCAGCACCAATCAGGATCAATAAAATGGATATAGGTTTCACAACATCGTTTCCGGTAGAAGTAGTTTTTGCAGCAGGACACAGACCTGTTGATCTGAACAACATCTTTATTACCGGAGAACCGCAAAAACAGGTTCAGTCTGCAGAATCAGAAGGCTTTCCGCGCAATATCTGCTCCTGGATCAAGGGAATGTATTATACTATTCTGGATCATGATTTTAAAACCGTTATCAGTGTTATTCAGGGCGACTGTTCAAACAACCATTCAATGATGTCTATTTTACAGGATAAAGGAATTGAAGTTATCCCTTTTTCTTTCCCGGTCAGCAGAGACAAACAAGCTCTGGAACGGGAAATTTCTCATCTCCGGGAACGGTTCTCAGTCACGCCAGTCCAAGTTGGTGAAGTAAAGAAAGAGCTCGATGCAATAAGATGTAAGCTCGTGCAACTGGACAGACTTACTTGGCAGGAAAGAAAGATCAGCGGTGCAGAAAACCACTATTGGCTCATCAACTCTTCCGATTTCACAGGTGATCCTGGAATTTACGAAAAAAAATTGGATGAGTTTTTGAAAGAAGCAGAGAATAGAGAACCACTGACTAAAACCAGAAATAGCCAGAGAGAAATCAGATTAGCTTTTATCGGAGTCCCCCCAATCTTCAGGGATCTGTACGAGTTCATATCTGCTCAGGAGGCTGACGTTATCTTTAATGAAGTACAACGGCAGTTTTCCATGCCCTATCTGAAAGATGAGATTATCGATCAGTATCTTTCGTTTACTTATCCCTATTCTGTTTTCGAGCGTCTGGAAGACATTAAAGAGGAAGTTGCAAGACGACAGATAGACGGTGTCATCAGTTATTCACAGGCATTTTGTCATCTTCAGATAGATAATATACTCCTGAAAAAATACATTAACTACCCTTTCTTGACAATTGAAGGTGATCAACCGGCAAAACTGGATGAGAGAACCAAACTGAGATTGGAGAGTTTTCTTGATGTTATTCGCTTCAATATGCAAATCCTCTGAAGAGTATTAAAGATCATTCCTGATAGACGAAAACTCTTAGGACATAAGAACCGGGAAGATTATATCTTTGCTCTGAAAAATGAGTAAGAGAAAAAGTTTGACTCGTCAGTCTCTCTTTATTTCCTGAAATGTTGTGAACAAAATTACACAGAGGGAGTTAAATGAGCTACATTAATGAAAACATGAAACGTTCTCACTATTGCGGTGATCTAAGCCCGGAGATGATAGGGAAAGATATTACCATGATGGGTTGGGTACACCGACGGAGAGATTTGGGTAACCTAATCTTTATCGATCTCAGGGATGTTACAGGATTTATTCAGCTGGTGTTTCATCCCCAGAATGAGCCGGTTCATAAAACCGCCCACCATCTACGAAATGAGTTTGTGATTGGAGTTAAGGGTACTATCAGAAAACGGAGCGAAGAAAATGTAAACGAAAAAATTCCTAACGGAATGTTAGAGATGGAAGCTTCCGAACTGCTTATCTACAATGAATCTGCTCCCTTACCAATGCAGATTAATGAACTGATCCTGCCCGATGAAGATCATCGCCTGGAATTCCGCTATCTCGATTTACGCCGGGAAAAACTACGAAACAAGATATTGATGAGACATCACATAATCTTCCTAATGCGGAAGTTCCTCAATGACCGGAAATTTTACGAAATAGAGACTCCTATCCTCATGAAAAGCACTCCGGAAGGGGCTCGCGACTATCTTGTCCCCAGCAGAATATATCCCGGCAAATTCTTCGCTCTCCCTCAATCACCTCAAATTTATAAGCAATTATTGATGATCAGCGGCTTCGACCGTTATTTTCAAATTGCCCGCTGTTTCCGTGATGAAGACCTGAGGGCCGACAGGCAGCCTGAATTTACCCAACTCGATCTGGAGATGAGTTTCGTAACCGAAGCAGACCTTTTCGCTATTATGGAAGAGATGTTTCACACACTCTTCCAAGAGCTGTTGAAAATCGAACTCCCCCTCCCGTTTCCGCGTCTCTCTTACATGGAAGCCTTGAACCGCTACGGCTGTGATAAGCCTGATACACGATTCGGCATGGAATTGACAGATCTGAGCGATATCTTCTCTGAGAGTGATTTCCAGGTTTTCAAATCCGCTCTATCCCAGAAAATGGGGAGTATCCGTTCACTGGTAGTCAAAGGTGGCGCTCGCTTCTCACGTAAGCAGATAGATGAATTGACCGATCTTGCCAAGCATCTGGAGGGCAAAGGCTTAGCTTACTGCAAGATATCGGACGGTAAAGCGGAGAGCGGCATAGCAAAATTCATTACTGAAGTTGAAACTGCCAGAGTTTTGGAAAGAACGCAAGCTGAAGAGGGAGACCTTATTCTCTTTGCAGCGGACAAGAACAGAATAGTATTCAAAGTTCTTGCCGGGATAAGAAATCATCTCGGCAAAATTCTCGAACTATATGATAAGAGTAGTTTCTCATTCGTCTGGATTACTGATTTTCCGCTGTTCATCTATGATGAAGAGAAAGAGTGCTGGGAAACTGCACATCATATGTTCAGTCTCCCCAAGGAGGAACATCTTCCCTATTTCGACTCTGAAGAGAACTGGGACAAGATAGAAGGACATCTCTATGATCTTGTCTGTAATGGTGTTGAACTCTCTTCGGGCAGTATCAGATGTCATCGCTATGATATTCAAAAAAAGATTTTCAATGTCTTAGGCTTCAGGGAAGAAGAGCTGCAAAAGAAATTCGGATTCTTTTTAGAAGCACTCAAATATGGAACACCCCCCCACGGTGGTATCGCTCCCGGCATTGACCGTTTAGTCATGCTGATGACCGGAGCAGAATCTATCCGGGATGTAATCGCTTTCCCTAAAACCTTGAAAGCTGCAGATTTAATGAGTGATGCCCCTTCGGGTGTAGCTGAAGAACAATTGCGGGAATTGCATCTCAGAATTGACTCTGATCTGCCGGATAACAAACTCGAATAACAAACAGAGTTAGTGTACCGGAAATGGTCTTCTCTGGATAAGAGAAAGCCACCGGATACAATATCCTGATCAGACCTATGAATTCAGAAAGAGCAATTGCAATCCTTACCTCCGGAAAGAGCAGAGGTTCTAATTTTGCCGCCATTCATCAATGGTTTCAAGATAAGAAACTCCCGGTCAAAATACGATTTCTGACAGTAAGCAACCTGCAGGCTCCGGTAATCATAAAATGCTTGGAATTAGGGATTGAACATTTTCATATCTCTTTGAAAGATATGACCGCTTTCGAGAAAAAACTGCTCTTTTATCTGCGTCAATATGATATCGAATTACTTGCTTTAGCCGGTTTTCTCAAAAAACTCTCTACCGCTTTTCTCAGAAACTGCCGAATTCCTGTTTTAAATATCCATCCTGCTCTTTTACCGAAATTCGGCGGAAAGGGAATGTACGGCAGCTTTGTTCACCAGGCTGTTTTTACAGCTGGAGAGAGAGAATCGGGAGCGACAGTTCATCTTGTGAATGAAGACTATGACGAGGGAAAGATAGTCATGCAGCAGAAGACATCTATTGCAGACTGCCTATCACCGGAAGAAATTGCAGAGCGAGTACTGAAAATCGAACATGAAATATACGCTCGGGCTATCTGGAAAATCCTCACTGAAAATGATAGTTTTTCCTAACAACAAAAACACCAATTAATTGTAATCCTCAACTATGAAGAAAGTCTCAATAGCAACCTTTGGTTGTAAAGTCAATCAATATGAATCAGCCTGTATCTTGCATGACTTCAGGCAGCAGGGATATGAAACGGTCTCTTTGACTCAGGAGGCAGATATTTATATCATCAATACCTGCACCGTAACCGGCAGAACTGATTACAAATCGCGGAACGCAATTCGGCGGGCTCTGGAGAAAAAAAGAGAAAAGCCGGAAGTGAAGATTATCGTTACCGGTTGTTATGCCCAACTACATGATGAAAGGATCAGGGAGATGGGCGAGATTGACCTGATCGTCGATAACAACAACAAGGACAGGATATTTTCTTTTCTGCAAGAGAACAGGCACGATTTCATAGCAGATACCTCTCTTTTTGAAACGTTTACCGAACAGAAAACAGGTTCACTCTTTGAGCGGACTAGAGCTTTTGTTAAAATTCAGGATGGATGTGATTATTTTTGCGCTTACTGCACAGTGCCATTAGCAAGAGGGAAACCGCGGAGCAGAAAACTGGAAGAAATTATTACCCAGATCGGGCAGTTAGCAGAAAACGGTTACCGGGAGTTTGTCCTGACAGGGATTAATCTCGGGCTTTACGGTAAAGACTTCTCAGAAAAGGACCCCTATTCCTTAGTCAGCCTTCTCAACGAAATTGAAAAAATTGAGAAAGTCAAAAAAATCCGCTTGAGTTCTCTGGAACCTCAACTGCTAAATGATTCCATTTTGGAGTATTTCAGTCAGAGCAGAAAACTCTGTCCCCACCTGCACATTCCACTGCAAAGCGGTTCTGATGAGATCTTGCAAGCTATGGGGCGTCCTTACTTCAAAGAAGACTATCTCCGGCTGCTTATGAAGATCAAGGCAATCCTTCCCGATGCTGCTATCGGTAGTGATCTGATCCTCGGACTTCCCGGAGAGAATGAAGAGCTGTTTCAGGAAACTCTTTCCTTTATTGACCGGCTCCCTCTGGTCTATCTCCACATCTTCCCCTATTCCCGCAGACCGGGCACGAAAGCAGCCCGGATGTCCGGGATACCTCAAACTAAAGAGGTTAAGCAAAGATCTGTCCGCCTGTCTCAATTGATGGTGAGAAAGAGAAGAGAGTATATAACTTACCTTTTAAAGGAGAGGGTAAAAATGGCAGGAATTTTAGAAAGAAAAAGAGGGGAATATTGGACAGCTTTATCCGATCATTATCTTAGATTATATCTCTGTCCGGAGTCAGATGTTTGGGATAAGGGGGATTTAATAACTTGCATCCCCAAGAGAGAAATATATGATGGTTTAGAGGTCGTTATCGATGATAGAAATTGAAAAAATCTCTGTTGATTTTGCAGGGATACCGGTAATAAAGAACCTGAGCCTGACTATACCTGAAGAGAGAATTACGGTAATCGCCGGGAGAAGCGGGAGCGGTAAAACCGTTCTAATGAAAACAGTCATTGGCTTGCTCAAGCCTTCCTCCGGTAGGATTCTTATCGATGGAACGAATATTTTTGCCCTTAAAGAGGAGGAGCTGAATCTACTCCGGCAAAAGATGGCTCTTCTCTTTCAAAGCTCAGCTCTGTTTGATTCTTTGAACGTCTTCCAGAATGTTGCTTTTCCCCTGATAGAACATTCCAAGCTTACCAAATCTGAGATAGTTTCTCTGGTGAATGAAAAACTATCTCTGGTAGGATTACCGGAAGTTCACCTTAAGATGCCGTCTGAACTTAGCGGGGGTATGCAAAAACGGGCTGCTTTAGCCCGGGCTATTATTCTTGATCCGAAGTATATTATTTACGATGAACCAACTACCGGTCTCGATCCTTTGATTGCTGAGGATATCTCTGGACTGATCCTTGAAATCCAGAATAAACAAAAACATACAGCTATAATAATCACTCATGATGTGTTTTGTATAGATAAAACTGCTGATTACATTGTCGTTATCGATAATGGGGAAATCAAATTCACCGGAGACTATAGAGAGCTAAAGTACAGTAAAGATCCTTACTGCCGGCAGTTTGTAAGATCATAGAGAAAACCATATAGCTTAGGCCAAACAGGCATTATTATTATGTATATAGTGAGGTATAAATGAAAATAATTTCGATAGTCGGAGCAAGACCGCAATTTGTTAAACTTGCTCCTTTTTCCCGGGAGGTTAGAAAACACCACCGAGAAGTCATTGTTCATACCGGTCAGCATTATGATGTTAATATGTCAGACTCCTTCTTTACTGATCTGGAAATTCCCACTCCCGATTATCATCTTGAGATCGGTTCCGATAATCACGGAGCACAAACCGGTAAAATGCTCATAAAATTGGAAATTGTCTTTACGGAAGAAAAACCCGATTTAGTAGTTGTTTTCGGAGATACGAACAGCACCCTCGCCGGGGCTTTGGCTGCTGCTAAACTGAATATTCCGGTAGTTCATATCGAAGCGGGCCTAAGAAGTTTTAACCGGACAATGCCCGAAGAGATAAACAGGATAGTTGCCGATCACGTTTCTGATTATCTCTTTACCCCAACAGAAACCGCGGTAGAGAATCTGCAAAATGAAGGTCTTTCCGACAAAACTTACCTTACCGGTGATATCATGGTAGATTCTCTTAAGATGGCTCTTAATAAAGGTAAAGACCGGGTTGCTCTTTTGGAAAAACACAATCTGAGATCAGGAGAATACTATCTGCTTACTCTGCACAGACCGCAAAATGTAGATAATTATGATTATCTTCATAATCTTCTGACCCGGTTGAATGATTTAAAGACTCCCGTTGTTTTCCCTGTACATCCCAGAACTATGAAGGTTCTGACTACAAATGAAAGCAAACCGCCGGCTGAACTATTTCCCGGAATAACCTTTGTAGCTCCGGTAAACTATATAGATTTTATTTTTCTGCAAAAGAACTCCAAAAAAATTCTCACCGATTCTGGTGGTATTCAAAAAGAGGCATATATCTTGAAGGTACCATGCCTGACTATCCGTGACGAAACAGAATGGGTAGAAACGGTGGAAGCAGGCTGGAATGTTTTGATCAATCCCTATGATGAAGCTTTTCCGGAGAAGATCAGCAATCATAACGCTCCTTCTGATTACCCCCTGTTGTACGGTTCGGAGGTAGCAGAAAAGATGGTAGCTTTGATCAATGAGTTTGACCCAAAAAATCAGCAAACTTCGCATTAAACCAGGAAGTACAATCGCTTATGGAGTACAATCTGAGAGACAAAACAAAACTGAAACTGACGAAAAAGGACAAAGTAGCTGTTCTGACAGGCGCAGGAATAAGTGCTGAATCCGGTATCAAGACCTTCCGAGATGCTAACGGGCTTTGGGAAAACCATCCGGTTGAAGATGTAGCAACTCCGGAAGGATTTATCAGAGACCCGGAAATGGTCTGGAAATTCTACCGGCAAAGGTTGCAGCAAATCCTTACTGTTAAGCCTAATTCCGGACATTATGCCCTTAAAAGGCTGGAGAATTTTTTAGGTGATAATTTCCTTCTTATTACCCAAAATATTGACGGTTTGCACGGTTTAGCGGGATCGGAAAGAGTTCTGGAAATGCACGGAACTATTCATCGCAGCTTTTGCTCTGACTGTGGTATTTCAGTTCCTACAACGAAAACTGACTCAAAGGAAAGCGTTCCCAAATGCCTTAAATGCAAAGGGAGTGTCAGACCTGATGTTGTCTGGTTCGGTGAAATTCCTTATCACTTAGATGAAATCATGGCTTTTCTCCGTGATACAAAGTATTTTCTTACCGTAGGCACCAGCGGTGTTGTCTATCCCGCAGCCCAATTCCTTCTGATAGCTAAGCATGCCGGAGCCTTTACAATTGGGATCAATCTTGACCCGCCGGAAAACCTTAACTTCCTTGATGAATTTCATCAAGGACTATCCGGAATGATCCTGCCTGAGCTTGTTAATATCTGGCTTCCGGAAAAGAGCAGATAATCGCGCCAATTAAAAGTGAACTAAGAATAGCCATAATCATTGAGAGATTCCGACAGAATACAGATGAAAAACATGAGATTTGATATTCAGACAGCATTTCAAAGACTCGAACCGGTCATTGCCGGATTAGCAGCTCCGGTAGTAAAATTCGTTGCCTTGCAGCAAAATAACCCTTTTAAGATTCTCATTGCGACAATACTAAGTTCCCGGACAACAGATCAGATAACGGCAAAAGTAATAGCAAAGCTTTTTCCGGTAGTATCAGATTTCGAAACATTAGACAAACTGACTCCTGAACAGATTGAACAGCTGATCTATCCTGTAGGTTTCTACCGTCAAAAAGCAACCCAGCTAAAGAAGCTCCCTCAGATCATTAGAGAGGAATTCCAGGGGCAAATACCCTCTGAGATCGAAGACCTGATAAGACTCCCCGGTGTAGGCAGGAAAACCGCTAATCTCGTTAGGGCTACTGCTTTCGGAAAACCTGCCATCTGTGTCGATACCCATGTTCACAGAATCAGCAACCGCTGGAAATATGTTAACACTAAAACACCTCTCGAAACAGAAACTGTTCTGCGAAACAAACTTCCACCCGAATACTGGCTGAAGATCAACTCTTATCTTGTCGCTTTCGGACAAAAGATCTGTCTCCCCAGAAATCCAAGATGTCCTGCCTGTCCTTTGAAAGATATTTGCCCTTCGAGCAGCTCATTGTTAGAATAAGAGAATCTTCCCGGTAAATCTGTTTCTGTGCATCATCAACCAAACATGATGCAGCGAATAGTTAGTATTACCTATTTCGGAAAGAGTAGTTTTGCCTCTTAACCTCAAATCGGTTTGCAGAACTTCATTTGAAAGCTCTATTATTTCGGTCTAATTGCCGCTTGTTAAACCTATTTTTTGTTTGACAGCAAGAGCTGAGATAAAATCATGAATAAAAAATTTCGGAAGAGATATGAAAAAAATCGACATTGATATCCTTGATATCCTAATTGTCTTGGCTAAGAGAAAGAAATTTATCCTCATCACAACTTTTATCATTACGGTTGCCTTCATTATCTATAGCTTGCTGGCCACTCAATACTGGAAATCATCGGTTAGCTTTATGACTATCAGCCAGCAGCAGACTGCCTTACCTTTCTCCGGTGGTTTTTTGGGAGGTTTAGGAGCAACTTTTCTTGGTCAAGGGGCTACCGGCAGCGCTCAGAACTATATCAATATAATACGAAGCAGGAACTTTTCGGAAAAAATAATCAATCGTTTTGATTTAATTGAATATTTTGAGATAAAAGACAAAGACCCCCTGGTTATCATGGAGAAGGCTGTGCTTAATCTTAACGAAAATGTTCTCTCGGCAGGTTATGAAATAGAAACAGGTATGATTACTTTCACTATTGAAACTAAGGATCGTTATCTTTCCCGTGATATTGCCCAGGCATATTTCGAGATGTTAGAGGAATATCATCTGACTTCAAAGATGTCCAAGGGACGTGAGCGGAGAATGTTTCTGGAACAGCAGATCTCTGCTTTTGAAGAGAATTTTGCCCGATTGACTAACCAACTGGAAGCTTTTCAAACAGAACACAGAGTTATTGATCTTCAGGCTCAAACAGAGGCAATTGTAAAGCAGTATGCTGAATTAGCAGCCCAAAGAATGGAGACCGAAATCGAATTGGAATACGCCCGAAGATTTATGGCTGAAGAAGCTGAAATAGTAGTTACATTGACTAAGAAGTTGGCTGTAATTGATAATCGTATCAAGGAAATGGAGAAAAGTGGAAAAGAAGTTGGTCCTAAATACATCCTTGATATTGATAAAGTACCTGGTGTAAACAATCAGTTTATACAGTTGAATCTCAATATTGAAATTCAGAAGAAGGTAGTCGAGTTTCTCTATCCCCAGTATGAGCAGGCTAAACTGGATGAACTGAGTGACATTTCGACTTTCGAGATTATCGACAGTCCTGTACCTGCCGGGTTGCGAAGCAAGCCAAGGAGAGCTTTGATCGTAATAATTGCTTTTGCACTCTCCCTGATCGTGTCCTCCCTTTTTGCCTACACTTATGAGGTCTTTACCAACACACCCCGCAAAAATAAGTTAAAGTCATTCTTTGATGAATTGTTCCGACGGTAGGTCTCGGCTGATAACTCAGGCGATATCTATTTTGCCTGTATATCAGTCAGCAAAATTTTGAGAAACAAAATTAAACCTTCAGCAAGACACGATGAGTAAATTCATTACTTCCAGTCTCTGGAATTTCACCGCTAATTTTCTGATCAGAGTAATGAGTATTGTTACAATACCTTTTCTGGTTAGATTTTTTCTCCGGGAAGACATTTCCATATTTAAGTCTTTCCAAGCCTTTGTCCTAATTTTACTGACAGTAATTCCTCTTGGTACGAATATTCTTTATATGTCAGCTCCTCCGGAGACAAGAGAAAATCGCTGGAATCTCTTTTTTCACATCTCTATAATCGTTGCAGTTGCTCTATCGTTTATCCTCTTTTTCAGTGAAACCATAACTTCTTTCTTTGTTCGTGGTCAATTTAACCAATCTCTCAGGATACTACTAATACTTTTCCCGCTCATTGAAGGAATGAAGGTAATCGTAGTAACCAAGCTTAGTTCCATCCTTGATTTTAAAGGAATCTCAATCGCTCTGATCATCAAGCAGATCCTCCTTTATGGCGGAATTATCAGTTTTGCTTTTTTTTACCCTGCCTTAGGGGTATTGTTATTACTGGTCTTTTTCTCTGAAGGGCTGGAATTATTGATGCTGATTAGACATGCCAACTGGAAAGGAATAAATATCCTCCCCTATCGTCAGTCCAAAAGATTCGGCATAGATAAAACTGCGAGAAAATTCATGTTCTACAGTGGTCTGGAGCAGATTTTCTTAACTTTTGCTCTGCAATTCCCTACAATTTTTGTCGTCATCGTTATCGGTAAGTTATTAGCTCCCGAGTTCCAGCTTCCCTTTGCTGCAGTTACTATTCCCGTAAGCCTGGTGATGAATTCAATAGCAAAAGTATCTTTCCCACATTATTCAAATCTAAGAGAGAATGAAAAGATCAGGAATTCTCTCTTCTCTCTGCTCTTCCCGGTGACCTTTATCCTCTTTCCCGTTCTGCTGGGAATACACTTTTTCGCCCGAGAGATCATTCACATTTTTTTTGATAAGAGCTGGCAGCTGGCAATTTTTTCCCTGCAAACGTTTCCCCTGTTGATGATGGTTTATGTCCTGGGAGTACCCTCTACTTTCGTCTCAAATATAAAGCAGAAGCCTTACATCAATCTCATTTATGCCATTGTTCTTCTTATCTCGAGGATCATTACCATCTTCCTCGGTTATAAGCTTGCCGGTTTTCACGGAACGATCGTATTCTTTGTTGCCGGAGATATAATTGTCCGGATGCTCAGATTAAAGGTTGACATGACCCTGTTAATGATACCCTTGAAAAGACTCTTTCATTACATCAGATATAATCTCCTCTGTATGTTTATGATGTTGATCCTGATGTGGTTAGGTTATCTAATGGGTCTTCCTAAGATAATTAGCTTCCTGGCAGCTTTACTGATAGCTATGAGTCTGAATTATTATTGGGAACAGAAGAAAGTTAAGGATCTGACTATCAAGTTGTTGAATGCTGTTCTGCCGGGCAGATTCTCATTTTCAAACCTCAGCGGCAGTTAGCAGTGTTGGTTCAGATGAAAATATTATGAATACACTAACAAATTCCTCAGACCAAATGATCAACCCCGGCTTTCAAGTCCCGAAGCTGCTCACCGTTATATCTTTTTTGGTTGTTTTGCTCATTACCTCTTCTTTTGCACTCTATCCGATGAAGAGCTGGACAGTGTTATATTATCTGGTTATCGGTTATCTATTGATAGCACACAGTAAAACAGGCATAATTACTCTTGCTCTCAGCTATCATATAATCATCACCAGCTTTGCTGCTCTTACCGGTAATTATCTTGCCATTCTTTTTTACGGAGTATTTATCATACCGGTGTTAGCAATTCTTTATGCCAATGTTATTGGATTTACTCTTCGAATGCCCTCTTTGTCAATTGATAAGTATCTTCTTTTTATGATCCTCTACCTGACCATATCTGTTTTCTTTATTACCCCAGAGAGATCGTATGGAGGAGAAAAACTACGTACCTACTTTACCAATATCATCCTCTGTTATCTCCCTATCTTTTTAGTGAAAGATAAAAGTGATTTCGTGGCAATAGCGAAGGGAATTACCTGTTTCGGAGTTTTCTTCACCGGTTTCTGTATTCTAAGTATTGTGGGGCTGGAAACCTATTATGGGGCAGAAATACACGGCAGATTTTCAACTCTTGGACTAAATACGATTTGGGTAGCACGTCACCTGACCTATGCGATTCTGGCAGAGCTGTTCCTGATCAGGGTATATTTTGCCGAACCTTCAAAGAATCTCGGAAAGATTTCTCTTCTTGTTTTCTTAATCTTGCTTCAAACTTTTTTGGCTTTTTTAACCGGTTCGCGTGGTCCGCTATTATCAATAATACTTGCTCTTGCTTTCATTTTTTTAATTTCAGTTCGTCTGCGAATCTTCTATCTGGTATTAATAACACTTTTCTCTGTTCTGATTATCTTAGCTGCCATTTACTTCATGCCGTCCCATATCTCAGAGAGGCTCCTGACCAGGGATCATAGCAGTCAGGTAACAATACAGTTGAGACTTGCTGCCAATTTACAGGCTTTAGATATGTTCTGGCAAAACAAGATCTTCGGAGCAGGCTTGGGGAGTTTCGCCGGGGTTTCACCATTACCGTTTCCTCACAATGTTTTTTCTGAAACTCTGGCAGAATTGGGATTGATCGGCTTTTCAATTTTTATGGCGATATTATTAACCTGTGTCAGCTATCTCGTGAAAATGAGTAAGAGCTTTGATAAGCCGATTCTTTACCTGCTAATTGCACTTCTGATAACTTCCATCGTTAACATTAATTTCGGTGAACTGATAGGTGTAAATTTTTACCTGTACTTAACTATAGGTTTAATCTATGCAGCCCGGGTATTATCAATGAAGCAGGATCAGAAAACTACTAACGAGAGGACTTAATGAAAATCGCACTGAATTGTTGCTACTATGGTGAAAAGTCGGGTGGTATAAAGGAGTATATCTATAATCTGGTTACTAATCTGCTGCGTGTTGATCAAAATAACCAATATCTCTTTTACGTTTCGGTTGATGATCTTGACTATTGGTTAAAAACTATGCCTCAGGAGGCAAAATATAAGATTTTCCCCTTTCCCCGTAAAGCTAAACTGAAACGGGCACTTCGTCAGAATCGTTTCTGGAAAAAAGAGTTTACGACAGAGAGGTTTGATATCTTTCATTCTCCCTTTTTTCATCTTCCGAATATTGAAGGGTGTAAAAAGATTATGACGGTACATGATCTGCGCTTCCGCAGATATCCTGAAAGCTATCCCTTCTTCCGAAGAATATATGTTCAACATGCCTTTAAAAGTTCACTCCAATGGGTTGATAGAATTATAACTGTTTCCCGGTTTACAAAAAATGAGATCACTGACCTCTATTCCTATAATCCCGATTATATCGTTCCGATCCACGAGGCTGTTGATCACAAAAGATTCCATGATATTGAGAATGCTGAGACTATCCTTAATGAACTCGGTTTAGCCGGACAGGGTTACTTGCTGACTGTCGGTCACATTGAACCGAGAAAAAACTACCCTCTGCTGATCGAGGCGGTAGAAGAGTTAAACAGCAGTTCCCCTGAGCAATACCAGTTAGTTATTGTCGGTAAGAAGAATTATAAATACAAAAAAACTCTCCAAAGCATTAAGAACTCTGAGCAGGTCAGATATCTCTCCTTTGTTCCCCATGAAACTCTTCTAACATTGTATAAAAATGCCCTGCTGTTTGTTTTTCCTTCTTTTTATGAAGGATTTGGCTTCCCGCCATTGGAGGCTGCCCAATTCAACATTCCCTCAGCAGTCAGCAATGTTTCGAGTATCCCCGAGATCTGTGGGGAGGGGGCTGTTTATTTTGATCCTTTCTCCAAAGATGAGATGAAAAGAGCAATAAAAGAAGGTATAGAAAGACGAGCTGAACTGCAAAAAAAAGCAGCAGATAATCTCCGGAGATTTTCCTGGAAAAACACTGCTGAGCAAACTGTCGCTTTATATGAAGAGCTGATGAATGATGGATAAAATCAGAGTCCTGAGGATTATTACAAGATTAAATATTGGAGGACCAACAATTCATGTTGTGCTTTTAACTTCCTCGCTTAATGATGAGTTTTACGAGTCCCATCTGCTTGCCGGAAAAATCGAAGAAACAGAATCTGACATGTCATATTTTGCTCAAAAATATGGTGTTACTCCCTTCTATATCGATCATATGAAACGTGAGATCAGATTGTGGAAAGATTTCCAGGCTTTCCGGGAAATTTACAGGCTTATCAGAAAACTACAACCCCATATAGTTCATACCCATACCGCTAAAGCAGGAATGCTGGGAAGATTAGCTGCCATTTTCTGCCGGGTGCCTGTTATCGTTCATACTTTTCACGGTAATATTTTCACCGGATATTTCGGAAAGCTCAAAACCAGTTTTTTTATCCTTATTGAAAGGATTCTGGCAAGCTATTCCTCTAAGATCATAGCTATCAGTAAACAGCAGAAACAAGAACTGCTCGACTTCGGGATCACAAACAGCTCAAAAATAGCGGTCATCAATTTAGGTTTTGAATTTGAAAACATTCTGCCCTCAAAAGATGAGAAGAACTTCTTCAGAAAGAGATACAACATTCCGGCGGAAGCGAAAATCATTGGTATTATCGGAAGACTGGTTCCGATTAAGAATCATCTCCTGTTTTTAGCTATTGCTGAGGAGATTATCAAAACCAGAGAAAACGTTTTCTTCGTAATTATCGGAGACGGTGACCTGAAAGAAGCTATTACTCAGGAAATCCAAAAAAGGAATTTGTCTGAAAGAGTCTTGATAACAGGATTCATCGAAGACCTTAAGATGGTTTATGCCGATATTGATCTTGTTTTGCTGACTTCAGAAAATGAAGGAACACCGGTAGCTCTTATTGAAGCAATGGCTTGCAAAAAGATCGTTATGTCCACAAAAGTCGGTGGAGTTGAGGATTTTATTATACCTGGTAAAAACGGATTCTACTTCCCCAGCAATGAAAAAAGGGGATTTGTTGAGGAGATCAACCGCTGGTTAGACAACCCCGATGCCTACAATGATATGGCAGATGAGGCTTATAATTCGGCTATTAAAAACTTCTCCTTCGAAAAGCTGAATTACAGTATCAGAAATCTCTATACGGAATTAAGAGAAAATTCTCATGAGTAAATTACCCTTAGTCACTTGTATCACCCCTACCTATAATCGCTCAAGGATAGTACCGGAAGCTATCGAGAGCAATATCTTTCAAACTTATGAAAACTGGGAAATGATCGTAATAGATGATCAATCTACCGATGACACCTGGAATGTTATTACTCCCTATGAAAGAAAAGATCCCCGCATCAGGTGCTTCCGTAATCCCAACAAAGGAGCAAATAATGCCAGGAACCTCGGACTCGAGAAGGCAAAGGGCGAGCTTATTGTTTTTCTGGATGATGACGATGTTAATCTGCCGCATAGATATGAGAGCCAGGTTAACGCTATTCTGAAAAGCGGCTCGAGATTCATTTTGTCCTGGTTTGAAGTGAGAGACAGGTCTGACAAATTCTACAAAAAGGTAAACTGCTCGCGGCTGACAGGGGCTGCAGCCCACTTCACCGTAAGGTGGATGATAGAAAAATCTTTACTCCAGGAGGTCGGAGGATTTAATCCCAAGATGATCTCAATGCAGGAGATTGAGCTGAGTTACCGGATCGCAGAAAAATATACATTTGAACACCATGATGATATTGTTGTTACCGTGTATAATGATCCGACATCGGTCAGTAAGGGAGAAAGAGGTATCAGAGGGAAGATCATGCTCCTGGACGAAGCCGGGCATCTTATCGATAAAGAAGAAAAGGCATTCTGGTACTATTCAATCGCTCTCAACTATCTCAGAATCAATAAGATTGAAGAATCAATAATTTATTACGACCTGGCGGCAGAATACTCCAGGTATTTTGATAGATACAAGAGATTCTTTAGATCAGCTGCTAACTTTTCTGTTAAAATCGGCTCCGGTTTATGGGGGTCCAGAATGCTCTCCAAGACAATAAGGTTTAAGTACACAAAACCGATTGAACATAAAGTGATAAAGTAGGACTGAGGATTATACTTTGCTTTAGATTGGACTGGTCATTATTATCGTAATGAATATCAACTAACTATCTGATTGTTACTTGATTAAAGTCATTCCGGAAAGTGACCGGCAGGATAGAGCACATTCATTAGATATAAGCCCTGCGGGGGGGCAGTAAATACAAGATGCAGGTATTCCCTGTTCCGGGAAATTAACTCCTTCAATATCTGATATACTTCATTGTTATCAGATAACCTGACCATGTCATTAAGAATTCTGTCCGCCGTAAGTTCAAAAACAGACTCATCTTCTCTCACAAAAAGGGAGTCAAGAAATTCAGATGAATACCTGTTGCCGAGTGGAGAAGGAAAGATCGATATAGAATCGGATTGACAAAAACCACAAGCGAGCAGCAAGAAATATTCTATCTGTTAAACTGTCTTAAACTCTCGCGTGATAGATTATAGTCTAATACTGCTACTTTTAATATTCCATAATCGTATGCTTAACAAGCAGTTAGCAATTACTAACTGTGGAAACACTACCGTTAAAACTTGACACATAATAAATGATAGGTTGAGTGTTTCGAAAAAATACATCAAGGAGAAGAATTATGAAACACGGATTAATTATACTTACTATGGTAGTATTAATTCTATTCTCCGGTTGTAGTGATGATTCATCACCGACAAAACCGGATAACGACCTCGAAAATGCTTTAGAGAACTATTGGGAAACAACGACTGAGATGAGTGAACATTTTACATCTATGAATGAAGTTCTGGACGAAATCGAGGACCTGTTCACGAATTCGCGAAGCTCTCTGGAAGAGATAGAAGTATTGGTTGACGAGTATTATGATATGACCGCCCAGGCAGGTGCTTATTTTGACCGGTTACTCGCATATGAAGAGGCAATCAGAGCTTACGGAGATTCTGACAGGGGATTTTTCACCGATCTTGCTCGAGCTACAGCCCGGGGAGTTTACAATACGGCGAGGAACACTGTTGTCAATTCTGGAAGGATGGTCAGGAGCTGCTATCAAGTGGTAACATTTCAACGGGGTATCCGGGAAGTTCTCCGGGATCCGGAATCAGGGGTTCCCATCGTTTCCAGTGTAGCCCAGAGATGGCAGGACCATTATATCCAGACCGACTACTCGATCACCCAGTCCATTTTAGCCGGAGATGATCAGGAAGGTAATATCAATATTGATGCAATTCCCGGAGAAACACTCCAGGAAAAGGCACAGAACTATATGCAGCTTTCTGATGACGACCCCCTCAAGAAAGAAACGAGACAGTTTGTGCATTACTGGGACCCTGATTATAATAAGAGATGTGTTGATACGATAAAAGAAGTTACAAAAGATAAGGTTATGTTTATCGGAGAGAAACTTATGGGAGATATTCCTGCCGAAATTACCAAACAAATGCTGGAAACCGGTCAGGATGAGTCTGATACCGGTGCAGTTGACCTTCAGATTCAGGATGTTGATACAAGTACTGTCATAACCCGTCAGGCAATGGTAATTATCCAGAAGGAGAATCAGCCTACCGACGAATCGAAAATTGTCATTGCTGCTGATGTTGATCCCCAAACTGATCTGGAACTACCGTCCGGAGATTACAGCATACTGACTATTGCCGAGGATTATGTCAGGGCAGTAGAGTCTGACTATATGGTAATGCAGGGAATGGCTGAGGAGTTACTGGTTGAGATGTATGACCGGATAGCCAATTCCCTTATTATCGAAGATATTGTCGTCGAACCGGTTCAGCCGGTAATGAACAATGTCGTTGATCTGAGAGCGGTAGCCGTTAGTGTAATCGGCTCTCCGGTCTCGTTCAATTGGTCGGTCTCCGGTGGTGAATATACCGACCTCTCTGCTTTGGGAGTTGTTACATCCTTTATCCCGACCGAACATGGTGATTATTCGATAACGGTCACAGCTTCCGATGAATTCGGCAATACCCGATCAAAAACAGTGACTATCGAAGTTTCCAATATGAATCTGTCAGTCATCGAATACGATCTGTCCAACGAAACCTTTGAGGATATTATGATTAATCCGGGTGAAGATCTTGCTGTCGAGTTGATTCTCAGAAACGATGGTGCTGACGATTTGCTGGGCAATGTAACCGTTAGAGGGTGGGAAGGAACACAAGTGACTGACGGCACGACCGGAGGAGTATCAATATCCACTTCCGGAACTCAGAGTATCTCTTTCGATCTTCATCTTCCTGCTAATTGGTCGAAAGATTACTGCTATGTGGATTTAGAATTCGATGATACGGCTTCTGGTTCGGTCTTCAGGACCCTGGTCTATTTCGATGTAGAATTCTACGTGGAATTAGATCCCATAGATTCCCCACATACCGACCGTGTTTTACCGGTATCGGGAAAAGTTGCCAATCCTTCTCTGAATCAAGCTTGGATAGCTCTTGATAATGATTTTGACCAACTTTTTCAGGTATCATTGATAAATGGTGAGTTCAGCAGAGATATTCCTCTGCAGGGAACAACCGAACCGACGGATCATATCCTGGTTCTCATAGCAGAATCCGGTTCGTGGCAGGAGCAGGATGCTGTTCAGTTCAGTTCGGATATAGAGGCTGCATCGCTCAGGGTTACCCTTACATGGGATACTAACAATACGGATGTAGATCTCTGGGTCACCGACCCGTTCGGAGAAAGGTGCTACTATGGTAACCGTTTCACCCAAAGCGGCCTATCTCTCGATATGGACGTGTTATACGGATACGGACCGGAAACTATAACAGGAACTGATCTTCCGGGTGGAGATTATTTCGTTCAGGTGCATTACTACAGTGATTATGAGCCTGACTTTAACATTCCGACTAATGCCACAGTTGCTATCGTTGTTAACGAAGGACAGGAAGATGAGCAGAGAATGACTTACTACGGTAATCTTTACGGCACCGAAGCTCTCTGGAATGTTACGACAATAACTCTCGAAGAATCGGAAGAACAGAGATTTACGGAGTTAAAGGAGTTTACAACGCTCAGCCCTTCCGAGATGCCAGCAAAACAATAGCTGAACCCAACATTTAACTATTAAAAGTGTTATTCGGAACAGAGCAAGGGACTAAGCTGTATGTTAGCCTTAACTCTGTTCCGTTTTTGCTCTCTTAAAGCCTCTCTGAAGAGCTATTCTCTTTTCTCGCTAGTATCCTCTACACAGCTTGATAAAAAGTCATTATCAGCTCTTTTCCACTCTTTATGACACCAGATAATCAACGGAATACTTGCTAAGACAAAAAGAAGCAGAGCGAGTTCTATCCACTACATCGATATTTCATCGACTAATCCGTATATATGGGCTGCTCCGGCAATCCCGTCAATTAAAGTGAAGGCTGAAATTCAACAATGATCATCAGACCGTTCTTCCTTGTCACCCCGAGTATTACTAAAGTCCTCGAAGCTACGTGGCATGATATCGCCAGAATTCTCTCTGCAGGTCCTATCAGAAAGAAGAGAGGAGATAGCTCTGCTGCTGAGTCTAAAGACGGTCAAATCTCTTCAGTGCCCGGTACTCCGGCAAGATAGGCAATAATACCGGTCATTACCCCTAAATCCCAGCAAAAGAGATTCGAAAGAACCTGCACCAATACCAAAACCGACAGCCCGTTCCGAATTGCTGCCGAGTCTCGGCCAGATAAGCACTGCCACCAAGGTTAGCCCGATCTCAAAAAAGCTTGTCTGAACTCAGATAAACAAACCGCCTGCTACCCTGGAGAGCGTTTCGGGAAGATTGGCATTGAGATATCCAATCACCGGTTCGTTAAGCAGAACAGACGAAACAACTTTCAGGATAACCGCTACTGTCCATAATCCGGCTCCCAGCCAGAACCAACGGTAGGCAAGTTTAACGGAACGCCGCCAGTAGATGACAAGTATCGGGGCAACAATGATCATCCCGCAAGCCGGAATAAAAGAGAGGCTTACATATTCCATAGATATTCACTCTGTACTGCTAAATCTAATCAGTATTATCAAAGATAGTCTAAAGAAACAATTATGCTTTTCGAGAAAACGAGGATAATTATCGGTTTATCAATTATGTCTTGTCAATCAAAAAAGAGTCTTTAACATCTCCTCTGTCCTTTCATCATCGGCAAAATACACGGGTTCTTCTCTTAGGATACCCTTAGGGATCCTTATAGGCGGACCCCTTGCAACTATAGAATATCCTAAAGGTGTCCTAAGGGGAGAAATAAATACCTCTCTATTATTATAAGGGTTACAAATTCCAGGACCACCGCCAGGAGATGAACATTGGGAAGCCGGGGCTTAAAGGTTCTATTCTCTCGGAACAGAGCTTTAGAGTTATAACATTGCAAGGATATCTTTCAGTAACGGCGAGTTTATCTTGAGTGCTCCTTCAGGCTTCACATTTTAAGCTTATCTGAATCATCCTGAAGTAAAAGTCACCCGGATTGGTTCCCGGCATTTTGCAGAACATTATGTTTGACGATTACCGACAGAGCATGAGTGGGAGAAAGCAACTCGCGGTTTGGCCGCTTATGATTATCCCTGGGGAAATACGATAGACAGCAGCCGTGCTAATTACCTAAATTGTAGCGCTCCTTGGAATAATGGAACATCTCCAGTTGGTCTCTACCATAAACAGAACTGTCAGGGCTTCCAGGCGAAGGAGTTTCAAGTGGCAGCAACTTGAAAGCTTTGACAGATAACGATAATGACTTCCTGTTAGGTGAAGAACAAAGATCTTAAAAAGTTGGAAAAGAGGAGGTGGAAATGGTAAAAATCAGACTTATGCCAACGCTGGACGAGTGGAGAACGAAAGATCGTTATAGAGTTGGATTGACAAAAACAACAAGCGAGCAGCAAGAAATATTCGATTTTTTAAACTGCCCTAAACTCTCGACTGATAGATATTAGTCTATTACTGCGACTGTTAAATCTTATGTGTACAATGGTTAGCAATTATTAACTGTCAGTCTCAGGAGATAATGCAAATACTCGCAACTAACTATCTGATAGTCACGCGTTAAATTCATATTCCGGAAAGTGACCGGCAGGATAGAGCACGTTCATCAGATATAAACCCTGTGGGGGGGCAGTAAATACAAGATGCAGGTATTCTCTGTTCCGGGAAAGTAACTCCTTCATTATCTGATATACTTCCTTGTTATCAGATAACCTGACCATTGTTCCGATAATTCTCCTGACCATGTTATGAAGAAATCTGTCTGCCGTAATCTCGAAAATAAACTCATCTTTAGTCTCATGAAAAGCAACAGCACTGACCACAGAAATATAAGTGTGCAGATCCTCTCTCTTTTGACAAAAGAATTCAAAATCGTTTCTTCCCATAAGAAGGGGTAAGCATTGTTCTATCTGTTCTTTTTTGATCTTGTATTTAGGAAAAAAGCTTTTGTAAAGCCTGTTGAACGGAGTCAATTCTTTCGCTATAATATATTTGTAAGACCTGCCGATTGCTTCAAACCGGACATTAAAATCATTTTCAACCGTGTACACCTGATTAATCTTTATGTCTTTTGCTAATTTCGTGGTTATGGCAAGTTTAATCTGTTGCGGTGTCATGTTAAAGGGAAAATCAAAATGAACGAACTGATTTAGGGCATGTACACCCGTATCCGTTCTGGATGATCCGATGGTCTTGATCTGTTCTTTAGCTATTTCACTAAGGGCTCTTTCTATTTCTCCCTGAACTGTTCGTGCTGCCGGTTGCTTTTGCCAGCCATGAAAACCAGAACCGTCATAAGCAATTCGCAAGACAAATCTGTTCACGCTATTATTAACTCCCGATCGCTCCAAATGATCATAAAGCCATAATTACTACAAAGAGTGAAAGCAGAAAGGTCAAATAGATATTCGCTCCATTAAAAAGCTCACACTTTGCTGTCACTCCCTCTTCATCTTCTGTTCTGAAATCTTTCGTGGCTAAATGCGTAACTATCTCTTCGATTGAATCAATTTGACGGTAAACATTGGTAAAAGAATCTACTATGATATTGATGATCCCTTCTAACCTTTTTGCCCCATATCTAACAATTTTAATCTCATTGAAGAAGAGCTTAACGAATATGACTGTGGCGAGGCAGAAGGCAACGATACTGTTAAGCGGCTTCCAGCGTCTGATAGTATATGTTTCGGCAAGAAATCTTTCAGCATTTGTTGTTTTGAATAAGAATACCGAAAAAAGCAACATTAAGCAAATTCTTCCGACAAAAAAAAGCTGTTTTGGGAAAGAGAGATCTGTAAGCAGGCTTAAAAGCAAATAGGCGGTAATAAAAGGTGAGAAATTGATAAGAGTTCTCAGATAATACCATAATAATCTATAGTTAACAGCTAACCATAAAACCGTAACCATAAAGGTCATAAGAAAATACTCCCAGCGAAGAAAAAAAGCAAGATAGATACCTACGAATGTCGTGAACAGCTTAAAGAGGGTACACTGTCTGCTGAAGAAAACTTCGGTAGGACTTATGACGGAAAAGTTATCTTTAATCATTTTATCAGCTCTTTGTGTTTCGACTTTTTCAACTCTGAAGTAAATCCCATACAGTTTAACTGTAGGTAGTCGTTACAGTGACTAATCTTTACCTGTTTCAGGAGATTTTGGTCCGGGGTCGGGAACAAACTCTACTCCCTCTTCTTCTTCGGAAATCAAGTCATCAATATACTCTCCTGATTCCGATCTCTCTGACGATTCTTCCGGTTTCGTAGGGTCGTCTTTACTCTCTTCTCTCAAAACATCAAAAGAATCTTCCACTATAAATTTGTTATTCTGATAGAAACGATTGATGAACTGACTGTATTCACTATCACCCTTTTCCTGCAAGAGATCATCAAAATATGGTTTTGCACTGAGACTGTCACCTATTTGAAAATAGTAAGCATAACCCAGACTAAAAAGAGTTTTATAATAGATCTTTTCAAGACCCTGAGAATTGTATCTGCTGTTATCCAGGAATATCTTAGTGAGTTCATCCTTGATGGAACTCAATAAATAGATAGCATCTTCCGGAGCCTTTTCCAGCTTCTCCACAGCTGCTTCATAGTTCTTCTCCATCTGCAACTCAAGTGGAGTGGCAAATCTCACTTCTTTTCCTTCTAATAAAGCCTCTGTGGCATAAGTATAACGGTTTTCCGGATAATGCTCCAGCATCCTGTTATAAACTTCTTCAGCTTTTGTTTGATCATTCTTGACATTGAGCCATATCCAGGCAGTCGAAAACTCAGAATAGGGAGAGAATTCTTTCTGGTACAACATCAGATCTTCTTCCATACTTGCAATATCTGATTCGATTTCAGTAATATTCAAGCTATCTATAACAACTTCTTCTGTCTCCACCGGTTCTTCTTCCCGGAAAGTAACTTCCTGGAGTTCCGTCGCTTCGAAACTTTTGTTATCTATCAGTTTCTCATATCTTGTCTTGAGTGAGTCCAGGTCTTTTTGCAGCCTCAGTTTTTGTTTTTTGACACTATTGTAAACACTGAGGGAAGAGTCAGGCATGTTCATTACATAGAGATAATATTCCGCAAGTTTAAACTGTTCATTGATTAAATCAGCGGTACTTATACTTCTGTCTTCTCTGCTGAACTGAACTATTTGGCTTACAACAGCACTTCTTGCTACCCCTTTTTCTACAAAAGGTGAAGCCCTGAATTCTGCCTGAATCTGATTATAGTAGGTGATCGCTTTCTCATAGTCAAGCAACTCCAAAAAAAACATTTCAGCTAAATGATAACAGGCTTCAGCCGAGATCAATGTTCTTTTGTTAACATCAATTACCGTTTTGAAGAGAGATTCTGCTTCTTCATACTCCCCGATACCGGCAAAACATCTTGCCTTAAGTAGATTCAGACGAGGAATATTTTCCTGTTCATACTCCTGCTTTAAAAGGCTCTGCAAAATATCTAAAGCTTCGTCATATTCTAACAGATGAAAGTGATTAAGGGCAATATAATAGCGGGAATTGAGTTTAGTTCTTCTTGCTGCTCTTGATTCGAGCAGAATTTCAAATACTTCTTTAGACTGAGTGTAGTTTTCGTTTTCCAAATGCGCCAAACCTAAAGTAAAGAAAGCCAATTCAAACTGCTGGGACTTAGGGAATCTTTCAATTATGTTTTGCAGATTTTCCTGAGCTCTTCCGTAATCATTATCATCTAAATAGAAAGTACCTTTAAGAAGGAGAACTTCAGGGTGTAGTTCTCTGTACTCAGCATTGTCGAGTATCTCTTGCAGTCTGCGGTGAGCTTCCCGTTTATCCTTCATTTCATAGTCTATCTTAGCTATATATATCAAGGCATAAGGTGCGAACTCACTTTCCGGAAATATTCTTAACAAATCTTGAAATCGTTCTTTAGCTTGCAAAGGGCTTTGTTTTTTATAATACATCGATCTCGCCAGCAGATACAAGGCATTGTCAGCCCACTTGCTGTCACTGTGTTCTTTCAGAATATAAGTACATCGTTCAATTACTTTATCATAATCCTGAATAGCTCTCGGTCCGGGTCTACCCGTATCTCTCAGAGGTTGTTCCTGGGCACTGGCAAAATACTTCTCTGCATTATAAACTGTATTGTAGTAGACACAGGAAGTCATCAGCAAAGCAAAGACAACAAGCATAATCAGAGATAGTCTTGTTAATGAAAAACAGCGACAGAAAGACCATCCCTTTTTAAAAACAGAGCAGGTATATTTATGACTCTCTGTTTCATTTATCGGTAAAAGGCTTCTTTTTATTTCAATCTGCTCTTTATTCATGCTTATCTCTTTTTTTACTTTCTTGAATCTGCTTAACATTTTGCTGGTTTTTATAGTAACTAACGAATTCCTGCTTACTTTATATCGAAGTAACTATTCACTAACTCTAACATCCTGTCTGATTCGACAAATCTCTTCATAAACTGGATATCTTCATTAAGATTCCTGTCTTTCTCCAGATAAGCAACTCCCTTTCTGACTTCATTCTTAATTGCCTCAATAACAGGAGAAGATGATGCTTCTCTCTGTTCCAAACCCTGAAGAGCTACCATCAATTCTATCCCGAGAATGTAACTAAGATTATCAATTACCTGTCTTGCTTTTATTGCTCCTATCGTTCCCATGCTAACATGATCTTCCTGATTAGCTGAAGTAGGAATTGAATCAACTGAAGCAGGATAAGCCAGGGTCTTGTTCTCAGAAACGAGGGCAGCTGCTGTAACATGAGCTATCATAAATCCCGAATCCAAACCGGGACGGGGAGCTAAGAAAGGCTTGAGTTCCCGATTCAAAGCCGGATTACAGAGTTGTTCTATCCGTCTCTCTGCTATACTTCCAAGCTCTGCAGAAGTAATACCTAAAACATCACAGGCAAAAGCAACGGGTTGGCCGTGAAAATTCCCTCCGGAAATTACCTCTTCCTCTTCGGTAAAGATCAAGGGATTATCGGTGGCTGAATTAAGCTCTGTTTCAATCGTTTTTCCGACATACTTGAGAGCATCTCGAACAGCTCCATGAACCTGAGGCACACATCTCAGGCTGTATGGATCCTGAACTCTGTCACAATAGAGATGAGATTCTCTTATCCCACTTCCGGCCAATAATTCCCTCAGATTCTCCGCAACTATCAATTGACCTTCGTGAGGCCTGACACTATGGATTAAATGATCATAAGCTGCTGTTGTTCCAAGCATTGCATCTACCGTAACCGCTGCACAGATATCTGCTACCCGGCAAAGATGCAGTGCCTTGCGTAAAGTTAGAGCTCCGATGGCAGTCATAACCTGTGTTCCATTATTGAGGGCTAAACCCTCCTTTGCTGCCAAGCGGACAGGATTCAAACCGGCTTTCGCCATGGCTTCAGCCCCGGGCATTATCTTTCCCTTATACTCAGCATAACCCTCTCCAATAAGTACTAAAGCCAGGTGAGATAAAGGAGCCAGGTCACCACTTGCACCTACCGACCCCTTTTCCGGAATACAGGGATGAATTTCCGCATTGAGCATATCAATCAAAGTCTCTAATGTTTTAAGTTTGATCCCGGAATATCCCTTTGCCAGAACATTACACCGTAAAAGGGTAATCGCTCTCGTTTCCGGTATGGAAAAATTGTTTCCTACTCCAGTGGCATGACTCAAAATCAAATTCTCCTGAAGTTCTTCAATTTTGTCGGCAGGGATAATCTCCCGGGCAAATTTACCAAAACCTGTTGTTAAACCATAAACTACCCGCTTTTCAGAAACTAATTTTTCCACAAAAGCACGACACTTCTCAACATCCTTCTTCGTTGAATCGGATAAGCTGACCTGGGCAAAATCTTCGGCTACTGCTTTCACAGAATCCAGAGTCAAACTATTCCCATCAATTCTGATCATTTCCTGCTTATTATTGCCGTTACTTATATCCTTAGGCTTCAGCTTGTCTTTAATTTTATCGTTGTTATTCATTTATCTTCCTTGTTCTTCTTCTCATGATCTTCCTGGCATCAGAAACTGATTTCGGTCTGTAAAAGAGGTGTTTCCCGCTCTCTGTCAAACTTAACTCCGAAATTGACCCTCTCAGCCCGCCTCCTTGTTACCCCAATCCTTACGGAATTTATCATACTGATCAAATGGTTAGCGACAATAGCTCCTACTACTGCTTTGGCGTAATCTCTGTTATGATCTGCATTTTTCCTCATTATACTGTAGTCTCTTCGATGCTCTCTCGATTCCCAGTTCCAGAATAATGATTCCTCAGAAATGGCATTCTCTGCAATATATTGATCCTGCTCATACGGATCAGAAAAAAGAGATTTTGCCCGACGGTAAACCATCTCATTGTAGCCCCCCGGCTCGAAACCAGAACTGTTATATTTACCGAGCAGAACAAGATATTCTTCATCACGATTTCCGGGATTAATGCCGGCATTTTGTAAAGCATAGATATATGCTTCCTCTTCCCGTAACTTCACCTCGGATAAAAAAAAGAAATGACTCGACCAGAGTAATAACTCCATCGCGAGAAAGGCATAACCGCTTTTGTTTGACATACTAAGTTCTCCCCAGCCAGGTATCAGGGCAGATTTTAAGAATCCCGGAAAACCACCGGAACGCCTTTCTCTCAAATCATGAACTTCATCTTCTGTTTCAATTGGCGTTTCCGGTAAACGGAGGGTTTCTTCAATTTTTTCCGGCATATCTGAAAGGAGCTTCATCTTATCAAGATCATTTTCTACCTGTGCTCCAAGAACAACAGTAAATGAAAAAAACCAGAGTAAGAGAATCGTAGATGTTAATACACCTCTGTTTACGCTATAGATGATAACTATATTCCTAAAATTCAATTTCATATGATAGAATACACCCCTTCCGTTTGATATCCGGCTCTAACCTAATATTGGACAATAATGAGCTTTCGCGATTGATCCTTCTGGCTAACAATGCCGTGTCGATTATACTTATCAAACGATTGACAAAGGCTGCTCCCAGAGCAAAATTAGCCAGGATTTCCAGGCTCTGTTTTTCTCTTCTGATTTCCCGGTAGCGTAGCCAGGTGTTACGGCTTTCCCAGTTCCAGGCTTCTTCCTCACTTATCATATACCGATCCAGATAATAGTAATACAAGTCCGGGTTATACTCATAAACAATATATCTGTTCCGGTAAAACATCTCTATCTCTGAATTATACTGTTCACTACTGATATAATCATTGATCAATCTGTAGTAATCATCCCCTGAGTTGATAGTTACTCCGGCATAACGATTGGCATACTGCTGATAGGAATTCGTTTTCCAATCAATCTCCTTGTTGATACGGAAATAGGAAGCCAGGATCAGGATTTCAGCACCTATGAACAGAGCACCTCTGGTATGATCTTCCAGAGACAACTCACCTAAACCGGGCACCAAGGCTGAATAAAGCATGGCTTTTCTGGCTGATACCTGTTCCGAAAAGAGTAGCGGCATACATAACAGCAATATCAAGGCGAGCAGGAACGATTTTTTCATGTTTTACCTAAAACTTAATCTGCATGTTCATTGTTGGGGTTATCTGATTATTGACCATAGCCGGCTGCAGACCGAAATCAATTGTTGAGGAATACCTTAATTCACGGTTATAAACGGTCGTAACCCTCACAACATCAAGTGCGCTGACTATCCGGTTGAGAGCCAGTCCGAAAGTTGTTAACACCCTTCTGTCATAATTATCTTGTGCCTCACGCCTCATCTCTATATACTTTCTTCGCAACTCACTGCGGGGTGGATGATAACTATCATTGTCGGCAATGTCCGGATGGGTCGGATAGTTTCCGATCCACATACCTTCATCAAATTTCCACTCCACACCATACTCAAAGTAATCTCTATACCAATCTTCCCAACCGAAAATATACTTATTGTATTTTCCTATATCCTCGTAAAAATGCTGGGTATTGGAGCTATCCAGGCGGAAATGATCGTCAGTATAGATATCAGAGGACTGAGAATTATTAATCAAATTGTCTTGTACTGTGTCCTGTCTATTTCTGTCATAATGAGTATTGGCAAGAGCGATGTAATCCCTTTCTATGTCATCACCTTTATTATTAAAATGAATATAACCTGCCCAAAGAGCTATTTCAATGACAGGAAATATAAAAGTACCGATAGATCTCCTGTTCGAATAAAAATGTCCGCTGCCGGGAAAGATCGAAGACATGATAATCGCTGTTGCTGCTGACTTTCTATCCCTTCTGACTATTTCTGAATCCTCCCATTCGGCTCCATCCTCATGCTCGAAAATCTGTGCCGGCAGGCTGACAAATAAGAGCAAAAAGAACAGTAAACAGATTGATAGCCTAAATACTGGTGACTTCTTCCTAAAAGAGAGATTAAGCCTTTCTTTTCCTAACATTGTTAAACTCATTTTTTCTCCTTACTCTTGAATCTAAGTTTTTGATGCTTGAAACATCTTTCATTCTTAAAAGCGAGTTGCTTCTTAAACTATCCCAGGAACGCTGTTCATTATCGAAAGAACAATCATTAGTCTTTTCATTTCTCAATCGCTACTTTAAAATCAGCAGTTCTACCGTTAGTTTTTACTACCCCGAAATATATTCCTGTCGCCAGACCCTTGGTATTCCAGAGAAGATCGTGGGTTGCCCCAATGTTATCCTGATAGGTTCTGGAAAACAGTCTTTTACCTGTTATGTCATAAATCTGAAGCTCAATCTGCTCACTTGCTCCTTCTACTCTGATCCTGACTTCTCCCTGCAAAGCAGGATTAGGAAAAGCATAAGCTGTGACAAGATCATCGGAAGCTGTTTCGATTCTATGTACACCTTGATAGAGAGACCAACCGCTATTCCGGTAACCATTCCAGAGGAGTGGATCACTCTCTACTGTGGCAAAAACAGACTCATAAAGATAGTTTTCTTTATCAGCAAAGAAAAAGTATAGCCTTTCAGATTCCTTTTCCCAGTAAAAATGATCAGGAAAACCCGGTTTATTCCAGACAATTGAAAGGTCTCTCTCTATTCCGTTCTCATAGTTATAGAGAAGATACCCTTCATCCTCTACCGGTAATACCAAAAAAACGCCGCCATCAATGCCAAAGATTCTGATGTCTCCTGCAGCTGAGAAAGTATTCTTTTCGAGATGCCTGGGGAACCCCTGAGCCAAATTTCCGTAGATATCCAATGCAAATAGATACTCTCCCGCCGCAAAGAATAGAAGCACCTTCTCTTCTATATTTGCTAAAGCTAACTGTGTCGGTTCCTCTCTCGTATATTGTTCCAGATTAAAAATTTGAGTGGTTGCTGAATTCCTTAGTTTATAGATATCACCGTTAACAGCTTGAATGAATTGTGCATTATGACTGGGGTTGGATTGATCTACATAAGCAACAGGATAATAATCAGAACTGAATTCTACAGCCAGTAAATCTTTGTTGATCAAATAAGAGCTATAATTGCCTGACTCCCTTTCATTTTTCAGCGATCTCTTCCCTGAACCGGTATCAGGTTGTATTACATCTAAGGGAATCTGATATATTTGATTGTTACTAACAGCCGTTATAGCTGTACCGTCAAAACAGATCCTGGCATTTTCAACCGGTAATATTTCAATGATCTTTTCGTCGAGTTCACTCCAGATAATTACTTTATCCGCCGTCGGGATCAATAACAGAAGATCTTCTTCATTTTCTATCAGCAAGGGTGATTCTACGATCTCCTCTTCAAAAACTATTGTCTTGTACTGAAAACTCCCTACATCCTCACTTATTCTAATTAATTGCTCATCTGAAGAAATATAATAATTTGTCGGATAACCTGCCCGCTCCAGGGAGATAACAGGCTGTGTAGGAGTATAGGCAAAAGAATGCTCTCCAAACAGATCACTCCATTCGTCAATCTGATTAGCAGGTTCATAATAATGCCTCAGAAACCTTACTCCCGAATTTGAAAACACCGGTAATTCTGTAGCCGCTGCTAAAAAGGAAGATCTGCCCGGAGGAGCTAGGTAAGATATCTCCTTATCACTGCTCAATACTCCAGTATTCTCAAAGGGCTCAAAAGCATATTTAAATGACATCACACCGGAGGAGGAACTAATATCAAAGATCTTATACAGTGAGGGATAACCGCTGTTCGTTAACAAAGGTGGTTTGGAATTCGCCGAAAGACTTCTGTTGAACTCAACTGCTGACCAGCCAAGAAAAAATCCATCCTCGTCTAATTGAGGTTTATACCAAAAGAAAGGCTCATACTCCGTACCGTTCCAAAACCAGGAATAGGGATTCCCAATATCATTGATATTATCAGCCTCCACAATCCGGATACCTCTCCGCCTGAAGTCCGTATTGACACTGTTATTTTCGTAGTTGCTCCTGAAATTCCCTTCCGAGTCTATCACCCCTTCATCATATATTATCTTCTCGTCAATATGCCAGACAATAATCCCGCCGCCGAAGGATTCTCCTCTTTCATTCATCCAACCGGGCAGCAACCAGTCATATTCATATACAGGCTTTAGATCATCGTCATAAACAGCGGTCGGATAAAGCAAAACCCTGTAATCAGTACTACCCGGAGTTAAAGGAACTGCTCCCTTAAAAGCTATACCCCCATCTCCGTCAGGATCGACATGCCTGTTCTCTAACAGAAGATATTCTGAACTATTCAGAGGAACTTTAACAAAGTAAGGCAACGGGTTATCCTGATCATAAAGCCTTGAGGCGGCAGATAATGATATTGCGCTGCCAAAAGGAAAATCGTTTATCTCGTGGTAAACCCCCATGTCCTGGAATTCATCTTCCCAAACAAGCAACCTGTGCCAGGCATTCGGCAGAGTCGGTAAACCCCCTTCAATCGCATATAACTCCCCATCATCACCCATTGTGACGAGCCTGCCGGTTCCTCCAGAATCCATTAAATCCCAATAACCAACTCCCGGGTAGAAATTATTCACATTATAAAGATCCACGAAACCTAACGAATGACCAAATTCATGAGCTAATACTGCGTTTATCAGTCCGTAACGACCGTCTTGACTGATAGTCTCCGGGACATTACAGGCATTAGTGATCTTTACTGTACCGTTGTTTACCCAAACCTCTTTACCTTCACCAATTTGAATAAAGAAAGAGGGTAAATCGGAGGGAGTGTCTCCATAGACGTCATGCTGCCAATCAGAACCGGCATGAATAATAACATAGTGACCATATTGCCCAAAATCTATCTCATTATAGCTGTCAGCAACGGTAAAGATATCCTGAAAATACTCTTCAATTCTTTCAATAAAAAGATCGTAATCAGAGAGTCCGGGATTATAATAGCCCATCTCCTGCGGTAAGGTATAGGCAAACTTTGCGTCATTTTCAAGAGGATAGATATCATATTGCAGGTCATAGTTACCAAGACTTGCTGCCAGATAATAATACCTCATTGCCTCAAGATTTGTCTCAAAATATTGATAGTCACGGGGAGGTGCCCCTAAAGAGACAGGATAGTTTTCATCCGGTTCCAAAATGAATTTACCGCTGCCGGTAGTCAACGGGTTATCGTCTTCCTGAAAATCAACCAAAAGAACCAATATCCTGTCGAAATTTTTGGTACGGGAAGGTTCCCTGATCTCTCTGCCTGAACGAAAATATGATTCGGCAGGATGGATACGACGGATACCGGTTACACTATCTCTTCTAAGAGGATAATCCTTCGCTAATTCCAGTCTTCCGGTCTCAGAAGAGAGATTAGTCGCAGAGAGAAAGCTTACCGGCTGCCAAACGGCAAGCAATAATAGGATTATCGGGAGAAAAGTAATGATCTTGTTTCTTAGTTTCATGATATCTTGGGAGTAAAGGCCACTTTCGAATCTTACCTCAATATTTGGTTCCTGAACTGAGTCAGAAGTAAATCACCTTATATCATCAGCAGTTATCTCATTTGCATTCAATGCCTGCTGATAACAAAGCCGGTGTTCCGGCACTTTGAATTCTATCTGCAGCGGGCTGAAATGAATATCAACTTCCAAACCCCATCAGTTCAAGAACCACTTATCTATTGCAAGCCTTAGAATTCCAGCCCGAGAGAGAAAGTGTTATTGTAATCAACTAATTCCCCTCCCTGTTGCATCGCGAAATCGAAGCTTACTTTATATCTTTGGGTAAAGGTATATTGAATACCCGCTCCAAATGATGGACCAATAATGTCTCCAGCTTTATCATAGATATAGCCTCCACGTAAAGAGAGGAGATTGAAATAAGTATATTCCGCCCCAATATTAAAAATAGCAGAATCTAATTCTTCTTTCGGAGAATCATCGTACCAGGCTGTTACTATTCTTTGATAAAAGGGATCATCATTGGCTAAAAGCTTATTCATATCAGCATTGATAGTGAATTTATTGAACTCGGATTCCATCAGCCTGTAGGAAAAACCCATCCTCCAGTTCATAGGTAGAGGATCAGATTGGGCATCATCAACATAGACAATATTAGGGCCAACATTCTGCAGATTCAGCCCAAAGTCTAATCTATGGATCGGAATACTCAAGCGTGAGTAATTTCCTTTGTCAATCCCGGCTAAGGAGGCAATCCCATTATAAGCAGCAATTATTCCGTTGTAGGGAGAAACCATTATCTGCCCGAGATCAACACCATGAGATTTGATCCCGAAATCAAAAGCATAACTGATCCCGCGTCCCTTTTTATCAATTTCAGTCTCCCCCTGTCCCTCGGGAGCTAAATCACTCATAATAAATTTAAAAGACAACCCAAGGCCAAGACGCTCGGTCACTTGATTGGCATAGCTGGTAGCTACTGCCAACTCATAACTCGAAAACTCTCCCTGGGGATTACCATGCTCATCGGTCCTGTCTTGTTTTCCGTAAGTTAGAAAAACCACATGAGCTCCGATATTGCCTATTTCATCAAAATACTGGTTCCAGCCAAGATATTCAATATATATATCATCAAAAACCTCTCCCAGCCAATTAGTGTGCATCCCGGCAAACTGTGTTTTGCGGTTAAAAGCCATTGCTCCCGGATTCCAATAACCGGCAAAGGCATCATCGACTTGAGCTACGTAAGCATGTCCCATTCCACCCGGTCTCGAACCCGGTTCTATTAAAAGGAATATTACTCCTGCTTCTGAAACTCCACTTAACATCTGAGGGATCATAATCCCTATCATTACCACCAAGGTAATAGCTAATGTCTTTATGTTCTTCATATATGAACTACCTCCAAGATTTCTACTCTATCAAATTGTGAAAAGAGATAGACTATTAGCTGTTGCAAATCATCTGCCCCCTTGTTTGCTCGTTATTTTATGGTGCCGAAGGCCGGACTCGAACCGGCACGGGCTATGAACCCGGTGGATTTTGAGTCCACTGCGTCTACCAATTTCACCACTTCGGCATTGAAACGCATTTTTTTCTCTCATTAGTTTGATGTCAAGAACAACTTTCTGCAAACGATTTCCGTTATCTTTCTCATTATTCAACTATCTCTCTTCCAAAATTATCGACACGAAACGCTGAGAATGAATGCTCTGACTGATCACTTGTTTTCTTCATTATCCCTGCCCTAACAATATTCTACTATTGCCTGTGGTTTTTCTCATTTATCTAACACCATATTTTCTCTATATAGTTGAACCTTTTCCGGTATATCTTCAAGCTCATTGCCTTACCTTCTCCCTGATCAACCTGTATGCTTCTTCCATTACAGGATCATTTCCCTCCAAAAAATCTTCGTAAGTTACCTCAATCTCATAGTCAGGCTGTATTCCATTACGGTTGAGAATCTGATCCTCTTCATAAATATCGCGATGTGAAGAAATCCAGACATGACCGCCTCCGGGTAGTGGTTTTATTATAGCCTGTCCCCTGGAACCTGCTGTGTGGGTACCCACAAGAATAACATCTTCTCTGGAAGAGCGCAGAGCAACAAGAAAATCTTCTGCTGCCATAGCTGTTTCACTTCCAATTAAGATTACTGTTGGCAATATTACTCGCTCCCTCTTCTCATGATTTTCGATCCTCTCGGGGTCCTCTCTGTGCCAGACGTCACCGCTGCCATAAGGACGATATTCTTCAGTCGGAACATGTCCATAAATCTGTACCGGCGTACCCCAGGCTCGATATAAAGAAATATTCTTTCTCGTCTCTTTGGTTAAGCCGGTTATGGTTTCCTGCTCAGTCAGATATCTTAAAATCTCATTACTCACTGTTGTTCTGCCTATCCAGTTTTCTCTCAGATCGATGATCAACCCTTTACAAATCTTTAGCTCTTCGTGGATACTGTCAAACTTGCGAATGATCAGCTCATCATTAAAGCTGAACAGAGCAACATACATGATCTCATCATCAAGCCTGCGGTAATCCAGAAGCTCAAACCTGCTGTCAGGAGTAATGCTCCATTTATCCTGAAATCTGTTTCTAACCAGAGTAATTTCTCCTACTCTGTCGTTCACCTCTAACGGCTCGCTCTTTTCTTGGGGATAATGAAACTTGGTCGTTACCTTGCTGTCTTCAATACCATAAAAGAATAAAGACATTGCCTTATTATACAGAACCGCACTGTTCGAAGCTGAGATATATGGTAACACTCTCTCTTGAAGATGCTCAGTAACCGGTAACCCGTCAACTTCAATTATCCGGCTGCCGATAGGGAGTAATTCCTTATACTTTGCCCCGATGTTTGTTACGATAATCTTCCCATCAATTCTTTTTAACTTTACCAAAGGATTATTCAATCTTGGCTGAAAACTTAGAGGGAAAACTACTCTTGTATGACAGTCCTGTAACAAAGCCGTAAACTCCTGCAAAATACGATAGTATTCGTAGATATCCTTTGCTGATCTTACTTTTCCTATATATCTCTTATATTCTGCATCCCAATCAAGGTCTGGTAATTGGTTAAAATGGGGATAATTATAATCTGCCTCTTTCCATATCAAAGATAAACCATAGACTTTATCTTCCTCTGATAATATCCCCAGATCATCCCAGCCAGCATACAGCCCGGATAAAAGTAATGATCCAAGCAAGATCAGTAAAAACGAGTAAATCTTCATCCAAGTCAACCTCATCAGGTTCTAACTCTCTCCAATACCGGTTTTAACTTACCAGCCTACTTGTTGTTTTAGCTTCTATGTTTATATCCTCAGTGTTACCCTGAACACTTTCTGTTAATATCTTTAAGGACTTTCTTCCTTTCCTGTCAAGAATTCTCACCGCGATACAGTTAAAACTCATAAGGGTTTGAAATATTACTTATTCCGGGTAATAATCTGAACCATAATCTGCATATCTGCCTTACTCGACTGTTTTCCTTTCATTGTTTCAGGACATTTCTGACATAATCTTTTGAATACTCTTGATCCTGGCTCAACAGGATGATATCTCTCTCCGAAAATTTTCTCTTTTGTCTTTTAATAAATCATTCCATGTCTGAACCCTTTTTTCCCATTCTTTGACCTCCGTTAAACAGAACACGATCTGAAACAAATCTAAACTTAAGCAGAGAGTAACCCCTAAGTCGGCTCGAATTAACTGAGGTATTCCTCTCTGTTATACTTAAGGTAAAATTCAGAAACTATCAACTTAAGGGGAGAGTTTTGATGTTATGTGAGCAGATCGTACTGAGAAACGGATTAAAAATCTCTTGACGGAATCAATAGTTGTCATATATTATATAAAGACTTTCTTCTCTATACTGAAGTGAGTTTAGTAATGATTTGAAATTGTATATGATACAGGAGATTGCTATGTTTTTGTATATTGTGTTGTACCGAATGCAGTTAAGCCACAACTTTTCTTGGGGGAAATTATGAAGAGAATTTTTGTACTTTTATCACTCTGCGCAGTTTTTTATGTTACTCTTACCGCTCAAATCACTCCGGTTGCACCACCCGGGGCAGGAAGCGAAAGTAATCCTTACAGAATCGAATCGATAGATAATTTATACTGGATCAGCCAGAATCAGAGTCAATGGTCGAAAAATTATATTCAGACTGTTGATATCGATGCTTCCGATACTGTAGGGTTAAACGGAGGAGCAGGCTGGACACCAATAGGTTACTATACGACAAGGGTCAGCGTACCCTTTACGGGAGTCTATGACGGTCAGGGACACACCATTGAAAACCTTTATATAAATGCTCCTGGGACAAACAGAAGTGTAGGACTCTTTGGCTATACCCTTGGAGCTTCAATAGAAAGGTTAGGTTTAACTACCTATAACATAACGGGTAACAATCGCGTAGGAAGTTTAGTGGGTTTCAATTTGAGTTCTATTATCCAAGACTGCTTCAGTAACGGCGAGATAGCCGGATATTCTGATGTCGGTGGTCTGGTCGGCTGGAATGATAACTCCACTATTTCTAACAGCTATAGTATTTCGAATGTGACAAGAACATCCGGGACAGAACCGTTTTTTGGTATTTTCGTTGGATATAATTACAACTCTACTATCCAATACAGTTACACTGGCGGAAATGTATTTTACACCGGATTTGTTGATCCAACGAACAAAGGTTTTGTCGGTGATGAAGAATCTCCTACTCGGCAGCCCAGAAGTACAAACACCTATCAGTCGAACTTCTTCGACAATCAGTCGTCAAATCAGGAAACAGCAATAGGTGCTGCCGCCTATGATACAGCAGCCATGCAGACCCGTGACCTTTATCTTGGTGAAGGCTGGGATTTTGTTTATACTTGGGCTCTCGATGGAGTACTAAACGGTGGTTACCCTTATAAGCTCTGGCAGGAAGTAGATGCTGTGCATCCATCCGGTTCAGGAACAGAGGTCAGACCCTATGTTATCAACACTTTATCCCATCTTTTCTGGATAGCGCAAAACCCGAAAGAGTGGGATAAACACTACATCCAGAAGATGAACATTGATGCCACAGCCACAGTTAACTGGTTTGGAGGATACGGATGGGTTCCCATCGGCAGCACGGAGACTAATTTTACCGGTTCTTACAACGGGATGGGTTATAGAATAGTGAACCTATCTCTTAACAGACCTGAGACCGATAATGTCGGTCTTTTTGGTGTAACAGAGGATAGCCGGATAAAGAATATCGGGATCATCAGTCCGGTTATAAGTGGAAAAGATCAGACAGGAACCATTGTAGGCAACAACAGCAGAACCGATTTAAACAACTGTTATATTGAGGGTGGGACAGTCAATGGAGTTCAGCGTACAGGTGGTTTAATCGGCAAGAATTACCGCTCTGAAATCTCATACTGCTTTACTTCTGCTATTGTTAATGGACAGCACTTTACCGGTGGTTTAATCGGATTGAATGATGAATCCAATATTGTTAACTCCTATAACTCCGGTGACGTAACTGCTGCTGGTAATGATATCGGAGGTTTGGTCGGACGTAATTACGAATCATACCTCCATGAAAGCTATAATTCCGGTCATCTCAATGCCTCTGGTTCTGGTAATAGGGTTGGCGGTTTGATCGGTAGTAATTATCTGTCTCTGATAGTTAACTGCTATAATGTAGGTAATGTTACTTTAGGAATCACCGATGTCGGGGGTTTGATTGGAAGGAATTATCAATCAACTATCAACAAATCTTATAGTAAAGGATTGGTAACTGGATCAGGTACCGGTGTTGGTGGATTGGTAGGATATCAGATAGGTTCATCAGTTGTAGAAAGCTACTGGGATACTCAAACCAGCGTACAAACTGAATCTGCCGGCGGCGAAGGAAGAATAACTGAAGATATGACCTGTCCTTATAACTTTACCAATACTTACCTCAACTGGGATTTTGACGAGATTTGGTATTTATGCCAAACGACAAACGAAGGGTATCCCTATTTCAGATGGCAGTCAAGTCCGCGAAACTTAGTCGCTGTCGAAGGTTATGGAGAAGTTACACTTTATTGGCAGGAACCTGTTACGATGACCAGACAGAGTTTTTCTGAATTTTCGGAATCATCAGATCATTTCTTCTCAAGAACCTCTTTTCTTGGTTACAATATATATCGTGACGGCTCTTTATTAGAGGAATTGTTCCCGGATCTTGTATATACTGATAGTGATGTTGGAAACGATATTGCTTATCAATACTACGTGACAGCTGTCTATGAAGATGATGTTGAATCTGCTCCCTCAAACGTTGTCGAGGCAACACCATTTTCCCTCAATGTTCCGGGAAATCTTCGTGCTACAGTGGGAGATCATCTTGTTTTCCTGGAATGGGATGAACCGTTGCCCCAATCCGTCGACCTGATCTTTTATAGATTATATCGGGATGATACGGTGTTAGCCATCACTGTTGATCAGCATTATTATGACAATGATGTAGTAAACAACCAGACTTATCAATATAAAGTTAGTGCCGTATATATAGTTAATGGAGTGGAAACAGAGTCAGAACCTTCAAATATTGTTGAAGCTACCCCCTATATACCTCCCCCGGCCTATGCTCAATCACCTCTGCCCGAAGACGGAGTAGAAATGGTTATGGTTGACACTCAGTTTGGCTGGACATACACAACTGATCCATTTTTCTCAGATCCCATAGGCTACAAGGTAAGAGCCGGTACCGACCCGGATTTAACCTCTTATCAAGAAGTCTATGTTGCGGGAGGTCCCGGTACTTATTTGATCGATGCTTTCCTGGGAATGGATCATGATGAAACCTACTATTGGCAGGTAATACCAACTACTGACCCGGAAACCCGCCAGTCCACGACAAGAAACACCGGCAGATCCGGACAAAGAGACTCCCGGTCAAGAGCTGATGCTGAGGACTGCCCTGTCTGGTCATTTACTACAATTGCCCAATATACAATGACCATTTCAATTGAGGGAAGCGGAACAACTAATCCTGCAGCAGGAGCATATCAATATCTTGATGGCACAATGGTTGATATCGAAGCTTTCCCGGATCCAGGTTGGGATTTCGTAAAGTGGGTTATTGATGGAGTTGATTTCACTAACACTTTGGAAACTGTAACAATTGAAGGTGACGTAGAGGCTGTAGCTCACTTTATCGAATTATTTTCCTTAACGGTTAACGATCCCGTAGGTCTGGGTTCAGTCAAAATTGACGATGTTGATGTAGTTACACCTTATGTTGATATTCTGGAAGACGGAACGAATGTTACTCTCCTTGCTGAACCGGACCCGGATTGGGCATTTGTCAAGTGGGTCATTAATGGTGTGGAGATCTTTGAAGCTGAAACCGATGTTACAATGACAGAAGATGTGACTGCCACTCCGCATTTCATAGAACTGTTTACTCTCACGATCAATGATCCGGTAGGAGAGGGTGCAGTTAAAGTCGATGATGTAGAGGTAGTTACACCTTATGTTGATATACTGGAAGACGGAACGATCG
>Ga0334887_1000184_pt1 | contig 105658 bp, 95 predicted proteins | sample GraSluR1_MG_10_FD_207217 | JGI IMG/M metagenome (GOLD analysis project Ga0334887, IMG submission 207217) | Sludge microbial communities from methane-producing bioreactor in Wageningen University, Netherlands - Granular Sludge_18_07-R1 | ecosystem: Engineered > Bioreactor > Anaerobic >...
CTTTGAAGCCTAATTAAGTAATAAAGTTTCTTGCTTATATACTATTATATAAATTTAAAGTTTATTCTAATCTTTTGTCTATTTTCTGTGTTGCCTCCTCCTCAAGTGCTAAGTGTAACACTATTGTCGTTGGCGCCTTGAAAATAGAGCAAAATCTTAAGAAAATCAATGCAACTTTATTAATTAATTAGGCTAGAACCCCCATTCTGATTTGTTCCTCGCAGCAAGCTGACGGGGTATACAATCAGAATTAATGAACTAGGATGCTATTTTAAGTTTAGTTTTTATTTCTGATTTAAGTTTTTGAAATCTAGAGACAAGCGTTAAGTTTTGTAATTTTTGTTTGTTTCTTCCTTGATAATAAAGAGCCATTACAATTCCTGTTATTGCCCAGTAGGTAAAGGCCACTTTAGAAGCTGCAAAGACATCTATATAAAGTGCATTAACCAAAAGACCAATCGAAGCACCGATAAAACCAATACTGATGGCAGAGGTATAGGTTCGGTCTACTTGGTGAAATTTGTAAGCAAGGTACATGGCTAGTGTGATAATGGCATAAAAAGAAATAAATCCCAGCAAACCGGTTTCCCCCAAGGTTCTCAAGAAGTTGTTATCAGTACTTTCAGCCTCAGTAAAGTGCATAAATGTTTCTTTATTGAGGGTGGCATAACCCTTTCCAAGTAAAGGATTGTGTCGAAAACCCTCTAGAGCGTTTGGCCACAGTGTGTCGAGTCTAATTGCGGTAGACAAACCATACTTCATAGCATTTTCAGACCAAGTCCTTTCAGTTTTTAGATAAATATATTCAGTTGTTCCATCTGCTGATTCTGTGGCAACTCTAGTAGTTACTGGAACATCAACATAGACATCGTCAGGGCGAGTTCTATCTGGTTTTTCTTCAACAGGCCGTTCATCAGTTTTGGTTAGCACGTCATCTAGATCTTGATAGTCTTCGTCTAACTCTACTGCTATCCAGTCACCAGGGACTTCTTTTTTCCTGTCAGATTTTAGATTGGTAGCAATTAAAAATTGTTCAGTGGTTTCACTGAAAAAATCACCTACAGCTGTATAGGTTTGTTCTACTTGAGGATAGCCACGAAAAACATGCAAAAACCTTTCTTGCATATCTGCTCCGAAAAGAAAAGTCATTATGATCACTAAAGCTAGGATTAGAAAAGATTGGCTTAGACCCCACTTTATGCGTTTAGCCAAAGTTTCTTTTTCAGATGCCACCAGAGCGATGACTGCAAGTGCTCCAACAAAATAGGCAACATAAGACACCCTTGAAGCAGTGGTTATTAATAACCAAAGACCTAAGAAGTGAACTGTATGGGCTGCAATTTTTTTAGTTTTTTTAGATTGTTTGTAGGCTAAAGCTAGAATGAGATTAAGCGTTATCACTAAATAAGCTGCTAAATCATAATGTCCGGCAAAGGTGGACTGAACTCGAGCATTTTCAGTAAGGTACAATCTCACACCCTTACTAAATTCTCGATTCATGGTTGAATAAACAGGCCAGTAATGATAGCGCTGTCCATACCCGTAAACAACTACAGCAAGGGTTGTTAAGGCAATGATATTAACTAAAATTCTGACATCTTTTTTAGATTTAATAGCTGAAAAAGTGATCAGGAACAGTACAAAATACTCTAAGTACCTAAGCCAGTGCAAAGAAGTTTTACCAACATGAAGTAATTCAAGAGGAATGCTGGGAGTGATAAAAATAGCTGACAATATTGATAAAAAGCCGATCAATAAGTAGGCAATGATAACCCAAAAAATAAGAGACTTCCATTTAGCTTTACCTCTTAGCACTTGAATGATCCAGACCACAGCAGTAATAGCAACAAAAACATCCTCGATTCTCATGCGGACTATATAGCCAGGAATTAACTCTGCTAAAGGGATTTTAGGAAACAGTGGAATAAAAACGATTAAAAAACCACTTAAGATGAGCAAAATATGGTCGTCAATCCAGGAAAGTGCTAGTTTAAGATTTATTTTCATAATTTCGGCTTGTAAAGGGCTAATCTAACAAATTTTTAGCCTTTTGATAAGTCTGAGATCGAGCTTTGTCTCTTAAAATTGTACCAAAAACAAAGATTCTTAGGCGAGCGCCAAAATAAAGAATCATCTTGGCAAAAAACATCTGCCAGTGAGGTTTGTGCTTGGCCCAAATGTACAAGTAGGCCTTAAACTCTCCCAAGATAGCATTTTCACTGGAGCTACTAGCACTGCCCAGATGAATCACTTTTGCTAACGGGTCTATAGCAATATCCCAATGATGTTTTTTAGCTCTGATACAAAACTCTATATCTTCTCCATACATGAAAATATTGGCATCCAGCAGGCCGATGTCTTCAATCACTGAACGCTTAATACACATGGCTGTTCCTGCCACCCAACCTTGCTGAATAGGTGTTTTTTTAGTTGAAAATAAAAGATACTTTTCAAGACGAGCAGCTTTGCCTGTTTCTTGAATTGTGGGGAAAAACCTGCCTATTAAGGGCAAGTCGTCCAAAGAAAACATCTGGGCAAAGAGTGTGAAAAGTGAAGGCAGGGATCCACCTTGAGGCTGAATTGTTCCATCTTCATTTAAAAGAACGGTGGCTAGAATACCCAATTTATCAAGCTTTCCTTTTCTGGAAGTAAGAGAAGCTGTTGACTCATCCACAGGATTTTCTTCAAAAGTATGGACTAATTGAATTAGAGTGCCAGGCTTAACTGTTGTATCAGAGTTAAGCAGTAGAATATACTTTCCCCGGGTCTTTTTAATGCCAATATTGTTAGCTCCAGCAAAACCAAGGTTTTTTTTATTTGTAATTATTGTTAAGAATTTGTTTTTTTGCTGAATTTTCTTTAGTTGAGTAACGGTTTCATCTGAAGAGTGATTGTCAATGACGATTAATTCAACTTGACCCTCCAGAGCTTTGGTATCCTTAATGTCCTGAATAACAGAGTTAATAGCCTGAACCGTGAGCGCTGCTGTGTTGTATGAAACGATAATAATACTAAGGGTGAGTGAAGGCTCTGATGAAAACATAAATTAAAACTATTAAACTTTAATAATGGTATTAAGTTATTGAAAAAGCCTAGGTCTCCCAAGCTTATAGTCAAGAGAGTTAAGGTTGCGTTGGCGGATTTGTTTGGCTGGCACTCCAGCTACCACAGCCATTTCAGGCACATCTTTAGTGACAACAGCGCCTGCTGCAATCACTGCACCTCTGCCAACAGTTACTCCAGGCAGAATAATAGCTCTGGGACCAATAAAAACATAATCTTCTATGATCACTTTTTCTTCAATGGTCGCCATGTTGGGATCATCTATGTTATGCTGACTTGTCCAGATCATTACCTCTGAAGCAATATCAACATGGTTACCTATTTGTAAGCCACCATTGGAAATTGGCAGCTGTTTGCGGCCATCAAGGGTGACCCTTTCTCCAATAAGTGTCCCTTCTCCAATGACAATGTTTCGAGGGTCATAAATTCTAGCCATCATGTGAATGGTTGATTTTGGACCAATTTTAATGCCTGACAATCGATAAAAAAATTTTCTACAGGTATGAAAAGGCATATAGCCCACACACCACCACAAAGTGCCGGTGCAAAATTCAAGCTTATAGGCAGCGAGTCTGCTTTTTATTTTTGAAAGCAATGATCTTTTTTTAGTTTGGTTTGGCATAATTTATGAATAGCTGTTAGATAATGAATGCTACTGTTTATTATACTTGATATCTAGGTGTTTATAGGCCTTGGAAGTAATCACTCTTCCTTGAGGAGTACGATTAATAAAGCCAATTTCTAACAGGTACGGCTCGATCACTTCTTCAATTGTCCCGGGGTCTTCATGAATAGTGGCAGATATAGTTTTTAAACCAATGGGTCCGCCATTATGTTTTTGAATAATTTTACCCAGAAAGGAGCGTTCGTTTTGATCTAAACCAAGGTGGTCAATAGTTAACATACTAAGAGCTGAAGCAACAACCTCGTTGTTAATTGGCTTATCCTTAACCTGAGCAAAATCTCTGACTCTCTTAAGGAGTTTTAGGGCAATACGAGGCGTACCGCGTGATCGAGATGCTATGGTAAGGGCTGTGTCTTGTTTTAGTTTTACACCAAGCTTGGTGGCTCCTTTAGACAAGATATGAGTTAATTCTTCGGGTTGATAAAAGTTAAGACGGTGGATCAAGCCAAATCGATCTCGAAATGGGCCAGCTAGTAAACCAAATCTAGTAGTGGCTCCAACTAAAGTAAATTTGGGTAAATCAAGGCGAACTGTTCTCGCCGAAGGGCCTTTACCGATAACTATATCAAGCGCATAATCTTCCATAACAGGATATAGGGTTTCTTCCACTGCTTTGGGTAAGCGATGAATTTCGTCAATAAACAAGACATCACCGTCTTTGAGGTTGGTTAAAATAGCAGCCAGGTCGCCGGTTTTAGCCAGGGCAGTTCCAGATGTAATTTTAATATCAACATTTAGTTCTTTGGCTACAAGGTGTGCTAAGGTGGTTTTGCCCAGGCCAGGAGGTCCGTAGAGTAGAATGTGATCAAGCGGCTCTTGTCTCTCTTTAGCTGCTTTAATTGCAATACGCAGGGATTTTTTTATTACTTCTTGACCATAGAACTCTTTCCAGGTTGAAGCGCGCAAAGAATTTATTAAAACTTCTTCGTCAAAATGGTTGTTAATTTTATCTGCCATAGCATTAAGTTTACTTTGCTAAAAATATCATAGCATAGGTAAAGTAGCTAAAAAAATGAAAATCAATGACTGAGGCAAGTTAAAAAATTATTCTTGTTGATCTTCTTTTATTTCAACATGAATGGCTAAATCATGACTAGAGTCAATAGATGCAGTGCAGACACATTTTTGCGAATCAAAAAGATAATCAAAAGTAATGGTTGAAGCGCCTTCATTTTCTTTTATGGTCAAGTTTAGTTTTTTTAAAAATTTTGTAAGATCAGACAATGACTTCTCATTTAATTGAGCAGTTGAAACAGTTGTTTCAGTTTTAGTGAGCCGTAAAAAAATATCTTTGCTTACTCGAATTTTCAGTTCACCCAAAAAACCTGCAGCTTGGCATAGACTTAGAGGGATTTCAAATAGATCTCCCCGATCTAGGGCTTCTACTGCGTTAACTTGATCGGGACGTTCTGGCAAGGTTGAATCTAATAAAACAAATCTGCTTTCAGGAGTATTTGTCATTGTTTGTGGAAAATAGTTTAATTTTAATAATGTATTTTAACTTTAAAAATTTATTCTTCTTGCTGTCTTATATCAATATTTAGTTTTATTAATTTTGATTCCATCTCACACAACCAGTCAAGAGTTTTTTCTGTTAAATCATTTTCCCAATCCTTCAAAACATGAAGTTGGGCACTAATCATTCTTTCACCATTAAAAGAATTGTTTTTAATATTTTTTCTGAGTATTTCTAGGAACCCTAGCACCATATCTCCATATATAAGAAGAACTTGAATTTCTATATAGCTTAGTTGGTTTTGTTGTTGCAATAAGGACTCATGAGAGCGAATAACTGATTTGATTGTATTGATTCTATCGATTAAGCCATCGACATTTTCTTGAATTTGCTGAGCTTGTTCTATCAAGTTTTGTTTTGAGCCTTCGCCTTGTTGTGCTTTAGGAAAAATTTCAGCTCCTTTTGACATTTTTTATTTAAAATTTTTATCTATCTAGCTATAAATATAAATTAATATACTAAATTATATTAAAATATATCAAAAAAACAACTTTTATCTAAAAATTGATAATTTTTTTAAAGATTATAAGTTTTGGAGTACCTTTTTGACAGCATCTTCAACAGTTAATTTGCCCAAATCTAGGTCTGATAAAGCCTGACTGATATCTGTTTCTTCATAGCCTAGGGCAGACAAAGCTTCATAAACATCTTGTTCCAGAGCAGATCTGGGGCCTAAACTTAATTCTTTTAAGCTGCCTAGCTTGGGTTTAAGTTCTAAAATAATTTTTTGCGCTGTTTTTTTACCTATTCTGGGGATTGATTTAAAAAAGTTTACCTGAGCATTTTGTACAGCTTCTATAATCTGTTCTGGGTTTCTGTCAACGATTTCCAATGCGGTTTTGGGGCCAACCCCGGAGATGTCAATCATGAGCTGGAAAAGTTTGAGTTGTTGTGTTTGGGTAAAGCCAAATAGCTCCATACGATCTTCACGGACATACGTATGGATAAATAGCTTTACTTCATTCTTATTAAGTGAGGTCAGGGTTCTCTGGCCCACCTCTACTTTGTAACCAACCCCATTAACATGAACAATGACGCTGTCTTCTAAAATTTGAGGTGTTCCTTGCAAAAAGGCTATCATATTCAATTATGATTAGAGTATTAACTAAAGTTATGCATAGTATTTCATATTTTTTTTCAAAAGGCAGTGGGTAAAAATCACAGCCAAGGCGTCAATTGCGTCGTCTAAAACATTTTCCTGACTCTCGATTAGTTTGAACTCCATTTTGACCATTTTTTCAACTGCCTTTTTATCAGCTTGTCCGTTACCTGTAACTGCTTCTTTAATTTGCATTGGATTGTATTGATCGATTTCAAGCTTATTTCTCATTAATAATGCTAGAATTATCCCTCTGGTTTCAGCGACCTTCATAGCAGTAGTGACATTGTTGGCAAAAAACAGGGTTTCAACTGCAGCTTGTGTGGGTTGGTGCTGATCAATTAATTGCTGCAGGTCAGTTTCAATTTGCTGATAACGTTTAATGATTGTTTGTTGACGATTAGTTTGGATACAGCCAAACTTTACCTGGCTGTATTTATTGTTTGAATGAATGGCAATTGCCCAGCCTAACCGATCATAGCCAGGGTCGATTCCCAAAATAATCTCAGTTTTTTGGTGATAGTTTTTGCTATTCATCTTGACTGGCTACAGATAGCAGTAGTTGGTAGATTTTTTGTGCACTTACAGACCAAGAGAATTTTTTTTGCTGCAATGCCATTTTCTGTTGATAGTTTTTTCTTTCAGCAGCAGTCATTTTCCAAGCCTTCTGTAATCCTTGGGCAATTACCTCAGTTTGATGTGGATTAACCAGCAGACCAGCCTCACCAACAACTTCAGGCAAACTAGTGGTGTTGCTTACAATTGGCAAGGTGTCAAAATACATGGACTCTAGGGCTGGAATCCCAAATCCTTCGTACAAACCAACTAAGATGGTGGCTAAAGCGTGTTTATAGAGGGCTGGCTTAAATTTATCTGCAACAAAATCAGTTAAAATAATTCTGTTTTTTTCTGGAGAAGATTTATATTTTTCTAGAATAGAATCTGCTAACCAACCAATTTTTCCGGCGATAACCAGTTTGGGCAAGGATTGCGTCTCCTTCTTAACTTTATTTTCATGACAAAAGATTTCATAAGCTTTGATGAGATTTGTTAAATTTTTTCTTGGCTGCAGCGTGCCGACAAATAAAAAATATGGCTCTGTTAAGGCGAAATCTTTTAAAAACTTTTCGACTTCTGCTTTAGTAGCTTCATTTTCAGGTAAACTAACACTGGGATAGGCCACTAAAATGTCTGCTTTTGGTTTATTATACAAATTAATAATTTCTTGTTGAGAAAATTGACTGATAGTTACTATTTTTTGTGCACTTTTCACACTATATGCTGTCCACTTCTTAAGCTGCAGTAAATCATTGGCCTTGAATTGTTCTGGATAATGCAAAAACCCTAAATCCATTACGCTGGAAACGTAAGGAATAGGACAGTATCGGGGAGCATAATGCCCAGGAGTAAAAAGTAAATCAAATTTATTTTGCTGTTGATATAAATATAAAGGCAGGGCTAACTGTGTCCAGAATTTACTAGGTTTAACTACTTTATATTGCCAAGATTCATCTTCTTTTGGCAAATCTGAGAGTTGAGATTGAGATAGTAAAACTGTTGCTTTAACATTTTGATCTTGTTTAATTAACGAGGCTAATTTGCTGATAACATGAAAGGCATATACATTGCTTCCTACCCTATTGGCAATATTGGCTTCGTTGGCATCAATGGCTAAATGAATCATAATTTTAAATTAAGAGTCTTGATTATTAAAATCCTCTATGGCTTTTTGATAAACTTTTATTGTTTGCCCAGCTACTTTTTGCCAATCAAACATTTGTTTGCGAATGACCATACGCTGTAATCGCTTTTTTTGTTCTGCTTCGTCTTCATTTAAAATTTTTTCTATTGCCTTGCCAATACTGGCCGTATTTTTGGGATCAACAAACTCAGCAGCATTGCCGGCAACTTCAATCATGGCTGATAAATCAGAGGTAATAACTGGTGTTCCATGATGAAAAGCCTCTAAAATAGGCAAACCAAAGCCTTCATATAAAGATGGATAAGCAAATATTTCTGCCTCTGTATAAAGTACGCACAGCTCTTTATCAGTTACTCTGCCTAAAAATCTAAGATGAGGAATTTTGGCATATTTATTATCACCCCAACCCTGATCGCCAACCACTAATAACTCAACTTGTTTGGAGAATGGCTGCCAAGCTTTAATAAGTCTTTCAAGATTTTTTCTGGGCTCCTGTACACCTACAAACAAAATAAAAGGTTTGTGCAGCTGAAATTTGTCAATCACCAAATCAACCTCAATCTCTTCAAGCTGATTGCCGATATCAACAATTTCAGTGGGCAAGGCTTCTGGCACTACATGCACTCTCCAGTTAGGAAAGCCCAACAGCTTGACCACGTCTTTTTTGGTAGCTTGACTGACAGCGATAATATGAGCCTTTCGATCTTTCAGCTGTTGCCAGCATCGTTTGTGAGCTTTGACGATTTTAGGGTGAGCGGTATCTGGATATTTTAGAATGGATAGATCATGGATGGTAGAGACCAATGGTAGGTTTTTGTCAGGAGGCTGCATCCAATCCCAGCTATGAAAAACGTCTAGGTCGGGAAAGTGTTTGCCAATAGGATTTAAACCAACCTTCCACAAAATTTGGTTAAAGCTGGGTGGTAATATTTGAATTTTATAATCATGAGAAGTGTTATTGGAAATTAACTCTTGGGCACTTTTAGTTAGCAGCCATTTACTGCGAAAAGAACTGCCATATAAAAATAGTTGGTGATTGGTGTAAGAGATTATGGCTCTGGCTAAATTGGCTGTGTAACGCGACACACCCCGCTGATAAATTAAGGCAGTGATATCAAGGCCGATATTCATAAGATTATATTATCATTTTAGCTGAGAATTATCTGCTGTGGTTAGGCGGTTAACCGGTAATAGGTTCCCGGCTTTTGATATAAACACGAATAAAACCAATATTAACCTGATCAATTAACTCGTGAAGTTCATAACCAAAATTTTCTATGGCAGTGGGAATATGGTCTTGGGGATCAGTTAAATCCCGCAGATAGTCAAAAACCAGCACATATTGATAATCAAATACAGGCTTGATTAACTCCTCTACTTGAGAAATTTCTTGATCATGGACTCTGCCAGTGGTTAGGGTAGGAAATCGATTATTGTCATACCAAATCCAGGGAGCAAAGGGCTCTGAAAATCCAAAAATAATGACTGTTTCCCTTTCGGGGAACCTGGTTCTGACTAATTGGCGCACAGAGCGCCAGTTTTCTCTTTGCAGGTTTGGTTGCAAATAATATTGGCTAGTGCTGTAGATGTTAATTGATAAAAAAGCAGTGAACAGTAAAATTGCTAGAAATTGACCAAACCTCTTTCCGATTTGCCAATGTGAAGTCACTAAGTCAGCTACAAATAAATAAATAAAAGGTTGTATAAAAAGTAAGCGCTTGGGTCTAACTACTGGCACCCAGAAAGAGATAATCCAGGTGAGAAGCAATGGCAAAACAGCAGCCAGGACAGGTATAAAAAACTTTTTATTCTCTTTTGAAAAAGCATTCTTGAGTGTTGTTTGGTGTGCTTGGGCGAGCTTAAAAACTAAAAAGATTGAAAGAAGAGGTAAAAACAGGCTGATAGCAATAAAAATAGCAGAGATCTCCAATCTAATAACTCCAAAAACTAACTTTCCGACAACTAAAGGCAATGCCTCTAATTGGGGTAAGCTAACTACTTGATCCCATCCTGGCATAGCTGTGCGCAGAGCTTGACCTGCTTGCAGCTGTTTGAAAAATGTTGGCAGCCAAGGCAAGAAAAAAACAGCAGCAACTCCAGCAGTTATTAAATGATTTTTTAAAGAGTCTTTATATAAAAAAACAGTCATTATTAGTTGTGACAGCAACACAAAGGGATAGGTGTAACTACTATAAAGCCCAAAAATTGTAATAACAGCATATGGCAGCCAGGTTTTGATTAAATTACTGTTAGCAGCAGTGCCTTCTTCTTCCCTTTTGAGCCACAGGTTAATTAAAGCCAACCATGACAAGATTCCCCACATGGCTGCTAAACTATAAGGCCGTAATTCCTGAGAATAAAAAATATGGAATGAGGAAGTGGCCAACAGCAACTCAGTTAATATCCCGGCAGCTTTATTAAACAGTTTTTTACCGATTAAATAAGCTGCGACAATGCCAATCAATCCAGGAATAACTGCAGAAATTAATCTAATCCACCATTCTTGATGAGAAACAAGCATGGCAAAATGAGTAATTAAATGCATTAGTGGAGGCTGGAAATCTGGAATAATATCAAACTGCTGGGAAAAAGGTCGAGCGCTTTCAATCGCCTGAGCTGCTTCATCCAGCCAAAAAGACCCTGATAACAATGGAATTCGCAAGCCCAAAGCCAATAATACTATCGTCAAAATCCAGGCATGTTTTTTAACAAACTTTTTCATAAGCAAATCGTATTGTACAAAGGTCTGGTGAATTTGGAAACTATAAGTCAGAAATATTTGTTAAAATAAAAACTATGTCTAAAAACTATTTTCAAAATAAAACAGTATTGGTTACCGGAGCTGCGGGTTTTATTGGTTCTCATTTATGTCAAGAGTTACTGAAATTAGAAGCAAACGTCATTGGAGTTGACAATTTTTTAACAGGAAGTGATGACAATATAAAAGCTATGGTTAAAGTAGTGGGAGGGCTTGAAGAGAACTTTACCCTAATTGAGGCTGATGTTAATCAACCCCCTGAAACTTATTTAGCCCCTGGGCTGAAAATTGATCTAGTTTTTCATTTAGCATCTCCTGCCAGTCCCATTAAATACCAGCAATATCCGCGTGAAACCTACTTGGTTAATAGTTGGGCCACTCACCAGCTGCTGGATTTTTTATTTGAAACTCAACCTAAAGCTAAATTTTTGTTTGCCAGTACTAGTGAGGTTTATGGTGATCCGCTAGAGCATCCGCAAAAAGAGAGTTATTGGGGTAATGTTAATCCTAATGGTGTCCGCTCTTGCTATGATGAATCAAAGCGTATGGGCGAAACTGTGTGTGGTGTGTATGAACGGGATTTTAATATGGATGTTAGAATTATCAGAATTTTTAACACCTATGGCCCGCGCATGGATATTGATGACGGTCGAGTCATCCCCAACTTTATAAAGTTTGCTTTGCAAAGTAAAAAATTTGAAGTTTATGGGAAGGGTAACCAAACCCGCTCATATTGTTATGTTACAGATTTAGTAAAGGGCATTTTGCTAATGATGAGCAAGGAAGGTTTGAAAGGTGAAACTGTAAATTTGGGTAATCCAGTTGAGTTTACTGTTATGAAAACAGCACAAGTGATTAAAGAAGCTTTGGGTCAGAAATTTGATAAAAAGCAAGATGTTGAATATAAAGCTTTGCCCAAAGATGATCCCACCAGAAGAAAGCCGGATATTAAAAAAGCCCAACAGCTGCTGGGCTGGAAGCCTAAAGTAAAGTTTAAAGAAGGGTTAAAAGATACAATTGAGTTTTTTAGAGAGAAAGTTGAATAGATTCAATTAAAAGTCCTTTAAACCATTTTCCTTAAAGCCAAACTCCTATTGCACAGCCTTTTCCTATTGTACAACTCTATAGTCATTGATATAGTAATTTATATTATTCATTAAACGCAATTTTTTGCGAAAATACCCACTTTTATCCCAAAAATCAACTAAAAAAAAATTTATGAGAAAAAAAGTTAAAAGAAACATAGCTTGCCTTTTATTATTTGCCCAAATATTTTTTTCAGCCTTTGCCCCACTCTCCTTTTTAATCCAGTCAGCCTCAGCCCAACAAAATCAAGAACAACAATCACCGCAAGCTGTACTGAGTTTTGCCCACGAAGCTGACAGCGCACTATCTGTTCACAACCATTCGGCTGATGAATTAGAGTATCGTCTTTACTATTTACACCAGGGCTTAGTCCAAAAAATCACCGGCGAGCTAACGGCCAGTCAGCAAAACGTGTTGTTTTTAGGCACTCAATCGGGAGAGCATTTTACTGGACACAGCTGGGACAGAATGGTGTTCCAGGTTTCTGATCCCAATGGTTGGAGTAGAAAATATTGGTTGGTAAGAACTGATAATCAAATTACCACTGAAAGATTTACAAACATTGATCAGCTGGGTTTGTCAACAAATGATAGGCAATGGTTAACATGGCAAATAGATGAAGCGGCTATGCGGGCGGTAACGTTTCAAAATGTAGTAGCTTTTCAAACTTATACTTTTCCATTAAATGACAAGGTGCAGATCACCTTCACCCAACTGCCTGAAGAAAGCTCACCACTTGCTATCGGACAGATTGAGCTGAGTGACGAGCTGGCTGAAAGATATGGGACTGACGTAGCGTTTGATATCACTACTGATATGGAAAATGGTGAGTTTGAGTTTGACTTGAGTTTGCCCAAGCCTGAAGGTGTGGAAGGTGATGAGGTGGAGGTGATTTACGCAGACAGCGAAGAGGATTTGGCCGATGAAAGCAAGGTAAGTAAGGTTGAGACTGAGCGAGATGGGGATGAAGATGAGGGAGTGGTGAGAGTAAAGGGCGTGGAGCACTTGACGGTGTTTGTGGTGGTGCCGGAGGATATTTTATCCAATAATTCTTTACAATATTATTTTCAACAAGGTTGGAGGATGACCAGCTTTGGTAATGCCTCTATAGAGTTAGTTGATGTTGGTGCAATACCAGATGTGCCTAATCTAGTTGGTCTTCACAGTGTTAGGATGATGAGAGATGGCGGACCCGGCTATAATAGAGCGTTTTTAGGTTATTATAAATTTGGGAAGACTTTAAATACCATAGATCACATTTCGTGGAATCAGTTTTCTTTTACTGGTGTTGATTCGTACTTAAATATTTTTATTAGAAGACCATTTTCAACAGAAACTGCCACAATCGTTTTCAATCCTCCGACAGAGTCTAATGAATGGATTTTTCATTTACTGAATATCGAAACTGATTCTTCTAATTTATCCATCCGCAGAGCTGGAGTAACAACGGACATCTCTTTCTCTGATCTTTTGAATAATTATGGTAATTGGGTTATTGACAATCACCTAGATTGTTCATTGGGTGATTCGATTTTATGTTTTCTTCCAAGATATCTATACGCTATAGGAGGTATCGTCATTGTATCTGGATCAAGTAACCCAACTGATCCTCAGGATCACATAATTGACGGCGTTACAATTAAGTTTACCTCAGATGAGACTGGGTATTTTGATTTTGTTGAGGAAGAGCCTTTTCAGCCAAATATCCCAGAACAGATTGGGTATAACGTCAATGACGGATCCCCCATCGACGCAAGACCAACACAATATGCTTGTGAAGGAGGCTTTACTAATGTTAATAATGTTTCAGTGCACTGGGAAGATGTAGCAGGAGGTAATCCAAATATAAAATATCAGCGGCAATATTCAAGAGATGGCATTAACTGGTCTCCAAACGTTGAATACTACACCAGTCCCTACACAGACTACAGGTCTTTTGGTTATGGTGAAGTAATTCATTACTCAAGGGTTCTTGCATTCTACGATGTTAATGCCAATGGGAAGCTAGATGTAAACGAGCCTGCTTCTGATTGGAGTGATGTTTGTGGAATTACATATGACAAGACTCCTCCTATTGTCGAAATCACATCTGTAGAGGATGGAGAATATTATAGGAGAACAATAGATTTTAAAGGTACGATAATTGAAGAAAACTTGCAAGATTACAGACTAAGAGTGAGATACATGCACGGAAATGATCCTTTAGCTGTATATAACTCTGGATGGGTAACATCTGCAACAGATTTTACAAATGAGCTGCTATATACTTGGGATTCGACCACAAGTCAGTACGGTGATGGTAGATACAATATAAGACTTGATGGCAGAGATAAAGCGGGTAATACAAGTTCCCACAGAATATACATTTATGTTGATAATACTAGACCGGAAGTTGAAATATTAAGCCCCACTGAATTCACCTACACTAATGACTATATTTCATTCAATGGTAGAGCTAAAGATGAAAACCTTAGAAGAATATTCTTAGGTTTGGGAGATGAAGATGGAAATATTTTAAGAGATGAAAACAATAACAGAGTTTTATGTTCTACTTTACAAACGGCAGATATTGAAAATCCTAATTGGAACGAGATTTCTTGTACCGATTTTGATTTGGGTAATTATCCTGAAGGAATTTACTCTATGGTCTTAGAATCATGGGATATGTCATGGAACTATAGAAAAGCTTATGTTTTATTTGAATTGGATAGAACTGCCCCAGTCGTCACAATTGACCAGCAAGACTTAATTACCCGCAATATAACACCCACGCTAACTGGGACGATCGATGATCCAGAGGCTGTAGTTGTGGTTGAGTTAGACAGTACAGAATATATGGCTACTAATAATGAGGACGGAAGCTGGACATTAGACATAGGAGAATCTCTGGGAGATAAGACATATTTAGTCATTGTTACAGCCACAGATTTAGCAGACAATTCAAGCAGTGTAGACACTACCTTAACAATTGATAACCGCATGCCTCGCTGTTCAGAGCAAGAGTTCTCATATTATATAAATGGAGAATTGTTAGAAAATAGTTTTAACAGCTGTACCGGACAATACGATCCAGATGAAGTCGTATACGCTCAAACACTAGGTGATTTCACTTTTAGCGCAGAGTTAATTGACTCTAATTATTCAGGGGAGGATTCACCCGCTGGATTAGATAAAGTAAGATTTTATGTTTTCAAGATGAACGATAACCCCAATAGTCCTTGGGATTATCAACAAAGCATGTGCTCAGGCATTTATGATGAATGGGATGGTGAATTAAGTGGCACTTTAGAGGAGAAAGATTTTTCAGGGTGTCCGGAACTAGAAGAAGGCTTATACCGGATTGGGCATATGGTTTATCAAAGAGAAACGGGTGGAGTGAATAATCCATATGGTGATTATCATGGAATTTATTTTATAGTGGATAAATCAGCACCATCTACTCCAATTATGACACATATAACTCGCCGTGATACAGGAGATACTGTCCTGAATTGTTCAGTTAATGGAGAGATAGAAAATGTTGGATATACTAATACCCCACAAATTCGGATTCACTGGGAAGCCAATCAAGAAGATGATCTTGACGGCTATTGGTTTGGAGTTCTGGGTAGAATGCATCACCAAAAAATGGGAATTAATAGCACTTATAAAAATGGAAATATGAGTCCGGGCAGGGAATACTATCGTTACTTTTTATCAGCATTTGATAAAGCAGGAAATGAAAGTGTGGCAGCGGAATGCGGTGATTTAATTTTGGATATGTTGCCTCCTCATAGTGAGATACAGGAACCTTCTGATCAAGAAGTTTTCATTACTAATGAATGGGATGGCTCGTTAGCAGGTATAGCTTGGGAAGAGACTTCTAGCGATTACCCTACTGCTTCTGGAGTTTCAGAGGTTCGTTTAATCATTGCTCGAAATCTAGATGAAGGAACAGATTATTGGAATGATGCTGATTGGCAATTTAGTGAAACTTATGTTTTAGCAAGTTCTGATGATGATTTTGCCAATTGGGATTATGAGGTAAATGATTTAAGTGAAGCTACTTACATAATCCAATCTCAAGCGGTTGATAGGGCGGGTAATGTTGAGGAAACTGATCAGCTAGTTATCATCCTCGACAAGACCATCCCGGAAGTCGATCTTACTATCGACCCGGAACAGGCAGACGGCTCAGGTAGTTGGTATGTCACTCGCCCAACTCTCAATTTAACAGCTACCGACCCTTCAAACAGTGGTTTAAAACACTTGCAGTACCAGTGGAACAGCAAAAGCGACTTAGGCTGGACAACTATTGAGGCAAAAGGCACTAATTTAGCAGAGGTCTCCACTCAACCTCCTAAAGAGGGTCACAGTATATTGTATTATCGCGCTAGTGATTTAGCTGGCAATACTCTAAGTGAGACTGGTGTGAAAAATGTCCGCTGGGATCAAACTAATCTCACCGAAGGTCCGCTCAACGTCAAAGCTGATCCCAATCCCACCAGTGGATCTACTTCTACTATCAGCTGGGATCATGCCAAAGATAATATCGGTATTAATCGTTACCGGATCACCTGGGAGCTAAGAGACGGCGATGATACGCATTCTAAAACCGTTAACGCTGAAACTACTTCAACCACTATTAGTGATCTCAAAGAAGGCACTTACAAAGTCACGGTCAGAGCTTATGATCATGCCGATCACTATAAACAAGCTAGTACAGACTTGGTTGTTGACCGCACTGCCCCATCAGCCCCGGTGCTTACGCTAGATAGTACGGGCGAAGGCACAGCTTCTCTTTCTTGGACAGAGTCTGAGGATGCAGTCGGTTACATTATTTTTTACGGTCTAGAGTCGGGCAATCACATTTACGCAGCTAGAGTTGGCAATGTTACTAGCTTTACTGTTGAAGGATTGGCAACTGGCACTTACTACTTTGTAGTTAGAGCAGTTGACCATGTTGATAATCAAAGTCCAAACTCTAATGAAGTTAATACTGGTGAGATTATTGGTGTCGCGGCTGTTGGCCCGGCTGTCGGTTTCGCAGAGGTTGGAGAGGTGTTGGGTGAGGAAACTGATATTGATGAGGAGTTACTGTTAGAAGAGGAGCAAGAGCTTGCAGATGAGGTAGAAGGAGAGGTGCTGGGTGTGACTACAGACTGTGGTTTTTGGCTGACGAATTTAGCTCCAATTGTTCTAGCTGGTCAGTTGATAATTTTGCTCGTGATTGAAATTAAACTCAGGTCAGATAGTTCTCCACTGAAGTATTTCCTGGCTGTGGGTACGACTGCTTTAGCCATTGGAGCCTACTATTTGCTAAGGAACAATGACTGCTTTGTTCCAGCCAGTAATAGACTGTTATTAAGTAATTGGTTTTGGTTGGTTTCTGCACTCACTGCAGTGTTGACAAAAATTATTAATTATCTATTTATAGAGATCGTGGAATAATATTAATTACAGATCAGTTAAATGATCAATCTTAAGGGTTTTACTCATTGACATTTAGACTGAAAAATCGGTAATATATAATAATATGGAACAAAATAATCCAACCCCCAAACCCACATCAACTAAATCAGAGGGCAACTCCAAGGCATTGTTAGCTTATGTTTTCGGATGGATCACCGGCTTGATCTTTTTGCTGATCGAAAAAGAGGATCAGTTTGTTCGTTTTCACGCTGCTCAAAGCTTGATTATTTTTGGCGGTATCACCGTGATTACGTTTATTCCCTTATTGGGTCAATTGCTCGGATTGATTTTATGGCCATTAAGCCTGATCTTATGGATTGTGCTGATGGTTAAAGCTTATCAAGGTGAGAAATTCATGCTCCCTGTAGTTGGAGAATGGGCAGAACAATTGAAAGACAAGATTAAATAATTGTCTTGCGATAAAAAAAATTTAAAAAAACGCATGTTAGAGTAGCCTTTCACAGGCTACTCTTTTTTGTTTTAAGAGAATTAGTTTGTTTCCTCTATTTCTAGGGTTGGAGTTATTTTTATCAGCTGCCAGCGAGCGATGGTGATGGTCATTATTAACAAGACTACTCTTGCTGCGAGTCTTGTCCATACCGCTGCATTAACTCCGAAAATAGGAATTAGTAATCCATTGCCTGCTAGAACGATAACCAGTTGTACTATTCCGCTTACTGAAAAGTACCAAGGTAGGTTGTAGGAGTAAAACAGGGCTATAAAGGGTATGGCAGCTACAGTCACAAAGCCGGCAGCAAGTAAAATTCTCATCAACCCTAAACCAGGGAGATAGGCTTGGCCAATTGTATAGGTAATTAAGTAGGGAGCAACAAACATGCTTAGTATAAAACCCACTACACATAAAGCTGCGATGAACCAAGCTTTATTCCAAAATTTGTGTAAGTTAATCCAATCTTTATATTTAGCTACTCTAGGATTGAGAACATTTCCCAGAGCGTAGGCTAATACATAAAGTAGTAATGCAACTCGCGACACTCCGCCTAATAAACCAGCTTCATAATCTGATAAATAAGCTTGCACAAATAATATATCAACATTTTCAATAATACCGGCAGCGACTATACCAAAGCCAGCGTGCTTGGCTATTTTCCAAATATCAAGTCTGATTTTATTTAAGTTAACGGTATCAGGTAAATGTAAGGAAAGTGGGAGAAGATTACTCTTAATAGTTTTCGCTAAAATAACTGGCAAACCAGGAGAAATCATGTAAAAAGTAAAAATTAAAAGCACAACTTTTTTGAGCGGTATGGCCTGTTGCACGATAATAAAGATAAAAGGCACCACAAACAGGAGTTTTAAAAAGCCTTGAGAAGCATTGAGGATGGCTGCTAGTTTGAAACGATGTAAGGCTTGCAGCGCAAATTGAGCATGCTCAAAAAGCGCGGTAGCTGCGCATACTAAAAAAGCTAATAAAATTAAGGCTGAATTATCAGAGAGTAAAAATCTAGGCAAAAATTGACTAACAATTACTCCTAAAACTATTATTAAACCTGAGAGAGCAATTCTAAAACGAAAAATAAGGCTTAATAAAGCTTGTTGTTTGTCTTCAGATGCAACTGGCACTAATTTGCTTGTTGCAACACTTAAGCCCAAATCGTTAAGTCTTGCCAAAATCAAAGTTAATGCATAAGCCGAACTAAATTGGCCAAAATAGGCTGGCCCTAAAAATCTTGATAATAACATCAAAGCTAGGGCTGAAAAAGCACTGGCTGCTGAGGAACCAAAAATGTTAATGATAGATTGTTGAATACCCCTAGATTTTTGAGCGATTGCTTTGTAATGAGTTATGGAATGAAGCTTGCTTGTGATCATGAGTTTTTACTACAGTTAAAAAACCAATAGGCTAAATTATATGGCAAAGCGGGAAATAAAAAAATAACCTTTTTTTCGCATTATTTAGTGGCTAAATGCTCATAAAAATTGACTTATCGGGGTATTTTTATATAATAAATGCGTATTTTCAGAGAAGCTGTTTCATGGCGAAATTCTGCTTCTTTGAGATACAGTTCTTTAATAAGCCATTGTTTGATAGTTAATTTAAGACTCCAGACTTAAGCGTAATTACTAAAAGATTGCGACTAGCTTTGGGGTCTTAATTAAGGGAGGTAGAGATGGGTACGGAAGCTGAACTGCTTGTCGTTCTTCTCCTTGCGTGTTTGGTTGTTTTGGCAATAATTGGGGTTAGGCGCGCTCCTCCTCCAGAGGAGGAAGCATTGCCCAAAACTCCAGCCAGAGAATCCAATCTCAAGCCTGAAGAAGACAAGGAAGTCGGGATCAATCCTAGGAAGGATAAGGACGGTAACACCATATATTACTAGCTTGTCCTTCCACCATGCCACCTAGGACTCATCAATGATGATGAGTCCGGGTGGCGCCATCACCTTCTCTTTCCTCTGCTCAAACAATGGCTTTTTTTCTAATTCATTGCTACATTTTTTTAAATTTCCTATCTAACCAAAACCCGCTATAATTAAAACATGTTTTTCAAACAGCCTTTATTTAAAGGTAGTAGGTTTCAATTATCACTGCTGCTCTTAATTGGTTTTTTTCTACTATTTTCAGTTATGGCTTGGCATAACATGGTGACTCTCCCCTTTCATGATTTTGATGAGGCGCATAGAGCAGAAGGTGCGCGCAATATGCGCTTGCATCAGTACTACATTTCTCCTCTAGTGGGAGGGCCCACTAATCGCTGTAATCACTTGGATTCAACCTTAGATGCACCGCTACAAATAACCCATGCCAATCAGCGTTATACTTATGCCCTTGACTCTTCTAAAACTCTATGCCCTGTTCCTAGCCGCCCGCCACTGGTGTTTAACACCATGGCCTTAACAAGTGTTTTTAGCGATAGTGAGTGGTCTTATCGCTTACCTAGTTTTTTATTTGGTTTGCTAGGAATTGCCAGTCTTGGCTATTTTATGATGCAACATCAAGTGCTTGAAAAAAACAAGGACTCTAAAAATAGCTTTAGCTGTACTATTGCCCTCATTATTGCTCTGTTATGTTTTGTGACTGCCTATGATTGGTGGCAAAGCATGCAGATGGCTCATCTAGATACTGCTATAGCCAGTTTTACAGCCTTTGCCCTGTTGTTGTTGATTTTATTTGCAGAGTCCCAAAAAAAGACATATCTAATAGCCTCAGGAGTGAGTTTGGGTTTGGCAATTATGTCAAAAGGTCAACCAGCAGTGGTTTTTTTAGCACCTGTGCCGTATTTGTTTTATGCTCATAAAATTTCATTAAAAAACTTGCTAACCCTGTTTGTAACTACAGGCATTACCCTTCTACCTTGGCTGGTTCCGCTAGCAATGAGGCATGGCTTTGATTATTTTTTTAGATCCTATTTTGGAAGTTATGTAGCTAGTCCGGGAGCATCAAAAATTGGCGGAAGCGATCAGTCGCAAGCTGCTCCCTTTTATTGGTATATCCGCTGGTGGTTTGATAGTTTTAGACCTGGCTGGGTATTGTTTGCAAGCTTGGCTGTGTATGATCTGCTAAAGCGAAAATTAAGCTGGCAAAAAATCACATTACTGTTTTATATAGTTGGGACACTGGGTTTATTTTCTTACTCTAATAGCAAGGTTTGGTGGTATGTACTACCGGCAATACCTGGAGTAGCTGGATATATTTATTTTTCAGTTAAAGATTATTTGGTGGAGCGTAAGCAAAGGTTAATTAATATTGCCTTGATAGTGGTTTTAGCTTCGCTACCGCTATTTAGATTTCAAACAAACACCATTGCCATTGCCTACGGGTTAGTATCAATGCTGATAGCCTTTTGCTTGCTGTTGGTAAAAAAATGGCCCCGGTTATCAATGTCATCTTTTATAAAACACCCATCTTGGATCTTAGCTTTTTCTTTAGTGTTTTCTTTGATTTCATTTACAATCGCCTTTCCCAAGAGTGACATTCCTTATCCAGAAGCAAAAAAGATCGGGCAAATTTATCAAGAAATAAACCTACCAAAATGTCTATGGCTGGAGCAGGAACTGCATTATGAGGCCTTATTGTTCTACACCCAAGCCGGACAAGTAAATTATTTAACCCCTGACAATCAGCTTAATCCTAACTGTCGCAATTATTTAATCACCACGCAGGAGATGCAGGAAGCTAAATTTATAGATAAAATAGATAGGTTGTGGTTATATCAATTAAATCAATAGCAATGCCTGAAACAAAACCTGACTCTAGCAAATTAGTGTGGTCAAGAAAAAACCATGATTATGCCGATCCTGGCCAAGAAAGAACCACTCCCACAGAAGAGATTCCCGAAGAATTTCAGACGGAAGTACCATTGCCCGGAACTAACAGAAAGCAAATTACTGATAATAGATTATGCTATAACTGGCAGCCAGGCCCAGACGGTGGCCGTTTAGTAGAATGTAGCTCGGTGTGGGCTGATGCAGACAAGCAGGGCTTTGTTAGTCCTGAAGAAACTGACTCTAATGACAATAAATAACAATCAATGATCACAGATACAAATAAGATTTCTGAATATGTTTTAATGAAAGCAGGCTTAATTGCGAGTCTGTCGTTGGTTCTTTATTTGGTTATTATTATGCCCACAGAGTATTTCTTAACAGAGCATTGGCTGGTAGTGCCGGCCATTACTCCACAACAAAAAACTTGGTTGCTGCTGGGATGCTTTATAGTAGTTTTTTCTGTGATACAGCTATTAAGAAAAAACACTGTTACTTATCAAACATTAATCCTGCCTTTAATTATCTTATTATTAACCCTCACTGGTAACTTTTTTTATGACCGACATTATCAAGAGCTTCAAAAATATCCCAGAATATTTAATATCTCCTCTAATTGGTCAATTCAGGGGATGCCCATCAAGATCACTGGGAAAAACTTTGGACACGACTGGCAGGCAGGCAGCGTCAGGGTGGAAGAATTAGAATTTACTAACCACCGCTGGTCAGATACTGAAATTTTAGTCAAGCAACCAGTGCCAGAAAAGTATTTTAAGGGAGAATTAGTGGTAGAAAACGCCAGAGGTAATATTAGTGAAGGCTGGCCTTTTGAAATCAGGGATCCAGATACATTGCATAAATAAATATGAAGAATAAACAAGTAAATAAACTACTGAGAGCGCTACATATTTTCTTATGGAGTTTGTTTATTTTATCCACCGCTACCACGTTTTTAAATTTATTTCCCATAGGATTGAACTTTAATAACAGCACTTTGTCTTTGGCCGTTTTTGGCTCCAGCAGTTTACTTGTTATTCTCAATTTTAATCATCTTAAAAGACTTTATTTTCATAGCCTCAGTACAGTTCACCAACGAAAAAAATTTTTTAACTGGAGCGTGGCTAATATTGCACTGCTGGCTTTATTTTTAGTTATTTATGCCCTGTTTCAATATGGTAGTCCGCTGGTTTATGAAGAGCATTTAGGTCGATTTTACCCTGAAAAAACTGTCTGGCTGGTCAATAACCAAGTGGTGAGGCAAGAGTTTAGTGCTAGTTCCGATAAGCTTGGTACTATGGGTGTACAGCTGGCGATGAAAGAAGCACTGTTGGCCATTGAGGACGGTGAGGTACTGGAGATTGAAGTTGAGGAAATAGAGGAAGTAAAGGAAGAGGCTTTGTTGCTGGCTGATGAGGAGTTTTTGGAAGATGATGTATGGTTTTTTCCACAACCGTTAGAGTTGGAGTTTCGCATCAAGGAAGCAGGCCAAGATGAGTGGCTTGCTGTAAACCAGTATCAATTTGAGAAAGTGCTGGAAGACGATTTTTTTCAATTTGGCTTTCCCACCATTGATGATTCTGCAGAAAAAAAATACGTTTTTGAGCTTGAGGGAAAAAATCAAGTTAATAACACTACCCACGGGGTATTTCTAGCTGTAGAGACAACACAAGATCAGAAAATTAATTATTTTCATAGATACGTTTATGTTAGGGGTGACATTAGGTCGAGCATTAGCTCTATTTATGACAATATTGCTACTAAGTTTAATCAGGTTTTAAAAAGAGATGAGGCCTCACTCCTGCTTGTTGCTCACTTCTTACTATCGCTGGCAGTGATGATAAGCGCCCTGAAAGGTAAAGGTTTTGAAAAAGCAATTAAGGCTAGTTTTTTAGGATACTTTGCGCTGATCGCGCTCAATTCCTTTTTGCAAATTTATACTAGATATCAACTTTTTGATAACATTTTTAGTACCTACAGCATTTTAATTACAGCGGTTTTGGGCTCTATTTTACTTTATTTAAACCAAGACAGGCTAACTCGAGAATCAGAAAGACAAACAGAAACAGAAAAGTCAACTGAGTTAAAAAGAAGGCAGGAATTTAAAAACAAGTACCCCACCATCAATAAAGTGCCCTTATTAAAAAATATGGTGAGATGGATGTACCAAGAGGGCTGGAAATACAGCTTGGGATTGTTGGCTGTGATACTGCTAGGGGTTGTAATTTTTTCATATAACATTGGTCATGATTTTAGAGAGGATGAGTATCAAGTAGTAGGGGCTGCTGCTGGATATTATCATACATCTGAATATTACGTGTGGGATTGGCTAGGTCAAAAGCAAGGAAAAAGACTTTATACCAGAGCTTGGCCTCATACTTGGCTAATAGCACAATCTTTTAGGATTTTTGGTATTTCAGAGTGGTCCGCTCGCATAGTGTCAGTGGTGTTTGGCTTAATTTTTCTAACCAGTGTTTACTTTACAAGTAAATATTTTTGGAAGGATAAAAAATTATCTTTACTGATTGCTTTTTCCTACGCCCTCAATCCAGCCTTTATTACTATTTTTCGCTACACCAGAATGTATGCTGTTTTATTGCCAATATTCTTGCTGTTGTTTTACTGTTTATATCGTGGCATTACTGAATCAAATAAAATTGATTTTAAGCTTAAGTGGCTTAACCAATTAATAAATAAATATCTTGATTTTAACTGGATATTTTTGCTGTTAGCTTTACCGCTTTTGTATTTCAACTACCACATTCATATCAACTCGCTAGTGATTTTGCCATCACTTTTATTATTCGCGATTTATTTAGCCTTTTCTGAAAAGAATCCAAAATATATTTTGCTGACAATTTTTGGATTTCTCTCTTTAATTATTTGCTATCGGCTTGGCGTAATTGATCGTTTTTCAGCTCACCTGTCATTAATGGGTAGAGTAAATTCTATTTATTTAAATTATCTAAGTAATTTTCCGGTCGGGGTTGGGCTAGGGATTAGCTATTTAGTATTAGGCTTTATTAGCCTCTTTGTTTTTTTAAAGCAAAAAAATAAAGAACTGGCCTACTTCTATTCCTTAATACTTTTTTCAGCAATATTTTTTATTTGGTTTGCAGATAGATATGCTGGCTTTTTATATATCTCACACATAGTACCGATATCTATCTTATTAATTTTTTTCTTATATTTAGCGTTATTGAAAATATTTAATTTAAAAAAAGTGAAGATTTTGTTATCATTTTTCTTAATATTCTCTGTTTTATTGGGTTTTATAAATAGAGTCCAACGACTTTACGGAACTCGCCATGGTTATGGAAACTATAGTGAAGCTTATCAAATCATTATTGATAACTATAACCCAGAGAAAGAAGTTCTGTTTGGCCAGTATGCCAGGGCTTATTATCTTCGTGAACTTGGCGATGATTTAAAAGGGATTAGTTTATTAAAAAATCGGCAATACAAATTCGAGGATTTTTTAGAAGAACTAAGTAAGTATGAAGCAGGTTGGGTTACCTGGGAAACTAGAAAGGGCTATCATATTAGAGGGGAAATTAGGAGCTATGTTGATAATAACTTTGTCAAACATCATGGTAGGGATGTGGATGAAAGTAACGTGGAAATTTATTATTTTGAAAAAAGTATGTTAGAGTAGTGAAATTATAACGACCTGTCAATGAAAGGCTGTAGTTTATAAACAATGAATTATCTAAACGAATTTCTAAAGACTATTAAAAAAAACCGCTTACTGTTCGAGAATTTTCTATCTTTGTCAACACTGCGGGCTATGGGATATATCATTCCCCTCATTACGTTGCCTTACTTAGTAAGGGTTTTGGGACCAGATAAGTTTGGCTTAGTAATGTTTGCCAAGGCCTTTATTGCATACTTTGTGTTATTCACGGAATATGGCTTTAGGCTTTCTGCCACTAGAGAAATTTCTATTAATAAAAAAAATATTGATAAAGTATCTGAGATTTTTTGTTCAGTATATATTATTAAGTTAATTCTATTTTTAGTTTCTTTAATAATTTTTTTGCTACTGATTTCTTTTATTCCCCGATTTTCTTCTGAATATTTACTTTATGTATTTACTTTTATAATGGTTTTGGGGAATTTGATTTTTCCAGTGTGGCTTTTTCAAGGTATGCAGCAAATGAAGTATATTACTATTATTAATGTAATTGTAAAATTTTTATTTATCATTCCGATTTTTGTTTTTATTAATCATCAAGCTGACTATATCTATGTTCCACTGATTAACTCTGGCGCTTATTTAGTTTCTGGCATAATAGCTTTATTCAGTGCGCTCTTTATTTTTAAAATAAGAATAGTCTATTCCTTTCAATCAGTATTAGATCAATTTAAAAAAGGCTACTATCTTTTTGTTTCAACTCTTTTTCATAGCCTTTATAGTAATAGTAATGTGTTTTTATTAGGCCTAATTTCCTCTAATGAGATGGTTGGTTATTATTCTAGTGCTGAAAAATTAGTGACCGCCTTTAGAGATATTTTAAGCCCGATTTCACAGGCAACATATCCTCATCTAAGTAGGTTATTTGATAACTCTAAAGAAATCGGGTTACGAGTTTTGAAAAAAATTGGCTTCCTTTTAAGTTTATTTGCTCTATCAATCTCATTGTCGCTCCTAATCTTTGCGCCCTTAATAGTGCGTTTAATTCTAGGTGAACAGTTTTATCCTTCAGTATCAGTGATTAGAATTATGGCAATTTTACCATTCATTATGAGTTTAACCAATATATTCGGTACCCAGGGTTTGCTGGCTTTTGGCAGATCTAAAATCATTTCTAAAATCGTTGTCATAGCATCACTATTTCATATTCTTGTATTCGTTGTATTGACAAAGACATTCTCCATTAGTGGCAGTGCTTTAGCAGTGGTGCTTACAGAATCACTGGTGGCAATTCTTTGTTTCGGATATCTCAGAAAGTATATAATAACAAAATCCATAAAGGCTTAAATTTTTAATATGAAGCTCAACGATAGTCACTATTTTTTTAATATGAGAAATGAAAAATTCATTTTTTTAATTTTTAAAAAAATTCTTGCTCCATTGCAATTATTTTTGTCACTATTTGGTTTAAAGATTAAATTTTGTAAGGGTTTTATTATTCTATTAAAGCACCAATTTCTTATAACAAGAATTCAATGGGGCAACCTCTGGAAAAAATATTGTCAAAAGAATTCTAATACAATAAAAAGCGATCTGCGAGTACTGAAAAGAGGCTTAGATTCTGGAAGTAAAGAAGTGGTTGAAAAAATTTTCAATCGCTACGTATTCCTGCTACCGACTTCCGAAAACGCCTTAGTAATGAATTATCAAGTTTTTGACGAGGATGAAAGAAAACTACAAAAAAAGGTAAGAAATAAAAGGAAAGCTTATAAGAAAAAACACAACTTGTCTTTCAAGCATTATGAAGATTGTGTTTTCTATTTTCATTCTGGACTAAAAATCATTGACTGTGATCACTTAAGAAATTATATAAAAAATAAATTTTTTATAGATGCGGGAGCATTTATTGGTGATTCTGCTTTAACTTTTCTAGAATACAAACCAAAGGTTATTCTATCTTTTGAGCCTAGTTCCAAAAATTATCACTACCTTAAGCAAACAATTATATTAAATAATTTGGATAAAAAAATTAACGCTCTTAAAATGGGCGTAGGTTCAAAAAATGAAAAACTTTTTTTAACTGAGGATTTTTTAGCCTCATCATTGGTGAAACAACCAACTGGACAAAGAGGGACAACCATCAATGTTGTTAAAATCGATGATTTTATTCAAAAAAATTGTTCAAATAATAGCATAGGTTTAATAAAATTGGATATTGAGGGCAATGAATTAAATGCCATCAAAGGTGCAAAAGAAATAATTAAAAAAGATAAGCCAATCATTCTTTGTTCTATACATCATACCCCTCAAGATTTTTTTAAGGTAAAGCCACTCTTAAGGTCATATTATAAAAATTATGCTTTCTTGATAAGAAAATTAGATCCATTCCACCCTGTTTATGAAACAGTGCTAATTGCCTATCCTAAACATTTAAATATTAAACCAAATGAATCAAGTTGACTTCTTAATTGTTGGAGCCGGTCTTGCTGGCTGTGTTTTAGCTGAGCGCCTTTCTAGCTTGGGTCGCAAAGTATTAATTGTTGAAAAAAGAAACCATATTGGTGGCAACTGCTATGATTTTATTGATAATAATGGGGTACTTGTTCATAAATATGGACCCCATTATTTTAGAACAAATAATGATGATGTCATAGAATATCTATCACAATTCACTGACTGGATTAAACACGACTTTAAGGTCAAAGCGTACTTACAGGGTAAACTTTATCCAATTCCTGTTAATAGAGATACTATTAATCTTTTCTTTAATAAAAACTTAAAGGGCGTGCTTGAAACTAAAGCATTTCTAGATAAAAAGAGAACTAGAATTAAAAAGCCTAAAAACGCTGAAGAGCAAGTACTGTCAGTAGCTGGTAAGGAAATATATGAAGCTTTTTTTAAAAGCTACACTATTAAGCAATGGGATATGCACCCCAAAAATTTAGATGCCTCTGTAACAGCCAGAATCCCTATTCGAACCAATAACGATAATCGTTATTTTACTGACAAATTCCAGGGATTACCAAGGCAGGGATACACTAATATGTTTAAGAAATTGTGTCAAAACTGCGAAGTTTTATTAAATACTGATTACCAAGAGATTAAAAATAAAGTACTTTGTGATAAATTAATTTTTACTGGTCAAATCGATTCATTTTTTGATTATAAATTTGGAAAACTTCCCTACAGGAGCTTGAAAATTAATTTTGAAAGATATGAAAAAGAATATTACCAAGATTGGTTGCAAATCAATTACCCCAATGATTATAAGTATACTCGAATTGTGGAAATGAAGCACGCTACAGGTCAAAAAATTTCTTGCACTACAATTAGCAAAGAGTATCCAACATGGAATGGAGAACCCTATTATCCAGTTCCAAATCTTGTGAATGAAAATTCATATCAAAAATATAAAAAAGAAGCCAATAAGTTGTCAGGTGTATTTTTTGTTGGTAGATTGGCACAATATAAGTACTTAAATATGGATGAGGTTGTAGGTAAAGCACTTACCTTAAGCAAATCTCTATCAATCTTAAAATAGTGCAAAAAAGATTTTAAAGTCATTAACTTTTTACAAAAACGCTGACATTAAAAGTCATTGGAAAATAAATGAAACATAAAATATTAAAAATAAGCTCATCGTTGTTTAATCTCTTTTTTAAAAACTCATTCAAAGATAAAATCTGGATGATTCTTAATAATCACCTTATTTTCTTATCTAAATATTATCAGACTTGGTATAATTTACACGGGCGGTATACTTTTATCAACAGATCAAAAAATAGAAAAAGGCTGTTAATCATAGTAGCGGGTTATAAGAAATATTTATGGCCCCCAGTTTTTAAAAGAATATCTCAATTTGTTGGAAAAGACATAGACGTTTGTATCATTTCTCCAGGACTAACCAACATTAAACTCAAACAGATTGCAAAAAAAAATAACTGGAGTTATTTAAGTACTCATGAAAATAAATTGGGTTTGGCACAAAATTTGGCAATCAAACATCACCCACAGGCTGAATTAATTTATAAACTGGATGAAGATATTTTTATAACAAAAAACTATTTTATAAATTTAGAAAAGACTCTCTTTAAAATAAAAAAAGAAGGTATTTATACCCCGGGCTTTATTGCACCAGTGATTAACGTGAATGGTTTTTCATATATTTATTTCTTAAAAAAAATAGGCAAGGATAAAGAATATTTAAAAAAATTCGGTGAATTAAAAAGTGCTTGCATGGGAATTAAGGCTCACTTTAGCCCTGAAGCAGCAATTTTTTTATGGAAACACTCATTGCCTTTAAATAAGATTGCTTGTGTATTTTCTAATAATTCTAGTTATCTATTAATTCCTCATAGATTTTCAATCGGAGCTATTTTGCTTGAAAGATCATTATGGGAAAAAATGGGATATTTTAAAGTGGCTTCGAATGGTAAACTTGGCTTTGAAGAAAAAAATTTATGTGAATTTTGTTGTTTAAATAGTTTCCCAGGCTTTATTGCAACCAACACATTTGTGGGGCATTTTGCATTTAGGCCTCAGAATGAAAAAATAAAAAAATACTATGCTAACAATAAAGAGCAATTTTAAAATAATAGTTTATTTAAATTTTGAATGAAAAAAAATTCAAAGGTAGCAGCAATTGTTGTAACTTATAACAGAAAAGCCTTGTTAAAAAAATGTTTACTGTTTTTGCTCAAACAAAGTCGAAAGCCTGATTCTATAATAATCATCGATAATTGTTCTAATGATGGCACTAACAAAATGATTAAGGAAAAGTTTTTACATAACCCCATTTTTGACTATGTTCGATTAAAAAAAAATACTGGCAGTGCTGGTGGTCAGTATGCAGGTATCAAAAAAGCGTACGAAAAAGAATTTGATTGGATTTGGTGTATGGATGATGATGTTACTTTAAAGAGAAACGCACTAAGTGAATTAATGCTTATTGCTAACAACAACCCATCAAAAAATTTTGGGTTTTTAAGCAGTAGAGTAATTGGGAAGAATGGTGAGTCGATGAATACGCCGGCAATTGATAAAACAAAGGGTAATAATTTATATCAAACTTGGGATGAATTATTAGATCAAGGTTGCGTTAGAGTTAAAAGTGCAACATTTGTTTCCTTTTTGCTAAACAGAAAAGCGGTTGAAAAAGTTGGTTTGCCAATTAAGGAGTTTTTTATTTGGTGCGAGGATACTGAGTATTCTCTCAGAATCACCAATGTAATGCCTTGTTACCTTGTTGGTAAAAGTGTGGTAGTTCATCATAGAAAAATTCAAAAATCGCTAAATATCTTCAAAGAAAATAATCAGGAAAGGCTAAAGAACTACTTCTTCTTTTTCAGGAACAGTTTATATACACAAAAAAAATATAAAGGGAAAATATTCATTTTTTACCTTGGGGAAGTTTTCTGGAAATTAATTAAGTCTTTTTTTTACCCATCACATTTATTTATTAGAACTAGAATTTTAATATCGGGGTTCGTGGCATTTTTGTTTTTTAAACCAAAGATTAATCTGGTAGATTGAAGCTCAAAACCATGAGCATAATTGCACTTATATCAACCAAAAAAAGGGCTATTGTCCATTATTAAAATTTGTATGAAAAAAGACATAGTAATATATACTGCTATATCTGGAAATTATGATTCTCTAAAAGAACCCAAGATTGTCAGTGACAAATGCGATTATGTTTGTTTTACAGACAAACCACTAAAATCTAAAGTGTGGCAACTAAGAAAATTTGATGAAACATTAAGTGATAACACCAGGACTTCAAGACGAGTTAAAATATTACCTCATAAATATTTTTCTGAATATAAATATAGCGTTTGGATTGATGCAAACATAGTCATAAAAAGAGATATTATTAGTTTAATTTACAACTTATTTTTTAAAAAAAAGGAAAAAATGGCCTTATTTAGGCATCCCTCTAAGAGAAGTTCAATTATAGATGAGGTTAATCGTTGCATTATATTAAAAAAGGATGGCAAAGAAATAATGCAAGAACAAGTACGTAATTACTTTAACGCAGGATTTCCAAATATTGTCAACGAATTTCCTGCCACTTTTATTCTTTTTAGAAAGCATAATGAGAATAAATTGAAATTAGTAATGGAGGATTGGTGGGAAGAGGTTTCAAGATATAGCAAAAGAGATCAATTAAGCCTACCGTTTGTGTTGTGGAAACACAATTTCGGTGTTTACCTAATTGACCAAAATCCAATTTTTTTAAATTATTTTAAATTAAAAAGCCATAAAGCAAGTAACCATTGTGAATTTCTTAAAAATTTTGTAAAAGATACCGTTCGAGAGATTAAGGATTATAAATTTACACAAACTTAATAAACTTATTTTTTAAAACCTACTACTGTGCACGAAGCATGCCCTAAATTTTTTACCTTATAAGCCTTTTCACCAAAAAATAAGCCTATAAGACCTAAGTTATATAGTAAATTAATAAAAACTTGTACAAACTTAGCAGCAAGCGATCCTCGTATTGTTAAAACTCTAACATCTGCAAATTTTACCTGAAGATCTAAATCAATAAACACCTGTTTAAGGCTATATAAGGATAATGGAAAACTATGGGTATAATCGCAGCCAAAAAAATCTTCCTTAAAAAAAGTGATATCTGGGGAAGATATGATTAGTAGTCCACTTTTATTAAGTTTATTTTTACACTGTTCAAGTAAGTTTATAGCGTTATTCTTATCTGAAATATGCTCTAGTACGTGTATCATAACAATAACGTCAAATTTTGTTTTTAAATTAAGTGGCGGAACCGTTTCATTAAAAACATTTAACCCTTGTTTTTGTAAATGATTACAGATAGCCTTGTTGGACTCAATCCCAGTATATTGAAATCCAAACTTTCTACATTTTTTAGCAAAATAACCTTTACCCGGTCCTATTTCAAGAATTTTAAGATTTTTTTTAGAAGTATTTTTTACAATAGTATTTATGTAAAAATTATTTTGTCTATTCACAAGCAATTTACCAATTTTGCTAATTCTGCCCCTATTAAGAAAATTATCGTAATAGCTCATTTTAAGTATTGTAAATAACTCCTAAAAAAATCATCATGATTAAAATCGCTAATGGCTTTTCTTCCCCTTAAGTTGGTAATTTTTTTTAACGCATTATAATTAAGGTGTTTCTTAAGTAAAAGCTTAACGAGCATCATTGTATCCCCAGTGTTTCTGTGATAATCAAAGATATCATCATACGTTAATCTCTCATTTAAAAAATAGCTTAAATTAGCGTCATTAAGCCGAATTCTTTTTAAAAATAAAGGCTCCCTGAGATTGGCTATGAGTGGCTTTTTGTCACATAGCACATATTTCATAAAATGGGTATCTGTTTTATATTTAATTGTTGTATTGTATTTTAACCTCTTATTGTTTCTAAAAATCAAAGACGGATGGGAGGCAAATGATCCGATAGCTTTTATTTTGTTGTATTTAAAAGTTTTATCCTTCTCAAAATATTTATATAAACTTGTTCCACAGCCAATATATTGCTCATTTTTAATTAAAAAGTTTATCTGTTTCTTAATTTTCTTCGGATGATAGATATCGTCATGATCTACTATAGCTATATATTCACCCTGAGCTTTATTTAATAAAAAATTTAAACCTCCATATGGTCCTAAATTTTTAGATGAAGAAAAAACCCTCATTTCAGGGTGATTATTGGCGATATTATTTAAAATAGACAAAGTATTATCACTAGAATTATTGTCTAATACTAAAATCTCAGTATTCTTATATTCCTGATTTAGAAGTGATTTAAGTGTAGTTTTAACAAACCTCCCTGCATTGTAGGTACACATTAGTATGGAGACTAGTGGGAGATTGGTATTTTTGCAGCTAAACATAAGTGCTCGTTTATTATTTTGTCATTCTAATATATTGAAATTGATCAGACTTAATTAATTTGCAATAATTTATGATTTCCTGTGTATGATTTTGAAATAAACTCGAACCATGTAACTGTATTAAGTTAATACCAACTCCGACTGAATTAATTTCAATAATTTTAACGTTTTCATTAAAGTCAACTGTAATATCATAGCTTATAAGTCTATGGGTGGGTATTTTTGAAGAGACAAGTTTGGCTGTTTCTATTATTTTCGATAAATAAGGAACCTTTTGATTAAAAAATATCATTTTAGAATCGGGATGTTTAGTAAACTTCTCTCCTTTGTTAGTGACAGCAAACTTAGCCAGCTTTCCAGTCCTAGTGTCAGCTTTAACCGAAATACCTCCTACGGTTGAGTTATCAACCCAAAAATCCTTGCGACCTAATTTAAGAATTACATGTAATACATGAATTTTTTCGCTAATGACAGATCTATATGTAAAAACTCTAAAGGTATTAACTGATGATTTATTAAAACTTGAAAAAAAATCATGCTGTTTTATTACTTTTTGAATTAAAAAATTAGCCGAATATATTTTTTCAATTTGTTTTAATGTTAGTTTCTTTCTCTCTGGTTTAACTTTTAAAACATTTTTACCTCCCCATGAATCAACTGCTGGCTTAACAATATAATCATCTTTGATTAAATTAAAAATTTCTTTAGCTTTTTTTGTAGTTATTATTTTGTTATTTGAATCTAAATATATTCCGGAAAGATTTTTTAAGTAATTCTCAGGGAATAATTTTTTATCAAAAACAACATCATAACTAGCTTTATTAGCAATTTGGGCTGAATAATTAACATCATTTAATTTTCGTTCAATAATAGAGTAAAAAATATCCTCTGGAACATATTTATAGTCTGAATAACCCGTAACATTTGAATAAAACCGTAACCAGGAACCGTCTACTAATGGAAATAGCTGCCTCCAAAGTTGTTTGTGTTTTAATTCATTATCTTTATCGATCTTTTTAAATAAATTTTTATGATTCGATTTAATAACATGAATTTTTAATCTGAATTTAAAAATCCTGGCGATAAAAAAAATTTTCTCAATAACTGTGTTTATAATTTTCATAGTATTCTACAAACAGTGTATAAATACTTCCCGCTTTTTGTTGGTTTGATCTCTTTAACAATGTTCCATTTTATATTACACTGTCTCCCCATAATTAATCGAATTCTTTCATCAATTTCCGCTATATCTTCTTCATTCCTTTTTCCAGTTAAGACAACGTTAAAAACAATGTCATCAAAATTTTGCTGTATTATTTGAAACTTCTTAATCCAATCCTTGTGATAAAACTGGTGAATAAAGTATTGTCCATGAATAATACCACCACCTCTTTTCTTAAAATGACTTATTTCTCTCCCTGTAATTTCTTTTAATTTAAGGTTATTTAACCCACAGGAACAAGAATAGTTTTTTTCTTCTTTACCAATGTCCCCTATGTCATATCTTACGAGTGGCATTGAAAAATTGTTGTATGTTGTGATTAAAATTTTTCCATTAATCACTTCTATATAATTCATCCAAAAAAACTCATGCAGACCGCTTTTTTCATTACATTCGATCGCTATTGGACCAACCTCTCTAGACCCATATTGATCGTAGACAAAACAATTAAAAATTTTCTCAATTAATCTTCTGGCTTGTGGGTAGAGAGTACCTGCAGTTGTAATAATAAATTTTGGTGAATGAATTTCAAAGTCTTTTTTTTGAATAAATTTTGCCAACACCTCAATTGACTCTACGTACACCCACATGCTAGTTGGTTTTTTCTTGTTGATTGTGTCCACGCAATTATTTAATTTCTCTTCATCGAGCTCGAACGCATTCAGAAAACTGCGATTATATAAATAATTGATAGCTCTTTCTTTCAAGCCTATGCTATTTTTATAAATATCTCTTTCAGATCCCCACAGATTTATTTCCGGTTCACCTATTTTTTTACCAAATATATCATTAAAAAAATAAAGCTTTGTAGCATTATTCCACTCATCGTATTCCTTATCTTGTAAAAATCTCACAGGTTCTCCAGTAGAACCTCCAGAAGTATTTTCGTAAACTCCTTTCCTTTTTTCTCTTGAGTAAAGATTCTTGCCCTCTTTTCTAATGATATCTTTAGTTAAAAATGGAATTTTACTGAAGTTGTCTAAATTAACATGTCCATTCACCACTACTCTGGCTTCTGTTAAGGTTTTTTTGTAAAAAGGAACGTTCCTCCAAGAATATAATAAAATCTTTTTAAGTTTCCTTTGTTGATATTGTTTGATTTCTTTTTCTGAGAACTTTTCAATTTTCCGAATTTCCTTCAAATATTTAGGAATTTTACTACCACTGAGATGTAGTAGTGCAAAAATAGTTGGTCTCCTCCAATTAATCATTTTTTCTTATTAGTAAATTAACTACTCCAATATTTTTCATCTCCTTGTTGTTTAAAAAATCATCTGCAATTTTTTTAGGCAAAGGAAATTTCTCTACTTTTTCAAAGATAACCTCTAACCCATATTTTTTAAATAAATCTATATACTCATCATACCTGACTCTATTAGTAAAACTTACTCCCTCTTTAGTCAAATATTTTTCCCAAGTTTGGTCAGAATACTTGTAGAATAAAAAGGGATTATTGAAGTTATAGTGATCTCTCATATCAATAGCATGGTACATGAATCCCTTTTTTTTAATTAAGCCTGCTAGTTTTTTAATCACAGTTTCAACATTTTTAATATGTTCAAAAACACTTATTGATAAAATAAAATCAACCTTATTTTCAATCTGAACCTCTGTTAAATCACCCTCGATAAATTTAATATATTTATGGTTAATTTTTCCTTTTTTTATAAAGAATAAATCCTTTTGGCCATATTTTTGTTTAATAAAATCTAGCTCATGGTTAAAAAATTCTTTTTGTTTTTTTGCTTTAAGGTACCGCGAATATTTATCAACCAAAATAACTTGTTTCGCCCCATTCATTAATAAATTATAGGCATTAATGTAAGAATTGCCTGGTCCAAGCTCCAGGCATACTTTATTTTTAAAATTAAAGTTATTCTTAACAACAACGTCTTTCATTTCCTCAAACTTTGAATCAAGTTTTTCAAAATCTGATGAATATAGTTTCCAAAAAAGTATTTTACTTAAAAAAGGTACTCTACAATATAAAAAACGAATTGGTAAATCTAATTTGTCATAAACACCACTAATAAATTTATTATTAACCTTCATATAATTTGATTATGAAATTTGATGATAAACACCCTTATATCGTCGGCTAGCAAGATTCCAACTCAATTGTTCTGCCATAGATCGTGATGCTTTTTGATGTCTTTGTAATAATGATTTGTTGTGATAGGCATCAATTGAAATAGTAAAGTCGGCAATAGTTTTTACTCTTACTAGAAAGCCATTTTCATTTACCAACTCCCTAGCGCCTCCCACATCAGTCATGATAATCGCCAACCCACAAGCCATTGCTTCTAGTACTGTGTTGCTCATGCCTTCATTCAAAGAAGGCAAAACAAAGATGTCATGTTGCTGATAGTGCTGAACTAGCTCTTGATGGGGAGCAGCTCCTAAAAAACTGACTTTTTTATCAATCTTCAACTCTTTTGCCAACTCTTCAAGTTGTTTTTTCTGATTCCCTTCGCCAATAATTGTTAGTTTAAAATCTACTTTTTTTAATTCAGTCAAGGATTTTAGTAAATATTTAACTCCTTTTCTTTCAACTAATCTAGCCACACAGATTATCCTTAAAGCCTTGCTGGCTTTTTTTCTTTTTGCCGGCTTAAAGTGGTTAGTGTCTACCCCGTTATAAATCACCTCAATTTTTTGTTTGGGGTTGGTTTTTAAAGCTAAATCTTTTAAGCCCTGGGAATTAGCTACTACCACCTGGGCTCGTTTCCATATTAGCCTACTTAACTGTTTGAAAAAAAGTTTATCAAGTAGTTTGAATCTAGGATTGTAAAAAGGTACGTCCGATCCTCTTAAAGCTACCAAATAAGGCTTTTTAAACAGCATCGCCGTAAAACCACAGGGGATACCAAACCAGGCATGAATAAAGTCGTATTGTTGCTGTTTTATTAATTTTCGTGAATAAAAATATGACTTAAAGCTGTAAATTAAAAGATCTTTATTGGTTTGATAATGAAAATTTTTGTTTCCTTTTCCTATATCTAAATAGTGAATGGTGATATTTTCAGCAAATTCTTCTTTTTTAAAAGCACCTACTGAAGACGTTACTAAATCAATTTGCAAATCTTTTTCTTGAGCAAACTCCTTGAGCAAATAATAGTTGGCATTGCCAGCCCCTCCCCCCAGAGGTGGAAACTCGTAGTTCAGCATCAAGATTCTCATTGCTCGATGATTTGGCTTATCTGATAAAATTTATGCCTAGCTTGACCTTTAATAATTAAGTTGGCTAACAGTCCAAATACTAGCAACTGCATGCCAGTAATAAAGCCTGTTACTGCAATAAGTGGCCAAATACTATTGGTTAAGCTAAAACCCAAAAATAATCGGCCATAACCTAAATACAAACCAAATAAAAACGAGCCTCCGCTTAACAATAAGCCAGCACTGCCAAATAGGTGCAAAGGTCGGCTTTCATATTTGCGCCAAAACCACACGTCAAGCATATCTAAAAAGCCTTTCATAGTGCGCTTAATACCGTATTTGCTTTGACCGGTACTTCTGACGCGATGATTAACCTTAATCTCTGTAATCTCATAACCACGCCAACGCAGTAAGGCTGGAATCATGCGGTGCATCTCTCCGTAAACATCGATACTTTGAATAACATCTTTTTTATAAACTCTCAGCGTGCATCCAGCATCATGCACACCATCACTGACCAACATGCTTCTTAAAACTTTAGCTCCATAAGAAATAAACTTGCGCCAACTAGAGTCTTGGCGTTTGTGACGCCACCCGCAAACTACATCATAGTTTTTTCCTGGTGAAGACAATTTTTTAATCATGGCTGGGATATCAGCCGGATCATTTTGCCCATCACCATCTAAACTGGCAATAATCTCGCCCTGGGCCTGCTTAAAACCGGCATCCAAAGCTGCTGACTGGCCTGAATTAGATCGTAAATTAATGATTTTGATTGGTTTTAGTTTTTTTAATTCTGTTAGAGTATTATCTCGAGAGCCGTCATTAACAAAAATAATCTCAAAAGGTTTTTTTATCTGTTGGGCTACTTCCAAAATTTCACTATGAAGTTTTACCACATTGCCTTCTTCGTTAAAAACAGGGATAACTAATGAAATGTAGGGAGGTTTTACCGAGCTTGACATATAAGTATTTTAACAACATTTTCACCTAAAAACAGCTTTAGCTAAAAATCTTGCAAAGGTGTTAATTTACAACCGTGATTTAACATCTTTTGGTTATTATGATATACTTTGATCTGCTATCAATTACTCTACCATTATGACCAAATCTCCAGAAACACCAGGTTTTGATCCAGTCCCAGAAAAAGTCCCACACAAAAAGTCTTGCAGTATAACTGAAGCTTTTTCCAGAAGATGTATGGAAAGACATCAGGCTAAATCTCAGCAAGAATCAAACTTCTTGAGTAGGCTTTCAGAAAAACTTAAAGCTATCTTTACTGCAAAATAACCAACCAACATGCCTAGTGAAGACTCGCCTTTTTCTCCAGAAAAGTGGCCCAATGAGGCAGATGAATATGTCGTTCTCTCTCAAGTTGATCGCTTATATAAAGCCGGTGATGCTAAAACAGCTATCTGGACAGCAGCTTTAAAGCTTCAAGAACCAGAAACCTCTGAATATTTAAAAATACAGCTTGCATCAAGAATAGTACAATGGGGAGTATCTGCTTTGCAATCAAAGGCTCTAAAAAACCTAGAAGCACATCTAATTAGTTTTCTAGAGCTAGCTTTAAAAGAATTACCTTTATCTTTTATCGGCACCATTGCATCTGATAAGGCTCTTAAGCTAACAGAACTGCTGGGCACAAAAAAGGCTAATGACACTGAATTAGAAAATGCTTATCACCTTTTATTACTGGTTGAATTTTTACAACTTCAAACAGGCAATCAAGAATTGAGTGTAATCAAAAGTAACTTGCTGTCAATGTTGGCAGAAGAGCACGATCAGCGTAAAGAAACTCTCTTGGCTCATATTTATGCTGACGACTTATTAACTGTTGGTAAAAACTTTCAAACTTATTGGACCGAGTTTGCTCAGCACGAACCAGAAATTGCTACCGAAGTTGCAGCAATTTACTTTTTAAAATTACTCGAAGAAGATAAGTTTTTAGAGTCACTTAAAGTTATTCAGCAAGCATATTCATTAGGAAAATTTTGTTTTATTCGTTTCGCTGCTAAAATCATCCTCCCCCCCTCTGGTAATAAAAAATATATTCACACAATTCAGTGCTTAAGATATTTAGTTGGTGCTAACAAGCATTTAGATGAGTTAATTGAAGTTTTAACTAACAACCGTCTTAGGTATTTTGGCACGACTAGTGGTAAATTTTACGATTTGCTTAAAGAAGACGACTATGAGGAAGACTTTTTCATCTAATTGAGTCTATTATCCTGATACCATGCAACAAATTTTGCCAAACCTTGTTTAAGGCTAGTTTTAGGTTCAAAATCAAGCAATTGTTTGGCTTTATTAATATCTGCATAGGTTTGAGCAACATCCCCAGGTTGCATTGGCATTGAGTTAATTTTTGCCTTATTACCAATAATTTGCTCTAAAGTGGTAATAAACTCATTCAAGCTTACCGGCTGGTTATTACCTAAATTGATAATTTCAAACTCAAAAGGTTTTTCTACTGCAGCTACCACTCCGGCTACAATATCGTCAATGTAGGTGTAGTCTCTTTTGGAGGTGCCATCACCAAACTTTTTTATTTCCTTATTTTTCATTATCGCCTCAGTAAACAAGTAGGGAGCCATGTCTGGCCTGCCTGCGGGGCCATAAACCGTAAAAAACCTTAAGCAAGTGGTGTTGATGTTATACAAATGAGCATAAGTATGACACAGCATCTCACCTGCTTTTTTAGTAGCTGCATAAGGGCTAATCGGCTTGTTAACTGGGTCAATTTCACTAAATGGAGTTTTTGCCTGATTGCCATAAACACTGCTGGAGGAAGCAAAGATAAAATGAGGAATTTCAAAATCATTGGCTAACTCCAATAAGTTAAGTGTGCCCAAAACATTTGTTTGTTCGTAAAGTATTGGATTTTGAATAGAAGGCCTGACACCAGCTCTAGCTGCAAGGTGAACAATTTTTTTTATGGGTTGGTTTTGCTGCTGGGCTTGTGCAAAGATTTTTCCCGTTTTTTCTTGATCAATGATATCAAGGCAATGATAAGTAAAATTATTCTCATGTTTGAACTGTGCTAAATTTTGTTTTTTCCACTCTGGATTATAATAGTCATTTAAATTATCTATCCCAATAACATTATAGCCTTTTTTAAGTAATGCTTGAGTTGTGTGTGAGCCAATAAACCCGGCACAACCAGTAACTAAAATCGTCATTTTTTCTGTATTGGCTACCATTTTTTAATCAAATTGATGATAGTAACGCTCTAAATAATCTTTAATAGCTGGAAAAAAGGGATCTAATTTAATCCTCAGATGATCAATAATGCCTGTTAACTCACTCACAAAAGCATATGCCGCTTTCTGGTTCTGTAAATCTGGGGCTCTGTTTTGTCGTACTAGAGTTTCAAGCGTAGTTAGTTCATATAAAAACAACCCTAAATCTTTGGCTGTTTCTCGCGACAAATTAAAATTTCCCAGCCAATCAATTAAAAATTTTTTTAATCTATCTTTTTTTTCCTGATCAATGCTCGCTAAAAATAAGTTATTAATCAAGTTATCAACCACCACTTCGGCCAGTGCTGTCGGGTTCATTTCTTCATCCTCAGGAATCTGGGCTAACTGCATAAATAATTCTTTTTGTGCTTGGTGAATGTAGGGAAAATAAATACGATAAGAAAGCCTGCCTTTAAAGATATCTTTTTCCTTTATTAGGTGTAGACTGGCCTTAATCGGTAATAAATTATTTTCATCCAAAGCTTTCATGGCACTTAACTCTGTTTGTAAGGTGGCGTATAAAAACATCAGCACGTCTGATTCAGAATTTTCTAGCAAAGCCACTTGCAGAAGGGCTCTAAACTCAACTTTACCCTGAGGTATTTTATTAAGCCGATCTTTAAACCAGGGCTCTAAGCTATCTAAAATCTCTTCCACTTGCTCAGTCAACGGTTTTCTTTCAAGAATAGGATCTAAGTTGTGAGATGATCTCTCAAGATCCTGTTTAGGTAGATATTTTCTATCCACCTTAGGCAGTGATGATAAATCTGGATTTTCTGACATTTCTTAATAAATCTAGCTGATTAATTTCTACGATCGATACCATTCAACTACTTGTTTCACTCCCTGCTTAAAATCAACAATTGGCTGCCAACCTAAAACTTCTTGAGCCTTTGAATAATCTAGGCAACTTGTTTCTTGCTCACCAGGTCTTTCTGGGCCATATTTCTTTTTAGCGTCAATCCCTAACTCTTTAACCACTTGATCAAAAACATCATTAGTTGAGGTGGTTTTACCTGTTCCAATATTTAACACACCTGTAAACTCTGTATTTAACACAAGCAAATTTGACTGAGCCACATCACTAACATAAATGTAGTCTCGCGTATGAGTACCATCACCATTAATGATTGGAGTTTCGCCTTTTGAAAGCATCTCAGAAAATATAGCGATCACCCCTGACTCACCATGAGGATTTTGCCTAGGGCCATAAACATTCGCATAGCGTAAGGCTGCATATTGGATATCATATAGCTCTTGATAGCAATTTAAATATAGCTCTCCGGCTCTTTTTGATACTCCATAAGGTGAAAGAGGATCAGGCCTCATGTCTTCTTTAGAGGGAGTAGGATTGTTACCATACATTGCTCCCCCAGTTGAGGCTAAAATAACCCTTTTTAACCCAAAGTCTTTAGCTGTTTCCATTAAATGCAGCAGACCCAAAATATTATTCTGCGCATCAAATTGGGGATCTTTGACTGAATTGCCCACATTGATATGAGCTGCATGATGGTTGATTACCTCCGGCTTAAAATCTTTAATAACTTTTTCAACATCAGCTTTATGAGTGATATCGGCCTGATAAAATTTAGCCAATTTATTAACAAACTCTTTTTTGCCTGTTGATAAATTATCTAGTATTGCTACCTCATGTCCATTTTCAATGTATAAATCAGCTACATGAGAGCCAATAAAGCCGGCACCACCAGTGACTAAAATTTTCATAATAATCCTTTCTTAATTCAATTATATCAGGCAACCCAGTAACCTTGTACAAACAAAATAGTATTAACAATAAGTAGTAATACCGATAGTGGATAATAAACTGCCTTTAATTTGGGTTTTTCTACCAAAACATTACCCCACCACATAAAAACTGGAAAAAGAATCAATACATAACGAGGCATGCTGGAAAGATTACCAGTGAAGGTTGGCAGCAAATAGGCCAATCCTGCAAAAATAATGTAGCTCAGCTTAATTTTGCTAGCAGCTGCTATGACACCAATCCCCATTATTATTGATAAAACAAAATCTTGAGCATATGAAAAGTATTTGAGATCAAATGGACGAACTGTGAGTAAAATATTTATCGATCGATAAAAAACTTGTGGCAGTAAAATGATTCTTGTTTCGCGACTGGCTCCAAAAGCTGATTGAACACTGAAAAAATATAAAGGATCATTAAAATGTAAATATAAAAAAATAACATAGCTGCCAAATGCAGTCAGTCCAATTAGTAAACCAATCAAAAACCGATAATGAATTTTAAAAATATTAGATAATTGCTCAAAAAAATTCTTAACCGATCGCTGCTGAAAATCAATTTTTTTTAACCACTCGAGGAAAATTGCAGGCACCATCATTAAACCAGCCAATCTTACTCCAGATGACAAGCCTATTAAAAGCCCTGAAATGGCGTTTTTCTTAGACTCATAGTACCAAACACCGGCTAAAATGAGTAATAAAAACAAAGATTCACTGTACATAGCTCCAAAATAAAAAGAAGTGGGAAAAGTTAGCAAAACTAATAAAAATTGTACTGCTGTTTGTGTATTAAACCATTTTTTAGTAAGTTGATAGCCAAAATACAAAACACCAATTAAAGAAAGGTTGCTAATAACCAAACCACCTAAAATTGGATTAAGACCAATCCAAAATAAAAATCTAACCAATAATGGAAATATTGGAAAAAAGGCTTGAATTAAATCAGCAAACAAATAACCCTTTTGGGCAATTGTTATGTAATGGGCGCCGTCAAAATTAGCCCAATCATAAATTATTTTTGGCAATTCAAATTGCTGTAGAATTTCTGAATAAGGAAAACTGGGTTGATAGCTCAAAATACTGGGCGCAATTAAGGCAATCAAAAATAAAAAAACTCGCCAAGTTAACCAAAATAAACTAACTTTAAGCAGAATCTTTTTAAAGCTCATGCTACAGTAGTGATTGATAAAGCTCGTATGTTTCTTGAGCAGTTTTATCCCAGCTAAAAGTATTAGCCCAACTTAAAGCCTGCTCAATCACCTCTGCTCTTTTTTCATCAGTCCAAGCCACGACTTGTTTTACCCCATCTGCTATCGACTCTGCATTACAATCTGTATAAACAACATTGCCAGCCCCCACCTCAAGCAAAGAGGAGTTCTGGCAACTCACCACCGGGGTTTTGGCCTGCATTGCTTCCAATATAGGCAAACCAAATCCCTCATACAAGGAAGGCTGGACATAACAAAAAGCTCCAGAATAAATAGCTGATAGTTCTGAATCATCATTTGCTTGAATGTTATTTATCATACAGACCCTGTCTGACACGTTACTTAACTCAATTTGAGTCTGAATCCACTGCCACTCCGGTATGTTTTGTTCCTTAAAATTTTTGCCAACTAAAACTAAGCTAATCTGTTTGGGTAAATATTTAATGGCTTTAATTAGCTGGGGGATATTTTTATTATAATTAATATCACCAACATACAAAACATACTCTTTGGGCAGCTGATATTTTTTTCTTACTCTTTGAATCTCTTTTTGACTTGCTTGCTTAATATTGGGATTACCTGCTAGAGGAATCACATGAATTCTTTCCTGTGAGTAACCTAAATGCTGAGCAATATCTTTCTTTGACGCTTTAGAATCTGTGATCACCGCCTCCACTGTTTTAAGAGCCATTTGCTGCTGTTTTAAAGCCAAGCTTCCTTTAACTCCAGCCGGATAATGTTTTGGAAATATTAAGGGAATAACGTCATGGATCGTGACAACAGTTTTACGAGCATTAATAACAGGCAGGGTGGTAAAAAAAAGATCAAAAAAAGGAAAGTGAACAACATCAGGGTTAAAAGACTTAGCCTGAACACTAGTGGACTTAACAATCTTTAAGGAATCAATCTTTTGTAAATACTCAAATAGATACTTAGTATACATCCCCACACCGCGATAGGCATTAGCGTTATTCAAGGGATCAGTATTAAGTAAAATATTTATTTTTTTTGACACATGAGGGTAGTTCTTATTAAATTACATTTTTTGTGGAGTTTTAATGCCTAACAAATCTAAGCCTGTTTTTAAAACTTGAGCCACACTGGCCGTTAAAAGTAGGCGGAACTCTTTTTCTTGGGTATCTGTAAGAATGTGGTGTTTGTTATAAAAGCTATTAAACCTTTGAGCCAATTCATAAAGAAAATTGGCCAGTACGCTAGGTTCATAGCTTAAGCCAGCTTGTTCAACTATATCAGGAAATTTGTAAATATGACGTAATATGTTTTTCTCTTCAGTTAATAATTGTTGGTGGACAAATGTATCTCTTTTAATATCTTTAATCGCTAAATCTGATTTACTTAGAACAGATTGCGATCTGGTTTGAGTATATTGCAAATAAGGACCAGAATTGCCATCAATTCTTAAAGCTGTTTCAAAATCAAAAGCTGTATCACTCATTCGCCCAACCTTTAAAATGCTATATTTAATAGCCCCGAGAGCCACTTGTTCTGCCACTTCATCTCTTTGCTCATCTGAAAACTCTGTATCTGTCATAACCTCTAAAACTTTTTGTTTGACGGCCTCAATCAACTCATCAATATAAACTACATTACCTGCACGCGAACTCATCTTACCCTCACCCTTAATGCTCATGTAACCGTAAGTAATATGAGTTAAATCTTCTCTTTTAGCTATTCCCAGTTGCTCACAAATGGCAAACATTTGCCTTAGAGCTAAAGTTTGTTCTGGACCAACTACCCAAAACAATTTATCCGCTTTAAGTTTTTCTTTTTTGATTTTGGTGAGCGCCAAATCCTGGGTAATGTAAAGAGAAGTGCCATCTGCTTTTTGAACAATAGTATCTGGCAAGTCATATTCTTGCAAATTAGATAAAATGGCCCCATTTTCCAACTCAACAAAAACTCCCTTTTTCAAACCCTGCTCTACAAGTTTTTTCCCTTGTTGGTAATGTTCATGCTCTTTGTAAACATTATCCCACTGATTTCCTAGCCTAGTTAAAGTCATTTCTTGTCCCTGATAAGAGTAACTCAAAACCTTTTTCCAAAGTGCTACTGTTTTCTTATCACCAGACTCCCAGTCAATCACTAATTGTCTTACCTTTTTCTCGACCTGCTCATCATCCTCAAAATCCTGAGCAGCCCTTAGGTATAATTCATCAACAAATTTATCAGGCCTGATATTTTTATCTTGCGGAGTTAACCATTCATCCTGATGATCAAACCAATAATTAATTTCTGCAATATCCTTTTTTTCTTTATGAGCAAACTTCAAATAACCCCACATTAGTTTAGCAATGGCAATACCGCGATTATTGTCCACAGCATCTCTGACAACCTTAATATTTAATGCTTGCCACAAATTAGAAATAGCCATGGCTGTTACATTGTTGCGTAAATGGCCCAAGTGCATGGCTTTGTTAGGATTGGGTGAAGTATGTTCAATTTCCCAAGTTTGATTGAGTTGGAGGTCTTTTTTTCCGAAATTAGAATCCTTAACTATAATTGCAGGAACTGCTGAGAGAAAGATATCAGATAACTCAAAATTTATAAAGCCAGGTTTTTCTGCAGTCACGCTGGTGATATATGTTTTTAATTGAGAGTCTTGAGAAATTTTTTCCTTAATTTGGGAGGCAAGACCCTGAGCTAACTCTAGTGGGGTCGATGCCTGCAAATCCTTTTTTTCTTGAGCAGATAGCCTTGGAAATAATTGCAATGCAATATTACAAGCATAATCCCCAAATTCGGCTTGTGCTGGATGTTCAAGCTCTATGCCAATAGATTGAGGTAAATCTATTTGTTGAATAACTTTAATGATTTTGCTTTCAATATCCATCATAAATTACTTTAACTATATTAAAACTATATTAATTTTATCACTTATTCAGTTAATTATTGCCTGTGTAGTAAATATGAAATCTAATGCTTCCATCAGATCCATAAATTAGGTGATCTGGCTGTGCTTGAGTTACTTTGTCTCGATTAGTACCAACTATCAGGGCATTCTCGCGAACCAAATCAGAATCAGTAACTTGATCAATAAACAAATACTTAATCAGCGAACCCCCCTGATACCAAATGGGATGTGTTTTTCTGACAAATAATGCGTAAATATAAGCTTGACCATAGTAATTGGAAAAAACAATCTGATCAACCTCAGGCTTATTATTAACTCCCCGCTCATAATCATGAGCAAGTTGCATCGCTTGAAGATAGCCCTCATTAAAAGCCTCTGTGCTGTTTTTAGCAAATACTTGATAGTAGTATCTTAAATACAGGGCAACATTAATCACATAAACCGAACCAATTAAGAATAAAAAATTTCTTAAAGCATTTTTTTTAAATTTAAATCGATTTAAAATCCAGTTAAAACCTGCTAAAGATAGCCATAAAAAGCCAGGTAAAGCTAAAAGAGCACGATTCGCCTGAGGGTACTCAATTCCTAAAATAGCAGGCAGTAAGCCCACTAAAATCCAAAGTGCTGAAAAATTTAACCACTGGAAATTCCCTCGAGGCTTAATTATGTTTATAAACAAAGCAAGAGTTCCAGCAGTAAAAAATAGATAAGTAACAGGGAGTAAAACCCCCCATGCTCCTGGGCAGTGTCTGAGTGTATCAGTCCAGCCATTAATTAAAAATCGAGGTGAAAGGTGTACACAAAGCCGATAACAAATCATTGATAATACATCTATGACTGAACTTGATTGACCAATGATCAAGGTTCCGGCCCGTGTCATGCCCAGCCCAAATAAAGAGTCTTTGATAAGTGGTTGTAAAAAGGCTAATCCAACTCCCCCAGAAATTATTAGTCCATAGGGCTGGTTCTTTAATTTATTAAAAAATTTTACTAAAACAACTAATAAAATTATCGGCAAAAAAATCTTAGTACTATGATAAGTGTATAAAGAAGCTATTAATAAAATGACCGCTGGCAACAATATTTTTAGTTGTTCTTTCAAACTAACGACATGAACTTTTTTTAGATATTGCAGCAACAAATAAAAGCCCCATAAAACAAAGGCCAAAGCCAGCCCTGATTCAAAACCAGTTCTGGTAAAATGCAAATGCCACGGGGAAACTGCTAACATCAACCCTGCAATTAAACTGAGTGTGGAAAAATTAAGCCTTGTTTTTACTTGAAATATCTCTAACAGCTCTTGAGTTAATTTAATCATCGCTAGCACAGCTAAAACTCCAGCAATGGCAAACGGCAAGCGAACTATCAATAGATTCAAATCAAACACAACAGCAAAAACACCCACTAAATAAATTGCTAAAGGAGCCTTGTAATCTCCAAAAGATTTAAAAGAGACGGGTAGTCTTTCCAGCCACTCATCGTAACGAGTTGTAATAACAGAATATCCATTGTAGCCAATAGCTGCCTCATCCCAGGTCATTCCAGCTGGTATGGTTCCCAATTTATAAAATCTTAAAATAAAAGCCAATAATAAAACCAGCAGCAAGAAAATAAAATATTTTGATTTCAAAGCTTGTTTGAATTTTAGTAAATTCCAATAAGGTTTATATAAATAATAGTGAATTTTTTGCTTCCAATTGGCGTGCTTTTTTGTAAAACGACGGGCGTTTCTCCAACTAATATTTTGTAATTGACTTGCTGTAAAGACAGCTTTATTAGTTGATTCATGGCTATGAATTACTTTAGCCTGACTATTAAAATGAACTTTCCATCCTTGTTGCTTAGCTCGATAAGAAAGGTCAATGTCTTCCCAGTAGGCTGGATAAAAATCAGTATCAAATCCTCCTAATTGCAGCCACTTGCTGCGGTTAAACATGGCGCTGCCACCGCTGGCCCAAGCCGTTGGGCCGGTTTCAAATTCTGGCGATCTTTGATGCTGGAACAAACCTTTTTTAAAATAAAGCTTATTTTTTCCGCCTTTGATGTTTCCCTGATTTGGTTCTGTCTCCAAACAACCAACAGCAAACATTTTTTTATCGTCAAAACTTTTAAGTAAAGCTGTAAGTGTGGTTCTTTCAAAAGAAACATCATTGTTAACCACAAATAAATTCTCGTGTTTAGCTTGTTCTACCGCTCGATTAACACTGGCCGCAAACCTTAAGTTCTCTAGATTAACAATCACTTTTAAACTGGATTTTGATGACAACTTGGTCGTGTACAACTCAAAAGAGCCATATTTATCTCCGCAAACAGCTGCAAAATCGAGCTTATATTTTCTACTTAAATAGTGGATGGTGCCATCATTACTTCCATCATCAACAACTATTAGCTCATCGTCTTTTTTAAGAGCTTCAATCGCTTTGACTAAATTCTTTTGCAGTAATTTTTTTCCGTTATAACTAGGGATAATAATACTTAAGGCTGGTGCAATAGGCATAGTTAAGTAATAATTTTTTGAAGTTTATTGGCAAATTTATCTGGAGAAAATGCTTGAGCCTGCTGTTGAGCTAATCTTTGCAAGTTGGACCTCAGATCTGGATGCCGAATAAGTTGAATCGTATTTTTTATACAGTTCTCCTGAGTCAGCCAAGTCCAATCAATTAAATTTTCACCCACTACCTCTACTTGTCCACCCTTACCTAGTACTATTGGCACATTACCAGCAGCCATAGCTTCAACAGTAGTAATCCCAAAATGCTCTAGTTTTTCTGGGGTTTTTTCATCATTAATGCGATAGCCAGTAGCATGCCAATATATGCTGCTGCGAGTAAACCAACCGATCAACTCATCACGGCTTACGTCATGTAAAATTTTAATAGGCAAGCCTTGAGCTAACTTGTGAACTCGTTGTGCATAGTCAGCATCTTCAACGCTGCCGATTAATACCAGCTGCCATTCCTTAGCTTCCTTTTTATATTTGGTGAGCATTTTATTAAAAATTTTTACCAAAATGTCCTGTCTTTTACTATGAAGTTGTGGGAAAAATCGGCCCACATTTAAAATTACTTTCTCCTTTTGAGAAAAATCTGTTTTATTGATAATCGATTCCGCATCTACCATGGGCTGATGAACAAAATCAACTTTTACAGGCCATGAAGGTTCGACTATGCTTTTGGTAAACTCAGAGTTGGTGGTTTTAATTTGCCAATTTTTTAGTTTTTGGCGCTGCATAAAACTAGATTTATCAAGCTTGAAGGGCACTTGAATATGTAAAATATTTTTTTTTGCTAATGAAAAAAATAAGCTGCCATCTGTTAGATAAAACAAAACATCAAAATTTTTAGTCCAGAATAATTTTTTAAATTTTTTATTATCAGCTCCCAGCGGTGTATTGATAAACTCAATTCCAGTCAACTTTTGACCCATAAATTCTTGATAGTTTTTTTTAATTTTGACTAACTTTTGTCTTGAGAGTGGTTCTTTAGAGGAAATGGCAAAATTAACCTGATATTGTTTATTGCTGGCAGCAGCCAAAGCCGCATCCAATAAATACTTTTCTCCTCCACCAAAACTATTGGGAAAATAAGGACTATAAAAACAAATTTTCATAAACTAGGGCTTAAAATCTTTGATATCTTCTTGATCCCACATTTTTGCAATTTTAATTTCCTGTTTGCGATATTGATCTGGTAAACTGGGTGATTGTTGTTGTTCCCAGACTTGTATGTAAACCAGCATCCGATTAATTCCCTGAATAAGAGCCTCAACTAAGCCAGGCATACCATCTTTATAACCCTTTTTAACCAAACCTCTGCGGAAAAACTCCATAAAACCTTTGCGCAAAATTGTTAAAAACTTTACTTGCGGGATATTGCTTTTATAAAGCAGCTCAGCTTCAATTGGAGTCCAATCAATAGTCTTTTTTAGCCCCTGAATAGTATCTCGGTGGGTTAAATGGATTAAAGGACTATGCAAAAGTAATTTCTTTCCCTCATAAATAGGACTTTCGTGAATTTTTCCTGTCCATTTTTTTAATGCATCTTTGCGAAAAACACGTATCACTTCATCCTGCTCCCAGCCTCCGTGCTTAAACTCTGATCCATAACAAATATTTTTTCGCTTCATGGACATCACTGGCGCATCCTGAGTTTCAACATGAACTAAAATTTCTTTGGCTAAAATAGGGGTAACTCGCTCATCAGCATCAATATAAAACAACCAATCAGTCTCAACATTACCGAGTGCCTCATTGCGTATTCTGGCAAATGAAGAATGAGAAAAATGAATCACTTTGGCGCCTAGGTTTTCAGCGACTTCCCCTGTCTTATCAGTTGAGTTGCAATCAATCACTAAAATTTGATCAGCCCAAGCTATGGTTTTGATACAATTTGCCAAAACATCGGCTTCATCTTTTGCAATAATTATGGCTGTAATTTTACTGTTCATAAATTCATTAAATATAAAAAGTTAATTAAACAACTGGCTGTTTGCCATATCTTTTTAATAAATAGTCAAAAGCAACTTTGCGTTCAACCGAGTTCTTGCTAAACATTAAGCGCAACCAAAACCTAAAAGCTGTTATTTTTGATCTTAATCTACCATATTTTAAAAAGAATAATAATCTATTTCTTGTTTGATAATAAAAATGAATTGGAGAACCAGAACCTCCAGTGGAACCTGCGTTTTTATGATAAACCACTGACTCAGGACAAAACACAATACTGTAACCTTTTTTAACAGCTCTAACACTAAAGTCAACGTCCTCTAGATATAAGAAATACCTTTTATCTAAAATTCCAATCTTTTCAATCACCTCTCTTTTAATCAGCATACAGCAGCCAGTAGCAAAGTCTGTCTTTGTGAGATGGTCAAACTGACCATAATCAACTTCATCCACACCCCTGTGAAAAGCCATTAAATTAGGCCAATCAATTGTTCCCCCTGCAAACCAAATAACTTTTCCTAATTCATCCTTTTTATAGCTTTCTGGATAAAACTCACATCCTTTTTCAAAATAAATTTTACTAGTGGCAAGACCACGCCTCTCGCCCTGTATACACAAAAATAATTTTTGAAGAAAGTCAGGCTCAACTATAGTGTCGGAATTGAGCAATAAAAAATAATCTGAATTATAATACTTGACTGCGTGACTCATACCCAAATTATTGCCCCCGGTGAAGCCAATATTGGCCTCTGTCCTAATAAGTTTGATTTCCCTAGCTTGTGTTTTTTTAGAATCAGATATTTTTTTGGGAATTTTATACGGCTTTTGTGATCCATTATCAACCACCAAAATATTGTACTCAAACCCCTCATGAACAAGCTGTTGCAAACTCTGCAAACATTGAGTGGTTAAATCGGGAGTATCATAATTAACAATGATGATAGAGATTAATGGCAATCCGTCTGGCATGAGTGAACTTTATTATAACAAGAAAAACCCTCCTAAATGTGATTGAAATAACTAAAACCTAAGCTTGCGTCTGATACGCCAATAGATATTAATTAACCCGGCAGTATTTTTGACCTTCCAATCAGCCAACCAATAATTAAGATGATTTCTAGTTATTTCTAGCGCATTAACAATTTCCTGTGGACTTTGTTTATTTTCCGGTTGATCCTGCAGTTCCCATATTTTAAGCTTGACAGTAAGTTCATAAGCTGCCTGCAAAAATGATAAACCTATCCCAGCCACTTGATCTTTATAACCAGATAATACAAAAAATCTCTTGAAAAATTCATCAAAAAAAGCTTGAATCATACCCACTGGAGTCACTGTTTCACCAAAGCCAGAGCTAGCCTCTTCAGCCTTGATTTGGGTGTAGATATTAAGTTTTTCAAAATATGAAGCAACATCCTGATAATTGTGGTGGATTAAAGCCAGCGATTCTTTTTCTGGTAATTTTTGAACCTTTCCAGAAAGAACTGGGTGTTGGTGGACGCCTGAAGGCCATTTTATTTGACCTTTTTTAAACAATCTAGGATGATAGTCGGGCCACCAGCCTGTGTGTTTCATTTTCTGTCCAAAAATAATATTTTGTCTGGGAATTAAATATATATCAGCTGTTTTTTCTAACGTAAGAATTGTTTTAATGTATTTTTTTAAATCAGCCGGAACTATCTCATCAGCATCTATCACTAAAATCAAATCGCCATTAGCTTTGTTAATAGCAAAATCTCGAGCTGGGTCAGCATATTTTAAGTCTTTGTGCAAAAATATCTTGCTTGTATATTTTTGAGCAATTTTGCGAGTATCATCAACGCTATGCATATCAACCACAATAATTTCATCAGCAAATTTTACAGATTCAAGAGTTTTTTTAAGAGTAGCAGCGGCATTTTTGGTATTAATAACGGCTGAAAGTTTTTTCATTTTTGATTTGTAGTTAATTTAAGATTAATTAATTTTATAATCACTACTGGATGATGCAAAGCACTCATAAAAGCAAAAACCAATCCTCTCAAGCCATCCAAAATTCCCAAATGTCTAATAAATAACTTAAAAAAAGTGATAACTGGTTTAATCAATAAATAATTAACCAAGGAAAAAATATTTATTCTAAAATTTCTGCGCTTAAGTTGGTGAGCTTGAAATGAGGTATAAGTTTTAAACTTACGCCAATAATCAGCAAAGGTGGGATTACTATAATGAATCAGGTGACCTTGAGCCCATCCCACTTCACCTTTGACATGCATTTGCTCATGAACATCCCGTTGAGGTAGCCTTGCTTTGCCTTTAATAAAAAGCCGGATAACTGGATCTGGATACTGCCCGCCTTTTTTTAAAAAACCTCCCATAAAAAAGTTTTTCCGTCTCACCCACCAGGCAACCGGTTGAGAATCTAGAGGAACCGCCTTTCCAACAACCCGATCATAGTGTAATTTTTCAATAAATTCTTTTAATTGAGCGTCTGCCACTTCATCAGCATCTAATTGCAAAATAACTTCACCCTGAGCAGCATCAATGGCCATTTGTTTATTAATATGAAAGTTTGTTTTGTTAGTGGTGGTAATCACTTTAGCGCCCAGATTATTTGCCAATGATGCTGTTTTGTCTGTAGAGTTACCATCTACAACTACAATTTCATCAGCAAAACCTGTCACAGATTTCAGACATTGCTCAATATTTTTTTCTTCATTATAAGTAGCTAAAACGACCGAAATCATATAATCTATCATATCATGATCTGATCAAATTCAGCTCATTTTTGCTTAAAACTTCATGATAAACTGTATAGGCAAACAAAAAAATAAAAAATGTTTTTCATAAATTTATTCTTTGCTGCCATTGTTTTTATATTTCAATATTTATCATTTGGTCTGTGGCTTGCAAAAACAATTCCATTAAAATTAAGCAGCTTAGAAAAAGCTCTGGTTGGAATTTTTTTAGCATTAGCAATTAATAGCAGTATATTTTTTTTCTTAGGGCATTTAATTGGCCCAAAGGCTTATTATTTTTCCCTCATATCACTGAGTATCGGGTTAATCAACTATAGGGATTTGAGACTTTTCTTTCAAAAATCATGGAGCTTATTCAAAAGACACCGGGTTATTTCCCTTTTGGGATTTATAGCTGTTGTGAGCATGTCAGCCACCATTATTTTTTCTTGGGTGATAATCAATGGTGAATTAGTCTTTCAACCTGGACAACTTCATGACAGCGTGTGGCACATAGCCTTAATTAATAAACTTAAAACAGGAATTCCCCCAGAACATCCATCTAACTACACACTGCAGTTAACTAACTATCATTATTTTTATGATTTGATTATTGCTGGCATGAGTGGAGTTTTTGGCATCTCTGTGCCTGTAGTTTATTTCCAATTTTTCCCCTTTGTATTAACAGGTTTATTGGCTGGCAGCGCAATCACACTAGGTAAAAGATTAGGGGGGTTGTTAACTTCTGGTTATCTTCTTTTTCTTACCTTTTTTGCAGGCAGCTTTGCTTATCTTATTCCATTGTTTTTGCCCCACAATCAATGGCATGATTCTAGCTTTTGGGTCAGCCAAACTTTTGCCTCTATGATAAATCCGCAAACAATCTTAACGCTGGCATTAACCTACCTATTGCTGCTGATTATGCTAATCGATTTAAAAAATTCCAAAGAAATGAGGTGGAGAGTACAGCTGCCACTTATTTTGCTCATCACAAGCAGCTTAGGTTTTAAAGGCTATGCTTTTATAATTTTTTCATTATTATATGGGGTCTATTTACTAATTCAACTAATTAAACTCAAAAACTTGCAGCCTTTAATTTGGGCGCTAGCGCTAGGGATTACCTCATTGCCTTTTATTTTGCTGCTCATTGACTTTGGATCTTCAACTTTTCTCTATGAACCACTGTGGTTTTTAGACACAATGATTACATCTCCTGATAGGCTTGATGCCACTCATTTAAAAATCATGAAAAACTACTATAGAGAGCAAGGAAATTTAATCAGAGTTTTCCTTTTGAGAGTAATGCAGCTAATAATTTTTTATATTGGTAATTTGGGAATTAGGTCATTGGTATTCGCTCTTGTTCCATTAGTTATTTTTAAAAAAATTAGAACCCACTCCATTCACTTAATCGTCTTGGTTGGTTTTCTCTTCGGCTCGATTTTCCCACTTTTATTTATTCAAAGAGGAGTTGTTTGGAATACAATTCAATTTTGGTATTATGCTTTAGTTTTAGCTAACATTTTCTGTGCAATTCTATTAACCAAACTTCATGCAATAGTTACTCAAAAAAATATAGTTTTGTTAATGCTTTTCACACTCTCTGTGTCAGTACTTTCTTTACCCACTGTAATTCAAGTAGCCTTGATCAAATATTCTTTTGAAACACCAATTGACCAAAATAAAATTCAACTGGTAAAAAAAATTGATCCAACAGACATAGTTATTATTGATCCCAGAGCTGGTAGAATTTTTAGTACAGCCATAGTGTCAGCTGTTACTGAAGCCCAAGTGGTTTATGCAAACCCAATTCAACTAAAAATCGTTGGAACAACGCTAGAAAACAAAGAAGACGACTTAGTTCACTTAATCGAGCATGAACCTGAGAACTTAATAAAAAAATACCCTCAAGCAACCAAACTAATTTCAAATAAAATAATGACTAAATCAATAGGAAATCTCGTCTATCAAGTTGAGGGACAACTCTTTTTATATAATTTATAAAGTAAATTTATCTGTAAACAATGATCAAAATTAATAACAAAAAGTTTCTTTTAATTTTTCTACTAATCCTATCAGGACTTTTTTTAAGAGCTTATAATCCAGAACTTTATGTTTTTGGTTTTGACCAAGTTCAAATATTAGAAAGTGCTAAAGAAATAATTAGCGGAAATTTAACTTTAATCGGCCCTAGAACCGGACCAGCGGGTATGTTTACCGGCCCTCTTATTTACTATCTTGCTGCTTTTCTTTTACTGATCATATCCTCTCCCTGGACTATTGTAGCTACTTCCTTAACGATCTCTCTGCTAACTGCTGTTAGTCTTTATTTGCTGGTTAAAAAGCACTTATCTGAAGATCAAGCCTTGATAATTTTGTTAATTTGGGCATTATCCCCTTTTTTGATTTATTTTGACCGAATCACCTGGAATCCCAATTTAACGCTTCTCTCAAGCGCTTTAGTCTTTTTTCCATTAATCTCAATATTAAAAAATAAATCTCTCTCAACAGTTGACCACCTGACCATTGCTCTAGGTGGTTTTTTAGGATTTCAAGCTCATTTCTCTGGATTTTTATTGCCCGCTTTATTTATTGGAACCCAACTAATGTGGAAAAAAATTAACCTCAAGGCTACTTTCTTTTTACTAGCAGGTCTGGGAATAAGTTTAATTCCAACATTCATTTTTGACATGAGACATAATTGGCTTAATTTAAGAGGGCTTCAAGATTTTTTATTTCATAGAGAGGTGGTCGAAGTTTCTTCAGTGTGGCAAAGATTGATTAGTCTTTTAGACACAACAATTAAAAATATTGGAAAAACGGCCTTTTTTCACTTAAGTAGAGAGGCTATCTTTTTCACAGGTGTATTGGTTCCAACCTTTTGCTTGTGGCACATTACTAAAATCAAAACAGCAAGCATTCCCATTAAGCTTTCTTTCTCCTGGCTTGTATTAACCATTATTGGCTTCAGCTTTTACAATCAAGAAATTCCTGAATACTATTTATTTATTCATTTGCCAGCGATCATGTATCTCTTTAGTTGCCTGCTTAACACAATTTTTAAAAATACTCTAAAAATTTCCTTTTTTATTTTTTTTACAGTGCTATTTTGCTATCTAGCCCTTAACCATGCAGCCATTATGTCTAGGGATCTATTTCAAATTGGAAATCAACTAAACTTAGTAAATGATATTGCAAAGCTCAACACAAAAACGCCAGTGGCAGCCATTGCTTATGATTTCCAACCCGATGTTACCCAAATTGGCTTAAGATATCTTATAGCCGAAAGGCTGGATAAATCTGAGGATGGGGTTGTCGTTCATATTGCTGCTGATATCCCGCATACCAAAAAATATGGACATCTTGGAGCCTGGCTTGATCCTAGAAGCAAAGAAAACACCAATTATTTAATGTTAAATCAACTCATTATTGAAACACCTTTGGCAATAGAGTTACGTGAAAGTCATCTCCAACTTGAAGAAGTTGATAATCACAAAATTTTTAACATAACAATTGAAGGTAAGCAAACCAGTGACTTTCTGATAGTAGTTGAAGAAACTAATTACTTTTCATCTAAAAACTGGACTGCTGCAGATTTCAATTCCCATCAGGGATACGCAAAACAGTTTGATCAAGCTGCTTTAATTTACATCACCACACAACAATATGACGAAATTGCTAAAAATCTAGAAGAAATAAAAATCTACAGCACCCAGCCCAGCCTTTTGTTTTAAGGACGCTAAGTAATTAACTTTTTTGTTTAATTTTTTTTCTAATTAAACAAACAAGTCCTAATAATACACCTCCTGAAAATACTGACAGTAAATACCCCAGTGACCTAACCTTAGTATTAGTATAAATTACTTCTACTAAGTATTTTCCCGCAGGAAGTTGATAAGTAATAAGACCCCGATGTTCCGGATCCTGAAACTCTATTAAAATTTCCTCTCCATTAGCAAAAACCTTCCAGCCAGGAAAATAAAAAGTATAATCAACCATTTTCAACTCTTGATTGGTTTTAACCTGATAGTGTCGTTTAGAGTTTTTTAATAAAATTGGCTCAACCTCTCCTTCACCCTCAACGATTTCAAATTGTTTAGTTTTTACAGGATAATTTTCACTGTCATCACTCCAAATTGTGTTCAAATTTTTTGTATGAAGATTGGTGTGTACAAAATAATAGTTTGATACATCATAAACTGTTGAGTTTTTTTGATATAACTGAGGCACTCTATAAAACAAAACCACTACTAATGCTAAAATTCCAAACACTATCCCAAGCTTTTTATTTTTAATAAATTTTTGAAAAAGAATAACCAACAAAAATGGAGGAATAAAAAGAAGTAAGCCAATCATTCTCCAGGAAAACTGCAAGTTGTCCAACAAAAAAATGTTTTCATAAAGTGCTTTTGAAACAGGTAAAGTTGAAAAAAACAACAGTAAAGAAATAAAAACAAGGAGCTGAACTAATTTAACTTGTCTTGTTTTAATAAAATTCAGTAAAGCGATTACAAAACCAATGACTAAAATTATTGATTCAATTAAACCAAAGATAATATGGTCTCCTCTGGGACCGGGGTGACCTAAAAAATAGAACCATTTTTCTTGAAAGTAATTACTAATATTTAAAAAACTATGGCTCACAAATAAATTTTGTGTTTGGCCAATATAAAAATATTTAGACTCTAATAGCAGTGGTAGTAAATAGTAACTAGCAAGACCTGCTGCAATCAGACAAACTCCACCAAATTTTAATAAATTTAGCCAATTTTTATTGAGCGGCCAATTGTAGTAAATTACAAAGGGCAAAAAAACCAAGCTGCTAGGAAAAAGCAGCATCGGGTGAGTCAACGCCAGCCCTGTAATTCCTAAAACGCAAATAACTATTGCATAAGGTTTCTTGTCTCTAAACCACTTAACTATCCCAATTAAAATTATGGGCAAGAACATACTGGCAAATAACTCTGGTAAAGCTCCTCGGATATAAATATTAATGATTCGATAAGGCGCAAAATTAAAAATCAAAGCCCCAATAAGAGCGTAAGCTGTGTCAACGTACTCTCTCAACAGTAAATAAAAAGCAACAGAAGAGCCAATAACACCAATCAGCATTGTTAGATTAAAAGACATTACAGGATTATTGACTAAAATCTCAAAAAAAGCTCCTAGATAAGCTGGAATTTGATGAGCAAAGATAGGTAGAGGTAATCCATAGTTAGCAAAATTATTTGACCATCTAACTGGAATCTCAAGCTCTTTTATGGCTGCTGCAAATTGAGCTATGGTAGCCATGTGGATATGTCCGTCAAAAGTAATTGCCCTACCTGGAATAAAAAATAAATCAGCCACCAAAAGCAGTCCAGCAATGATTATAATAGTAATAGCAATATAGTTTAAAAATCCTTTTTTTGAAAATAAATTTCGCAAGAACATGAAAACAGTATACAACACCTTGAGCCAACACGGAATGATTTTTGTTTTTTTAATAATTGGCTTACTAGTGTTACTTTTTTCGGTTTCCCTGCACCCAACCATCAGCACATCCTTTTTTGCAAACAAAAATCAAAACAGAATAGAAGAATTTATTACCCAAGTTAAAGAAAATAAAACAATTGATACAATGGTTTATTGGGAATTGCGAGAACTAACAAGCAGGGGTTCTTTTAGTATCAATCCAAACTCTGTTAAGCTTTTTCAAACCTATCGAATAGTGAATATCGAACCCTCGGGAAAAACAGCTCTTCTTTATTACACTAGCCCTTATATTTTGAGTACAGAAAGTGTTGTTGATCAAAAATTCTCGCTGTTAGAAGTTGCTCAAGATTATGAAAACAGCGAAGTTTTACTAAAAACAGACCAAATCCTGCTTATTCAAAATCAACCAAAATCTAATTCAGCACAAAAATCTTTTGAACTGTGGTTTTTATTACCTATTCAGGAAATGAAACAAACAGTTGGTTTCTTTAACTACACCAGTGATGAGTTAGACCTACTTGAAAACTCAAACTGGCTTCACCACTCAATTATTAATCTAAACTAGTCTACTTATTTCAAACACTAGTTCAAAGTGATTGCCTTTTCACTTTGTTTAAAACTCTCTTTTTATCCAATTTTGACAAAACTCTTCATCACACAGCTGCTGTAGTTGGTAATTGTCAATATCATCAACATAAACAAAATTACCCACTTGCTCTGGATCACAAATCGGATCATTAATTAAGAAAAAATAACTACCACTATCTATTGGAGAACTAATTGCGAATAACCTCTGGGGCTGTTTTGTATCATTTAAAGACGCTGAGGCTGTTGCCAAAAATTCCTTATAATCACAACGGCCAAACATCATTTGATCTACTACCTGAATCACTTCTCTCACCTCTTCTAAATTAGGACACGAACCGGTAATAGTGGTGTCTTTAAATTTAAAGTCCCTACTCACAGAAGGATCGCTAAATTGTAATCTTTCCTCTAAGGTTAAGTCTGGCATTAATTGATTATAGCTCACCAAAGCTCTTGCCTGACTATAAACTTTTTCATTGCTCACAACCACCAGTACTGGCTCGTTTATCCTGCTTTCATAATCAGCCAGTAACCTCTCAAAAAAATAATGGTTATCAGCCGACACAAGTGCATAGCGTGATAAATAGTTAGATCCAAAGGCAACAACTTCCATTAACAAAATAACAAAAATAGTTATTATCCCCAGAGATGAATTTTTTGACTTAAAAAGATAATTACAAACCGCAGTAGCCCCACCCCCAGAGAAAATTAAAACTAAAAGATAGGTTAAGGCACTTCTAAAAATTGTCTGGTAGCCAATGGTTACTGTACTAGCTATTGGAGAAACAGCCAAAAATGCTAGTAAAAACCACCCTGCTTTTGGATAATTTTTTAACCACCAATAAATACCCATAATTGATAAAGGAATCATTGTTAAATAAAAATAACCATGAACTGATAAAGAAAATTGAAAACCACTTTCAGCACCCCTGACAGCTAGTCGATAAACATCAAACACACTAGTGTAGCGGCGCATAAGCGCTTCATATGCCACAACTGGTTTATTTATCATCATCTTAGTATAGGGACTAGAAAAAGAAAGTCTTCTTCTTTCATCAACAATCTCTGTTAAATACTCAGTGTTTAAAAGCTCTGAATCTCTTTCACCAAGAGCTCCTGTTTGATTGAGTTGTACCATATGGAACATAAGCAAAGACAAAAATCCAATCAAACTAATAATTAAAGTAGCTTTCCATATTTTTGAGATTCTTTGAAAAAAAAGCCACAAACAAGCGATAACAATCAATGCGACGAAAGTAAATTTAGCTCCGTGGTAAGTAAAAAATCCCAAAAATATTGATAACAGCATGATGAGATAGTTGCTTATTCTCATCAGTGGTTTTTGAGTTAATTTGGAAGTTGTTAACCAAACCATGGCGATAAATATTAATTGAAAAAAGAGTGAGATAATGGCTTCATAGCCCATTCTAGAAAGAAAGATATGCCATGGATTGGTGGCCACCAGCACTCCTACTAACGTAGATAGAACCTTGTTTTTGGTTAAGAAAAACGCCAGCGTAGCTGAACTTATCACTATTAGTAGTCCAAAAAACGCTGCTGGAACATGTCCAGTTTGAGGTCCAAAGCCAAACGCTAATTGGGCTGCAGCATGAAATAAGGCAGGCAACTCAGCAGTATAATTAAGAGTTTTTAAAGGCCTCAGCTGCCATGGACTCCATTCGCCAGTAATGTCAGTCCCCCACCTAGCCACTGCCTCACCAGTAAAAACATAATCCATTTCATCGTGATAAAAAGATAAAGGAATTTGATTTAGTCTAAAGAATCTAATAAATAAACCTAACAAGAACAAAACACAACAACCAACTAAAAACAGTTTTTTAGTATTAGACAAATTCTTAAAAACATTTATTAAATACATTTAGGATTAGAGTAAATTTTAGTATTTCAAGAAACTTGATTAGAGCCTATTTAATTAAGTTTGATTGTAGCATAGTCATTACTTGCTTAGTTTTTTCACAAACAGCTTAGCAGGTAATGCTGAAGTTATTCCAAATATTAAAATTGAAATGATAGAAATAATTTCTCCCGTTAATCTGATTTTAGTTCTCCCGGTAAATTGAACTGAAACATTATTAGCTCCCGTTGGTAGCTTAACAGCCATAATCCCCTCATAGCGAGAAACATCAATTAAAGGTTTGGCTGGGGCTTCATTAACAGCAACAGTCCATCCAGGAAAAAACAACCGTTTGTGTAATACCAAAATTTTTTGCTCATTCTCTAATTGGTACATTACTTTTGTGCCATCTAATCTTTGAATATTAGGATCAAGCTCACTTAAAGGCAAAACAATATTTGACAATTGATCTTTGCTTTCACTCTCTGCCAGTAAGGGCAACCTTGAAACGTCAACATACATCAGCTCTTCTGGAAAATAATAAGGTTTTTGAGACCAAATTGGTTGATGTTCATCAAAACTAGAACCAGTAGTTCCCATCTCATACCAGTCAAAGTCAGCGCGACTAAAATACCCTTTGGGTTGAGTGTATGTAACTGCAGACCAAAAAACCAAAACAAAAATCGCTAAAGTAATTAACAGCTGTTGTATTTTTGAAAAATTAGAAATAAGGCTGGCAAACATAACAACCACAGCCAACATACTCATCCACAAAATTCTCCAAGGATATTGAACTAGTTGAAAAATCTTAAAATTATCCCACAAGGATCTAGAGAGCGGGATCATTAATATAATCGAGATTAGGAAAACTAATAAACTCCAAACTATAAAAATTTTTTTACTTAAGTTTTGTTTTGTTTTTAAAGTTTTGTAAAGCGTAAATATGGTTAAAACAGCAATCAGTAAGCCAGCTGCGCCGATTTGAGTCACCTCAACAAAGTATTCACTGCTTTGGATTGTTCTTCTAATATCAAAGAGAGAAATTAAAGAAACAAAATGACTTTGATACTGAGTTAATGAAGTTCCTGTTTCATAAGTAATTAAATTTTTTTCTAAAAAGGCTGGCAACCAATACCAAGCGCTCATAAGTATACCCAAAAGACCTGCAACACAAACTGCTGAAAATGTTTTTATTGAATCCTTTTTTTTATCAAAAAAAACAAGGGCCATAATTAGCAGTAATGTAATAGGAAATAGTAGCGTCAGAGATGGAAAGTGGCTTAAAATTAATAAGGCAATACTAAGACTTGTTAATAGCAGTCCAATTTTTTTTAACCTGGGAATTCTAGATTTAAAAAAGATGATAAGGCTTAGCAAAAGTAATGGCACAAAAGCGACAAAAAAAACTTCTCCGATAGCTCCTCTCCAAAAAATATTCAGCAAAGGGTAAGGACTAAGTGTATAAATAGCTGCTCCGGTAATCGCTGCTAAGTTATTTTTGGTTAAATACTTGATTAATAAATAAGAAGTTGTTGTAGCCAGCAAAGCAGCGCTGAGCATTGCTAAATTCACGCTTTGCTGAACTGAGGCTCCGGCAAAATGAAAAAACGAAGAAACCATATAGGGAAGCGGATACATATAATTAAAAGCGGGATAACCGTAACCCTCATTTAAATTAGGTGCCCATCTCACTGGGAATTGTCCTTGTCTTAATGCTAAATAATAGTTGGCAGTGCGAACCGCATGATGTTGATAATCATCTGACTCTAAAAGTCGGTCTCCCAACAGCTCCTTATGCCAGAAACCAACAAATAACAGTAAGGCAACTATTAATAACAAGCTATAGTACTTTTTGATCATATTCTTGAGGTAGTGTAAGTAGCTCATAGACCAAATTTCCATCCGGATAAGTAATGGACTCCACCACTTTTAGTTTATTGAGCTCTTTTGACTGCTCCCTACAGACTGACTCTGCAATATATAAAACTCCAGGTTCCAACTCACCCAGATAACAAGATTTCTGATTAAACTCATATTTATAAATTTGATAAACTGCCTCATTCCTAGCCAGAGGTTGTTTCTGTAAAGCTAAGATATCAATTAAGCCTTCGAGTGCAAAATAGGCATAAAGTGGTCTTAAATCATTAGTGACCAATATCTTATTAAAATCAGATTCTAAAAAAGTAAGTTTATGAGCAATCTCAGAATAAGGATTATTTCTATACCACGGCTGATGCACTTTTTGCTGAACAAAAAATTGCATTGCAAAATAACTAATTTGCCAACAATAAAATAAGGACAGTAAAACTAAAACTGGAGTTTTCCAATTAACCTTTAACTTTGCCAAAAATAAAATACCTTCAGCTATAAAATAAATCATTGCCGTCATCATAGGAAAAACTCTTATCATGCTGGGCGTTTCTTGAGAGGTTAAGGCTGCAGGTAAAGGGGCTAAGAACAAAATTAAAATAAAAAAAATAAATAAGCTTTTTTTCTTCTGTAAGGCTGAAGCGTATAATCCAAGTAAAAATAAAGGGATTTCAACCAAATAAAATAACCCGTGAAACGGCACTAAATATCTTTTTGGCTCACCTCCAGAAATGAAAAGAAAATCAGGATCAAAGTGACTTAGATATTCACTTACAAACTCTCGAAAATATTCAGTAGGTTTATTATAAAAAGATCTCAAAACAAAGCTGGGAACAATCCCTGTAGCTCCATAAATTTGCTCTAGTACTCTTGCTGGAGGAGCTGGATCATTTAACAAGCCAATAGCACTAAATCTTGATGTACTTTCCTGCAAACTAACTGAAATCAACACACTAAAAACAACTGCAGCAACAACTAACAAAATTTTGTTTAATTTTATTTTGTCTTTAATAAATAGATATGTACCCCATGCAAGTATAAAAACGGGCAGAAAAATTTTGGCTGAATGATAAGCATACATTGAAAAAAAACCAGCAGTGGCAAATGTCAATAACCACTTTTTCTTATCAGTCTGAAAAAATTTATTAGCAAAATAAAAAGCTAACATTAAAAATAAAAATGACAGAATAACCTCTTGAGTGGCTCTGCTAACCACAATATGCCACGGGGAGATTGCTAATAAAAAACACATTAGTAAACCCAGCTCCTCTTTGCCGAACTCCTTCATCAAGAAATATATCAACACTAAAGACACTGTTCCCATTATGGCAGCTGGTAATCTGGCTGCGGCAATCGAAGGACCCATTAGTGCTATAAAAGGAATCTGTAAATATGAATATAAGGCAGGTTTTGGATCTATGAGAGAGTTAAGGGAGATTGGTAAAAGCCTATTATCTTCATCCCTCCCGGTTTCTAAAATAGACTGCGCATTTAATAGAAATGAAGCCTCATCAGCATGTAGGCCACTAGGGGTATTTTCTAAATCTATTACCCTGACAAATAACCCAATCACTATGACTATTAACAACAAAACTTTTTTAATATTAGTTTGTGAAGTTAGCCCTTTAGGCATGGATAGTCCCTTTAATCATCTAAAATTTCAGGTTTAATTTTTTTTATTTTCTCAGGATAAACTCTGAGGTATTTTATTCCAAAAAAAATTGTTATCCCAATTATTAAGAGTAGCTCCATCGGTTCTTCCCACAAAGCTTCGCCAGTCCTTGGTCTTAAATAAAACCGATCCCAGTTATAAAAAAAGGCAACAGCAAAATAGGGAGTCAAATACCAATCAGGAATTATATTATAAAAAATTCTCTTTAATCGCTGCGAGATTTTGTTTTTAATCATTCTTAAAACTACCCAACTTGTGCTACCCACAAAACCGATCAACATATAGCCTCTATAAACATGGCCAAAAACCACATCAACATTATGAAGAGTAATCTCATCTTGGAGATTGCGCTCTGCTAGTGATTCAGGTGTTTGTAGACCCAGCAATCTTTGTCCCCAAGATATCTCTTCTCCTGCAACAAACAAACAAATAAAAGTCGCCATTAAAAACAATACTCCCAATACTTTCTCTTTCTGCCACCAATGCCTAAATAACTTAAAACAAAACCAAGCACTGATTAGTAGTAAAAAAAACTGTAAATATTCAACTACGTGATCATCTTGAACCCACAGTCTAAACAAATGATTATTGCGTAGATAAATAAAAAATCCACCTAGTGCCAAGTATATTGGCGAGACAAAAATGGTTCTTTTCAAAAATCTTTTTGTCAAATTAAACGAGGCAAAATACAAAGCGAGAATGGCACTCGCTAAAGTCAAGTAAAATATTCTAGAATAAGACAGGCCGAATTGGCTATATACATACTGAAAACCATATATGTTCTCAACTAATAAAACAGCGAAGGCAAAAAATGTTAGAACGACTAGTACTAAATCGTTTATTCTTTTTAATTTTTGATGAAATATTTGCATTTTTTTATATCTTAAAATTATTAACACTAATATTAGGCTAATTAATAATAATCTACCATCTGGTAGAAAAGAAATTGGTTTCAAAATACTTTCTGTCATTAAGCTAGCAAAAGCCAATATCAAATAAAGATTTAAGAATAATTTCATAGTTTTTAATGACTTATCAATTTTAAATAAGCTAGCTTTTTAAAGATTTGATCTCTTTAATAAGTTTATCATGGCCAAAAATTATTAAAGCTATCAAGTAACTTAGCCCCATTATGGTTGCTGTAAATAAAAGGCGACTAATACTTTGACTGGCAACACTCTGTAAAAATAATCCAACAATTACCATACCAACAGCAGCCAACAACTGCCGCCACACTTGATCCCAAATATTTACCGCAATATATTTTTTAACAAACTTGATTGATAGTACCGAACTAAAGGAAACGACTAACGCTGCTATACCTACACCATTAAAACCATAAAGCAACATAGCAATTGGTGTAATAACCCAAGTTAAGGTCGTCCAAATGATCATCAGTTTTAAGGTCTTGTTGATTTGGCCAATGGCGTTAAGAGCATTTACTAGTGGAGTGGAGATCGCGGCCCAACCAATACTTAGTGCAAACAATATAAAACTAATAATGGCAGGTTGCCACTTGGTATATTGTTCGACCACTTGAGTTAATGGAGAAATTAATAAACTCATTCCTGCTAAAATTGGGAAAATTAGCAAACTAATGAAGAAAATTGACTTCTCTAAAGCTATTTTTAATAAGTCTTTTCTTTTTTGTAATCTTGAAAATGTGGGAAAAGTAATGGCCATTACATTCTGAACAGTTAAATTATACGGGTACATTGACCAATTTTTTGCCCACTGTATAAAGCCAAATTGATTTAAAGGCAATACTTGACCCAAAACCAAAAAGTATAGTTGATCTTTAATTCTAGCCAAAAAATCGTTTAGTTGGAATTTAGCTCCGAATCCAAGCATAGACTTGAGCGACTTTTTGCTAATTTTTATCCCTATTTTCCAAGGCCTGATAACAAGCATTACAATAGTGCCCAAAATGGAGCGTGCCAAGATAGCCCACGTATAAGCTCCAGCCCCCATCCCCTGCCAAGCAAAATACACTAAGATAATATCAAAAGTAACTTGTTCAAAAATTTGAGGAACTATTAACAGTGAAAATTTGAGCTCTCTCTCTAACTGTATTGAAGAAATTGTTTTTAGTGAAGCCAAGGGAAAAGAAACAGCTAGTGCTAGTAAAATCCAAATTCCTTGTTGACCCACTGTTTTTTGAACAATGCCAGTAGCAGAAATGATTAAAACTACCAACACAATTATCCAAGATAAAATTTGTTGAACAGTAAATGCAGTACGATAATCAGTTAGGGTTGGCTCTTTCTTTTTTTGAACCAATGCTGCTGCCAAACCGATATCAGAAAAAAAGATTAATAAACCAATAATTTGAATCACATACCCATAGACTCCAAAATCTTCAGGCTCAAAAAAAGCACTCAATAGAAAAATGGTCACTAATCCTAATCCCTGAAGTAAAACTGTTTTAAAAAAATACGAAAATGCACCGGTAACAGTTTTGCTTTTAATGCTGCGAATTTCATCCTCTGAAAAAAACTCATCAACATTTTTTCTTGGATCCATAGAATCAAAACTAAGATTTTTTTGCATTTTTAATCATTGTGCTACTTTTTTTGTTTATTGTCACCAAGGTCAAAAGCAGAAGTAGACTAATTAAAGAGATGTAGTCACTTACTTTTCTAATTTTAGTCGATTTTAGCTTTAATTCGTATTCTTGGCTTCCCAATTCAGGCTGAAACTTGATTAAGCCATCCTCATCGGTTTTTATAGCAATGGTCTGATTGTCTCTTGAAAGTTCCCAAATTGGATAGTTGGCAACCGCTAAGGTGGTTTGCTCTAATAAATCAAAATTAGTTAAAAATCTTTTATAATGTGTTTTGTTTTCCAACACCTGAACTGTGCCGTCTTCTAAGTAGCTCTGCTCAACAATAAAACTTTGAGCAGGTTTAAGATCTAAATTAAAGTCTTGAGGAACATAATCGGCTAAAGTGTGGCTCATCTCAGCGCTTATTTTTTGAGAATCAAAATAATAAAAATCTTCAGGATTATCTAAAAACTTTTCCGGCTGAGTAAATCTTAAGTTCAACAAAATAGCTAAAATAATAAAAACATTAATTATTAAATTTATTTTCCGCTTGTAAAAAAACTTTTTTGTTTTTGTAAGCACAATGCCAACAATTATTGACATTAGAAAAATACTTATGCCTAAAAATCTCCAAGGAAATTGCGAATACTCAAGCAGAGTTAATGTCTCCCAAATACTGCCTGAATACCAAGTGGTCATAAACAAAGAAAAAAATAATAAAAACAACACTCCCACTACAAAAAATAACACAGCTTGATTCTTCTTGTTTTTATTTAAGAAATATTTTCGAGAAAGAAGGTAAAGCATAACCAGCCCTAAAATAAGGGCCATTATCTGACCATAGCCCAAAAAGAAAGTGATCGGATCGTCAGGACCATACTCACTGCCCCCAAAACCCCAATTGGGTCTAAAAAATTGCTTTAAATATAAAAAATGAATTCTAAAATTAAAATATTCTGCCAAAATAAAATCATCTACCTGAGTTAAATCTTTTTCAAAATAAGCTGGAAATAAATAAAATGCACAAGTTCCTAAAGCTAATAGGCCCGAGAAAACAAGTCTTTTAATTGCTTGAAAAAATTCTAAAATATTGAGTTTTTGATTTAGACAATAGGCTATTAAATAAACTACTATTATCCCCACTATAAACGGAAAAAATATCATGGTTGAGATATTGTGACTTAAAAATAAGAAAGATAAGCTCATCACCAACATTAACCATCCCCAGCTCTCATTTCTAATGACCTTAATAGCTGCCCACACAATCCATGGCAAAGCCATAATACCCCAAAGCTCACTTAATGCGCCCCTAACATACAGATTAAGAAACCGATAAGGAGCTAGAGACATAGCCAGACTGGTACCTAACGCTGCCCAATCATTTTTAAAAAGTTTTTTCCCAAGCAAATACCCACCTACTAAAGTGAGAGCATTGGCTATCAAAAACAAGGTTTTTACTGAAAAAATTAAATTATTGCTTAGCCAATAAAAAATTACCCCAATATAAAAGGGTAAAGGTCCGTAGAATTGAAATAGAGGCATGCCATAGCCAAAACCAAAACTCTGCGACCAGCGTACCGGAAAATGTCCATCACTTAAGGCTCTACTCATTTCTGCAATCCTGGCTCCATGAGTAAAGTCATGTATTTTAAACATGCCAGACTGAAGCAAAGGCCAAGAAGAAGCAATAAAAACAAAAAAAAGCAGCCAGTATTTCAAATATTGTTTTTTAAATATTGAAAAAAAAAGCGACATGAAAAATATTGTAACACTTGTAGTCCGTAAGGTCTTGTTTGTTCATTGCCTAGCTTGCACCTCTTAGTTTTGATAAGATAAGAAAGTTAGATTTAGATCATCCATCTTATGGAAGAAGCTCAACAAGAGAAACTACTTATCTTAAATAGAAAAACTTTAACCAAGGGGCTTTTGGTGGGTATTATTGCTTATGTGGGAGCTATGGTTTTTGCCTTTGTCTTTTTCCTGACAATGCTTTTTCAAAAATACCAACTGTTTTTGCTGGCAGCAAATCTGTCCCACCAAGACTTTGTCAGTATATTAAAAGAACTAGATCCCAAACAATTCTCTCAAATAAAAACAACTGTTTTAATTTTGGGAGTAGATGAAACAGAAAATAGACCAAACTTTCCACAGCTTACTGATAGTATTCTTTTAACTCAAATTGATCCCACAAAAAATACCATCACCTTACTCAGCTTACCGAGAGATTTATGGAGTAGCCCCTACCAAACAAAAATTAATGCCTTACTAGAATATGGTAAAATCCGCTACCCTGAGCAACCCACTAAATTTCCTCAAGAAGTTATTGAAGAAATCACCAACACTAATATTAATTACAGTTTAATAATCTCTCTAGATCAACTAGCTGAAATTATCGACCTAGTAGGTGGGGTAAACGTTAATGTGCAGGAGGGCTTTGTTGACGAAATGTATCCTAGAGATGACGTTGACATTACGGTTGAGAAAGATCCCGAGAAACTATATGAAACCGTGGAGTTTAAGCCAGGATTACAGACAATGGATGGAAAAACAGCACTTAAGTATATCCGCAGCCGACATAGCTCAGATTTAAATGCTGGCAATGATCTAGCTAGATCTCAACGTCAGCAGCAAGTAATTCAGGCGTTAATTAAAAACTTATCAGAGCCCAAAAAATACTGGCATCAACCTCAATTAGCAGGTTTTCTTCTTCAGTTTTATCAACTAAATTTTAATCAATATCTACCTCTAAAAGACATCTTATCTATTGCTGTTAATTTCGCAAGCGACCTTGATGGTTTGACCTTAGCCCCCCTTTCTTTGAACGTATATCCAGATGATAATGAGGGATTAATTGAGCACCCAAAAAATTTAACCCCTTATCAAAATCAATGGGTATATATAATCAGAGATGAAGCAGCTTTAAAAGAATTTGTGCAGCAAAATTTTAAATAATTAAGTAACCCTAATTTTATGGCAAAAAAAACAGAATATACTCCAATTCCTCTCAAAACAAAAAATTTAATCAGACTACTAGTTGCAACTATTGTCATGCTAATCTTTTTAACTAGTTATTTTCAATCTCAATGGCGGCTAGAAAGAAGACGCTATAATAACCTCGAGGATAAGTATGTTAGAGTCAGAATGATGTTGGGCCGAGAAGAAACACAGCGTTTAATAGATGAGTCTTATCAAATAGAATAGGAACTTAAACAAATTTTCTTAAATATTTATTTTTACAATCATGACTAAAAAAAATCCAAAACCCAGAACTATTCTAGTCACTGGAGGAGCTGGTTTTATTGGCTCCAACTTTATTCATTACTGGTTAGAAAAGTATCAGCAAGACAAAATCATAAACCTTGATGCACTAACTTATGCTGGCAATTTAAAAAACCTTGAGAGTATTAAAAATAATCCTCAATACACCTTTGTTGCAGGAAATATTCGCAATAAAACCTTAGTCAATGATGTTATGGCTAATACTGATTGGGTAGTGCACTTTGCTGCAGAATCTCACGTGGATCGATCAATAGATGATCCTCAAATTTTTTTAAAAACTAATGTGTTGGGAACACAGGTTCTTTTAGATTCAGCCCTAAAACATAAACTAAAACTTTTTCATCATATTTCTACAGATGAAGTTTTTGGCTCTCTGCCTTTAAACTCTTCTGAAAAATTTAATGAAGATACTGCTTATGACCCAAGAAGTCCCTACTCTGCCAGTAAGGCTGCTAGCGACCACTTAGTTAGAGCTTATGGTGAAACCTATGGTCTAAATTATACTATTAGTAATTGCTCTAATAATTATGGACCTTATCAATTCCCAGAGAAGTTTATTGCTTTGGCTATTACTAATTTAATGGAAGACAAACCAATCCCAATTTACGGGGATGGCAACTATGTAAGGGATTGGCTTTATGTTCAAGACCACTGTCAAGCTATTGATGAGATTTTGCACTCAAATCAAAATAATCAAACTTTCCTGGTAGGTGGCTTAACTGAAGATATTTCAAACTTACAGATTGCTAAAATGATTCTTAAACTGATGGATAAGCCAGAAAATATGATTCAGACAGTTAAAGATAGACCAGGCCATGATCGCAGATATGCTGTTAACTGGTCAAAAATTAACCAAGAACTTAATTGGGAACCTAGCGTCTCTCTAGAGCAGGGTTTAGAACAAACCATTGATTGGTACCAAAACAACCCTCAGTGGTGGCAAGAGTTAAAGCATAAAAATAAAGACTGGTTTGAAAAACATTATCAATAGTCCAAAATTAAATTAATGAAAAAAATTTCCTTACTTACTACTGGAGCCAATGGATTAGTGGGATCAAAATTTACTCAGCTTTACAGCAATAAATATAAATTTGACAGCTTAGAAATATCCCATCCAACTAAGCCAATAGATATCACCAACAAAGATCAAGTTATGTCTGCTTTTGAAAAATCAGAAGCAGATACTGTTGTTCATTTGGCAGCTTTTACAGATGTGACAACAGCTTGGGAACAAAAGGGAGATAAAAATGGATTGGCTTACCAAGTAAATGTAAACGGAACTAAAAATATTTTACAGGCTTGCCAAAAATTTAATAAATTTTTGGTACATGTTTCGACTGCTTATGTCTTTGATGGTGAGAAATCTTCTATATATACAGAAACTGACACCCCCAAACCTATTGAATGGTATGGTCAAACTAAATATGAGGCAGAGCAATTAATATTAGAAAGTGAAATAAGTTGGTCAATCTTAAGAATTGATCAACCCTTTCGATCTGACAGCTTCCCAAAAACTGATGTAGCACACAGAATCATAAATGGCCTAATCACTGATAGTTTACATCCCGTTTTCATTAACCATTTTTTTGGACCAACCTTTATTGATGATTTTGCTAAAGTTTTGGATTATTTTGTAAGTAGTAAAACTACTGGTTTGTTTCATGCTACCAGTGGAGAAAAATGGTCAGACTATGAATTTGCACAAACTATTAAACAAACTCATCAGCTATCTGGAGATGTAAGACCGGGAGACTTAACTGAATATCTAAAAAGCGTGAATCGTCCTTATCAAAAAAACACAGCACTAAGTAATAAAAAATTAACAAAAATATTACCCTTTAAACTCAAAACTGTTGAAGAAGCAATTGCTCAAATCAAAATTTAAGTAAAAACTATTACTTTGATAAGTGATTCTTGCGCCATTGCTGAATTTTTTTATGATCTCCTGAGAGTAAAACTTTAGGCACTTCCCAGTCCTTGTATAACTCTGGTCTGGTGTATTGAGGATAACCCATTAATCCAGGCTTGGAATGTGATTCTTGTTTAAGGCTATCCATATTGCCCAAAACCCCAGGAATCAACCTAACAACCGCATCAGAAATAACTAATACTGCTGGCTCACCACCAGTTAAAACATAATCTCCAATTCTGACTTCTTCATCTACTAAATATTTGGCGACTCTCTCGTCAACGCCCTGATAATGCCCACAAATAATAGTTAACTCACTTAGTTTTGAAAATTTGTCAGCCATTGATTGAGTGAAAACTCTACCCTTTGCAGAAGTTAAAATAATTTTTTTATTTGACTGACCCTTTTTGACATTCAATGACTTTAATGCAAAATCTATAGGCTCTACCTTCATAATCATGCCTGCTCCCCCACCATAGGGAGCCTCGTCTGTAATTTGGTGCTTATCTTGAGCAAAATTTCTGGTATTTACGATTTTAAATTTTACCTTATTAGACTCTTGAGCCTTTTGGAGCATGGAGCTATGAAGGGTTTTGTCAAAATAATTTGGAAATAAAGTTAAAATATTAATAAGCATTGAAATTTATCAGTCCTCCTCGCCTGATTTTGTGACTGTTTCTCCTTTTACAATATCCCCACCATTCAAACACTGTCTAATCTGTCTTCTAACCTCACCTTGAGCTGAGGTGGTGTTTAGCCCTATCTCCTCTAACTTTTTGATATCAGCTTCCTTTGTTAATAAGGACGCTAAAAAACTTTCATTTGGCATATCGACCATGGTAAATAATACATTACAAGTTTCTTTATTTTACTTTTCAATTAACTAAAAATCCAGATCAATGATATTCTTACATTGCATAACTCTAGACTCTTAAAACTCTATGCCATAAAATCTAACTATTATTTCTTAAATCCAAAAACAAATAAAATATGAATATTACAATAATTGGAACAGGCTTTGTTGGCACTGTTTCAGCTGCTGTTTATGCCAGTAAGGGCCACAGCGTTATAGGCTTAGATATTGATCCAAAAAAAATTAAATCTTTAAAAAAGGGTCAGGTCCCATTTTATGAACCAAAGCTTGAACAACTTTTGATTAAGCAACAAAAAGCAGGGAGGCTCACTTTTACCAGCAGTTATAAAAAAGCAATTTCCTCAGCCGAATTAATTATTGTTGCTGTAGGCACTCCCTCTAAAAAATCAGGAGCAATTGATTTAACTTATGTCAAAAAATCATGCCAAGATTTAGCCCCTTACCTTAAGGATAAAGCAATAGTAGCCATTAAATCCACAGTTCCTCCAGGAATTTTTTCAACAATTAAGCCCATTATTAAAAACAAGACAGATAAAACCTTTTATTTAGCGGCTCTTCCAGAATTTCTTAAAGAAGGAACTGCAGTTAACGACACTCTGCACCCAGACAGAATTGTAATAGGGGCAGACAATAAAATAGTATTAGAAACTTTAGGGAAATTTTTTAAGTCCTATGAAGCCCCTATAGTTAAAACCACACCAGAGTCTGCCCAAATGATCAAGTATTCAGCCAATGCTTATCTTGCGACTCGAATTACATTTATTAATCAAATAGCTGATCTGTGTGAGCACAACAATGCCAACATTAATGATGTTATTCGGGGTATTGGCTACGATCAGCGCATCGGAGATCATTATTGGTATCCAGGACTTGGCTACGGTGGTTCCTGCTTTCCTAAAGATGTTAAGGAATTGGGTGCCTTTGCCAAAAAAGTAGGAGAGGCTAAAAACTTAGTACGATTAATCAATCAATTAAACGAAGAGAGAATTCCACGACTGCTAAAAAAATATGAAACACTAGTGAATGGCTGGGAAGGAAAAACTGTTGCTATTTTGGGGTTATCTTTTAAACCTCATACAAACGATACTAGAGAAGCGCCTGCACTAAAAATTATTCCAACATTACTTAAAAAAGGAGCCAAAGTAAAAACTTATGACCCCAAGGCTCGTTGGCAGCCTGAGAATAAGAATCAACAATATCGGCAAGTGCCTACTATTAAGCAAGTTGTAAAAAATGCTGATATCATAATGATTCTGATTGAGTGGCCCGAAATTATTAAGTTTAACTTTAACCAAACAAAACTTAATAAAAAGCAATATTTTCTTGATACTCGCAATCAATTTAATTCCAAAAAATTAATTAAGGCCGGCTATATTTATCAAGGGATAGGCTTGCCAGAAAAAATTACCAACTAATATAAAATTAAAACTTTAACCAATTTACAATGTCAAACCAACCCACAATTCTAATAACAGGCGGAACTGGTTTTGCAGGATCTCATTTAGTTGAGGCCCTACTTGAAACTGGTTATAAAAAAATACATGTTACCAGCTATGGCAAAGACACTGGGTTTGTTTCCACCATACTACCCAAAGACAACTTGCATGCTCTTGATTTGACTGATTTTAATAAAACTAAAAAACTACTCTCAGCCCTGAAGCCTGATCAAATTTTTCATTTAGCTGCCATGTCTGCTGTTGGTAATAGTTTTGATAAACTCAAACAAGTTTTAGACATTAATACTCAAATTCAGCTCAGCGTTTTGATAGCAGCCAAAGAAGCCTCCACTCAAGCTAGAATTTTAACTATTGGCAGCGCTCTAGAATATCAGCCCCAAAATACTCCAATATCTGAGACAGACCCTTTGGGTCCTGTAAGTCCTTACGGGGTTTCAAAAGTAACCCAAGATATGTTAGCCTACAGTTTTTTCAAACAAGAGGGACTGGATATTATTCGCACCCGCTCTTTTAATCACATCGGAGAAAGACAGGCTCCTGGCTTTGCGGTGCCTGATTTTGCTACCCAAATAGCTAAAATTAAGCAAGGTAAACAAAAGAGCATAAAAGTCGGTAATTTAGAAGCTATCAGAGATTTCACTGATGTTAAAGACACAGTTCAAGCCTATATTACCTTAATGAATACAGGAAAGTCGGGAGAAGTTTACAATGTCGGTTCTGGTAGGGGTTATACAATTCAATTTATCCTGGATACTTTGATTGGTTACTCTAACTCCTCAATTGAAGTACAATTAGACCCAACAAGACATAGGCCCACTGAGGTACCGCAAGTAGTCGCCAATATTGATAAAATCAAACAATTAGGCTGGAGTCCTACAACAAATATTGAAGAGACTCTTAAAAGAACGCTATCTTATTATCAAAAACAACTATAATTAATTACTTTATAAAAATATAACAATTAAATTCTTATATTATGAAAAAAGCTTTTATCACAGGCATAACAGGTCAAGACGGATCTTACTTAGCAGAGTTTTTGCTTGAAAAGGGTTACCAAGTTTATGGCTTAACCCGCAGAACTAGTACTCAAAATTTTGCTAGAATTTCCCAAATAATCCACAACAAAAATTTAAAATTGATCTCTGGAGATTTAATAGATCAACACTCTTTAACCAACGCCATTAAAGATATCCAACCTGACGAAATTTATAATCTAGCAGCCCAGTCTTTTGTTCAGGCCTCATGGGAACAACCAGTATTAACTGGAGAAGTTACTGCACTTGGTGTTATTAGAGTATTGGAAGCCATGAATGTTGCTGCTCCCAAAGCTAAATTTTATCAAGCTAGCTCAAGCGAAATGTTTGGCAAAGTTAGAGAAACTCCCCAAGATGAGAGTACTCCATTTTATCCTCGATCACCATATGGAGTTGCTAAAGTTTACGGTCATTGGATTACAGTTAACTATCGCGAGTCTTATGATTTATTTGCTGTGAGTGGTATTTTGTTTAATCACGAATCACCTCGCAGGGGTTTAGAGTTTGTCACTCGTAAAATTGCTAATGGCGTAGCCAGAGTCAAGCTTGGAAAACAAAAAAACGTAGAATTAGGTAATTTAGATGCAAAACGCGACTGGGGTTACGCCAAAGATTATGTTGAGGCCATGTGGCTTATGCTGCAACAGGACAAGCCTCAGGATTATGTAATTGCGACTGGAGAAACCCATTCTGTAAAAGAGTTTTTACAATTATCTTGCAAAGCAGCAGGAATTGACGATTGGAAGTCAGTTCACAAACACAACAAGTTATATGACAGACCTGCAGAAGTTGATCAGCTAAAAGGAAACCCTGCCAAAGCTATGGAGGAACTAGGCTGGAAACCAACTGTTTCTTTTGAAGAGTTAGTAGAGCTAATGGTTAAAGAAGAACTGGAAAAAGAAAGTAAGAGAAACTCCAACTTATGAAAAAAGCTTGTGTAATTATTCCCACTTATAACGAGTTAGGCAATATTGATAAAACTGTTAGTCAGTTGCAAGAGGTGTTTTTGACAATTAAAAATTGGCAAATGAGCATTCTCGTAGTAGATGACACTTCCCCAGATAAAACTTACTTAAAAGTGCAAGAGCTACAAAAAAAATACAAAAATTTACATCTGGTACTCAACAAAACCAAAGCTGGCCTGGGAGCAGCATACTTAAAAGGAATGGATTATGCATTTAATAAATTAGAAAGCGATGTTGTATTCGAGTTTGACGCTGACTTGTCACACAATCCTAAAAAAATTCCTGAGTTTTTGAAAAAAATTGAACAAGGTTATGGTTTAGTCATAGGCTCTCGCTATATACCAGGGGGCAGTATTCCTGCAAATTGGGGATGGCACAGAAAATTTTTAAGTAGAGTGGGAAATTTGGTAATTAAAATTATCTTAACTAACTTTTCCCTTTCTGATTGGACAACGGGCTTCAGGGCTATTACTAATGAAACGTATCAAAAGATTAATAGCGAAATGCGAGGGCAACGCTTCTCAGGCTATACGTTTCAAATTGGTTTTTTATATAAGGCGGTTAAAAAACAGATCAAAATCGCTGAAGTCCCTTTTCATTTTCAAGATCGCACAATTGGTAAAAGCAAAATAGGCCCAGAGTATATTATTAATAGCCTCGCTTTTCTGACAAAAACAAGACTGATTGAATTCACAGAAACTCGCGTTTTTAAATTTTTAGTAGTTGGTTCAATTGCTGCTGTCTTACAACTGGTGTCATTAGAGCTTTACAGGCTTTTGTTTAGTTATCAATTAGCTAACTTTTTTGCTATTGAAACTGCCATCATTCTCAACTTCTCTCTTAATAACTTTTGGACCTTTTCAGACCGCAAACTCAAAACAAAAAAAATTCCACTGAAGTTCATTCAATTTAATCTTACTTCAGCTGGATCTATCATTATTCAGTTGATAGTTGCTTTTTTGGGCGAAACATTCATCGGTATTCGCGAAGTAATGGTTTTACCAATTATCAATTATTTATTAGACACAGGACCAGTTTTCTCTGCCACAGGTATTATTATTGGTATGTTTTGGAATTTCTTTGCCTATAGCGTTATTATTTGGAAAAAAAAGAAATAATTTGTTAATTTTTTTATATGCCGGTTATCAAACTTAAAAATATTTCTCAAAAACTTTATCTTTATTTAAGAAAGCAACCTTGGCATTGGTGGCTTGCTGTGCTTATTACCTTAATAGCGGGGTTTTTAAGGATCTACCGTATACCCGAAACCGTGATGTTTCTGGGTGATCAGGGTAGAGACGCCATAATTGTATCTCGTATTTTTAAAGAATTAAACCCAGTGTTCATCGGGCCCGTTACCAGTGTGGGGAATATGTATTTAGGTCCCTTTTATTATTATTTCATGCTACCTTTTTTGTGGATTAGTTACCCCAGTCCTCTAGGACCAGTTTACGCAGTAGCAATTTTTAGTACCATCACAGTCTTCTTAATGTATATATTTGGAAAAAAAATGTATTCTCCAATGGTTGGTCTGCTTGCCAGTTTTTTGCTGGCTTTTTCTGCAGAAGCCATTGACATCTCACGCTTTAGCTGGAACCCTAATCTAGCTCCTTTGTTTTCACTCTTAATGATTTACTTCAGCTGGAAAGCTTTTAAAAATCCTAAAAATTGGATCGTTGTTACTTTTCTTTTTAGCCTAATTATTCAATTGCACTACATGACTCTTTTAACAGGAATTACTGCTGGCTTTCTCTGGCTATATCAGTTGATTATAAAGCTTAGGCAAAACTCCAGCTCTCAAAAAAAAGAACTTGTTTTTCAAACAATTAAAATTATTATCATTAGCTGTCTGGTATTTTTGCTGACACTAGTGCCCCAAATTTTATTTGACATCAGACACAAGGGTTTAATAAGCTCTGCTTTCAAAGATATGTTTACTAAAGAGGCTGTTTTTTCTGATAAAAGGGCTACTGGATTAACAGAGAATATTTCCAGTCTAGTGAGTTATTCACAAACAAGAGCTAACCACATCTTGGTAAGAATCCCCTTTAATAGAATCGGTCACTATGAGCAATTACTTTTGTTCTCCATTATTACAATGTTAATTGTCAGATTTTATTTGCAGAAAAAAAACATCAAACCTCTCAATAAATTTCAACAAACAACCTTTTTCATTGTCACAACTTTTCTTATACTGGGAATCATTGGGACAGCTGTTTATCGTGAGCCAGTTTATAATCACTATATAGCCTACCTTTACCCCGTAATATTTTTAGTTTATGCTCTTGTGCTAGATTTCTTACTTAAGTTGAATAAAAAAATTTTTATTTTTCCCATACTTGCTTTTCTCGGGTGGTTTTTGGTCAACAACTATCAAAGGTGGCCATTAGAACCCAACTATATGTATCAAAGAACCAAACAAGTAACTGAACAAATATATAGGTCATTAGATGATCAAGAAAAATATGAAATTGTATTATTGTCCGGTACCAAAGATTTATATGGTCAAAGTTATCGATATTTCTTATCTACTACAGATAAGCCACCTATTATCAGAGACAAAGGCGAAACGCCAGATACATTGGTGATCATTGATGAAGAAAAAAAGGCAAAAGACGTCACTGCTTTACCAATTTATGAAATTGTTGTCTTCCCAGAAAAATCAATCAACGAATTCTATGGTAACTGCGATAAGCCAGACGTATATTTTTTAAGAAAACATCCTAATTAGTTAATTTTGCTACAATCGTTACTTTTCTATAGAATAAATCTATGCCAAGCCAACCTTATTTGTCAGTTATAGTTCCAGCTTATAACGAAAAAAACAACTTAAAGCGACCCATTCTCAAAGAAGTAGTCAACTACTTAAAGCAGCAAAATTATTTATGGGAATTAATATTGTCTGATGATGGGTCAACTGATGGAACTCTAACTGAGTTTGAAAAATTTGCCCAACAACACCAACAAGTTAAGGTAATTGCAAATCCCCATCGTGGTAAAGGGCCAACAGTAAGTCAGGGTGTGCTGGCTGCCACAGGTCAATGGAGGCTTTTTACAGACTTTGACCAATCAACTCCACTCAAAGAAGTAGAAAAACTTTTGGCATATAACAAGAATTATGATGTAATTATTGGTTCTAGGGAAATATCAGGAGCTATTAGAGATAAAGAACCATTTCACCGCCACTTAATGGGAAGAGTTTTTAACCTCATCGTGCAGCTGTTGGCTGTTCCCGGAATTAAAGACACGCAGTGCGGGTTTAAGCTTTTTTCTCAACACGCCACAGAAATACTGTTTCCTATGTTGCACGTTTACAGTGGAGATCAGGTACAAAAGGATGCCTTTACCGGCGCTTTTGATGTTGAGTTACTATTTCTCGCTAATAAATACGGTTTCAAAACCAAAGAGGTGCCAATCCTATGGAAGCACTATCATACAGATCGAGTCAATCCGATTAAAGACAGCTGGCGTATGTTCAAAGATATAATTAAAATTAGGATTGCTGAAATACAACAACGATATTCTCTTACAAAAAATCAGGATTGATTAAATGATTTTTTCTGGATTCTCAAAACAAGCCAGGGTTTGGTTAGTAGCATATTTATGCTTGTTAATAATTTATTCTATTTTTAGCTTCTCTCTAACTGCGCCCAATCTCATCTTAATTAACACCAGCTGGTTTGAGAGCTTTCAATTCTGGATGTGGCAAACATTTTTCAACAACAGAGTGCTGTTGGCCCAAACCTATACAGTTTTAATAACTCTAATTTTAATTTGCTATGCTCTGATAATAACTTCTTTAAAAAAAGAAAAAGCTGCAATTTCATTTAAACAACAGGTCATTCTCATTCTTTTTTTGTCAGCTCCTTTACTTATCAGTAACAATGCTCTATCTTTTGATGTCTTTAACTATATTTTCAACAGTCGCATGGTTTGGCTCTATCAAGCAAATCCTCATATTAGAACAGCTATTGAGTTCCCTCATGATACCTGGATTAGATTTATGCATAATGTCCACACTCCAGCGCCTTATGGCTATGGCTGGACAGGACTATCTCTTTTACCCTATATCATGGGTTTTAGAAAATTTATTATCACCTGGCTAAATTTTAGACTACTGAGTCTTATAAGCCTGATATTAACTAGCATCACTGTGAGTAAAACTTATCAACTGTTATTTAAAAGCAACATAACTTTATTTCACTGGAGTCTAGTTTTTATTAACCCTCTTATCTTAATTGAAATAATTAGCAACTCTCATAACGACTTATGGATGATATTTCCTGCTGTTGCTGGAATGGCACTATTACTGTGGGCAAAAAAATTTAATAACAAAAAAAAGTTTCTTTATAGCTGTGCAGGAATCCTAGCTTTTATTTTTTCTATCTCAATTAAGTTTGCAACCTTAGCCTTATTACCAATATATTTCCTTTTAATGTTGGATTTGATGCAACTTTTTAAAAAGTCAATCTTGTCTCAATTTATTGAAAAACTATTAGCTCACCTGCCATTACTGGCCTCACTTTTAATGTTTTTGCCCTTGTTTACAGCCCGATCTCAACAGTTTCACCCTTGGTATTTAACATGGTCCCTAATATGGCTGCCTTTAATTAAAAATAAATACTGGAGACAGGCATTAATAGCCTTCAGCCTAACTAGCTTGCTGCGCTACGTTCCTTGGTTAATTACTAATGAATATAGTTCTCAAGTATTGACTCAACAAAAAATTATCACATGGTCAGCACCATTTCTGGCTGGAATCTATACTTTAATGACTTTTGCTAAAGATAAATTTAAAATAAAAGCATGATCAAAACTTTATTAAAAGTGAAAAAAGAAAAACTAGTTATTTGGTTAATTGTAGCCATTTACTTAACACTGCATTTAATTTCCCTGACAAACCTGCCAGTTTTTGCTGACGAATCAATTTATATTCGCTGGGCCCAGCTTATTATCGATGACTGGCAACAATATCTTTTTTTTGCACTTAATGATGGTAAAACCCCAATTTTCGTCTGGTTATTAGTGCCTTTCCAATTTATTTTTACTGACCCTCTTTTTGCAGGCCGAATTGTCTCTGTGATCACCGGACTAGTGCAGTTATTTGTAATGAAATCTATTGCTAAAGAATTAAATTTAGAAAAAAAATATCAATGGCTGTGTATGTTGTTTACTGCACTTTCACCTTTCTGGTTTTTCCATCACCAGCTAGCAATCATGGATGGACTTCTTACACTATTTTTAAGCCTATCTGTACTACAAGTCTTAAAGCTAATTAAACTAAATCAAGCAAATTCAACCAAAAATACAGCTCTCTTTTTTACGATTACATTAGCCGGATTTTTTTTAGGATTAGCTATTTTAACCAAAATCCCAGCACTTTTATTTGTACCTTCACTTTTAATATTGGCTTTTATTTTTCCTCAGAAGCATCCACAAAAATCTAGCTTAAAGCAAATAATTAAAGTCATGAATCAAATTATAGGCGTTATTGCAGTTGGCTTAGTTTTATTTCTGTCACTAAAGTTGCACCCTGCTTTTGGTCAGCTTTTCTCAAGAGGAAACGATTTTTTATTCTCTTGGCAAGAAATCGTGTTTGACCAAAAATGGCAAGTTACCATTCCCAGCTGGCCTAATTATCTATCGTATTTTTGGCATTACTTAACTTGGCCAATTTTGATTTTCTCCTTAATTGGTATTTTTTCTAAAGAAAGAAGAAAGGTCATTGTCTTAAATCTAGGTTGGATTTTTTTTGCCCTACCAATATTCCTTTTGGGCAGAGTAATCTACCCAAGATATCTATTCCCTGTAAGTATTTTTATCACTTTAGCCGCACTCTTTGGAATTAAGGTTCTAATAAATAAAAACGTTTTATTGAAAACACTAACATTAATAATGATTACTATTAGCTTATGGCAGTCGCTAAATTTTATCTATCCTCTCGTATCAAACATCGAGCAAACTCCTTTTGTCCCAGCTGATAGAGAACAGTACTTAACTGAATGGTCAGCAGGATTTGGTATTAAAGAAACTGTAGATTTGATTCAAAAAAAATCCCAGGACAAAAATGTCCTGGTTTTAAGCGAAGGTTATTTTGGCACACTGCCAGATGGACTGTTAATGTACCTGCATCGTGAAGATGTGACCAATCTTTTTGTTATAGGTATTGGTCAACCCATTTCTCGCATTGATTCTTCTTATAAGACAATGGCTCAGGAATATGATCAAATATTGTTGGTAGGTAACTCTCATCGTCTTAAGATTGATCTTTCTCAAGCGGAACTAACTTTAGAAGCATGTCGACCCTTTAGTGCCCCCTGTCACCAAGTTTGGGATATTACTTTTTTAATCAAAAAAAGTTAAGTTATTTTTAAGAAAAGGCTGATAAATTGCTATTATGCTAATTCAGTCTTCTATATCTTTATCGCAATCACAAAACTTCTTTTCTAGTTTAAAAATTCTAAAGCATTCACTATCAACCCCAATCACTAACTTATTAGTAAACTTAGAATTACTATCACAAGATCCCAATCTCAGTAAACTTAAAAATAATAGTAATCTTTATCTAAAAAGATCTCTACTTTCTATTAACTATTTAAGGGAAATTACCCAACAGTGCGATAAATTCAATGACAGAAAAAAGTTTTGTAAATTCAATGTTCATCACTCTTTGAGAGAAGTTATTGAAATTTGCAAAAATCCTAGAGAGAAAGGGGTTATTGTTCCCTTTTTACAACTAAACGGATCAGAACAATTAAGGGGCAATAAACTGTATTTTCAAGAAGCGATTATTTGCTTACTTAATAATGCATTTCAGTCTTATAAAACTCATGCGCCAAATAAACTGGTAATGCTTTTTGCTAACAAAACAGCTAAATTATTAGAAATCAAGGTCACAGATGCGGGAAGGGGGTTCTTAAAACTAAAAGACAGTGGTAAAAAGTTAGTTAATATCAAAAATATTAATAGCCAAGGGAATGGCCTAAGGTTCACTCAAGAGGTAATTAAAAATCACTTTCAAGGAATTTTTACTATTGAGTCTCAACCACTGAGGGGTACGACGGTTTCTTGTTCTTTTCCTTTATTAAAACAGTAGCCAAAACCGCGCTTGTTTTGCAGCCACGATGAATAAGGACCTAATTTTTGTCTTAATCGGCGCACATAAACCTCGACAGTGTTTAAGCCAGGCTGTTTTGCATAATCTGACCAAACTATGTTCAACAGTTTCTCTTTACTTAAGACTCTAGCTTCATTTGTCATTAGTACTTCTAAAATCTGTGTCTCCTTAGGTCTTAAAAAAACAGTCTTTTGATTAATCAACATCTGCCCTGAGCTTGGATATAGCGTTATATTTTCAATTTGAATTGTTTTATTGTCGCTAAGTTTATACAAATTAAGTAACTGACTAACTTTTATCGACAATTCTGTAGTATTGAAAGGTTTGGTTAAATAAGCATCTGCCCCGGCTCGATAGGCTTTAATTCTGTGCTTGATCTCGCTTTTACAAGTTAACATTAAGGTTTTAATTTGATAATGACAAGAATGAGCATAATCTACTAAATCTATCCCCGTAGCTTTTTCTTTTAACAACCAATCAACAATCAAAAGATCAAATCTTTTTTGATCAATCATTTGAATAGATTTTTCAAGAGAATCAGTCCAGTCAACGTCCACTAAAAATCTTTTCGTTAATAAAGACCTAAGGGACCTTGACAGCAAATAGTCATCTTCTAAAATCAATATTCTTTTGGTAAGTTGCATAATGACAAAATTATAAATAATATTTCTTAAAAATAACTTAAATCTGTTATAATTATCTGCTCTGGAAACAATAAATTAAGTAATCTTTTAATAATTCCCGGGTAGTGAAATGGCATCACAATTGTCTCTGAAACAGTTATTCCAGGTTCGAATCCTGGCCCGGGATCAAAAAATATTTCTGCATAATTACCGCAAACTAACCCTATTGTTTTGAAAATTATCAAAAGATATAATTTACCCATTAAAAACTATTTATCAGAACATATGAGTTTAAAAACTGAAAATATCAGACCGTCCTACTTAAATAAAGACATCAATAGGAGAACAGCTGAAGCTTTAATGAGAATAGTAAGAAAAGATGAGGAGACAGATGAAGAAGAGGGGGAAGAACAAGAAACAAAAGATGATAGAAAAGAAGAGTAAGACAGGTTAAACAAAGTGCCGGGCACGTGTCGGCAAACTAACTCATTCTCATCTCGTCCAAAGGTAATATAACCCTAGTCTTGTTTGTAGTGGAGTTTCAAAAATAGATGAAGGAAGTAAGTTTAGATTCTGTACTCCTAAAAAACTTCCAAATCTTGAGCCAGTAAGAAAATACTCTTTAATGCTTGGGTCATCCACCAATACAGATAATCTAGCATCATCAAAAACTGAATCAATAGTGCCCAAGCTGTCAATCAGTCCATTTTCTAAAGCCTGTTTTCCAGAGTATATTCTGCCATCAGCAATAGTTAAAATGATGTCACGATCTAAAGGGCGATTTTCCTCGACTCTATCTATAAATAGTTGATAGGAATCTTCAATTATACTTTCAAAAATCTCTCTTTCAGTCAAAGTTGCTGCTCTGTTGATAGAGCCAATGTCTTTATATGGTCCAGATTGGTATGTTTGAATATCAATCCCCAGTTTGTCATATAATCCTGATAGATCTGGATCAAAAGCCACCACGCCTATTGAACCAGTGATAGTAGGAATAGAGGCAGTAATTTTTTCAGCAGGAAGAGAAATATAGTAGGCTCCAGAAGTAGCAATATCTCCAAAATATACAAATACGGGTTTTGCTAAGCTCAATGACTTTACCTGTTGATAAACTTCCTCACTAGCTGCTACCGATCCTCCAGGGCTATTAACATCTAATACAATAGCTTCAACTCTATTGCTTTGTGCAAGATAGCTAAAAAGTTGCCTAACCCTTATCGGATTGATTACAAACGGTTTAAAACCAAGCAAACTATCGTCAGTACTGTATGCGATCTCTCCAGCAAGACGTACATAAGCTATTTCTTGAGCGTCTCCCTGATAAAGTATGCGAGAATGTGTCTCAAAACTATCGGTTTTAGCTAAAGTTTGAATTAAAATAACAGTTAATATTGTTAATCCCAAGATAGCAGAGCCTATAAAAAGAGCAGTATTTGTCCAAACACTAAATAAGAATTTAATAAATTTTTTAAAATAGTAAGAAATTTTATTGGTCATAACCTTGATTGTAATTACTATTAATAACGGAAGCAAACTCTTTAAATTCATCATCTAGGTAATTTCCTAACAAAACATATCTTTGTCTTTTAAATTGATCTTTAATAACTAAAAAATTAAGCCCACTTTTCTCTAAGCCCAAACTTTTAGCAGTAATTATTGCTCTTTGATCAACCTCTAAAACAATTAACCCCCTAGTACTTAAAAAGTTTCTAGACTGATTAATCAGTTTTCTAATTAAAAAAAGACCGTCTTCTCCGCCATCTAAAGCTATTGTTGGCTCGTGGTCTACAACACTTTTGTCTGTTTTTTCTAATAATGCACTAGGGACGTAAGGAAGATTGGCCAAGATTAAATCAAGTTTGCGACAAGAATATTCGGCCAACAAATCTGACCTAAATAAACTAAAATTTTGACAATCTTTTACTATAACAAGGCTTCTTAAATTTTTTTCAGCGATCTTTATCGCTTTTTGACTAATATCACTCATGAGTATTTTTGAATTTAATCCTAGATCAACAGTTGCCTTTAAAAAAGTTGATATGCCAATACAACCTGATCCAGTGCCCACATCAGCTATCACAAAATCAGTCTCTTTACTATTTTTTCTGAAGCCTAAAAAAGATATTGCCAGACTAACAATCCCTTCTGATTCAAGGCGAGGAATCAAAACATCTGGACTAACCGCAAAGTCATAGCCCATAAACTGAGCGCTGCCCGTAATATACTCTACTGGCTTATCACCAAATCGTTGTAGGTTTGAAAGGCTAAATCCATGCTTTAGCAAACAATTCTTTTCATATACTGACCAATTGCGCTTATACATAAAAATAATTAAAAAAAATTACAGCACTAATTTGTATTTATAAAATGATTGATTATAACCAATATTTGCGATATAAATTAGTTTGATTAATCAATCCACTAATTAGCTTTTATAATTAAAAATATTTTAATAACTGTAAAAAACTGCAAATATGCAAAACATAAACAAAACTCAAACAATCAACAAAGCAATTATTTTTTTTAACAACAATTTTGCCGTAATTTTAATTATTATATCAGCCTTTCTTTTTGGTTTTGCTTTTGGCTCCATTTGGAAAGAAAATAGGTCAAGCTTGACTAACTTACCAGCTCAAGAAGAAATCGCAGGTGAACAGATTGAGCAACCTAGAGAAAAACCTGACAATGTTCCCCCAGTGAGTGAAGATGACCACACTAAAGGAGCCTCTAATCCGACTGTGACGATTTTTGAATACTCTGACTTTAATTGCCCATTTTGTGCCAGAGTACACCCTACTATACAACAATTAGTGGATACCTATCCTGACCAAATCGCCTGGGTGTACAGAAATTATTTACTAGGCGGAATTAACTCTCTTTCAGGAAGTGCGGCTAAAATTGGAGAGTGCATCGCTCAAAAGAACAGCAACGACTTATATTGGAAATATATTTCTCAAATCTATGAAGCAGCTAACAGCGAGAGTGGGATTGACAATATTGAGGGTTACTATGAAATCATTAGCAACCTAGGTATTGATAAAACTCTTATTGAAGATTGCACAGATACTCCAGAAATTGCCCAATTAATTGAAGAGCAGCTAGAAGGAGCTCGTAAAGTCGGGGTTGCCGGGACACCGGCTTTGATACTAATGAGTAGTGATGGCAAATATGAATTTATTGCTGGAGCTGTATCTTACGAAAGTTTAGAAGATTCAGTTTTACAATATTTTGAATAATGAAATCTAGTTATTTAAAATAATATCTTTAATTTTTAACTGCAGTGATTTTTTTCCGTTCCACTGGTTTATTTCTAAATTAAAAGCCAAGTCAATTTTTTTTTGCACTAACTCTTTAACTAAGCTCCCCATACTCCAGCCTATCGCCTGAATTGTTTTATAGTCCTGTTTATCACAACGAATCATTAATTTTAAATGCTGATTGTCTTGTCCCATTGAGCTAGCTTGAACGACAAAGCAGTTTTTAACAGCCAATATAGGCTTGCGATTGCCGATTCCAAACGGCTCAAGACTCTGAAGCAGATCATGAGTTTTAAAACTTAAAAGCTGTTTGTCCACCACAGCATCTATGTTTAGCTGAGGTCTTAATAGTTCATCATCAATTGTCTGTAGGCCTATTTTTTGCAATTTTTTAATAATTACAGGTAATTTTTTCTTATGAGCGCTAAAACCTGCCGCCAGTTCATGACCCCCAACACTCAGCAAGTCCTGCTTAATTTCTCTAATCAAATCTGTAATATTAACGCCTTTTATTGATCTTGCTGAAGCTTTAACTACATCGCCTTCCGTAGCAATAGCTATGCTTGGTTTATAAAATTTTTCAGTTATTTTACCTGAGATTAATCCAATCACACCTTCATGAAATTGGTCACTGTGGACAATAAGAATCTTTTGTTTATTTTGGCTTTGAGCCTGTTTAAGAGCGGTTTTAAATTGTAAAAGAGTAAGATCTTGTCTATCTTGATTTAATTGCTCTAATTGCTCAGCCAAATCTAGGGCTGTTGACAGACTTTGTGTGCACAATAATCTAGCAGCCGTAAGCCCGTGGGCGATTCTGCCTGCAGCATTAATCCTGGGAGCGATCATGAATCCAACTGTGCCAGCAGAAATCAGCTCAGGTTTAATTTTAGCTGTTTGACATAAAGCAACTAACCCTGGCCGTTTATTTTCTTTTAATAGCTCAAGTCCATGCTTAGTAAAACTTCGATTTGCTTTTAATAGAGGCATTTGGTCAGCAATAGTTGAAATAGCAACTAAATCAATCAAATTATTGGCAAATTTTGGATCAAGCTCCCTAATTAACATCCAAGCAACCGCAGCTCCACTAATTTGAGTTGAGTGTACTAAAGCATAAGCTGGTAACTCTTGCTCAGAGGGTTGATGATGATCAGTCACAATAACATCAATTTCTTTATCTTTTAACCACTGCAATTCTTTGTGAGCCACAATTCCATTATCAACAGTGATTATCAACTTAGGATTAAAGTCCTGAATTATTTCTTGAAGAGCTTTCTTTGACATTCCATAACCATGCCTCATTCTATCGGGTATAAAAGGTTGGGTTTTGAGTCCTAAATGATTGAGAGCTAGCCACACTAGGCTGGTGGCGCTAATCCCATCAGCGTCATAGTCACCATAAATCAAAACTTTTTCTTGACTCTTTATAGCTGTCTTAATCCTTTGCACAGCTTTTTTTAATTGCTTTTGATTAATCTCTAAATCAATTGAAGAAATTTTCAATGGAGAGATAGGGGTGAGAAACTGCTTAATGTCCTGAATGCCCCTATTTTTAACCAGATGTTCAAGTAATTTTTTTCTAGTTGTGACAATTTTTGAGTTTTGAATATTCCAGTTCATCTTGGTTTAGTTTAACAAGGTTTTTTCCAGTGTGAACCTCTAATTGGTGAACTAAGAGGAAATATTTGATAAATCAACCTCACCTTCCCCAAAAGCAAATCCATATGGAGTAATGCTTTTTTCACCTAGAGTGGTCTGAATCTTATCTTTTAAATTTTCATCAATTTTAAAGGGAATTACAAAAAATGTCCCAATTTTATAAATTTGAATAGGTTCACTAGATTGCTCATGGTTAATAATCTTGAGAATTTCTTGAGCAAAGTTAACTAAACATAAATCTCCTCCAGATTGGCCTCTTTCCTGGTTAATTCTTTTCATCTCATTAATTGATAAGGCTGTAAAATGATTGCTTTTTCGTTTAGCCATACCTTGCTTTAAAGCTGCTACTGGGTCATTACTGACAACTTCAGAGGGATATTGGGCTGCCTTAATTTCCAGCTGCTCTCTTGTAAGCTCTTCACCCTCTTGACTAAAGGCTGTCATTTCTTGAGAAAATGTAAATAGCTTAGGATAAGAGATAGCTTGCTCTCCTTTGACCGTTGCTTGGCTGGCTTGCTTATTAGCTTCCTTAGCTTTCCCTAAAGCAATGTCAGCAGCCCTCAAAACAGTAGGTGATGCAACTAAAATTCCACCAGGTACGAAGGCGGCTCCAAAATGAACCCTATTTTCAAGATAGCCTCCATTGAGAGCTTTGACCAAAGTTTCAATTAGATCTTGAGCTTCTTTTTGACTATCAGCTGTTAAACATAACAAAAACTCGTCGCTACCTACCTCACTGCGCTGTGGATCAATGATTCTTCTCCCAGTTGATTTTAGTATTTCTTTTTCCCTAAATTGATTAATTTTGATGATAAATTCATTAATTGTGTCTATCAACTTTCCTTTCTGAGCCAACTTTCCACCACCAGCTACGTCTATAAAAAAAACCGCCACGCCTTGATTTTGATTCTCTAATTGTGCTTCAAGTGCCCTTATCCAGCTATCTCGATCTAAAAAATTATCTAATTCCTCTCTGGTTTCAAGTAAATATTGAGCAACGCGCTCTGCTGGATTAGGTTTTTGGGCATCTTTGAAGGGCAACTTTTCTCTTGAATTAAGCATACTGCCATTGTAAACTTTTTTTAAATATCTAGTAAAGCATCACCATCTCTTCCTGCTGTATGTGACGAATTTTCTACTGTTATAATAAATTCGCAAATTAGTATTAATAATAGATATGAGCTCATTTCTGAGGGGTTTCACTCCTCAGCATTTTGTCTTGCTTTGCAAGATCAAAGCCTGCTCCCCTGTCGCTTTAAGGGGTATTAGACCCTTAAAGCTCCACTAGGGGGAATCCCCCTAAAACCCCCATTCTGATTTGCTCCCCGAAGCAAGGTGATGGAGTATATAATCATAATTAAACTATGAACTTAAAGCTAAAAATACCTTTTGAGGCTCTTTATATATTATGGAATTTAAAGCAAAAAGGATTTCAGGGTTATATTGTAGGAGGTGCTGTTCGCGATTTATTAATTCAGGCCATGGAAGGCCTTCAAAAAAACAAAGATAAGACTGATCAACAAATTTCAGTTCATGACTTTGATTTCACAACTAATGCTACTCCAAGTCAAATTCAAAAACTTTTCAGTAATAGCTACTACACCAATGAATTTGGAACTGTCGGAATTGCTTACGACCAACTTTTAGGACAAATGGTTGGTGGTGGTTTTTTATTACCAAATAATAATATTAAAACAAGGTTTGTCAAAGACCAGCAAAAACCAGCTGACAAAATTATCGATTTAGCTCAAGCTTCCAAAATCCATCATTCTCTTAAAAGCCAAGTTAAGTCCTATTTGCGAAAACAAAAGGAGGACGACTCAAGGCTACCGCCTTTTGAAATAACCACTTTTCGTTCTGAGGGATTGTACTCCGATTTTCGCCGACCTGATCAGATTGAATGGGGACAGTCTATTGCCCAAGACTTAGAACGTAGAGACTTTACTATCAATGCCATGGCCATCACAATCAATATCAAACATCTTGAATCTATCTTTCAAAAAAAACAAACTCTACCAAGCTTAATCTCTTTAAATTCGGCCGAATATAAGCTTGTTGATGAACACAAAGGCTTTAAAGACTTAGCCAAAAAACAAATAGTAACAGTGGGTAGTCCTGATAACCGCTTCCAAGAAGATGCCTTAAGAATGCTCAGAGCTATTAGATTAGCCTGTCAGCTAGAATTTAAAATAGGACAATTAACTCTGTCTTCTATAAAAGACCATGCCCATCTTATTTCAAAAATAAGTCAAGAAAGAATCAGCCAAGAGTTTTTAGCTATTCTTACTACCAACCAGCCAGATAGGGGGATTAGGATGCTTCACGAAACCAATCTGCTGCAGTACATCGTACCTGAATTAACTAAAGGTTTGGGTGTGGAACAAGGTGGACATCATGATACAGATGTCTGGACCCACCAGCTTGATGCTGTTAAACACTGCCCTTCAAAAGATCCTATAGTAAGGCTAGCAACACTGCTTCATGACGTCGGCAAACCCAGCACTGCCAAAATCAAAGACGGAGAAATTACTTTTTATAATCATGAAATTGTTAGCTCGCGCACAGCAGATCAAATTGCCCAGCGCTTAAAACTATCCACAGACCAGCGGGAAAAATTATTTAAATTGATTAGATATCACATGTTCCATTATCAACCACACCAATCTGATGCTGCGATTAGACGTTTAATAAAAAGAGTTGGTCTTGAATATATTGATGATATATTAGCAGTCCGCGAAGGAGATAGGCTGGGTAGTGGAGCTCGCAAAACCAGTTGGCGTCTTGAGGAACTTAAACAACGAATAATAGAACAACTCAACCAACCTTTTGACGTAACAGACTTAGCAATTGATGGCAATGATTTAATAAATGAATTGAAACTTCAGCCAGGGCCTAAAATAGGTGAAATTTTAAATCAACTTACGGAGCTGGTCTTAGAAAAACCAGAGTTAAACAAAAAAAACCTCCTTTTAACCGAGGCGAAAAAAATAGCTTAACTTAGACTCATTAACTTATCCCTTAAAGCAAAGACCAAGATTAAGATTCCTCTAAAAATTCTGCTATACTCGTGTAAAGCTTTGGCTTGTGACCCAAAGATTCAGCTGCCTCTCCGGCTGCCTTAAGTTTACTCTCTCCATCTTCAAAAATATACTTTATGTTTTCATAAGACTGCATTGCTCTTTTCCAAGCCTCAGCAGAGTGTTTGCTGCCAAAATACTGCATTGACAAAATGTCGATAGATTGAAAAATTTTTTTTCTATCCTCAGAGCTTACTTGATGCTGTGATAATAGATATTCCAATCTCTCTCTAGATCGTTGAATTGTTGATTGAGAAATAATAACAATCTTGTATCCCTGTTGATAAAAAGACATAAATACCTCAATCGCACTAGGCATAGCTTCAATAGCCTGAGTATCTCTGTTTAATTTATTTTTTATCCCAGGAATGGACTTATAAATGGTAAGATGCATATCAAAAACAACCGTTTTTTTCATAATATCTTTTTAAAAATGAAGATTTAACTAGTAAGGCCAGGTGTTTCTCTGTGGACGAAATCTACCTCATTACCTACAATCATCACCCTTGAGCCATAAAGAATATCCATAATAAAAGGATCACGCCTAGTTTTTCTAAACTCAAACTCCTCTCCAGAGAAAACTGCATAGTTGACTTCACGTTTTATCTTTTTTTCCTCAGCCTTAATTAATGTCTGCAATTCAGCTAAAACAACATCTCCTATAATTAAAATGTCTACCTCATCTCTGCCCGGTTGTTGACCTGAAATAAACTTGCCAGAAAACATGACAAAGTCTAATTTACCTAATTTTCTTCGTTTTTTTCTTATTTCCTCTCCCAGCCCAGTACCTTTGGCTACAATTTGTAAAAAATCTTGAAAGTATAAATATTGCTTATTTAAATAGTAATAAAGACGATTTCCTCTTTCTTCACTTTTTAGCAAACCAGTCCCTAGCATTCTGTCTAATTCTCGGCGAACTGCATTTATCTCCTCTTTAATCAAACGAGTTATCTCTCTTACATAGTACATCTCTTCAGGATTTGTAAAAAACAACTCTAGCATTTTTACTCTAACTTTTGAAACTATTAGATCTTCGAGTTTATTCATCTTTTAAGAAATATTTTTATATGAAATAGTGTCTATATCAGATTAGCCAATTATTCTTGAAAAAGAATTGTACTCAAATTTTATCCACAAAACATCTGCTATGCAAGTTATGTTTTTTATCTTAAATATTAAAGGCTGAATGAATCTTTAATACACAACTTCATTCCCAAGACCCACAACACTAATCCAAGTTAAACCTCTAGCTAACTCAATATCATTGCCCCTATTATCTGTAAACCTAATCTGACTGACACGAGTTGGCTTAGACCAATTAGCCTCTACCACATCGCCATTTTTGAAGATCAAAGCTTTACCAGTACCAATAGTAGTATAAATCATGTGTTTTAGCTCGTTAATCGGTCCTCTTTCAGTGGTTTTTAGCACTATAACATTAGCCGCTGCTATTCTTTCATCATTGTTCAAGTCTATATCTTCTTTCCCTGCCAATGTTCTTAAAAACTTATTGCTTTCAGCGTCATACTCCCAGTCAACAGAATATTGGTTGTAACCACTCCAAAAGCCATAAGACACTGTTGAAACAGACCCTGCTGAAGAACTATCACCAAAAACCCAAGGCTGATAATCATCAATCCATTCATTCCCCTTGGGATCGGTGTTTGTCCAGTTTCTTTTTTCTGCAACTTTCCATAATTGTTCTGAAGTAGTTTCCATTGTGTGTTCAGTCGCTACAGGCCTACCAAGTCGATTATTGTTGCGAACAAAAGTTGGAAATCCAATTGAAAACTGAGATAAATTATTTTGCATTTCCCATCCATACTGCCTGATTTGCCCTAAAGCATCAGTAGGACCAGGAAGATTTGCTCCGCCAACATTAACAAATAAGGGAAAGTTGAATCCTGATGCCCAGTCCACAAAATAAGTTCTAGCACTTCTAACAGGGGCGATGGTTACGTCCTTTCTTTGAGCTGCACAATAAAAAACTGCACCATATCTGGTTACTCCCCCTTCTGCTACTGCTTCAAAGACCACATCTGCTCTACTTAAGCCGGAATGAGGTCTAGAGTCTGGAGAATTTTCAATCATAACAAATAGAGGGCGACGTTGTTCCCAAGCATCACGTTCAGTTTGAGTGTACAAGGCGCCATTTATAGGACACGCCTGATCTTTGGGCTCATTAGGATCAATATTCAGCAATAAACCTAATTCAGTTTCTTCAGAGTCGTTAACAACAGCTACCTGAGTTCTCTCTTCTCTAGGAGATAATCTAGAAAAAATAGCATAAGAAGCTCCAGCTGAAGCTAAATAAATAATCAAGGCTAATATCAGGTATCTTTTTTGCATGTTTAAGGTGTTAGTTTATTTAATTTTTATAATTGTTTAACTAAAATTTTATTAATTGCTTATCTTTTGAGCAAAACTGTTGGCTCTTAGCCAACAATAATTACAATCATTATATTAAATCAGAACTAAGGATATTTGCAAGAGAATTAATTACTAGTAGCCCTGAAAATCAGATTAACCATTAATAATTCTAGAAATATCACTGATAGTAATTGTAATAATTAAAGTAACCAAAAGAGCAAATCCCACGTAATTAGCATATATCTCAATCTTTTTCATCTTACTTTGGCCAAAAATTTTCTCAAACAAAATAAATAGTGCCCTACCCCCATCAAGAGCAGGGATTGGTAATAAATTAATAATAGCCAAATTTAGAGACAGCATGCCAGCAAAACCCAAGTTCATCCAAAAATCATCACTAATTATATTTCCTTGTTGGGCTTGATGAACAATGCCGATTGGTCCAGCAACGTCTCTAGAAACAGAGCCAGTTTGTGCTAATCTAATCAACATTTGGCCTAAAGCCTGAACTATTAAAATTCCTAAACCTATGGCTTGCTTTAAGCCATACCAAGTTCCTCTAAAGGGCATTTCATACCAAGGATAAAAATTTAATACTACGTCCTGAAAAATTATTCCCAATGAACCTTGACCTTCAGGAGTTTCAACCTCTGTGCGAGCATAAACCAGAAAATCATTGGTTTCGTCTAGACAACCAACACCGTCACATTCACCAGTCACTGTAATAGTTAGCTGTGAACCCAAATTTTCTTGAACTGCTTGCTGAACATCATGAAAATTTTGAATTTGATAACTCACTGACTCAACTTCAATCTTCACAATGTTAACATTTTCAGGTAATGATGCCTCAGCTGCAGGTGACTCAGGAACAACCTGGCCTATTCTGGCTTGATTCTCTAAGGTCACTGGTATTCCTAAAAAAGAAAAAACAATTGAAAAAGCCACTATCGCAAAAATTAAATTAACAAATACACCTGCTAAGGTGACTACCATTCTCTGCTTAGGAGTCTTGGCATAAAAAGGAGCAGCTTTATTTTCTTTTAATATACTCTTTTTTTCTTGAAGTTCTTCAATATCTTCAATATTTTCTCCCTCCATTCTCACAAAACCACCAAAAGGTATTAAGTTTAAAGTAAAATCTGTTTCCCTCCATGAAAAAAGGGTTAGTAACTTGGGTGGATATCCTAGACCAAACTCTTCTACATTAACCTTTGCTTTTTTAGCTGCAATAAAGTGACCAAGTTCGTGAATTATGATCAAAAATGAAATAATAAATATAACAATTAAAACTGGCATAAAATTAAAGATTAAATATTTAATTTAAAGCTACCAAGCCCAATTTGCAAAATTCTTAACTATAAAGAAAGAAGATCCTGTTTTTTTTGCTCTTGAATATCTTCCATCTGTTTCTCAAACTGGCCCATGATCTTGTCTAATTCTTCTAAGTCTCGATGAATATCGTCCTCACTGACTCCAGCTTCCCCTTCTAAATCCTCAATCTCACCTTTGGCTTCAGTGCGTGCTGACCTCATCATGGCACGAGTAGACTCAACTTTTTGCTGTAACTGCTTAACTAATTCCATTCTTTTCTCTTCAGTTAAAGAAGGAATAACAATTCTAATAATTTCTTTATCAACTACAGGATTTAGATTTAAGCTGGACTTTTGAATGGCTTTTTCAATATCCTCTAATAAATTTTTGTCCCAAGGATCAATTACAATCAAGTTGTTGTCAGGAGTGCTAACATTAGCTAATTCATTAATGGCCATCACTGTTCCATAAGCATGGACTTTGATTGGATCAAGCATTTTAGTACTTGCTTTGGAGGTGCGCAAAAAGCTAATATCTTGCTGCAAATGTTCAATAATTTGATTGAGTTTGGTTTTAAAATTTGAAAAATTATACATAGTTAAAATTATTATAACTAATTTTCAGGGAAAAACAGGGAGAGAATGGTTGTTTTTAAAATTACTAATCAATTCTTAAATTCATTTCAACTGCCGGAATTGGTGATTCTTTAATAGCTGGATCAGCCTTTTTTAACTGGGACCTTAGTTCTTTAATCTGTGACTGCAAAGGGGTTAATTCTTGATCTTGAATTACAGTATGCTCAGGTTGCTCTAAAATATCTGGACTTCTTTGCTGAGAATTGATACTAAGACTTATTAAAAGCAGTAAAAGAAGTATAAAAAAAGCAACTATTAACAAAATATTTTTCTTATTTTTAAAAAAACCCTGAGGAATTTTTATTCTGCTCTTACTTTTTTCCCACCATCGTTCAGCTTCCCAATCAGGCAATTCATCTGGTAAATGTGGTTTTATTGTCTGGATATCATCATTATTTTTCATTTAACACCCTCCAGTTCTTCAAAATAAGACACCAACAAAGACAACCTAGAATGAATTGGGCCTAATTCCCTAGTTAAATTACGATAAAAGCTTTCATGCTGACGACTAGGTCTATTTGAAATATAGGCATTGCTCCAAACAGTTTCAAACATGGGAGGCAGTTGGGTAATCAGCTTATTAACCTCATTAATTGCCCTGTTTCTTTGAGATTGCTCAAGAACGGCTTCTTCGGCTTCAGATTCTTCAGAAGATATCTTCTGATTGATAATTACTGCTTTATCATAAACTGACTGCAGTCTGCCAATAGAGAGAATGCTCAAGACATAAAAACTATTATTATTAATCTCCTCACCAAGAGATAAAAACTCATCTGCTATTAAGTTAATTGCCTCTCTATCTTGAGATTGGTCAATCAACTGTTCATAAGCCCCTAAAGCTTGTCTATGTTTTTCAATTATTTCCAAAGCTCTTTCTTGGTGAACCAACTCAACTCCTTCTGTTTCAAGTAACTTCAGCCTTAAAATGTTCAAATAAGTATCTAAGACAAGATTACGTGATCTCATGGCTTTTTTAGTTGAACTAACGACCTCCTCAATTGAACTTAATGTTTGTAGGCTTTGATATTGGTCTCGGGCTATTCGATACTCCCTTTCATGTTGCCGATATTGATTGAGCTGACCCAAAAGTTGTTTTTCCAAATCTTGGATTTCTTCAGTCAGCCGTTGTCTTTGCAAAATCACTTGACTAGATTGAGATTCTGATTCTTGTGCTAGTAGTAAAGAAGGAAAACTTACTACCAGTAGAAACAAGGGGATAAAAAAAACAGCTAATAGCAAGGTAGAAGTTGTTTTTTTTTGCATATATTCTAATTTTTACTCATCACTGTCATCTTTACCCAAAGAGCGATGGCGAGCAAACTCAATTGCTTGATGCATTGATTCAAATGTTCCTGTATCAAACCATTCTCCTTCAACAAAAGCCACATCCAATTGGTTATCTTTTAGATATAAATTATTTAAATCTGTAATCTCCAGCTCACCCCTATCAGAAGGTTTAAGTGTTTTAACTCTTCCTAATACTGAGTTATCATATATATACAAACCAGTGATTGCATATTCTGATTTGGGTTGAGTTGGCTTTTCTTCAATTGACAAAACCTTTTTATCTTGATCAAACTCCACTACCCCAAACCTTTGAGGATCAGGAACCCTTTTGGCAAAAACTCTACCTCCAGACTTAAATGTTTGAATTGCTTCTGAAAAATCATCCTCAAATAAATTATCTCCTAATATCAGGGTAGCGTTATCATCGCCAATAAAATTCTCACCAATAATAAACGCCTGAGCTAACCCCTCAGGCTCATCTTGAATTTCATAGGTAAAATCACAGTCAAATTCTTTCCCACTACCCAATAATTTTAAAAAATCTCCTGCATGGTCAGGAGCAACTATAATAAGAATATCTTTAATTCCTGCTTGCAGTAAAGTTTGCAAAGGATAGTAAATCATAGGACGATCATAAATAGGCAATAATTGCTTACTAGTAACTTTTGTAAGAGGCTCAAGCCTAGTCCCTTTGCCTCCTGCAAGAATAATTCCCTTCATAATAGTCTATAAGTAGTTAATAGATAGTTGATAGTTTAACACACACTACCTAAATAGTGATTAAAAAGAGCATTGAGCCGGCCAAAATAGAAATCGCTAGATACTCTAATATTATTTTTTTGGAAAACTGGTCAGTTTTTAAATGAAAAATCAAACCCCAAAAAAAATAAAAAACAGAGATTAACAAAATTAAATAGCGTTGGTAGTGTACATCTGGCCAAACGACCAAAAACATAAAACTGGCCAATACTAAAAAAATAATCAGCGATAAATAAGAAAATTTAGACTTCATCAACTCTCTTTTCATTTAATCACCCCTCCTCTAAACAAAATTACTAAAAAAGCTACACAACCTAAGAGAAGAATATGCCCAAAATTTTTACCAACAATTCTCATATTTTTTTTATTACCGATAATAAAAGAGTCATATATTAAGGTAAGAACTACCATCATAATGACTGCTAAAAATAAAATTTTTGTGATTCTTAGAGGACTCAATATTGGGACATTAAGAATCCCCTCAATTGAAAAACCTTTTTCGGAAAAAGTCTCACCCTTGTTGGGCGTAGCTACACCGGAATCGGCTACAGCCAAATCCTGAGTGATGATTTCCTCTTGAGATTCAACTGCTTGTATCGGATTATGAGCAGTCACATATTCAGGTTGAGAAGAATCAGTAATTGTTGAATCTCCCAATTGACTTACCTGCTGTACAGGAGTGGCAAACATTTGTACTACCAAGGCTGTGTCAAAACCCTCCAATCGTCCATGCACAATAGCAATGCCAATCTCTTCATATTGAGCATTTAAAATGTTAGCCTGATGGGTTGGTGACGCCATCCAGGCTTGAATCATATCAGTAGTGCGGCTAAAGTCTCGAGCTAAATTTTCTCCTGCAATTTTATAATTATAGTTAGCACTTTTAATAAAATCCCATGGTTTTTTACCACTAGGGGAGGTATGAGCCCAGTATTGTTGATCTAGCATATCCTGTGCTTTGGCTAATGCTGCTGCTGAAAGCTGAGGGTTAGCCCTTAAGGGCTTAAGTCCGTAATTGAGTCTTTCTTGATTAGTTTTTTCAATTACCTCTTCAACAGTGACACTTGAAACAAAACCTAATACAGAACTTTGCAAAGTAGGAAAAAATCTAAATGTTTGCACTAAAGCGAAAAATCCAATTACAACAAAAGAAAGTACCAGGAGGGTGTCTGGGTGCAAAAGCTTAGGCCTATAATTGTTAGACCTCTGAGGGTAAAAATAGTGGGCTAATGTTGACAGGCTCTGCATCTTTTATCCAGATTTAGACTTCTATTCATTATGCAAAAAATAGCCAAATTTGTCCAGATGTTAAAAAGAAAAGAATTGCTCTGCAGTTTTTTTTGCTCATGTTAAGCTGCAGAGCAATAATCATTATTCTTCAATAATTTGAGTTAGATATAAACTCAATCTTGCCTTTAAATAATCTCCCATATTTTCACTTCCGCACCCATCTGTACTCACCCAGACTTGCATTTCAACTGGACCATTGTTTACTAAGTCATCAGCCTCAGTATGTGGCTCAGTATCAAAATCGTCTACAATATTTATCAAGAGATTATGATTAATAATTGGATAAGGACTTCCATTAGGCCTAATGTAAACCAGGCTTAATCTAGCACAGTTTAACAAACCATCATTGTTTGATTCAACAATTTCACCTCTAACCCAGAAGTTCCCCTCCAATGATCCAATGTTATCAACCATAAAACTAATTTTTTCTAACTCACCCGGAAGCATGTTATCAAAATGTAAGGGTACGTTTGCCGGAATTTCGTCTCCAACTTTCAACTTTAATGAACCCATCATGATGGTAGGCTCTATAACCTCAACGTCTTGATACAAAGCTCCACTAAAACCTGTAATAACTACTATTAAAATAGCTATTGAGAGTAATGAAATGGCAATTAGTTTAATTTTTAATTTACTCATAAATACTACCTCCTTTCTATTTGTCATTTTGAATATACTTTCTGACATTAAACTTAATAATCTTTGTTAATTTAACTAATCTTTTAATTTTCAATAAAAATCACTAAGCAAAATATTAGAAATTACAGAACACTGACCTGTTAAATTGCAAACTCTGATTCCAAAGTAATCTGTCTCTTCGGTTGTTGATTTAACTCTGAACAAACAATCATTATCTACGCATAAAGGTCTTAATAAACTAAAATTACTTTTAAAAAAGAGCGACTTTAACTCAGGTGAAATCTCCCAATTAGTTTCATCAATCAACTCCTCATTTGCCCTAACTTCATACAGATAATCAAACTTTTCAATTTGCACTAAATCTGGTTGATTAAACCTAAACAAATAATAATCATCAGCTAGATAATAAGCAGACATATTAGAAATATTTGGTAAAACTAGGTTCTGAAAAAATAAATAAAGCTTTGAGCTCTTGATTGGCTGATCCCCTTCAAAAATAGTCACTAAAATTTTTTCATTAATCAATTCCTGCTCAAAGCTAATTTCCAACTCTTTGGCTAAATTAGTTGTGACATCCTGATCTTCTTCCTGATACTCAACCACAAACTGGTGATTGAAAACTGACTCCAGTTTCAAAGACTGTTGTGAATTAATTACCACCAGGTTAGTCGAAATCTGATTAAAGCGCATCCAACTAGCCAAATACCTATCCCCACTATTCCCAGCACAAACCTTAAATTCGTATAAGCCAGTGGGTAAATTAGGAAAAGAGACAATTCTCCATTGCCAATCTTCACTTTGAACAAGATGTTCTGCAGGCTGAGCATAGACCAGCTGATCATCTATTAAGACCATCCAAGCATTTAAATCAAAGCCCTGAAGTTCTTCCACAGAAAAGTATTGATAGAAAAAACCCAAAAAGGGGGGAGAGTTTTCTACATTAATTTCCTGAATAAGACAATTTTCAAAAATCAAGTTACTACTAGCAAAACGACCCAATTCAACATAGCAATTTTCTGCAACACAAAAATGTTCCACATCACCAACATAATCCCAGTGAGAAAGGTTCCTGCTAAAATCAGAGTTTTTAAACACTTGATTAATTTCTCTCTGGGAACTCCCATCTATCAAGCTAACTAAATATAAATCACTATGATCAAACTCCTCCTTAAGGTTGATTGAAATTAAAAGCTGCTCAACGTCTTGCCAATTTGCACCTGAAAAGGTCAGTAACGCTAACAATAAAAACAATGTAAAACAGCCTGCTGAAACATATCTAATAATTTTTTTCATGTTAGGAGTCTTTTAAAGACTTTAATAGCTGAATAATAATTATTAAAAAAGCTGGCAATACTATCAGTGGATAAAAACCCAATCGTTCATAAATCCACGCCAACAAAAATCCAACCAAAGGGAATGACAACCAGATCTTCCCTATAATTTGGGATTGTTTAACATGATTTAAATCTTCTTGAAAGTTTGAGTCTCCTTTGGTGATATATATTGGCTCTTCTTGAATGGCATGAAGTGAGTGAACTCGATGTGAAACTATAATTAATTGATCCTTTTGTTCATTTAAAAAAGGTTTAGGTTTAAAGTGATAAACAATAATTTGACCAACATAATACCTTGTTTGAGGTTTTGTAATAACCAAGTAACCGGGTTTTAGCGCTGGCTGCATCGAGCCTGAAGTGATAATAAAGGCCCTAAACCCACAACTAATACAGTAATAAAAAACTAAAAATACTATCAGCAACACAAAACTAAAAAGTAAGATCTGCGAAAAATTTTTCATCAAATTCTAAACATACTTTTCAAAACTTAAAACAAGCTAAAAGATTCAATTCAATTTGTTAGATGAAAAACTTTAAACTTATCACAAGATAATTGTTGAAAACCCCTACTTGGAATATAATTAGGTGCTCAAAAGGCTCTTTAATCAGCATGAATTAAGGCCCCATAGTCTAGTGGTCTAGGACATCACCCTCTCACGGTGAAGACACGGGTTCGACTCCCGTTGGGGTCACAATTTTTTTAAAACTTTCATTCATTTATTTTCTTGTTAAAATACACTTTATGAAAATCGGGGTATTTGATTCCGGGCTAGGAGGTTTATCAATACTCAGGCAGATGATCGAAACCATGCCTGAATATAATTTTATTTATCTGGGAGATAATGCTCATGTCCCCTATGGGGGCAGGTCTCCAGAACTCATATATCAATTTACAAAAAAAGCGGTTAATTATCTTTTTTCTCAAGACTGTGCTTTAATTATCACCGCCTGCAACACTGTCACCGCTATTGCTCTGAGAAAAATTCAAGATAACTATTTACCCAAACACTACCCTGACAGAAAAATTTTGGGAGTAATACTACCCGCTGCTGAAACTATCTGTGAAAATAATTATAAAAAAGTAGGAGTTATCGGTACAAAAGCCACTATCCATTCTCATGAATTTGAGAAAAAAATAAAACATCTAGAAGAAAAGGTTGAGGTTATAGAAAAGGCTTGTCCTCTGCTAGTACCAGTAATTGAAGAGGAAATTTACAACCAAGAAGTTTTAGATTTACTTTTAGAGCAATATTTAACTGACTTTAAAAAGGAAAAAGTGGAGGCTTTAATTTTGGGCTGTACTCACTATGGATTGATTAAAAAGGAAATAGCTGCTTTCTTAGGTGATGGTGTTAACCTCATTGACGAAGCAGAAATCTGTACTAACAAATTAAAAAAATACTTAAAGAAACATCCTGAAATTGATAAAAAACTGGGTAAAAGAAGTGAGAGAAATTATTTAGTAACTGACCTTACGGCAACATATCAAAATTTTTTTGACACATTTTTAGGAGAATGCTTTAAAAAAGAAGACAAACTAAAGTTAGTAAAACTTTAATGAATTGTTAGATTTCTTAGTATGTTAGTTTTGATCAACATCAACAGGAATTAGAGTAGCAACAAATAGCTCGTTTAAGTTTGAACCACCCTCTGTACAACCCATCATAAAAACTCTAGCTCCGCCGTATTCTTGAGCAGTGGCAGAAACAGCTTCACGATAAAAATCATCACTTCTAGGTAAAATCTGAGTATGCACTATGATAAAATCAAAAACTTCATTTTGTTCATTGGTTAATTTAACTGTGTCTCCTTCTTTTAGAGCTTCTAATTCTGCCCAAGCGCTATCTAACATCCAAAAGAACCTTGCCCTATTGTGAACATTAAAAAAAACTTCTCCTGGCCAAGATATAATTTCTGAACCTTCAATATAACCCTCAGCACTATCTGAAACTGGAGATTCTGGTTTATAGCCTACAATCTCTCTGCCCGAAGCTATCTGGGAGAGTCTTCCAAGACCTGTCTCTACTCTAATAGGAACTCTAAAACAGTTAGGTTCTGGGCATAAATCAACTCCATTTCTAACACCCATAATTTCCAACATAGAGCCAGTTTCAATAGACTCAAGAGCCTGGTTTTGATAATCAGATAACTCATACCTTTTTGCAAAATAATCATTGATCCTCTCTTCATCAGTCTCTGAAGAATCTCTCTCTGCAGCAACAGCAGGAATAGGGTCTCTTATCAATTCTGGAATTTTGGTTTCACTAGATTTTAAAGCAGGGAGAGTAGCTGTTGGAGAAGAGTTTAATGATTTGGGTGTTAGAGTAGGTTGAGATTCTGCAGTAAAAACACTTTCCACAACTTCAGTTATCTGTGGTGATTCTTGATTTAGTTTTGGCAAGATGTCCTGATGAGAGATTGGCTCTGAATGATGGCAGGCTACTAGCAAGATTGAGGCAAATGAAAAATTAAGCCCCAGCCTGCGACAATAATCCCATAGCTCAGAAAGGTTATGTCTGTTGAGTAATGACTCAACTTTTTTTTCTATTGGTAGTTCATGATTTTTATGTTTCATAAAAATTTTATAAAAAAGAAAAAGCGCACAGAATACTTTCAAAAAGTAAGGGTGGGCTGGGACTATAAGTCCCAGCCCTAAGATTTACCTCCTCTTGATCAAGGTGAGTCCCGCTGCCAACACAACCGCTACAGCGCCGATGCCAAAGATGGCATAGCTCCCACCAGTTGGAGCAGGGGCATCTGGCTCCTCTGGAGGCTCAGGTGTAGCTGTTGGCGTTGGCTCTACAGGGGTTGGAGTTGGCTCAACCGGTGTAGGCGTTGGTCCCACCGGGGTGGGAGTCGGCTCTACAGGGGTTGGAGTTGGCTCAACCGGTGTAGGCGTTGGTTCCACCGGGGTGGGAGTCGGCTCTACAGGGGTTGGAGTTGGCTCAACCGGTGTAGGCGTTGGTTCCACCGGGGTGGGGGTCGGCTCTACAGGGGTTGGAGTTGGAGTAATAGGCTCTCCTTCACACCAACTATCCGAGATCACGAACTGAACATTACCCA
>Ga0334887_1000185_pt1 | contig 105523 bp, 110 predicted proteins | sample GraSluR1_MG_10_FD_207217 | JGI IMG/M metagenome (GOLD analysis project Ga0334887, IMG submission 207217) | Sludge microbial communities from methane-producing bioreactor in Wageningen University, Netherlands - Granular Sludge_18_07-R1 | ecosystem: Engineered > Bioreactor > Anaerobic >...
ATCCACCAAGAGATAGCGCGAAAGTTATCTCTTGAATATGCAAAAAAGCTACTCTTCATCAAATGAAAAGTAGCTCTCAAAATCTTTAAATATTTCATTGTCCTATTGACGGGTAGCCGACCAGATTTATTTAGACCCATTTTCTGGGTAAAACAAGTGCTGCATTCGTTGCAATACCAGTTCGTCTCCAACGAAAAACAAAGTATCGCCAGCACAAATTTTAGCATATGGACCAGGAGACAATAGCAGCTCATCCTTTTGCTGAATGGCAATGATCGTAGCTCCCGTCTCATGCCAAATATTTAGCTCGTTAACTGTACTATTCAAATGAACCGCCTCATTGGTCAAGGTAAGCTCATAAGGAACGAAAGGAGCAACGTTATGAACACGTTTAGTTTGAGCTAATAATTGATTCAACAATTGACTCACATGCTCCAATTCTCTTTTCTGTTTTTCAACACTTTCTTGAAGCTCATTTTTGATTTCTTGGACTGATTGTACATCCTGATATTTCTCAAAATAAACTTTGGCTTTTTCCCGTGACAACACATATGCGCCGCTGCCGTGACGTACTTCCATAATCCCGAGATCAACCAGCACATTGATCGCCTTGCGAGCTGTCTCAGGAGAAACATTAAAATTACTGGCTAACGTTGAACGTGCGTGAATCTTTTCTCCTACCTGATACCGCTGGTCTGCAATCCGTTCAGCAATCTCTACTGCTACTTGCTGATAGCGTGGCAGCAAGATTCGCTTCTTGTTTTCCCCGTCCATCTACATCCCTCTTTTTCTGCAGAATTCTGTTCAAGCATAGCATATTTTTTTAGGAAAAGCTGTAATCATCAAAAATCCGTAAAAATGAAGTTGTTAGTGTTTTCGTTTTTAGAATTTGTTCATAGAAGTGCTTTTTTCATAGTTAATCTTCGCAAAATTTTGAAAAACAAGCTAAGCTGATTCAGATTATTTTTAAACTATGAGTCCCGTTCTGCAGTAATGAAGCAGCTTCGAAATCAACTTTCTAATTTCGGCAAGCTGCAAAATGAAATATGGGTGAACATCGAATTCATTTTGCTGGTTTGCAGATGAATGAGGATATTATTATGAACTAGGAGTGATTTTTTGCGTTTTATTGGTATTATTGGTTTGATTCTTATCTTGGCATTGAGCTTTGTCATTAGCAGTGACCGAAAAAAAATTCGGTATTCACCGATTTTGATTATGCTGGTTTTGCAATTTTTATTAGGATTTATTTTGTTGCGAACGACTGCGGGAACAACGATTGTTAGTGGTTTATCCGGTGTGTTTGATGCACTGCTGCGGTTTGCTGGCTCTGGGGTTGATTTTGTTTTTGGCGGAATCGCCAACAAAGGCAGCTTTCCTTTCTTCTTAAATGTCTTAATGCCGATCGTCTTCATTTCTGCAATCATCGGAATTTTGCGTTACGTGAAGATTTTGCCCCTCTTCATGAAAGGTGTAGGCTTAGCACTTAGCAAAATCAATGGCATGGGCAAATTGGAATCCTACAACGGAATTGCTTCAGCAATTTTAGGACAGTCGGAAGTCTTTATTTCTATTAAAAAGGAATTGCCTTCTTTGTCTGAACAACGTTTGACGTCCATGAGTATCTCGGCGATGTCTACGGTTTCGATGTCGATTGTCGGATCCTACATGGCGTTGATTCAGCCACGTTATGTAATTACTGCGCTTGTCTTGAACTTATTCGGCGGCTTCATCATCGCATCGATCATTAACCCCTATCAATTTGCAGATGACGAATTGGTGATTGAAGAGGATAAGGAGCAAACCTTCTTCCAAATGTTGGGGGAATATATCTTGGACGGCTTCCATGTAGCGATCACTGTGGCAGCGATGTTGATCGGTTTTGTGGCTTTGATCGCAATGATTAATTTCATTTTCGCTAAGATCACCGGCTTGACCTTCCAAGAAATTTTAGGTTACATTTTCGCTCCATTAGCGTTCATTACTGGGATTCCTTGGAATGAAGCAGTCGATGCAGGGAGTTTAATGGCTACGAAATTGGTAACAAATGAGTTTGTTGCCATGACAGAATTAGCCAAAGGCAACTGGGACTTCTCCCCTCGCACGACAGCGATCATCTCTGTTTTCTTAGTTTCCTTCGCTAACTTCTCCTCCATCGGGATCATCTCCGGTGCCATGAAGGGCTTGAATGAAGAAAAAGGCAATTTAGTTGCTAAACATGGGTTGAAAATCTTGCTAAGCGCCAGTATGGTCAGTTTCCTGAGCGCTATTATTACAGGTTTGATCTTTTAACTAAAACAACCGTCAAGATCCAGTATAAATGGGTCCTGACGGTTGTTTTTCAATTTGGGCAAAGCTCCATAAAATCTCGAAATGAGGTTTGCTTCGCCAGTTTTTTCACCTGAGAAGCATCGCTCAACATCTGTACAAGTTCTTCAAACAGCTGTTCAAAGGAATTATCCCGTTCCTCCTTAAGCGCTAACAGCAAAACCAGCTTAACCTTCTTTTCCTTCCACTGCACCGGTTTTGCCAATGAGCAGATCGCTACCGCATTTTTCTTCGCTTCACGTTTGATGGCATGAGGCAGCGCGTAAAAATCGCCAAACGCCGTACTAGATAATGCCTCGCGCTTTAAGACCTTTTCCACATAATCCTTCTCGCAGTAATCTTTTTGGTATAATTCCTGACAAAGAAATTGAATCACTTCTTCTCTATTGGCAAACTCTTTTTGCGGGAAAAATAACTCTTCCTTGAGAAATGTCGCTAAAACAGAGGGCGTTTGATTTTCTGCGATCAAGATCTGCTGAATCTTTTCCAAATCAGTCTCTGTCAAAAAGGCTTCATAACGATAGATCGGAATGGTTGTTTTCAGCTCCAAGGGCTCCGTTGTTAAAATCATCGATTTGTCTTCTGTTATTTCACTTGTCACAGCAAAAATCGATTCGGCAACAGACAACTCGATATCGAAGTCTTGGATCTTATTCAACTGATTCCTTACGACTCGTTGATTTCCCACGCCATAAGGTGATACTAGTAAAATCCGCTTTTTCTTATGGGCACGAATATTATCCAAAGCTGAAAGAAAGTGCAAGGAAAGATAGGCCACTTCGTCTTCTGGAAATTGAATGTCTAGCTTCTCTTGAAGAAATCCTGACGCATAAACACTTACGTTATACACAAAAGGAAACTTGCTTTTGATTTCATCCAATAATGGATTCACTAAATATTGCTGATGAGCAGAACGCTTGTATAAAGCCGAAACATGAGTCAATAAGTAGTCATTGATTTTCTCGTCTTGAGTAAAATCAATCAAAAAAATCGAATCAATACTGGCCAGTAAGCTTTTAATAACCTTTTTTAACTCCTTATCAGCTAAATCCTCGTCAGAAACAATCGAACCAGAATAGAGACGATAAATATAGGCATATTCTTTTTCCGGGATCTCAACATCAAAGCTCTCCTCTAAGCGTTTAACCATCGTCAGCGTCAACTGCCAGCTCTGGTTCTTTTCCAATACGCTCTGAGAAGCATTCAAATAGCTTTTTTTGCTCACTCGCTCTAACAATACCGCGAGATGCAAAATAAATGAAATCGTCGAGAAGTCATTGATAGCAAAGCCCTCTTCTTGGTGAACTTGAACAACCGTTTTAGACAATTTCGCTAAATCAATTTCCTCGAAGTAATCCGAATAATTGTCTAGACTTAACTTGTTAGTCTCGATTTCCTGATTTAAAAATAACGTGAAAATCCGACGTTTAGCAGCTTCATCGCCTTCGATAAATAATTGATTTTGCTTTCGCTTAATCAAAAGTCGATGATCATTTTTAGCGATCAGAGCATTCAATTCTTTGACCATTCTATCAAGGGTGGATTCACTGATAAAAAACTCATCCGCTAATTCGTAAAAGTCACAAGCCTTTTGGTCCAATAAACGTGTCAGCAACTCAAAAGAAATATTAGCAGGTTGTTTTTCCAGTTTTACTTGTTGAAATAAGGTATTCTCTGTATTTAAAAAGAACCCTGCTCCCGCCTTTGAAAGAACAAGCGGCAGCTCCGAAAGCTGGTTTAATTGTTGAATATCATTCCGTATCGTCTTCGAAGAAACACCCAGTTCTTTTGACAACTGGCCCGCAGTAGAAGGTTGTTGATTTAGGGACAATTTCTCTAGAATTTTTTCTTGCCTGTGAGAAATATTCACTAGTGATCCCTCCTGTAAAATAAGTGGCTTTTGGTTTATTAATTACCCCAATAAAAGCATAGAGGGCTCAACCCTCTACGCTTTATTATAACATCATGCTGATTCTGACTCGCTCTCTTTTTCTAGTTGAACGAGATTTTTCTCGTAGACTTTTAAGAAAGGATAATACATGACACCATCAAGAACAATTAGAATCAAAACTAGAACAACTGCTCGCCAGTCCATCGTAGATAAAAATGCTCCGATCGGTGACGGCATTTGCCAAGAAAAGACGGCGAAGGTTTTTCCAACAATTCCCCACGACATACATAGATAGGTGACAACCGCATTAAAGACCGAAGTAAAGATGAACGGGAAGAAGAAAATCGGGTTTAGCATTAATGGCGTCCCAAAAATCATTGGTTCAGAAATCCCAAAGAAGGAAGGAATCAAGCCGATTTTCCCAACCGTGCTCAACTGCTTAGACTTCGAACGCATCATTAAAAAGGCCAAGGCTAACACAGAACCTGAACCGCCAATAATGACGAAATAAGTCCAAAAAGGTGTCGTGAAAATATTGCTTAGATCAGCGCCGGCCATTTTTTCCGCCGCATTAATCGATAGATTGCCATCGCGAATCGGTCCTAAAATTCCGGCCAAGGCCGCATCGTGAATACCAAAGAACCAGAACAAATGAATCAAAAAGACACTGATGATGGTAAACGGTAAGCTGTCGGCAGCCTTGAAGCTCGGCGCCATAATATTATACAAGAATTGAACGGCTGTCGTATCAAAGGCATGGAAAATGATGAAGATCACTGAAAAGAACGACATTAGAATCAACCCGGGAACTAAGGCAGCAAACGTCTCTGAAAGGGACGCAGGAACACTATCCGGCATCTTGATCCGTCCAATATTTCTTTTGCGCATCCAGTGATAACCTTCTACTGTAACGATCGCCACAAACAGTGACAGCAAAATCCCTCGTCCATCTAAAAAGCTGATTTCAACTTCTTTGCCGTCCCAGCCCATTTTCAATGGCGTCAATACTAGCATTAGGAAACCAACTAGAGCAAACATCATTGGTCGCAAAACATCTTCTTTATAGTGGCGACACAAGAAATACGTCACTCCTACGCAGATAAACAACGCCATGGCACTCAAGGTCACACCGCTGATCCAGTTCAAAACCAAGCCGTTTTTCTCAGCAAAGCTTGCCCAAGCCAGCAGAAACCCATTTTTCGTATCTTCAGTCACTGGCGGAGCATTCAAAATAATCGGAATCGATCCAAACAAGGTGATCGGCAGCATGGACATAAAGGCATCTCGGGTAGCCTTTAAATGGCGTTGCTGACTCAATTTATTTGCTAATGGTGAGATGTATTTATCCATCGTATCGCTAAATGTACTAAATCCCATGACTACTTATCCTCCAATCAATTTCTTGATATCCTCATACACGCCTTTGCCATCCATGATTCCATATTTCATTGGTGAGATCGCCTCAACCGGTACATCAACCGCTGCTTCAATCTGAGGCTTTAGGAAGCGAATTTGCGGACCGATCAATACAAGATCCACACCCTCCAGAAAATCTTGATATTCCGATTCACTATAGGCACTGACTTCTATAGTATGATCTGACGCTGCCTCAATTTTTTTCGCTAACATCCCGGTTGACATTCCCGCGTTACAAACCAACATGATTTTTTTCATTTTCTCGTCTCTCCTTATTCAGATTAATGGATTTATTTTTCTTCCAGAAAAATAAGTCTGATTTTCATGCCGTATACCATCCAACTATGTTGTTCCATGCTTTTTGTTGATTTTGACGCTATTTTTTATCACTAGCTAAACAGACTGGGAAAAGTTGGACTGGCATCCTTATTCAGATTAATGGATTTATTTTTTCTACCAGAGCCGTATTCTATTCAAATGCTCTTCTTTGGATTTTCTCGCCATTGCTTTCAATAATATCCTTGAACCAATAATAGGAAGCTTTTGGTTTTCTGATTTGATCCTTTTCAAAATCAACTGCAACTAATCCATAGCGTTTCTCTACACCATTTTTCCATGAGTATAAGTCAAACGATGCCCATGCATAGTAGCCACGAATATCCACACCTTGATCCATCGCATTCATAATAGCGTTAATGTGATCATTCATAAATGAAATTCGGTAATCATCGTTTACTTGATCGACGGTCACATCTTCTCTGACGCCAACACCATTTTCAGTCACATAGATTGGCAAGTGATAGCGATCCCACGCTTCAAGCAAGCCATCCTGTAAGCCTTTTGGATAGATTTCAGTATCCCATGCAGTAAATTCACTGTTAGGGTCCTTCACCTGTTCAAACCAACCTTTAATAACAACCTTACTCTCACCTTTTTTCCCGGAATGATTGAACACCAACTGTGTTTCGCCTCCGGTATAAGGTTTCACTAATGTGCGTGCATAATAATTTAGTCCGATAAAATTGACGGTATTTTCTTTGATGATCCTTAGTTCTTCGGTTTTCATGAAGCTGATATCGTAATCTTCCGCCAGCTTAGCTACTAGATCAATTGGGAACTCACCTAAAGCCGCCGTGTCTAAAATCCAGTTATTGCAATAATTATCTGCATAGCGCATCGCGACCCTTGTTTCGATCGTATCATCAACCCCATTAACTGGTGTATAGCTATGAACGATTCCGATTTGGCCTTGATAATCTCCTTCTCTGAACGCTCGTACACCTAAGGCACTAGCTAGCATGACATTGTATGCTCCGACCATTGTTTTCTGAACATCCTGAAGTCCCGGAGGATAGTTGCCGATAAAGTAGCCATTTGCGATAAACCATTTCGGTTCATTAAAGGTTGTCCAGTTGCGTACCTTATCCCCAAAATGCTCGAAGCAAACCTTTGCAAGATGCTCAAAAGCGTAAGCCACTTTATTATTCAGCCAGCCGCCTTCTTCTTCCCAATACTGAGGAAGATCCCAATGATAGATCGTCACGAATGGTTCGATATCGTATTTATGACAAGCATCTAGTAAACGTTGATAGAAAGCGAGGCCTTTTTCGTTGATCTCACCTTCTTTGTTTTTAATGATACGTGGCCATGAAAGTGAAAAGCGATAAGAATTCTGTCCGCCTTCTTTCATCATCCGAATATCCTCTTCAAAACGATGATAATGGTCACTGGCAACATCGCCATTTTCCAGATCGTTCTCATGTAAATAGCGATCCCACATTGATTCGACCTTTCCATCTACATCCCATGCACCCTCACACTGATAAGAAGCTGTTGCGCCGCCCCACAAAAAATTTTTATCCATTAATAGTCTCCTTCCACTTATATAACTCGCCAAATTCACCAATCATGTCCACTGCGATATCCGTTGATGTTAAATGCCCTTCTGCGTGTACCAGCAGCAAATCAACCTCATCCATCCGCTCTTCGGCAGAAAGCCTACGAAGCATCTCCGCATGCGCCTTATGTGCCATTCTAATTTCAGTTTTTGCTGATTGATATTTTTCTTCAAAGGTCTGAAAATCTCCTTGTTTAACTGCCTGCAACGCTTCGTATGAATCACTTTTTGCATTGCCTGCATGTAAAATAATGGCCATCGAATCCATTTCTGTTCCCATTTGTGCTTCTTCCAAGTAAACTCCCTCCTCGTTTTCTATAATCCAACTATAAAGTGTTTTCTAAACAAATTAAATTTTTTATTTTCCACATTGAAGTGGAAATTCTCTTCGAAATCCGTACTAGTATAATTTCCAATAAAAAAAAAGCCGCACAGCTGTGCGACTACTTTTAAATGGTTTTTATTATTTTTAACTTGATAAAATACCCTGCGGCAGATTCGACGACTTGTTCTATTTTATGATGCGGAACGAATGTTGGTTCAGCTACTTCTAATAGCGTGACTTCTTTCCCAAAGCCGGGAACACCTACGACTAAATTCTCTGTCTCTAAATGTAGCTGCATCACATGCTGAAGCTGCACAGATAGCTCTAGCAATGCCCTTTTTTCCTTGTTTTGGCACCAAGACTGTTGTTGCAAAAGTCGTAATCCACTTCGTAAAATCGTATTTTGGACCGTCTTTTGGTGAATCACTTCTTTCCACATGGCTAATTTCCTAAGCAGCCTTCGCTTTCACCGTAACCGTTACTCTAACGCCTAAAGCACGTCCGGCTTCGATGAGCTGTTCTGCGACTTCATTTGGACAGTCTACATAAAAGACAAAAGCAGAATAATCCTTTGAGAATTTGTCTAAAAATCGTTTTCCTTCTTCTACCAACGATCGTCCAGTCAGGCTTTCATAAAAAATAACTTGCTTATTTCGTAAGAAGGTTTGTGGCAATTGCTTCTCGACTCCAACAACTGCTACTTTCTCCCCCTGATAGTGACGTTTGATGTGTGTCCATATTTGTTGTGCTGGTTCCGCTTTCTTTTCAAGAATAAACAATTCATTAACTTCCTTTCAGTTTTAATTCATTGCTTGCAGGAAATAGCCCTGCTGCTAGTCGATCATGCAAGACCATCACCTCCCATTCTTGCTAAAAAATAACAAACCATATTGTATCTATCATACCAGCTTCTACTTTTAAAGCAAGTCAAAAAAAGACCCTCAAGCATTTAAACTTGAAAGCCTTGCGTAATTAGCGTTGTTCTTCTTCTAAAACTTCGTATTCGTACGGTGATCCTTCATAGAAAAATTGCGTTGAAACTGTTGCATCTTCATCCATTGCGATCAATTCTTTCCGGAAGGGAAATCGGACTGCTTGCCCGTTAGTCGTTTTATCACCTGGTAAAATGTAATAAAGCTGGTCGTCTGGTGTCGGTTTGTTCAATTCTTCCATTACATCATCGACTACTTGTTGCTGGTCAATCGTTGCTGCCTTAGCAACTTTTTGATAATCCTCTAAGAATGCTGCTTGTCCTTCAAAATATGTAAGTTCCATTTTCTTCACCCTTTCAATTTAACTGTAACATCTATCTACGTTTTAACAAACTTATTCGCCCAAATCCAGACGCCCAGCTTCTGTTTGAAACACTGGCCAGCTTCCGGCAAGCTCGACACGAATCAACTGCATATCAGGATATTCTCGAATCGTTGCTATCACAGAATCAATCAAATTAGCCTGATAAGTCAAATGTTGCTGAGAGGATAAAAGCTGATCCTGATCCAACAGCTCACGATATTCCTGATTTGCTTCCACAATCTCATGAAAAGCTGTTTTAAATGATCGCTCAACCTTACGCGCGAACTTCACTTCATTTTCTGTAGTGTAAGCCACCTGCGCTTTTTCCATTAAAAAAGTCGCGTAAATTAACGGAACTGTCGATACAGGCTTAACTGGCGAAACATAATAGAATGTTTTTTCTAAAATATCTAACGAAACTGTCAGCTTCATAGTTTTCCTTCTTTCTGCTAATAAAATCAAGATGCCCGTTTATTAATCCAATAAAAGCGGCATGCTCTTTTTCATGCTTTGATTATAGCATTCACATAAGAGATACTTGTCTTTTTTATCTCATCAAACAATTTTCAAACTTAATTTAGACGAAAAAATAGGCCAAAGCTTACCAAGCTTTTAGCCTACTTTTCGTCTGAAAGTTATCATTAATTTTTAGATCATTACCGTCATCGCAGCGGCAGCTAGAATCAGTACCAATCCAATGATCGTAATGGTCATTTCTTTTTTCGTTTTCTTTTGTCCTAGGAACCAGATACCCGTCAATGTTGCTAGAACAACGGAAGTCTGAGACAGGATGAAGCCTGTTGCTAATCCATTCATATCTGGTTGGGCTGAAATCAAATAAGTCAATGCTGCAAAAGCGAAAAAGAAACCTGAAAAAATATGCTTATAAGAAACGGCTTCTGCAAGTGCCGATTTTTCTTTATCCTTTACACTTAAAATTACTGAATAGACAAGAGCTACTAGAAGCATTCCGATCGCTTGCGGTAAGAATGCATGCATCCCATCAATATTCGTTGCTTGAGGGGCAGCAGAATAAGCCCAGTAGCCGATCTCACCAACGGCTAATAAGAGAACCGCTTTCTTTAAGACGTTGGCTTTTTCCTGTGTTTTCTCTTCTGTCCAGACCGTCATCCATGCACCTAAAATGATGAGAACTAAAGCAAGTCCACCTAATAATTTAGCGTTCATGCCTGGCCAATCACCTAATGCAAATACCCCCCACAAAGATGCTCCCAATAATTGAAAAGCTGTCGTGATCGGCATCGCCCGTGAGGAACCGATCAGCGTAAAGGATTGAAAGGTAATGATTTGGGCAATCGCCCAACCAACTCCTGAGAGAATCGAGAAGACTAGATCCATCCCTGTTGGTAAACTCATTCCGTTAACTAATGCGAAAACGAAGGCAAAAATCAAGGTCCCTAAAGTTGAACCTAAAATTTGATTTACTGGACGACCACCGATTTTTGAAGCAATCGTTGGGTAAAGTCCCCAACCAAGTAACGGGCCTAATCCGATTAAAATTGCTGTTGTGTTCATAGTATTTCCTCCTTATGACAATTCTTAAAATACGACGCCGCTCTCTAATAGAATATTCGCGTAAGGAGTCATTTCGCCTGTTCGAATAAATGCTCGACTATCATGCAACGCTGCCTTCATTTCGCTATGAGGAATAAACGTCACAGGAGTTTCAGGTAAACGTTCTTGAATTTTCTTCAACATGTCAGGATTTTCTGTTTTGATTTCCTCAGCTAAATAAATCCGTTGAACTTCCAATTCTTCCAGCACATTATTCAAAACATCCATAAAGCTTGGGATACCATTATCAACTGCTAAATCAATTTTTTCTGTCGTCATGGGAACCGGCATGCCGGCATCGCCAATGCTTAATTGATCAAAGTGACCCATCTGTGCGATCACGCGTGAAATATCTGAGTTAATGACTTTACTTTTTTTCATATTAAAGATCCTTTCGTTAGTTTAATTCGTTTTTATAGGGAATAGATGGTTGTGCACCAAAGCGTTGAACAGTTAGAGAAGAGGCTTTGTTTCCGTATTTGATCGCCTGCTCCAAATTGCTGAAATCTTTGGCTAAGATACTACTCATCGCGCCAATAAAGGTATCGCCTGCTGCGGTTGTGTCCACTGCATTGACCTTGAATGCTGGTACGATACCGCTACGACCCTGTACATCATAAAATGCACCTTTACTACCGATGGTGATAATTACTGCTTCAATTCCTAACTGATGCAAATGATCCGCTGCAGCCTTTAAGCTTGCTTCATCTGTGACCTTGATTCCCGTCAAAATTTCGGTTTCCGTTTCATTTGGAATGATCATGTCGGTTACCTTCAATAATTCTTCAGGAACATTTTCTAGAGCCGGAGCAGGATTTAGAATCGTTTTCACTCCTGCTTCACGAGCGATCGTAAAGGCTTCAACCGTGCTTTCTAAAGTGCTTTCAAATTGAGCAACGATAAAATCACTCGCCTTAATTAGATCCGTATGCGCTTGAACTTGTTTGGGTGTAAAGGCATTGTTGGCACCAGAATGAATCATGATGCTATTTTCTCCTTGATCATCCACGATGATATAAGCTTGCCCTGTCGCTTGCTTTTCCAATGTTTGTACACCAGCTAATTCAATGCCTTCTTCTGATAAAAGTTCGCGCATCATTTCGCCAGCCTCATCATTGCCGATTGCCCCAATAAAATTTGTAACAGCTTCAGAACGTTTTGCTGCCACTGCTTGATTTGCACCCTTGCCTCCGCCAGCTGAAAAAATTTCCTTGGTATGCATGGTTTCACCAGGTTTTGGCATTTGCTTTACACGAATTGTCCGATCAAGATTGATGCTCCCAATGACTGTAATCGTATTCATTTTCTTCACTCCATTTCTCGTTCTTTAAACTCATTCATTTGCTTTTAAGTTAAAACGTTTTATTAAAACGTTTTAACTCGACACCAAAAATATAGCACAGCTTGAAAGCTATTTCAAGTGTGCCGTTGAAAAACGTTGAATCAGCTGTACCGGCAGGGTCTTCTCCTCCCAATGCTTCTCGGGCTGTTCAATTCTTTCCAGTAATAATCGTGCGGTCGTTTGGCCTAGCTCGTAAATCGGTTGCGCAATTGTCGTTAGTTGAGGCGTCACGTATTCGCACATATCGATATTGTCGTAACCAATCACACTATAATCCTGCGGAATTTTCTTATTCAGATCTGCCAAACCCAAATAAAGTCCAAAAGCCAATTCATCATTGATCGCAAAAATCGCAGTCGCCTCAGTTTTAATGATCTCTTTAGCTGCTTGGCGTCCGCCGTTTTTAGTTAAGTCTCCACGAATCAGAATAGCATCAGGATAAATCTCCTGAAAACCTGCCAGTCGTGTCTGAATATTTTCTGTCGCATCCTCTGGCAAAACAACAGCCGCTTTTTGATGACCTAATTGGCTTAAATGTTCGCCTGCAAGTTTTCCGCCTGTGAAGTCATCAGTCAAGACCGCATCACTGAAGCCTTCTGCCTTCTTTTGATCCAAGACGATATAGGGCAGATTTTTTTTTCGTAAAGAGTCATTGATCGCCTGATTGGAAATCGCTGAGCTGGCGATGATATAGCCATCAACACCGCGACGACTAAGCTCTTCTAGATAAACTGTTTCCTTTTTCGTATCCAGATCTGCGTTGCAGAACATAGTCACGAAATTTTCGCGGTACAGAACACCCTCAATACCGCGCACCAAAGTACTAAAAAAAGGATTGGTGATATCGGGAACTAAGACACCGATCGTCTTGCTTTTTTTCATAATCATACGGCGTGCAAAATAATCTGGTTCATAATTCAATACATCTTTGGCTGCCAGCACCTTTTCGACAGTTTTTGGACTAAACTTTTGATCGTTGCCATTTAAAATCTGAGAAACCGTTGCGATGGAAACACCTGATTGCTTCGCAACGTCTTTAATCGTAATTTTTTTATTTTTCATTTGCTTACTCCTTGCTCATAAATAAGGTAATGCTTTTTATAAAAATCACTTTGTCTTCGCGACGTATATCATTCTGCTAAATTGCTCCTGCTTAATTGTTCTAAGAATTCAGGATTATTGCTCGAACTTTTTCATCTGGGAAAAGCAGAACTGACATCCTTGCTCATAAATAAGGTAATGCTTTTTATAAAAATCACTTTTGTCTTCGCGACGTATATCATTCTGCTAAATTGCTCCTGCTCAATTGCCCTAAGAATTCAGGATTATTGCTCAAACTTTTTCATCTGGGAAAAGCAGAACTGATATCCTTGCTCTAAACTCTGCTACATTTTCTCATGAATATATACCTCTGTAAATACGACAGTGTGTGAACTTGTTATGAGTCGGAATTTTCTTTATACTGCTTATGATACATTTAGAGGAGGCAAAAATGAGTAAACCAATAAAAATAATTTTAGGAATTGTCCTGGTTATAGTGATAGCACTAATTGCAGCAGGAAATTATTTCTATTCATACGCCGTGGTTCCGGCCAAAAAAGATTTCTTGGCGGAGAGTTCAGATAAAAAATCGAAGGAATTGATCGCCGCTGAAGATTGGTTCAATAATAAAAATAACCGCACAGATTGGCAGTTGACATCCACAGATGGGCTGAAATTATCTGCTTATTATCTGCCAGCTGAAAAAGAGCAGCACAAAACAGCCATCATTGCTCATGGGTATATGGGACAAGCTTCAGACATGCCGCAATATGCAAAAATCTATCATGATCTCGGATATAACGTACTAATGCCGGATGCTCGTGGTCATGGCAAAAGCGAAGGCGATTATATCGGCTTTGGCTGGCCAGAACGAAAAGACTATCTTCAATGGATCAATCGAATCGTCAAGCAAGATCCTCAATCAGAAATCGTCCTTCATGGTGTTAGTATGGGAGGAGCAACGGTTATGATGACTAGCGGAGAAAAATTGCCGGATAATGTCAAAGCTTTCATAGAAGACTGCGGCTATAGCTCTGTTAATGGGGAATTGAGTTATCAGTTGAAACAAATGTTCAATTTGCCGGCATTTCCTTTGATTCCTGTTACCAGTGTCGTAACAAAAGTACGTGCGGGCTATTTTTTTGGCGAGGCAGATACCATCAAACAGTTGAACAAGAACAAGCGGCCAATGCTCTTCATTCATGGTGACAAGGATGATTTTGTTCCTTATTCAATGCTAGATGAGGTTTATAACGCGACAAACGGGCCAAAGGAAAAATATATCGTTCATGACGCTAAACATGCAAAAGCTCTGAGCAGCGATCCTGTCATGTATCAGAAAAAAGTTACGGCGTTTTTACAAAAATACGTTCAATAAGAAAGGCTTTGCCAACTCGCTCAGCTTTTGAGCAATATTTTTGCTTATTACCGATATGCTAGTTCTGCTTAATGGAGTTTAGCAGTAACCGTATACTTAGTTTGCGTAGAATAGCTAGTTCGTAAAGTCGGACATGGATATAGCGATTTAATCACGTAAAAATTTTATATTTTCCCTATAAATAAAAAACGAGACGTTTCATCAAGACGTCTCGTTTTTTGCTCGTTCTAATAAGTATTCAGCTAAGCTATCTGTCACTGTAATATGGGTAAAAATTTTAGTTTTCGCCCCGACGTACAGCACTTCTTTTTTGCTTTCCTCGTAGCAGGCAACTGCGACATTTGAAATTTTCCGAACATCCTCAACACCTAGACCAATCACGTTTTCGTTGATCTCGCAGGTAACTTCCTGACCATTCTGATCAATAAATTTTGAATTAACATCTCCGATCACATCTAGTTTTTCCAGTTCATCAATATCCTGCTGATCAACATAACCGATCTCCGTCATCGTATTATTTTTAGAAAACGGACTAGCAATTCCCACTAATGCAAAATCAACATTTTTTCCCGCTTCCAAGACATCGCGGATTCCGTCATTTTCAATCAAACTTTTTTTAATAAATGCATTGTCCACCAGTGCAGGTGCATAGAGATATTTACATTTCGCTCTAAGTTTTTTCGCTAGATCATAGGCCAACTGATTGGAATGAACGTCTACCATCTCTGACCCTAGTCCGCCGATTAATGGGATAATTGTGGTATCTGCTTGATTTTCATATGGGTACTCATCAACGATTCCCCGCAGCATTTTCCCCCAAGAAAGACCGATCGTTTGAGCTTTCGTGATCTCCTTTTGAAAGGCCGTGATCGCTGTTTGGACTAATAAGCGTTCGGTCTCGTCTTTTCGCAAACTGCTGGTATCTAAGACCGCGGCTTTTTTCAACCCGAATGTCTCCTCTAAAGCCAGCTCCAGTTCGATGGAATAGGCGCTCTCGCTTTTAATAAAAATATCAACGATCCCTTCATTCTTTGCATCATTCAAATATTTTGAAACAAGTGAACGTGAAATACCCAAGTATTTAGCGATCTCCGACTGTTTCAAATTCTTTTTGTAATACATCGTAGCCACTTTTACGATGTCGCGATTATGTTTTATAGCCATTTTTTGATCCCACCTTCTGAACTACTTTGATCCCATTCACTATACGGTTGATCCTGCGCGCCTGCAAGTACGAAAATTATACAGAATTGCTCTATTTACTAAAAAAGCCGAGGATGACCTATTTTCGGCACATCCTCGACCTTTTAAACTAAATAATTTCGATCACGCCACCGACTTCAAAGCTTGGGAAATTGCCAGGACTGACAATGATTGCCCCTGGAAGGATTTCGCCAATTGCGTTACGAAAATAAATCGAAATATGTCCCAATTCTTCAAAATTTGCATTTGCTTGCGAACCTACCTCTTCGATCGTAAATTCTTGATCGCCGAATTTGATTTTTCCGCCGACCTTCAACGCATCCTTGGGCTGATCCTCGAACTCATGAATCACACAAATATCTTTTAATTCTGCCGTTGCAGAAGGACCAAACAAAATAACTAAGCGTTCTTCTTCAAAGGCTGGCACCATGCTGCCGATTTCAATAATTTTGGTTTTTACCATCTATCCATTCGCTCCATTCAAACAGTTTTAATACATTCCGAAACTAGCCAACCATGCCAAGATTACAGCAGTAAAACCAGTCAGCATCCGTCCATATAAAATCGCTGGCACTCCGATTGCTACCGTTTCCGGTTTGGCTTCACCTAATGATAACCCTACCGGAATAAAGTCACAACCTACATGAGCATTAATTGCAAATAATGCCGGCAATGCATACTGTACTGGAATCGAGCCATTGGCGATCTGGGTACCGATCAATACTCCGATAACCTGTGAGATTACTGCTCCTGGTCCTAAAATCGGCGACAGGATCGGAATACTACAGATTAAAGCCAACGCAATCATTCCAGGTAGTGAACCAGCTAATGGTGAAAGAACTTTCGCCAACCAATCACCGATACCTGTGTAGTTAATGATCCCAACGATCATACTGATGAATGCCATGAAAGGAATAATGTTTTTCAATAGCATATCTAACGCGTCGCGACCAGATTGGTAGAAGGTACTCATCACTCCGCCGATACCACGGGAGAAACGAACTAAGAAGCTATCCTTTTTCGCTTGTTCTTCTTTATGCTCTTCTTTGATTTTTGAATATCTTTCTCTGAACTCTTCTTCAGACTCACGACCTTCATCTTGTTTTGTCACAATTTTTTCTGTCACGGCTGCTGATTCTGCATCCTGTGCACGAGCGTGATTAATCGCTGCCATTTGTTTTTCTTCTAAATTCGCCTCTTCTAAGATAGTTACATCTTCTGGACGGACCCCTGAAACAAAGATATCTTCCGTGATATGTTTAGATAATGGACCAGAAGGAGAAGACGGCAAAACATCCACTGTCGGAATGCGCTTCATCGGATATACACCGATTCGAGCCGTGCCGCCACAGTCAATTACGGCACATAGAGTTTCATCTTCTGGAATTTGATTCTTAAAGCCATCACAAGCCTCACAACCGGTTAAATCAGCAATTTGCTGCGCCACCGGATGAATACCTCCGCCTGTAACAGAAACAACTTTATTTTTTTGCTCCGATGGAACTAGTGTTAGACCAACACCCCAACCTTTACTTCCAGGTTTTACAAATACTGTTTTGTACATTACGATTCCTCCTTTACGCAGTCGCTTTCTTCGCTTCTCTAGCCATCATGAATTTCGTTAGTCTTTCCGTAACAATTCCGCGAATCAGGATAACCACAATCCCTACTAAGAAATACCGGACAGCTAAACTTGATTGGCTAAATCCGGCTTTCGTTACGCCGTTGGCAATTCCTAAGTAAACAAAAAGCTCTCCGGCATTCGCATATGGAAATAGACCAGTAACTGGGTGAACAAAAGAAACGGCTGCATCGTAAAACGCCGGTTTTTCCTCTTCTTTAACAAATTTTCCAAAGGTATACGCCATTGGATTTGTCAGCATCAAAACAGCTAAAATCGGCATTAATGAATAGCGTAAAATCATATATTTCGAACAATAACGGATCGCTCTATCTACACGTTCTTCACCAATAAATGCAATAACTGAATAAGTAAACGTTAAAAGTACAATCAATAGTGGCACGATTCCAGTCATGTAACCCATGAACTGTTCGCCGCCGGCTTCAAACATACCAATAAAGTTTTTCCCTGCCCATTCGATATATTTCATTATAAAATCCTCCTCTTTCTAGGTAACCGCTTCCAATTTTCGTGTGTAAATCTGCGATAATGCTTTTTCTGTTTGAGATGCGCCTTTTTCTTTTGCGACATTACTGTAATTAACCAATTGCGTTCCTTTATACGATTGGTCCTCTTTAAAACGTGCAAATATCGTCAAACCTTTACAGACATAACATTGAATAACTCTGCCTTCTGCATCCACAACTACCGCGACGATCGCTCGTAAAAGTCTTCCCTTTACGACCTCGGTATAAAACTCATACTCTGTACCTGCTTGTTCTGTCGTAATTTTTTTAATAAAACGCTGATAATATTTTACCTGAACAATGCTCAACAGGCTCTGGCTAAGCATCAAAACGATTAAAACAATTACTAAGCCACTCATAAGCTACATCCTCTCCAAAAGCAGACGAGGGTATCCCTCATCTGCTTTAAATTTGCCTTAATCACCAAACGTTGAATCCTGAAGCTTCCGTAAACGATAAACCGTCGTTGTTTCATCAATCTCAATATCATCATAGGTTAAGAAGGTTCCATCTTTGATATCACGCTTCGCTACAGAAGAACCACCAACTAAACCAATTGGTACATTATTGTTTTTCACCAGATCTGCATGGGTTTCTAACACACCGCGTACGCAATAACCGCCAATGCCATCAATTTTTTCGCCTGCTTTAATATCCTTTTTAGCTACCGCAACAGTTTCTGAAATTGGAGCACCTAATGGAACGATTGCATGATCGTGATTCAAGACTGCTTTTGCAATCGTAATCGGTGTTTCTAAGCTTGCTAAATGGTAGGGACGATACAAGATATGATGATCGCGATCACCCTTTTTCATCAAGTAACTTAACTCATGACGCGCACCGTCATTTTGACCTTTAACGATTACGAACACACCTGGCGCCAAGCCGTCAACATATTCAACAACGCCATATTTATCCAAGATACCGCCATTTTCCTTCAAGTCTAAATCCTTAATAACTGAATCCACATCTCCACTGATTCCGTGCATTCCTACTTTGTCAGGAATGAATCCAATCGCATTTGACAGTAGATTCATTTCAGCCATAGTCTTCGTACCGTCTTGGAACGCAGCTAACATATGGCTAGACATCTGTTTAGAATCCGCTTCTGCTTGCGCAGTATCTGGGTTTGCACCAACCTTCAGCTTGTTGTTCTTGCCTTTACCAGCAACTAAGACTTCCATCCCCATGCTTTTTGCAAATTCAAATAATTCTGTCGTAGCAGCCGGCTCATCACCGTCAGATCCTGTATACACTAAGTCTGCCGCATCGTACATTTTCTTCATCAATGGCCCAATTGTGATATCCACTTCCACATTTAGCAATACAATGTGTTTTTTCGCTAATAAAGTTTCTAATGAAATTTGGGCGCCAACTTCTGGGACACCTGTCGCATCAACAATAACTTCTACCTTGTCTGAATGAATGATTTCTTTAAAATCTGAGCTGACCAAGATATCCACTTTTTTCTCTGCACTTGCATTATAAGCATCCGCTGCTCGCTGCGCGGCATCCTTATTGATATCACTGATACCAGTCACTGCCATTCCTGGAATCGTCGAAATCTGAGCAATCATCCCAAAACCCATTTGACCTGCACCAATTACCCCAACTTTGATCGGTGCGCCATTTCTTTCTCTTTCCAAAAGCTTCCCATAAAGTGTCATTGTTACCCCTCCATACTTTTTTGACATATGACAACACATTTGACATATGCCTTAAATCACTTTTAGTATAACATCGTAAAAATAAGTGTCAACGCTTTCTTTTCACAAACTACCGTTTTCTACCAATTGGAACATATGTTACAAAAGTAAAAATCACCGTAAAAAACGTGATATATTAATATCTAAAAAATATTATCTATTAAATCGAAATAATTCAAACAATAAAAAAGTCACAATTGCACATTCTTAAAATAACAATATATAAAAAATATAAAAGAGGTCCTAATTTAGAAATATAATAGAAAAGGAGATGAGCATGAAGGTTCGTTCACAATCTATCCAGAAGAAAAAAATTTATACATATAGGATGTTCAGCTATAAAAAAAATATTAGACCAATCAAAAATTCTCACAGACTATTTTAATTGTGAATAAACGAACAGCAAAATTTTCACTTGACCAATCTTTTATTTACTTCTACGAAAAACAAAAACCGCCGCCTTGACTCCCGTCAAAGCAGCGATTTATTATTGTTGCCCATAGGTTTCGAACTTTTCTAGAACTTCTTTCATTTGTTCTTGATTTAGTAGTTTTGGTGTACCAATGCATCGCGCTCGGTAATCGAGTTTAGCAATAAACTCGATGTCTTTCGCCACACCAAAGGCACTGGATAAGTCTGGGCCAATGGTCAAAACGCCATGGTTGCCTAGCAAGATTCCGTTGTCTTCATGAATAAAGTTAAAGGCTTCCTCGGCTAATTCCCGAGTACCGAACGTTTTATACTCGCAGCAACGAATTTTCTCCCCTACAGAACCAATGATGTAATGCAATGGTTCAATCTCCTGATGAAGACAAGCAAACGTCGTCGCATATTCTGAATGAGTATGAACAACTGAGCGAATGTCTGGACGATTCGCGTAAAAAATACTATGAAGATCATATTCACTTGAAGGTTTACGATTGCCCTCCAACACATTGCCATGAAGATCCATTAGTACAATGTCTTCTGGTTCTGTTTCAAAATAAGGAATACCGCTTGGGCTAATCAGCATCGCTTCTTCTTCAGGCAGATAAATGCTGATGTTGCCGCCAGTACCTGTCGTTAATTTTTCAGTGATAAGCTTCTTGCCATAGTCAACGATCAGCTCACGCTCTTTTAAATGCTTCATCTTCTTCTCCTCACTGCTATTGATAATTCTATTTTTATCACGTAATCATTCAATCAATAAAAATTATTTTCCGGCTGCTCTTTGATATAGCGTTTCAAGTCATAGGGTGAAAAAATTCCACGATCCGTCACAACTGCTCCAATTAATTCTGGCGGTGTGATATCAAAGGAAGGATAAATGGCCTTGACCCCGGCTAAAGTATGCTTGATCCCATTTAACTCCATGACTTGTTCAGGATCGCGCATTTCGATTTTGATGCTTTCATGACTTGTTTTATCTGTATCTGGAATACCTGTAACAAAGTAAGGAATACCAAATTTTTGCGCCAAAATTGCGATTTGATACGTACCGACTTTATTGGCAATATAGCCATCTTGAGCGATCGTATCCGCCGCCGAAGTGAATAAATCGATTTTTTCATGCGCCATTAAATAAGCGATCATGTTATCAGAAACAACGGTTGTGTCAAACCCCATTTCTGCACAGCAGCTGGCAGTTAATCGCGCACCTTGCAGATATGGTCGCGTCTCCGCACAAAAGAAACGCAGCGTTTTGTTCTGTTCGATCGCTTCTCTCAGCAGCATCCCAATGATCGTTTCACCAAAGCATTGCGTCAGAACGGTTCCATTATCCGGGATTTTTTCGATCAAGTATTTAGCCACCTGATCCATTGTATAATAACGGCGATTTAAGGAATTGATCGTATTTTGCTTGATCGCTTCGGTTGGATCTTCCCCTTTGTCCAATGCTTGCTCTGCTACTTCTACACATTTTTCTGTGATCAGTGTCATGCGATTTGCTGTTGTCGGACGGGCGTTGGCAATCGTGTGAGATGCTTTTTTTAGATAAGCGATCTGTTCTTCTGGTGCGAAATCGCGGCTCTCTTCCGCCGCTAACGCCATACCCATACCTGCCGCAGTATAAGGTCCGGCACTTTGTGTAACCATGTCCGTAATCGCCTGCGCTACAGCTTGATGCGTTTCACACTCCACAAATTCGAGCCGCGTTGGATAAATCCGCCGATCCAAAATACGGACTTTCCCCTTCTCGTACCACGCGACATTCTCATATTGCAGCAATGTTGGCATCGTATAATCTTGTCTTTCCAAATTGTTCACCTGCTTCTGTTGAAGGAATCTTGTTCTAATACCTTTTAGTGCTGAACGTGCCGCTAAATTTGCAGCAACTCCTCATCTTTCTTAATTCTGCATACTAGGAAAAGCCGAATTGACAGCTTCGTCAATTCCAGCGACTAGCTGACTGCCGCTAATAACATGTTGTCGATTAATAATTAATTGAATGCCTATTTTCAATAAAATCCGTTCAGCCGTGACCTTTTTATCAGAAGGAATCAAGGATAATTCCCTCACCTTTGAATCTCCTACCACGCGGCGAATGATCTCGGTTCCAGCATAGCCGATCGCATCTTCCATGATTTTTTGCAACATTATCTCCTTAAACGCGTGATTCCGATACAACGGAAAAGTCACTGCTTCATCGTAGACTGTCTCTAATTTTTCCTGGACCCGATCGTAAACAGCGGCAATCGTTTCCTTGCACCACTGGTGGAATTCTTGATCGCTCGTCGAATCAAACAAATTTTTAATCATTGGAAAATAAAGATGAGCCAAAACATTGCCGATATCATAGCCCGCTGGACCATAAAAGGCAAACTCTGGATCAATCACCTTCAACCCCGTTTGATTAATAAAAATCGATCCCGTATGCAGATCGCCATGCAGCAATGATTGGCTATTATTCATAAAGTTATGGCGCAGCAATGCAACTTCTACTTGCAGCGGTTCATTTTCATATAGGTTTTCTCTGATAAAATCTTCATTACCTGCAGTCACGATATTCCTTTGCTTATAATCATCATATGGCTCAGTAAATACCAGGTCTTCACTGATATCGCACATTTCAGGATTGATGAAGTCTTTGACGCGCTGCTTCTTCACATCGCGATCTAAGACCAAATCACTTGTTAAAAGTAACGTACGTGCTAAAAATTCCGCGATCTTTTCGCTAAAATCTGGAAAAATCTGCTTGTCAATCAATTCATAGCGCATATTTTGATAGGCTGAGACATCTTCCATTGTCAAAGCATACATCTTTTGGTCATAATAATAAACCTCTGGTACAAACTGCGGTGCCAATTCATTTTGCAGTCGTAAAATTTCCGCTTCGATCCGGTTTCGCTCAATGTCTAATGGTCGCCCAGAAGAACGTAACAGGATATCTGCCTGCTTGATGATCAGACTTTCCTGTGTCGCCTGATTCACCACGCGAAAAACATAGTTGATATTCCCATCACCAATCTCCGATACTTCAATTGGTGTCCCTGAAGGAAAAGCGCCCAATCTTTCCACAACATATTGTTTGATTGCTACTGTATCCATTAAAAAATGTTTTTGATACGCACCTGATTCCTTTGGTGTAAGCTTCATATTATCGCCTCATTCATTAAATTTCCCAGATAACTCCATGTAGTTAGGTGTTTTTCTAACCTGCAAAGGCAAGAAAAACTGACAGCTAGCTCATTACTGTTGTATTCATTTTTCAAAAAGCGTGAAAAATGGTTTTATTTTCGTACGCATATCATTTTTCTAACCTGCTAAAGCAGGAAGAAAAACTGACAAAAACACCCATCTAAAAGTTTACATTTAAAATTGTTAAATGCAACTCTTAGATGAGTGAAAATTCACGCTTTTCCTAATATTCGATTCATTTCTACTTGCAATAATTGCGGCGAACGGTCTATCGCGTCGATGGTGTCTCCTGCAATATGTGAAGTGATGACTACGTTGTCCAATGCTAGCAAGGGCCCATCAGAAGCGATTGGTTCTTCCCATAGGACATCGATACCCGCTCCTGCAATCTGATTTTTCGTCAAACAGTCAAGTAAATCTGCTCGATTAATAATATCCGGTCGCGCGGTATTAATCAAATAGGCACTGGGCTTCATCAAACGCAACAACGAATGATTAATCAAATTCTGGGTCTCTGGTACTACTCTCAAATGTAGAGATACTACATCTGAATCACTGAAAATCTCCTTCAAGCTTTTTAATTTAATTTGATAGCCTTCTTGATCTAGGCTGGCTTGATCGATAAACGCATCATAAGCACTGACCTCCAACCCTAAAGCAGTTAGACGTTTGGCGACGATTTTCCCAATATGTCCTAATCCCACTAGCCCGACTTTTAGATTGGAAAAGGAGGTTTTATATGCATCATTGGAAAAATTCTGCGGCCAATTTCCCTGCTTTACTTGAATGGCAGAAGCCGCGATATTACGAACAGTCGCATACATCAAACCAATCGTAAAATCCGCGACTGGTTCCGCATTTCGAATAACATTGATTACCGAAAGTCCAGGTCTCTCTTTCACTGCCTCCAGATCAATATGCTCTAGTCCACCTCGGCAGGTGCCGATCATCTTTAGCTTTTTTGCTTGAGCTAATAGTTTTCGTGAAACAGGCGCCAAATGTACGAGCAAATACTCGGCCTCTGCTACTTCTGCCAAGATCTCCGCAGACCATTCAAAACCATTCGGTCCATCATGTTCCAGAATTTTGATAACTTCGCGAAATTCTGACCGTGTTTTTTCAGACTGCCACTCGAAGCTTTGAATAATAACGGGCTCTTCAAGTAGTAGTCCTTTTGCAGCATTTGCCAAATTTGCTGCTGAAACGAAAGGATCACCAATCACGACTACCTTAGTCACTGCGCAGACCTTATTCCAATAAAATCCCGGATTTCGGTTTCACGTGAAACTTTTCTGCTAAATCTAAAAGCTGCTGGTCTGTAATCTGCTGCTTAATTTCTTGTTTGGCTGAGCAAATTTGCAGATAGATTTTAGCAGCCTTTTCCGCCGTTTCCACTAGACCAAAAGCATCGTCCATCGTTTGACCGGCACCCATAATTCCATGATGCGGCCAAATCACAATTCTAGAATTCTGCATTTTGTCAGCTGAAGCTGCTCCAAGTTGTCTCGTTCCTGCAACCATCCAAGGAAGAACCGACACCCCATCTGGAAAAACGACTAAACATTCTGTGATCATTTGCCATAGCGTCTTAGTGAATTTCTTTTCGTCTAGGTCGTGAATAAACGTCATCGCCGATATGGCCGTCGCATGAGTATGCAAAATGACCCGATGCTCTGGATCTTGTGCAAGACGAGCTTCATGACATTGAAGGTGTGACGCCAGCTCACTCGTTGGCAAATCACCACCCTCTAGTCCCCACAGCAGCTCATACCTGTCGCCTTCTGCACTTATTCGAATGATAGCTAAACTATCAGCGGGATTCTTTTGAATATTTTTGAAATATTTGCCTGATCCTGAAACGAGAAATAGCTCACCTGCTAAGCTTTTTACAGTAAAATCCAATGGAATAGTTCTTTTAACCTGATCACTATCGAGATAATATTGAACCTCCTCTTGCGGCAGGCGATAGCTGATATTTCCACCATTCCGCTCTGCCCAGCCGTACGCCCATAATTGACTGGTGGCTTCACACATTTCTTTGATAAAAGGAGCTTGATTGATCTCATGAAGTTTCACTTTATCATCCCCTGTTAACTATAGATTAGAGGAGAATCGTAATTAGTCGTGCCACGATCATAAAGGCCACACCTAACACACCATGAATCAGATACGTTTTGCTCTTAACAACATCGCCATTCGCTCCAATCACGAGTTTTTTGGCGCCATCAAAAAAGATTTTGATAAAAAAGGCCAATCCAATCAAAACAAACAAATCGCTAATCATCGTAATCCTCCTCCCAAATTAATAACTACTTTTGCCCATAATAAGCATTTGCTCCATGCTTACGTAAATAATGCTTGTCCAAAACACGTTGTGGCAGCTCTTCAGCAAAGGAATTTAATTGCCGCGTCAGCAGGTTCATCTTACAAACCTCCTCCAATACTACGGCATTCATCACGGCACTATGAGCATCCTTGCCCCATGTAAATGGCCCGTGACCATGAAGCAGCACTCCTGGAACCTCTAAGGGTTTTATTTCCCGTTGCTTAAAGGTCTCTACGATGACACAGCCCGTTTCGTGTTCATAGCCTTCATCGATTTCATATTGACTCAAAAAACGTGCACATGGAACAGACCCGTAAAAGGTATCTGCATGGGTAGTTCCCATTGCCGGAACGTCTAACCCTGATTGTGCCCAAGCAGCTGCCCACGTTGAATGGGTGTGAACAATCCCGCCAATTTCCGGAAACTCTTTATATAAGACTGCGTGAGTCGGTGTGTCAGAAGATGGATTCAATCGTCCTTCGATCACATTGTTTTCCAAATCGACAACGACCATATCCTCCGCTGTCATTTCTTCATAGCTAACACCGCTGGGTTTGATCACAAAATACTTCGTTTCAGGATCATAAGCACTGACATTGCCCCAAGTGTATTTAATTAAACCTTGTTTAGGTAAATCTAAATTTGCTTGAAATACTTCTTCTTTTAATTGTTCTAACATTGATTCGGCCCTCTCTTACTCTGGATTGACAGCAACAACGATTTTGTTATAGGCAAGCTCGCGTTTGAACATCTTAGGCAGCACCTCTGGCAAATCGTTTAAGGTAATTTCATTACTCACCATTTCCTTGAACTTGATTCGACGTTTAGACATTTCTTCTAATGTCGCCTCCCAGGCGCGGCCAGGATAAGGTGCCGTATAGGAGTTCCATGAACCGGTAATGGTTAACTCTGCCCGCATGATTCGTTCTGCCTCGTGCTCTGATAATGGCAGATCTTGGTGAGAGATTCCTACTAATACGACCGTTCCGTGCTTACGTGTAATCAAAAGTGCCTGCTTCTGAGTGAATTTACTACCCGCAGTCTCAATTACGACATGGACCCCTAAACCTGTTTCTGCCTTGATTGCAGCTTCTAAATCTTGCCCTTTGCTGTTGATTGTTACATCCGCGCCCAAATTCTTTGCTAAAGCCAATTTCTCATCAAAAATGTCGACTGCAATCACTTTTTTCGCGCCAAATATTTTTGCGATTTGGATGGCAAATTGACCAATCGGTCCGCAACCAAGCACCGCTACAGTGTCGCCAACCTTCATGTTCGATCGCTGCATCGCATGCCAGCTAATCGTTGCCGGCTCTACCCCAGCTGCTGACAACAAATCCAAATCCTCCGGCATTACCACACAATGCTCTTCTGGAACTTTCACGTATTCTGCAAAGGCCCCATTACTGCCGGTACCGATTATGTTATAATTATCACTGAGACCGTAAGACCCTTCTTTTGTATATTCAGAATTTGGGTCTGGGATCAGTGGTGCAACTGCGATCTTATCTCCGACTTGAACTTTAGTGACCTGTGATCCTACCCGATCTACAGTACCGCTAAACTCATGTCCTAAAATGAGTGGATACATTCTTGCACCATCTTCTAAGTTTGCGCGGGGCACATCTGAGCCGCAGATCCCCGCGTAAGCGACTTTAACTAATACTTCATCTTCACCAATATCGGGAACATCCACTTCTTGAACTTCCAACACACCAGGTTTTATCAGCACACTTGCTTTCATCTTTTTTGTCATGATTTCTTTCATCCTTCTCTATTAAGCTACCTTTGTTTTGCCTTCAGGGATCTCACCACTATTTTTCGCTGCAGCTCGTTCAACATAGCCATAAAAAGCTTCTTTATTTTTACGGAATAAGAAGTAAACAACAAAATAAGCGACAATCGTTAAACCAATCCACAATGGATTCTGACTTAAAAAGGCCAAGAAGATCAGCCCAAAAATCGGTTTTCCTAAGATATTAAAGCTGGTAACCATCAATGCGCCAGCCGGCAAAGTAACCCCTACAGTTTGTGCTATTTCAGTAAACATTGGCGCAGTGTATGAACACATATATAATCCTAAGCTGAACCAGATCACACCATTTAACAATGTCTTCGCAATATTTCCATTCGATAAGCAGACTAGCGCCTGAACCATGTATGGAATCGCTAACAAGTCAACGACTGGTAATGTTTGATTTCCAGGTAAGATCATTGCGATGAACACCATGATCGGAATTAAAAGAATTCCTGAGATCAGCGTAGCAGGTTCACCATAGCCAGTCGCATCATTTACTCCTAGATACCATTCTCGACCTTCATTATTGCCACGAACGTTTTTACTAGCTGCTTGTGAAATCGGATTGAAGGCTTGTGAGAAGATTCCCGCCACTTTCGGAAAGATTGCCATTACCGCACTTGTTGCGATCGCTACTTCTGTGATTTGTCCCCACGCCGATAATTCCGCTAAGTTGCTGATATTTCCTAAAATTCCTAAAAACAGACCTAAGAATAATCCTAATGAGATCGGTTCACCTAAAAAGCCCAGCTTCTTCTGCAACCCTTGAGGATTTAAACGAACTTTATGCAGACCAAGCATATTCCAAATCGGGTCCATTATTAAGGCAAAAATTCCCGGCTCAATATTATGCATCGCGATGATCGTACAATTGGGATAATGATAATAGCTGGACCATCTTCTGGCTAACATTTCTGACAATAACAGACTGTACATATTCAATAAGCACATCAGGACAACGGCTAAAATCATGTTTTTCGTAGCCAAATATACCATCGAGCCCCAAACCATGTAAGAATAGTTATTCCACAAATCAGAAGGCTGGAACACATTCGTCCATTTGACTAAGAAAAGAACGGTTTGTAACACTAAGGCAATCACTAAGTAAATCATGCCCGCTTCTGTCGAATAGGCAACTAAAGCCGTCGCCTGCCAGCCTACGTCAAATGCTGGCAAATTGATTCCGGTTTGATCGACCATCTGTTGTACAACTTTAGAAATAATCGGAGTGTAGGAATTCAAAATCAAGGTGAAACCCATCAAACCTACGCCTGCATATAAACCAGATAAAAATGCCTTTTGAGTCTTCACTTTTAATACTTTGGCAACAACAAAAATCATTACCGGAACAAAAACAGCCGATCCAAACGTATCAAAAACGCTCTTTAAAGTTTCTAACATCTCATTACTCCTTTTTCGTTTTAAGGTATTTATTTTTCTTCCTGAAAAATAAGTCCGATTCTCAAGCCGTATACTATTCCTCTAATGCGCTAAAGCGCAAAGGAGAACTAGCATCCTTTTTCGTTTTAATGTATTTATTTTAGTTCTGCCAAATACTGGCAAAACAAATTATCTTCGCAAGAAACCAAATACAACCTTTTCTCAAAAGCTTATTTTTCTAATGCTAACAAGACCTCATCTACTTCTTCCAAAAACTCATCTTCGCCAAATCCAGTTAAAAAGCCAATTGCGTTCACTACGGGAATACCATAATCACCATCAGGTAGCGGACTCGTATAGGTAATAAAATCAAACTTACCAGTCTTCGCTAGCGACAATGCTTCATTAGGATTCGCTTCTGTCGTATCAACGATATAGCCTTTTTCCTCCAACGTTTCTCTTAATTTTTCCGCCACCATTGAAGATGTCACTGTTCCTGATCCACAAACCGACAATACATTGTATCTTTTCATTACTGCTTCCTCCTTTTTTCTTTATGCGATTTCTAACTCCATTTTTTCCACAATACTATACATTTCTTCTACAGATGACGCTCGCTCCAACCGCTTCAACGTTTCGACATCTTGAAAAAGCCCCATCAATTTGCTGAGCATTTTCACCTGTCCATCTGGGTCCTCTACGGCCATTAAGATTACTAACGATACACGAACCTTTTCTTCTGGATTAATCATTGAACAAACCTCGATGGGTTCTGCTAGGGTCGCGATTGCTAAAGCGGATTGATACACATGTTCACGATCCGTGTGAGGAATCGCAATCCCGTAATCCCCCATCTGCAATCCAGTCGGAAAGCCCTTCTCTCTTTCTAATACCGCGGGAACATAGGTTGATTTGACATAGCCTAATTCTTCCATTTTTTTCCCTAAGAACGTAATCATCTCTTCATAATCTTGCGGCTTCATTTTGCTAAAAAGCAACTCACGTTTGATCACTCGATCCCTCCTACTTCTGTTGTTTTGCTTCTTGCTTACCCAAAAGATAACACGGAAACGCTTTCTTTTAAATTTCTTTTGAACTCATTTTTTACTGAACCTATTCCTGAATATTTGTATGACTTGCTGAAAACGTTGATTTCACAAGCGTTTCTCCTTCTGAAATAATTGCTGAAATAGGCAGATAATGCAAAAATCCCATTCGTGAAATGAATGGGAAATCGTTTTATTACTTTTTGAATGCTTGGATAATCGCTAGAAGCGCTTCCTTGTTCTGCGCCTGATCCAAACGCTCAATCGCGCTAGGATCACTAGCGATTTTAAGCAGCTGCATCATAGGCTGAATATGCAATTTTTTATCAATCGCTGAAATCACAACAACATATCGATATGTCTGACCTTGACTGCTAAATCCTTTTGAAACTTTAGCCAAGCACATCCCCAGCTCACGCGCTCCATGTTCCGGAATAGTATGAGGAATGACGATTTGATTCCCCAACACAATACTGGGGGTAACCTCAGGAAATTGCTCCTCAAGATGAGATAAATAGCTTGGTTCAACAATCTTACGATCAATCAAATTTTGCGTCGCTGCTTGAAGAATATCTAACCAATTCAACTCATCTGGTAAAATGATGATACTCTCCTTTGTGATCAGATCGCTCAAATTTAACTTTGTTTCATTGGTCAAAATCTCTTGATCCTGAATCTGAAAAATAGAATTATAAGAGATCATTAATTCTTTACGAATCTTTCCTTCAATCTCATCATCCATTGACAGATGTTTTTTGACGATCGATAAAATATGATCCGGCTGCAGCTTGTAACTATCAATTTTATAGATCAGCTGGATCACTTCATTGACGATCAAGGTTTTGTTCATTGCAGATAGGTCATTTCCTACAACGATCACAGGGAATTCAGTTGTTAACGGATTTGTAGAAAATATTAATTGAACATCCAATTGCTTTTCTTTTTCATAGAATTCACGAATCGAAAAAGAACTGACAAAATGAATCATGGGGAACCAATTGTCTAACGTCTTTTCCAAAAGTTTTGAACTAATGATACCATTGGGGCAAACCACTGCTGCTTTGACAATCGTACGCTCAAGATTGATCGGCTTTTCTTTTGGCATGTATGCTCCAATGAACATGGTGATCAGATAAATTTCATCATTCGGAATCCGCTCTTCAAAAAATTCCTCTAAGGGCGCTACCGATGATTTCACAATAAAAAATAAAGGGTCCAACTGATTTTTAACAATATCCGTCAGTGTATAGTCAGAAGTTAACCCATAGCGAATGCGATAGTATGCTGGTGTTAGATGCAATGCTAAGTTTTCAATCAGCTGTTCTTTATCATTCAGCTGAATAATCGTATTTCTCTCCAGCATCGCAATAAACAGTTCAATATGCTTTCTGAGATCTTCTTTATTTAGGGAAAAAATATTGCTTAGATCGGTTATTTTCAACGAAAGAATGTACAGACACAGATAAAGGTGCTCCGTATAGGACTTCGGCAGCATTCCTTGCCCCGCCAACACTTTGACAATTGCCGCATATTCGTTGGTATCCATAATTTCCTTTGCCAACAAGCCAAAACGTTGCTCAATGATATGACCATTCTTAACTCGGCGATCTAGCAATACCAAAAAGTACGGCGCTGTTTGAATCCGATTATCTGTATACTGAACTTGCAGCTCATCTTCCACCATGCGCAGCATTTTTCGCTGTTCTTCGATTTCTGTCGCTTGGATGGCCAAATACTTCTCAAAAATAAGGCGATTATAAATAGAATCCATCACTTGATCTGTCACTACAAGAATCAAGCCACGAACCGCTTCTTCATCCCCTCGAAAATAATACCCGCCTTTTCTGGAATAATCGATCGTTAACTTATGTTTTTTTAGTTGCTTTTTGAGTTTCTTGATATCCGATACGATCGTGTTTTTACTAACCTCTAAGCTTTCTGAAAAATGATATAGCGAAAGATAATCTGCAGAAAAAATTAACAATAAAATAACTAACAAACGATGATCCTCATCCAAAAAACTGTTTTCATCTGCTTGCAGTTGACTTTCACTATTCATAATTCCAGAGAAAACATCGACCACTTTCGTATCAACGATAAAGCTGCCATTACGTGAGCGAATGATTTTACGATAATTATTTTCTTCAAGATAATCATTGATTTTTTTTATAGCATAGTCTAATTGATTACGAGTCAGATCATATTTTTCCATGATTTCTTTGGAAGAAATTTTCACCGTAGAAGCGACTGCCTGCAATATCTGGACGCTTCGATTATCAAGATCCATCTAGTGCCCTCCTGCCTACATTTTTTCCTATAGTCTAGCTTGAACAGGATGAATAGTAAACGTTTTCTTTGTGAATTCACTTTAAAATAACAATGATTGGAATATCTCGATACACAATATTCTTTTACAATTTCTTGCTAATGATTATTTATTACACTGTTTCTATGAAAATAGTATCAAAAAAATCCTCCTATAAAACAAACTCACAAAAAAGCTGCACCAAAAATTCTGGTACAGCTTCCTTGATTCAAATTAAAACTCTTCTGGATTGGATTCGATCATTACCTTGATTTCATTACCTTCCATCACTTTATCAAAGGCTTCCCGCCATTCAGTCAATGGATATTTTTTCGTAATCATCTCATCGATATTGATCGCACCTTTCGCTAATAAGTGAATCGCAATCGGCCAGTCATAAGGGTTCTGTGAACGACTGCCGATGTATTCGATCTCTCGTTGAATGATCGATTCAGTGTCTAAATCCACCATTTTATTAGCGAACAAGCCTACTTGAATAAATTGCCCCTGCTTGCGAATCAATGGCAGACTAGCATTAACAGCAGGAACTGCTCCTGAGGCATCGTACACTTTATCGACACCATAGCCATCCGTGATCTCATTAACGACTTTCGCTAGATCTTCCTTCATCGTATCAACGATCACATCCGCACCTAGTTTTTTTGCTAATGCTAAGCGATGAGCATCTTTTGTGATCCCCGTCATAATGACGAAGGCTCCAATTTCCTTGGCAATCTGCAAAAGATACAGTCCGATTGGTCCAGGGCCCATGATAATGATCGTGTCTTTCAATTCCAAGTGACTCTTTTGATACATCGCATGGACACAGCACGCTAATGGTTCGCTCATCGCCGCACCTTCATAGCTTAAATGATCCGGCAGTAAATGAATGCTTTCTTCTCGAGCCAACACATAGTTCGCCATGGAGCCATTTTGCTGCGTGCCGATTCCTTTTCGATGGGGACACAAATTATACTGCTTTTCCTTGCAATAATCGCATTCGCCGCAGACATAAAAGGTCGTCTCACTGGTTACCCGATCACCAACTTTGACCTTTGTTACATTGGCTCCGACTTCAACTACCTGCCCAGAAAATTCATGCCCTAGGACGACGGGGGTGGTGGGATTTTTGTATTCACCTTTAAACGTATGGATATCTGATCCGCAAATACCTGTATAAGCGACTTTAATCAAGACCTTGTCATCTGTTGCTTCTGGTACAGGTAAATCGATAAATGCCATTTGGTCATAACCGGGTGCCTGCTTGGAAACACCCTTCATTGTTTTACTCATTTACAAAAACCTCCTACATCACTGTGGCAACTAATTCTGAGAATTTCAAGAAGATCCATTTTAAGAAATTTCCGCCTGTATCTAGGTTCGTAATTTCGGCAGCGCCTTCTGGGAACTTCACGATCCCTTGCGCCATTTCAGTAATCACTGGCGCAAAATTGGTCGCCATTAACAAAGCAACAGCCATCACGACTGTCAATGAAATCACTGAATGTAAGATATTTCCTTTACGACTAGGCACAACTAACGCTGCGAAAAATGGAATCGTCGCTAAATCTCCGAAAGGCAGCACGCGGTTTCCCGGCAGAATAACTGCTAAAAATAATGTGATTGGTACCATCAAAAGACCTGTAGACAGTGCAGCCGGTGAGCCAGTCGCTAAGGCGGCATCCATTCCTAGATAAATTTCGCGATCGCCGTAGCGGCTTTGCAATAGTTTTTGTGCTCCCTCTTGAATAGGAATTAACCCTTCCATCAGGATTTTTACCATCCGCGGCATTAAGAACATTACGCCACCCATGTTCATTCCAATTTGTAGGATACCAATGAAATCGTAGCCGCCTAACAAACCAAGGAACATCCCGATGATGATGCCCATGATCATTGGTTCGCCAAAAATACCAAAACGCTTTTGGATCGTTTCAGGTTTTACGTCTAATTTATTGATACCAGGAATCTTATCGACTAGCCAGCCGATCGGCAATGCTAAAACCGCATAACCTTGTGCTGAACCAGTCGTAATACTGATACCTTCTAACCCATAATATTCTTGTACCTTCGGCGCAGTCTTATCAGCGATAATTTGAATAATGATCGTAAACAGAATTCCGCACAGGATGCCAAAGAAAAAACTTTTTGTTACAATATAACCAGTTGCTGCCACAGAACTAACATGCCAGTAGTTCCAGATGTCAATGTTTAGTGTCTTGGTCCGATTTAACGCCAACATAATTAAATTCACGATCAAGATTACTGGAATCATCACAGCCGCGATTGGTTGCGCCCATGTCCCGGCTGAGACTGCTGGCCAGCCTGCATCAATGATCGTCAGGTTCAAACCAAACCGTTCAACCATCGCTTGTGCCGCTGGACCAACGTTTGTGGTCAATACATTAATAACCAAGTTTATCCCGATCATCCCGATACCTACAGTAATTCCGGAAATAATTGCTTTTTTTATTGGAACCCTAAAAATAATCCCAACAATAAAGATGATGATGGGCAGCATCACACTTGCGCCGGCGCCTAAAATACTTTGCACCACATTCATTAAACCATCCATTTGATACATTCCTCCTAATTTGTTTTGATCTATTTATTTTTAATATTAAAAATAAACCTGATTCCTCTTCACGCACATCAAATCCGCAAAGCGCGGAGTTGACCTACCTGAATGTAAAAAATTATTGAATACCCTTTGCTGCTTCGATGATTTGATTCTCAACTTTTTCCGTTCCGATCCCAGTTAAGAAGGCCATGGCTGAAATTGCTGGAATCTTGTATTGAGTTGGAAGCATCGTGGTTGAGATCAACATATCTGCTTCATCCTGTTTCCCAGCTGCTTCAGCAATCTTAATCTGTGTGATTTCCACTGGCAGATCATTTCTGGCAAATAAGTCCTCGACTTTTTTCATAACTACCGTTGAGGTTGCGATTCCTGCTCCACATGCTACTAATACACGAATTGTTTTCATAATAATTTTCTCCTTTTAATGTTTTTTTATTTTTTGTTCTGTCCTATTTGCAAAAGGAAGAACGAGCTTCCTTTTTTATAGCTGATTTTTTTTTATGGTTGTCACTAATTCATTTTCAGTGGTTGCTAACAATAATTCTGATAAAACCGTTTCATTTTGTAAAAGCCTCATCAACGATTGCAGCATTTCTAACTGTGCGTGGGGTTGATTTAACCCTAAAACAAAGATGATCTGGGCTTTGACCTGCTGGGTGTTATCTTCCATACTATAAAAAGTTACCGGCTCCTGCATCGTAATCACTGCGACAAATTCTTCCCGCACACATTCGGCATCAGTATGAGGGATCGCCGCGCCAAAGTTCATTAATTGAATCCCGGTGGGAAACTCTTTTTCCCGTTTCATGATCCGTTCCAGAAAATCCTCTCGGACCCAACCTAGGTCTAAAGATTTCTGATACACCTGCTCAAATAATTCTTCCTGTGACGTAAAGTTCTCTTGCGCGAAAACTAACGGTTCTTTTACATAAGAACTTAGTGTCGTTTCTGTCATCAATTTATCCTCCAATACTCTTCGTTAAAACGCAGCAACGCTTTCCGAATCTCATCCTTCGTTTTTGCTTTTTCTAACTGTGCCAATTCATTTGCACCAGCCAAACTCATCATTTCAAAAATCAAATCCAAGTGTTCCTCTTTATCGTTGGACCCCAGCAGAATAACGGTATGAATTCGTCTGCCGTCCTCTGAAAGAATCCCTTTTTTCACTAAGCCTAGACTGATTCCAACACCGATTGCTCCCGCTTCTGTTACGGTATGAGGCAAAGCGATCTTATGACGTAAAACGGTATAGGCCGGCAGGATCGGCATCTCTTTTTTCAAAGCTTTCACGTACTCTGGCGTGATCACATGCTGACGTTCCAGCGGTCGCGCTAAAGCTTCTAAAACTTCGGTCCAGCTGGTCGTTTCCTCAAAAATTTGAATCGTTTCGCCCTTTAAAAGATCAATCAAATGCGGTCGCTTCTTTTCAAGAATCTTGGATTCTTTCGGTGCGAACAAACTTAACAATTCTTCGTACAAGCTTGTCTCATCCACAACATCGGCATGCTTTTTTACTACTGCCAAAATTTTTTCTGGCGTTACAACTTCTGTCTGAATAATCGCCGTTGATCGCAAAACACGTTCTCTTAATTGGCGTTTTTCTTGTTCAGATAAAAAATTATTTACGACAAAGACTTTCTTTTCTGTTTTCAGCGGAACCGCCGAAAAAATGAAATCCGCATCAACCTCTGTTCGATAAAATTCCCGTGCCGACATCGATCTCACAAAGTCAATTTCCGGAAGCAAATTTTTTAAGGTGTTCTCCAATAAAACAGCAATTGAGATACCGTTAGGACAAACGATGACCGCTCGTTTACGATTTTCGGGGTGAATAATTTCCGTGCTCTCAACGATGTGGCTGCCGATAAACAACGAAATAAAAAATAATTCGGCATCAGGAACCGGCTGTTCAAAGTACGTTTCCAAAGGACCACTAGCTTCCTTGACTAAGTAAAATAATGAAAAAAGGTTGGCATCCTTATTCTCTTGATAAAAACGCGTCTGCAAATTCAAGTGGTATTTGATTCGGTAATAAGCTGGCCGCATATGAACGAGCAAGCGCTCTAATAACTTTTCTTTTTCCTCAAGATTGACACCCGCGATACGTTCAAAATTCGCAATGACCTTCTCAAGCGCCTCTTTCATCTTATTGATCGCTTTAACCGATAAGATATCGCCTCGCGAAAGATTCGTCGTCAACAGCAGCATCGTTACATACACACGTTCATTCTCACTTAAGCCGTCTACATCCCAAATAACTCGATCCGCTGCAAGATACTCCTTCGTGTCAGCAAGCTCGCGATAATTGACCTTAAAGCTATAAGAAATCAATTTACCCTTTTGCGCTCGGCGAATCATCAAAATGATTAATAGCGGCAACGTTTTTAATCGTTCATCGGTAAATTGAACATCCAATTCCTCTTCTACCAACTCCACTCGTTTGCGAAAAATTTCGATCTGTTGTGGATCGATATTCGCAAATTGAATAATCACATTGATTCCGTTATACATCACCGCGAGATTATTCAATAAATCAGACAGAAGATTTCGCTTATTCCACTCGTCGCCTTGGATAAAATACCCCTTTTGTCTGGTATACTTCAAAGCCAGTTCATGTTGCCAAAGTGCGTGATTCACTTCCTTCAAATCCCTTAGCACTGTATTTCGACTAACCTTTAGATCCTCAATGAAATGGTTTAAGGATAGATACTCTTCCTTGCTTAGTAACATCAATTCGATTATGCCCACCCGTTCCTTACCGGAAAATACATAGCTTTCTGTTGATTCTCCGAATTGCTCATCACCCCCCTTATAGTTTGAAAGAATCTCATTTGCAATCAGAAAGTGCCCATTTTTCGTTCGTTTGATCTCACTTAATTTCTCATCTACTAAAGAATCATTAATCTTTTTCAACGCATAATTCAATTGCCCTCGCGTCAAATCAAATTTCTCACATAACGCTTTACTGGTGATTTGCGGATTATTGACTAATTCAACAAAAATCTGATTTGTTCGTTCTTCTAAATTCATTCTCATCCCTCTTCACATCTTCAATTTATACGAAAAACGCTTACATTTCCATCTTCTTTGTTCCCAAATAATTCGGTGTTCTTTATGCAACTTGGTGCTTACAAATACTTTTTTTCGCAAAAAAAAATGAACAAAAACTAGAAATCCTTAAATAACGGCAAAAAAGCATGTCAGCATTCCTGTTTTTGATCACCTATTATGCAACTTGGTACTCTTATTCTTCATTCATTTTAACAAGAGTCTCATTAATTGTCTGTTTTTTATGTAAGCTAGACTTTTCTGGTTTCGTTAATAAATACAAGAGCTATTCCTTAAGCTCATACAAAAAAGTACTGAAATGAACAATTTTCACTTCAGTACTTTTTGTAGCAGCTCTACTTATAAGAATTATTTGCGCTAATTTCAAAATTTAAAATGGATACTGCCCTTTTCCTGAATTTGTCGTTACCCATTGAACTCTAGTAAATTCTTCTAATACCCATTCACCGTTAAAGCGTCCGATACCCGAGTTTTTCTCGCCGCCGAACGGTGCATTCGGCTGATCATCGACAGTCAAACCATTAATATGACACATTCCAGCTTCGATTCTATTTGCCAGAGCGCGTCCTTTAGCTAAATCTTTAGTGAATAAGGCACTTGATAGACCATATTCTGTATCATTGGCCGCTTCGATTGCTGCTTCTGTGTCCTTCACTTTCAGAATCGGAAGTACCGGTCCAAAGATTTCTCGATGAAAAATTTCTAAATCAGGATCTTCAGAAACTATAACGAAAGGCTCGACGAGTTGTCCTTTAACCGTGCCTTCAACTAAAAATTTTGCTCCAGACTCCTTCGCTTGTTGAATGATTTCTTGAATTTGATCTGTCTGTTTTTGATTAATGATTGGTCCGATCACCGTCTTTTCGTCAGTAGGATCGCCCGAAACTAACTCTTTTACATGTTCCTCTACTTTATGGACAAATGTATCAAATACCGCTTCAACCACGATTGCACGATTAGCTGCCATACAGATTTGTCCTGAATGCATAAATTTGCTGACGATCAAAGCATGAGCTGCCTCTTCAATATCTGCATCATCGAGTACAATAAAAGGAGAATTCCCACCTAATTCTAAAGCCACTTGCTTAATCTTTTTACCACTCATCGCTTGACTGGCGATATTTTTTCCTACGGGAGTAGAGCCTGTAAAGGAAATGAATCCTGGTATAGGGTGGGCAACAAAATAATCTCCAATCTCACTGCCGCTGCCGACAGTCACATTGACCAATCCTTTAGGAACACCTGCTTCTTCAAAAATACTTGCCGGCAATAGACCTCCAGTTACCGGACTATCACTCGCTGGTTTAATCACCACACCGTTTCCTGCTGCTATAGCAGGCGCTAAAGAACGCATTGTTAAATGAAAAGGAAAATTCCACGGACTAATAATTCCGATTACTCCCACAGGTCGATGGATCACAAAGCTTTCTTCTGCTGGCGTATTTGTCGGCAAAACTCTCCCTTCTGTCCGCATTGGAAAGCTGGCAGCTTCTTCAGTAATTCCTTTTGCTAAACGGACCTCGAGTCCTGCCTTTATTTTGGTGGCTCCACCTTCTTTAATTAGCCATTCGATAATCTCTGTTTGTCTTTCTTTCATTATCCCAACAGCCTTCTTCACGATCTCACTTCGTTCCTGAGGTGTTTTATCCATCCATTCTTTTTGAGCCTTTCGAGCCGCTTGATAAGCTTCGTCAACATCTGCTGTATTCGCGCCTTGGATTTTCAGGAGTGTCTCTTGGGTATAAGGATTTTTATCCTCATTCACATGTTCTACATCATTTCCTAGCTTCCATTCTCCGCCAATAAACTGTTTTTCAAATTGTTTTACCATATTCTCCACCTCTCCTATCCTTTCATATTAGAATACGCTTTCATAAAAAAGCAAAAATCCGGCTCAAAAAGTTGAGGCTCTGAATTTGTCTACACTTTTAAAGGCTATCTTTTCCTTATTCCACAAAAAAAGTCGTAGTAACAAGTTTTTTTGTCACTGCGACTTTTTCCGATTCTATCACAACCTATTTACTCAACGGCTATCTTTATCTCATAAGGCTCAAGTTTAAACAGTTGCACCAAAATACTGTTTACCTGTTCAAATAATACGTCATTATCATTGAAGCGTTGCTTCATTTGAATTCGTTCATTCCCCTTCTGATAGCTGATTTGATCACCAAAATAGACTGGTTTGATTACCTCATTTGCTTTTTGTAAAACGATCTCTTCTTCGCCAATCCCTACAGGAATAGCCTTTTCTCGCCATCCATTCTTTTGAGCAATCACTTGAACAAGCGATGGAACATCAAAATGATCCAACACAGCGGATCGTTGATCTTCAAAATGAATAGTAAAAGTCTCTGTATTTTGTAGCCCACAGGCATTACAGCCGCCTTCAATTAAAAACGCTTTACTGGAAATAGCTGCTTTAGGCATGAGACGCCCTCACTTTCTGATAAATTTTCGTTAACGAATCCGCATCTAGCTCAGAAAAAGACGAAACCACTCTATCCGCGAATGCCAAATCTTGCTTCGGAAATGCCGGGTTAGCAAAGCCTACACAAACCATGCCCGCATTGCGAACGGCTCCCGTGCCGTTTTTTGTATCCTCTATGCCTAAGCAATTTTCAGGCATTATACCTATCCGTTCTGCCGCAGCCAAATAAACATCTGGCGCAGGTTTCGAATGCTCTACCTCCTCCGTACTGACGACTTCTGAAAAATACTCCGACAAACCAATTTCTGCTAGATTTACTTTAATTTCTGCTAATGAGGAAGAGGAGGCTACTGCTAGTTTCAAGCCTGCCTGAGACAAACCTTTTACAAACTCTTGAACATGCGGAATTACTCTAATGCCATCCCGTTTGATCATTGCCTGGCGCAAAGCTGTCATTTGTTGAATATATTCTGCTACAGATAAGGGCAAGGAGAATTCCTGCTTCATTTTTTCCCACATATAGTCACTGGTCGTACCCATGAATTGAAAATGATAGCTGTCTTCTACCTCATGACCAGCTTCGCTTAAAATCTGTGATTTACTTTGAAAATACGTATACTCTGAATCAACCAAGACACCATCCATATCAAAAATAATTGCTTCTAACATTGATATCCTCCATTTAAAACGTTTGCTTAAACTCTACCATAGATAAAGGACTGAGTGTAGCGATTATGGAAAAATCCCAGCTAGACTGAGAGCAGCTCTTGGCTTAGACAAGAAATTAATATTAAGTCTTAAACACGATTTTCTTCAAAAAAAATTGTAACAATCAACGAAAACTTAATAACGCTATAGATTTAAAATATAAAGTAAAACGCCCCATTGCTTATTTGATAAATTCTATTTTTCGTTAAGTTATTTTAAACTCTATCATTTCAGTTAGCTATTTATCAAAAAGACACCAAAAAACTTATTATTCAAAAGGTTTATTTTTTTTAACAGAAAAAGGTATTTGCTAAAGCTATTTACTTTTTCGTTATCTAATATTATCATTTTTGTGAAAACTATTACTTGATAATGAATAAAATAGATGGTTGGAGGATGAAATTGATGGATACAGTGAAGCTTGGACAAAGACAGATTTTTGGAATGAAAAATGTAAATCTTATGAAGCGTGTGGCGAAATACTTTGAACAAACTAAGAATGCTTCACAGGTTGTTGAGTATTTGGTTGCGATTCTTTTGCGAGATGCTTTATGCGTCGGGGATTTTTCACTAGAGTCATTAACAGAGCTTATTCATCAAATTTTTCTTACCACAACACCGAACGATACATTGCGGAAGCACTGTGTCTTTTTTGAGTCGTTCTTTTCACTTGAAGAGTGGCAAAACGTCGTGAATCGTCTGTTTAAAAATAAAAACGAATACCACCAATTTACCAAGGAAACCTGTCTCTATCAAAAATTCCTAGAGAAAAAGAACCGTGAACAGCCAGACCCTTCCGAATACCAGTACACCTTGATATCAAGCTTCAATGATTCAAATGGCAAAAAACATACCTGGACGCTGCGTAATACCAAACGAATCCCTAAACATTTAGAAAATGAAACCGCTAACGTCTTGAAAATCTTAACGAGCTTAACAGTTTTTCAGTCTCCCACTGCTCGTCGCTTTGCTGAATATTTGAATTTTTATAGCCATGAAGGCCGGATTGATGCACAGCATAAAGAGGTTCAAGAAGAAGTTGTTCCAACCGAAACTATCGAAGAGACAACGATACCAGAAGCTTCGATTGAAAAGAAAACACCGCAAAAACAAGCTATAGCTACGTCCACAACGCCTTATTACGATGAAGAAGCCGCTAAAGTAGAAGCGAAATATCCACCACTGTCGAAAGAAAAAACGCCAACGAGGCTGGAGCTGTCTACTCTGGAATCTGCTTCTGCCATTGAATCCGCCGAAAATTCGCATGAAATGGATATCAACTACTTACGCTATGGAAAAACCAAAGAACAAATCGAGGAAGGTCGAAAAAATAAAACTTTGAACAGAAGGGCTACCAAAGTTTCGGGGAATAGTGGAAAGAAAAAAACTGGAGGAAATCAAAAGAAGAAAAAAGGGAAAAACAAGAGAAATAAGAAAAAGAAATGATCTTAGGGATTTTTTTCGGTAGCCTATAACGGAAGCTTCTTTAGTATGTCAGTATGTCCGAAAATCCCCTAGTTAAACCTGTTCGACAAATTTTTTCTCTGAAATTAAGGTATTGCAACGAAAAAAAAGCGCAACACCTGGCTGCACTTTTTACAGGATTTTCTCGATGGATTTTTCCGGAATAAACCACATTAATAAAATCAAGACATTAACAACTAATACCGCAATCGGGGCAATTAATTTCCCTAAAATTAATGCTACTATCGCTAAGCCAATGGATAGATAAGACTTCGGATAATGCTTAAACAATTGGCCAATTTTAGACTCTTTCCCATTTGCTCTTACGAGTGCCCGCACTAACAGATAGTAAGCAAAATCTGTTCCTAACGTCACCAAGCCGTACAAAGCTTGCGGCGGCCAAGAAAAAGGATAATCTCCGACCCAAGCAGTGACATAAGGAAAGAGCGTCATCATTAAAATCAAAAAATTATTAGCCCACAATACTCAGCCATCTACTTTTCGGACTAGCTGAAAAAGATGATGATGATTATTCCAATAGATTGCCAAGCTGACAAAACTGATCAAATAAACGATAAATTTATGCTCCATTTGTAAAAAAGCGGACCAGCTAGGACCATTAGGCTCATGTAGTTCTAACACTAATAGGGTCATGATAATGGCAATAACTGCATCTGTAAAAGCCTCAATTCGTGACTTTGGCATTTTCTCTTAACTCCATTCGTTACTTACTAAAATTTAGTATCTCAGCTCCTATTAAACAAAAAAACAACAGATTTGCCAATAAATACGTCTTAAGTTGGACGTAAGTGAGAAAATTGTTTGCTAAACTATGTTTAAGTTAAAACAAATGGAAAGAAGGAAATTAAAATGATGAAAGATTACCCTATGGTTGTACGAATTTTAGCTGTTGTCGGCTTTTTCTTAGTTGCTAGTTTGATTTTAAGTATTGTTGGTCCCCTTATTTCAGGCCTGATCGGTTTATTCTTTAGAATTGCCATTCCGTTAGCCATCGCTTACTTCTTAGTCAACTGGTTGACCAAACGTCGCGGGCGGACCTATTAAAATAGCAAACGTCGAAAGCTTTATTAGCTTTCGACGTTTTTTTATCCCAACGCAACATCTAAATGCACGATCGAGTTATTTATAGATTCGAGTAGATACGTTTATCAAGGTATTACAACATTTTCACCGTTATACCGTTCAGATAAAAGCACATAGTTTCACTTACACTCACAGACCTTTTCACAGACCACCAACGCCAAGATATTTTTTATTTATCATACCTATCATTATTTGTTGTCTTGTTTTATTGCCAAGGGTATCAACATCAGCAAAAAGGAAAGTGCTAAACTTGTTAAAATATAAATCACATAAGTTGTCCAGTCGACGGTACTTTTATTAAGATAACCTGATCCTATAAAATACATCAAAATAAGAGCAAATCCCGCAATCCATTGGTAAAACAACCGGATTCTATACCGTATTGTCATTACATAGAAGAAAATGAATATAGCGACAAATACAACATATACTCGTAAAGTGCTAAAGCTAAAATTTTTGAATAATGCATCATATCCCGACACAAATATTGCAACTAAAGTTACGAGTAAAACAGTTCTTAATAAGTAACTGTCCTTGTATTTCTGCCTAAATTTATTTATTAATGAATTCATCGCGTTAACTCCTCATACTCTATTAATAATCCTGTCTAGTAGTAGATCATTTGATCGTTTAGTACATCTCAAAGATTTGAGGAACAACAATGTCTAATTTAAGTATCTCATCTTCCGAAAGAACCTTTCCATCTTTTCGCCAAACACGGATTTGACGCTGTTCTTTTTCAAGTGCGTAATTTTCTGAAACATACTTTGCTTGTGGGTTATTCAAAAAACTTCTTATAAAAATTGACCTCAATTTACTTAAAGTCAAACCGTTTTCTCCTTGCATTAAAAAAGGCGACTCATATTGATAAACTCGCTGGTCTTTTGAAAGCTTTCCTCGCATGTTATTCTCCCCTAGTCATCCATTTTACAAGCATAAACTAGTATACCAAAAAAGCCAATCCAAATGATGGACTTGATAATAATTTTAGCTAACTAGGCTTCTTTCCTTAAATCGTGAATATATTAATCCTATCAAGAATCCAATTAAAGCTGGCAATACCCAGCCCATACCTATATTAAAAAATGGGAGGTATTGACCAACAAAACTTAGCCATGACTCTATCGCAGGAATAGTTAAAAGTGATGATGGGCTTGCTGCTAAAGCATCAAAAAGAGCTGCAATAACTGTAAATGACGTGGTTGTTTGATAAACAAGCTTTCTGTGTTTAAATAATGGACTCATAATTGCCAATAAAATCAATGTCATGGCCAAAGGATAAATGAACATCAGTACTGGCAAAGATATTTCAATTATTTTGGTCAAACCAATGTTCGCAAAAAGACACGGTAGCACACTAGAAAGAATGATAAAGAAACGGTAGCTACGCTTAGGGAATAGCTCAACAAAAGCTTCAGAAAAGGCTGTTACTAAGCCAATAGAGGTTTTTAGACAGGCTAAAATAACAATCACTGCGAGTAATATGCTTCCTGCAGTCCCGAGATAATAATTCGCAATTTGTGCCAATGCAACTCCCCCGTTTTCACTAATGGCGAATTTGCCTAAACTCATTGCTCCCAAATAGGACAACAAGGTGTAAATAATACCCATCAAAACAATACTAATAGCCCCGGACTTAATCGTATCTCTAGCGATTTGATTAGGTTTTGTTACTCCCATAGAACGAATCGTAGTAACAATAATGATCCCGAAAGCTAAAGATGCCAAAGCGTCTAAAGTATTATAACCTTCCGTAAATCCTTTTAAAAAAGTTGCGTTTTGATAAACCGGTTGAACTGGTGCTGCTCGAATTGACCCTAGTGGTTGCGTAAATCCTAAAAAAAGTAGCCCTCCTAATAAAATTAAGAAAATTGGATTTAAAAATTTCCCCACATAATCTAAAATTTTTGTAGGTTTGCGCGAAAATAACCATGTCGTTGCAAAAAACAACACACTGAACATTGCTAAAGCAAAAACTAGATGCTTCCCTGAAACAAAAGGCGCGATCCCAATCTCAAAAGAAGTTGTCGCCAAGCGTGGCAGGGCAAAAAATGGGCCTATTACCAAGTAAATTAGGAAAGTAAAAATAAAGGCATATTTTCTGCCAATCTTTGACGCTAAATCATAAACACCTTTACTTTGAGAAACACCAATCGCTATTATACCTAAAAATGGCAATCCAATGCCTGTAACCAAGAATCCTAGATTAGCTAAAACTATATTACTTCCTGCTAATTGCCCCATGTTTACAGGGAAAATCAAGTTCCCCGCACCAAAGAAAAGACCAAAAAGCATTGATCCTATATAGATGTACTGTTTTATTGAAAGTTTTTTCCCCATATAGCAGCTCCTTACTATGAACAAGAATAATGATGCCAACTAATTGTACACAAGTATATCAATACTGACAAAAGTTTTATTAAATACCACCAAATACCGTTTGAATTGTCAGAGTATTTTCTATTTTATGTTGCAAGCGTATCTGGATGATGTTAACCTTGTCTTAGAAATTCCTTTCTTACCTTCGAACCCAGCAGTTCGGGGGTATTTTTGTATTGCTAGCCATATAACCAAATGATAAACTACCTTTTCAACGACTATATTCTTTGAGTCTGCTGCGGAAACAGTAGGTTCTTTTTTACGCACTTCTAGGGGCAATTTGATTGATCAGGAAAAAATGATTTAGCCCCATCTGTTTTACATTTTTATCCTTCTGAGATATAACCAAAAATAGTGGCCGTTCGGATCGACTACGAGTTATTTTGACACCCTTTTGACGGATATTCTAAAGTAGCGTTACGTGACTTTAGAACTACAGTAGCTATCTATTCGATCTGGCTCTAATTCATAACGAACTGATATCACTCTGTGTGACAACAAAAAATCTGTTACGGTTTTGAATCACAGCGAATCTGATGTCGTTTTAAAACAACTACTTTTAGTCTGCGAAGCTATAAATCACTCAGGGCGGCTGATACATAAGCTTGTGCGCCAATTTAAACAGCCCACACAACTAAAGAAAACTAAATAATTTGTACGCTATAGCTTACATGACTAAATACGTCCGTTTATCATAATTCACGCCTCGGGAATTATCCCCTTGGGCTAAAATCAAACTTTATTCGAACCTCACCGCTTTTTACTTTCTCCGCAATATCCCGAACAAGTTCAACATTATACTGGCCACTTTCCATAAGCGATTCTTCTATTTTCATCATTTGGAATCGATAACCAAAATTGGTATAAAATCCATGCTTTTCTGTGTTTATATTTCCTATGGGTGCTCCGCCACCTTTGTTCCCTATGGCGTTCTTATTGCCGTACGGCGCGCCTCGTTTCTTCGGGATCGTTAGTGCTATTTTCCCAGCAGAACGGTTCAGACGGTACTCATTTGTGCTTAAAGCAAGCAGCATACAATCAACTCGTCTTCTTTTCTCTCTTGGTTGCATTACGATCACGCCCTCTCATAAAAAAGGCAGCCAAATCTCTGGCCGCCAATGCAATTTATTTAGAAATATAACTCATATCTGCTGAAGGATCAGTAATATCTACACCTACCCACTTTTCATAAATTTTACTCAATTCACCATTTTTTTTCATTTCAATAATAACATCAGAGACTTCTTTTCCTAATTTATCCATCTCCTTGTCACCTTTTCTATATAAGAATGCTGTATCAGTGATATCTTCAGATTTGCCTACAAATTTTCCATCCACTACTTTATTTTGAATCAATGCTATATTGGTTCCTGCTCCTTCAAAGAACCCAACTACGTCACCATTATTTAGTGCTGCAGCGGCGGTGTCTTTATCTTCAAAAATGACTGGTTCAATGTTAATTTTCTTTTCCTCAATGTACCGTTCTAAGAACTCCCTAGCGTTACTTGTGGCAGTAACCGCAACTTTTTTTCCACCACAATCTTCTAAACCAGAAATATCTTTAGTCTTATTCAAAACAAGTAATTTCATAAAACCATGAGCATAAGGTTCAGTAAAATTATACTTTTCCTTTCTTGTTGGATTAATAGCCAAGTAGCTAGATAAAAAATCTACTTCCTTATTATCGATTTTACCAAACAATACATCAAATCCAGCGGGATCAAATTCAATATTCTTATCTAGTTTCTTTCCAATGTAATTCCAAATATCTACTTCTGCTCCAACAACTTTATCATTTTTCATATATGAAAATGGAGGAACGTTATTGTTTATAGCGACTTTAATTGTTTGCGGATCCTTTTTTTCAGTTGAATCAGACTCCTTCGAATCTTTTTTTTGGCAACCTGATAATACAAATACTATTGTAAAAGCTACGATAATTGTAGTTACTATTTTTTTATAATTTTTCATTCTAAATCCCCCATTAATCTGCTTGTTTTAAAAATTCTTTAATACGTGGATTATCTGATCTATTAAATATTTCTTCAGGGCTACCAGATTCAATAAACGAACCATTTTCCATCACAAATATTCTATCAGATACCTGTCTCGCAAAATTCATTTCATGCGTTACAATCAACATTGTATACCCTTTGTCGCGCTGTTCTTTAATCAGCTCTAATATTCCTTGAATTGATTCCGGATCTAGCGAGGATGTAGGTTCATCAAACAGCATTATTTTAGGTTCAATTGCTGCTGCTCGAGCTATTCCAACTCTTTGTTGTTGTCCCCCGGACAACTGCTTCGGAAACGAATTAATTTTCTCTTGCATTCCCACGCTTTTTAATGCCTTCAAAGAAATATCATATGCAACTTCTTTTTGTAGATTTTTTACAGTAATTAAAGGCTCCATGACATTTTCAATAGCTGTCTTATTTTTGAATAGATTATATTGTTGAAAAACCATAGAAGTTTTTCTGCGAACCATTAAAGTTTGTTTCTTAGAGATGCCTGGAACTGATACTGATAAATTGTCAATATCCATTTCAAGGCTATCGGGTGTCTCTAGCAGGTTTATACACCTTAAAACAGTTGATTTACCTGCACCAGAGGGGCCTATAATAGAAATCGTTTCACCCTCATTAATTCTCATAGATAAATTCTTTAGAATAGTTCTTTCGCCAAATTTTTTGCTAAGGTTTCTTAATTCAATCATAGTTGTGCTCCTTAACTTTTCGATAACTTTCGCTCTATTAATTTTTGAATTTGCTCAAAAATTAATATGATTCCCCAGTAGATTAGCATAGCTACTAAATAGGCCTCAAACCAATTTCCCGTTAATGAAGCTTCAACTTTCGCTTTGGATAAAATATCTATCACACCGATTGTAAATCCCATAGAAGCTCCTTTAAAAAGCATCACAAAGTTATTCCCAATAGATGGTAAAGCTATTTTAAAAGCCTGAGGCAAAATTATTCTTCTCATTGTTTGTAAATATGTCAATCCCATAGCAAATGAGGCCTCAAATTGTCCTATATCTACCGCCTCAATAGCAGCTCGAAAATTCTCAGCCATAAAAGCTGTGGTATTTAACATCAATGCCATTATCAAAACCCAAGTTGGCGATAGTCCTTGAAAGATTGGTATTATTTGTCTCAACCCAAAATATAAAAAGAAAAGTTGCGCAATAAAAGGAGTAGCTCTGAAAAATGAAATAAAAACACCTAAGATTTTGCTCAGTATAGGTACATCGAAAAAACGAATCAAAGATATAATAGTTGAAAAAACAACCGTTATCAAAAAAGCTACTATTGATACATAAAGTGTTACATAAATACCCGAAAAAGCTATCGGGATTGTTTTCAAAAAAAATGTCCAATCAATATTTTGCATATTATTTACCATACTTTTTATTTAGTAGTTTGAACGCACAGTATGTCTAAAAAGGTAGTTTACTAATGGTACTCTCTCGTCTTTTCTCACTAGTCTAATAGTGAGATACTTCACTATTGGTTTCATAAAACAACGAAACTTGGTCTTAGCAACTCTAAGAATAGATTTTACTCAACATCATGTCAGAAATTTGTTCATAGTCTCGCCTCCAAACGCCCATACCAAAAAGATCATACCAAAAAGATCATACCAACGGAATTATACCTTTTAGATAAAACGATTACAACACCATTAAAATTTGAATATCAACAAACAGTTAAATTACTGTAAATCTAATCCCTTTAGTCCTTATCTTGTATACCAATTCCTCTCCTCATCCTTGCCAATCCTTTGCGCATATCTTCCGCCATAATTTTCATACTACGAAACATGTACATGTCATACCAAAATCGGATATTGTCGTATTTTGACTGCTTCATATACTTAGGCTTGAACATCGGGAACATGAGCGGATGGTTTAATAGCTCGCTGAAACTGTTAAATCGGAAATCTTCATCGATCTTTCTTGCTTGATCAATGGCACGATTGAACCAATACCACCCATCGTTTTTAGAACGTTGCTGACTCCGATAAACTAGATCGTGGCATTTACAGCACTTCCATTCTTTACGCACCTTGTATAAGTCTCTACGCCGCTGCTGACACTCCGGACAGACAAAGAACGGAACAACACCTATGCCTAGATTGCTTGCCACATATTCGATAGTGAACATTTTTCCGAAAAGGAACACGTCGGATTCTAGCAGTTCCCCTACTTTAGTGGCTTCTTTTATATTCAATTTTGGGTATTGCGTGATAGTTCGTTCATTCATTTCTACTCACTCCGATTTTCTGCCTAAATCCCTAGAGGAAAACTGCACGTTGCGTTCTGCGTTACACGGACTAATACTTATTGCACCAGTAATCCTGTACACTTTTTTTGTGTGCTCCGTTGCAACCTTTTTTACGATCAGTTTCACTTTACCATAACTTGGAATTCTATCGCTTCTTTATACTGGGTATTATCGATGTATACTTTATCCATTTTCATCTACTCCTTTATTCGATGTTTATTGACTATCGCCCCAAGTTGCGCCGCATTGATTTTATTTCCTCGGGCTACGTACTCTAAAAATTTCTTTCGCTTCTTTTCATAGACACTCCAATGCATATTCTTAGGCTTATTAGGGAATAAGATATGCGGAGATGAACACAAATAAGAAAATCCATCCTCCCAATAATCCGAATCCAATTCCCGAGCGATCGCTTGAGCTTTGTCATACCACGTCCAAAAATCGCCTTTTGTTTCTTGCTGGCTACGATAAACCAAATTTGCACATTTTCGGCATTTCCAAATTGCATAAGCTCCACCATGAAGAAATAACTTAGTGGTTCGCCCTTCACAAATCGGACAACCAAACCAGTAGCGCTTATTACCATAGTTGCAAGGAGTCGTCTCTATAAGAATTCTACGGCCGCCTAAAAACATGTAGTTCGTTTCCCCGTTAAGTATTACTTCGACTTCTTCTTGATGGAGTATTTCTTTCTCTCCGCCACGCGTTCGGCTCCTAGTAAAAGTGTATGGAAATCTCACCGTTTTACCGATCTTCAGTAATTCTTTAAACTGCTTGATACCAATGCTAAAATAGTTTTCTGCTGTTCGAACATTCGACATAATATTCACCACTTTTTTACCAATCTCATTGTTGCACTTGCTACCATAGATGCAGAATTTGCCTAAATCATTAGAGAAACCAATACTTATCGTACTTTTTTGCTAGTTATTCTCTTACAGCGATGTGCGCCATCCCTCTAAATCAGCCGATTCAATTTGATCTATAAGCTGGGGCATGTCTCTAACCTGCGATTTATAGGCAACTAACTGGTCGTATTTCTATTGCTTTCTCCGATGGGCTCAACAGATCCCGACGGAGAAAGCAATGTCGTCTAAACTTTTGTTTACAGGCCACTTTTATCGTGCGGACCTGCAGATGCTGACCGCAAATTTTTTGGGACTTTTTTGGACTAACCTCTCCAGATACGACTTTCTTATAAAGTTCTTCATCTTCTTTTTTAGCTCTCATAACTCGTTTCATAGTGGACTCACTTATCCCTGCAATATCAGCTAATTTTTTTCTAGTGCTATATTGTTTAACTTTTGGGTCCAAGGACCTAGAAGTTAAATCATTGCGTGTACCTTGATTTTCTTTCGCTTGATTGCGAATTTTGCCAATCAAATCATCACTTCTTAAAACAATATCTACTCGCTGAGCTTTAGATAAATTCCTTCGCTCAATAGCTGTATCCCTTACAATTTCAATTGATTCTGTTTTTATTGTGAACCTTAACAATCATTAACAATTTACTCATACCAGATTGAAACATTGGTTACGCTTTATTTATGCTAGCAATTTCTTCCATGATTCTAAATCTGCTTGCTCAATATTGCGGATCGTTTCTTCTGTAGTCATATGCTGCATTCTCAGCGGATGTAGGCCTTGTAGGCGTTCTGATTCATTGGTAGCCACAAAGATGCCGCCTTCTTTGCCACGAGTCGCTACAATCGGCACGCCTTTGCTTCTTAGTGATTGAATAACCGCATAGACTTCGCGACGGTCTAGGTCTACTAGCTTAGTGATATCCGTAATATTGATTTTGCGTTCCCCACCAATGGGGAGTAATTCAGCTACTGCTCTTTCGATGATGGATAATTGGTTCATGTTAACAATCCTCCTCATATTCATACCAGATTGAAATAGTGATTTTTGTTTCTGAATTATTTAATAATGTTTCTGACTGCAGAACATGTTTTACATCAGCTACACAATAGTCCAGAAACTCGTTTACAATATTCGTTAAAATTTCTTTATTACAATCAGAAAATATTTTTACTTTCATTGTTACACCTCTCTTTTTTTATTCGGTGTTCCAATACGTTCCAAGCTGTTCCAAGCTGTTCCAAGCTGTTCCAAGCTGTTCCAAGCTGTTCCAAGCTGTTCCAAGCTGTTCCAAGCCCTAAACGTTGATATGAAGCCAATGTTCCAATGTTCCATGTTTTTCACTATATCCTTTATATATTTACTTTTTTCTTCTTTTTTTATTTCATCCTTAAAGAAATAGAAGATTTATGGAACTTTTGGAACAAGCGCGGTATATCAATGTTTTTTATGGAACGCTGATGGAACACCTTGGAACTTTTGGAACACTACTCAGAATTAAAATCAAATTGTGCAATATAAGAAATGGTGAGCCTTAACCCTTGATAACGCCACTGACTGCTACCGCCATCAGAAAACCCCTGACGACTTTTTATTTTAGGAACTCCTATCGATTCTAAATAATCACGCATCGCTTGCGGATTTTTTACTCGATAACCGTTATCTCTACAAAATTGGGTATACTCTTTTTGAACAGTTGTCGCAATTTCACCTCTTGGATCGCTTAAATCTATTTCTGTTGATTCAATGACAAATTCGGCAATATGGTCATTATCCAAAAGCCACTTACTTTTTTCCCTTTCCATACTTTCAGATTTAGTGAATTGTGCTTTTTTGCCATCGAATATTTTTCTAAACTCTTGAATGCACGCATAAACGAATGCTGCTGATTCCTCTTCTACCTTGTCCATATCATGCTGTTGCCAAAAAGTCGCACCCTCTATACGCTGATTGCCGTTAATGAATGGCACAACTGCCAAGCGGTCAGAAAACCCCTCTGATTGATCCCGAAACTTTGGCAATTTGTTTGCACTAAAAATCATTTTGGCATAACTCAAAATCTGAAACCCTTGGATGCCTTTAAATTGCGCATAGACTCGGTCATTTCCGGTCAGTCGTTTGATAATACTTGAATCCTCAATATAATCATCTTTAATATCTGCGCTGATATTTGCCGACTTCCCTAACAATTCGACGACTTGAAAACGATCATTTGATAAATCCTGCGGCGTCACAACGGAATAGTTATCATTTCCTAGAATGTGATTCATAATATAGCCAATGAAAGTACTTTTCCCTTCCCCACCTTTTCCTTTTAAGAAGAGCATTTCTTGCGCGGACGCATGACTTCGATAAAAGATATAACCGATATACTGCATAAGAAACAATGCGTTTTCACCCACTAAGCCTCTAAATAGTGCAATGGTTTTCGGTGTGGCTCGTTTGCTCATATCCAAATCGTAGTTATAAGCGTTCAAAATATAATCGTTCGGGTCATTTGGCCGCATCGTATCATTTAAAATGTTGTAAGTACCATTTTTGAAAACAACTAACTCAGGCTTGCTTGTTTCAAAAGGCGTAGAATCGGGATAATTTTTATTATAAGTTTTCTGCCAAACATAGGTACGTGTTGATGGGATGTATTTTTGATTATAAAAACCCCATGCTTGTAACGTCTCAAGTGTTTCTTTCTCAGCAAAAGTTTTCATTTCATTTTTCCCAAAATACCGCCAATAACCACGGCTGGAATCGTAAACCGCTCCCTCTAACAGCTTAGGAAATCGTACAAGATGATACTTCTTGATTAATTCATCACCCATTTTTTCATGATCGAAACTATCATAATAACTAAGCTCCTTGTCGCCTACTTCCGCAACACACCAATACCAATCTGGTGTTTTTTCGTTAATTTCTTCAACTGCTTTTACTAAAAAGTCTCCACCAGCTTCAATTCCCATCGTATGGGCTTGTTCCAAAATTTCTTTCATTTTTATTCCAATATGAAATGGCTCCAACTCTCCTTTAGTCACTCCACGCTGCTCTAATTGTATTTTGTCTAATTCTTCCAAATACAATTGGCGTTCACTCCCTCATGCCTAAAATCGTTTTACAAACACTTGTTACGGTGTCTTTTACTTCTTTTTCTGATAGTGGCGGCTGAAAATACATATTTGCTGTTAACGCCACCTCAAGCATGAGTGATGGTTTCACCCCCTGGCGAACAAACTTTTTTGTTAAAAATGCGATACGGTTGTTCCGACCACCTTCATCACAGCCGCCGTACACTTCAGCAAACATATTATTTAAATAAGAAGCGCGACCACCCATGTAATTGTTTGCACGTTGTTGATTCCGCCGAACCGTAGTTTTATTGTTTCTCTCCCACGCCTTAGCACTTGCCAAACCGTCTGCTGTTGGGAATCGCTGTTTCCCTTTAAAAACAGTAATCAGGCTCTCTCTCGGGTTGTACTGCGTCACAATCGGTAATAGCATAAGCTGACTCCACGTTTCATTACTAGCATCCGGCTTCTTAATAATGTCTGCTAATATCTTATGTGTCACAAAACGGATAAGTAGTTTATAATCCTGTTCTTCCACTGGTTCAGTTATTGGCAATACTAACCGATAACGCACGCCTTTCACTCCATTACTGACCGATGGATAGAGCACATAATCAACTTCATAAAAGATGTTGTGTATCTTCTGTTTTAAGTCGTTTTCTGTGATGTCGCCTATATCGTCAAGATCAAGAATAAGTGCATCACGTCGGATAAGATTCTTATTCGTGCGTTTAAGCTCACTCATTTCACCACTAATGAAACCTAGTGCCGAATATTTCTTGTATGCGATCATTTGTTCTTTATCATCAGTGACTTTCACCGTTTGCGGTTTGTACTTGCTAAAAAAGTCCAGCAAAGGTAGTTTTAACGGCTCTTTCAAATCCGAAGGCGATGCGTTTCCTATATAAATCACTCGGACACCTCCATTGATTCGATTTGTTCAGCAATCTTGATTAAAGTAATACGTACAGTATCCTTAATTTGTTTGTCCGCTTCTTCGCGCAAACAATTTGCTATTTCTTTACGTTCTTCCTGATCTGCCGTCATCGCTTGTGCGTATAGCTCTTTAATTGATTCTGCACATTCTTCGCCGGAATATTCAGCTAACGACATAACATGTTCATTTTGTTGTTTTTTCATGCTACAACCTCCAACGATTCTAAATTTTCAGCAACTACAATCGTGTTACCTGATTCGTTGCCACATAGATAAATGTCTGTTTGAAGCTCTAGCAATATTTTTACAAGTGATCCTGGTGCAAGATATTTTGATTTCTTTACTTTACAAACATCGCCGGCTTTAAACATTTGCAGTCACCGTCTCTTTACATGAAGAAATTTGTTTCTCATATTTTTGAATAGTAACAAGTTCTTTTTCTGTATAGGTGATGCGATTGTTTTGCTTTAACTCACTCAATATCCTTGTACCGACTTCTAAAGCAAGCATAATATCTACTTCATGCCAATCTATCCCCTGATCCAAACAGACTCGTTGAATGACAGCTTGAGTCAAGCCACTATGAGCCATTCTATTGTGTAGAAAGAAATCGTTCAGATTATTGTTATAGGGAGTCCCTACATCTAAAATATGCATCACTCAGCACCTCCAGCAGATTGTTTGTGATCACGGTTATAGGCCCATTCGTCGTATCCAAAGAACAGATAGACTGCTAAACCAGTAAAAATAAATAATTTTGCTATCAACGGTAACAAGCTGAGAATCCAGCCGATTAAAATACTTCCTATTACTAAATTAGTTCTTTTTTTCATAGTAATTTCCTCCAATAAATAGATGTGCTATAATTGAAGGACAAAAGAATACAGGCTATTTGCCTACGTTAATTGCCTTTATCACACTGCTTTGGACGGCGATTGGTGATATTGGCTTTTTTCTTTTGTCCTGCATCATAATCATTGCTCCTGTTCCATTTGTGCTAACAACTGTTTAAAGCCTTCTACGGTATCTCTATCAACATCTAGCTTACCTTCATCGCATCGCTGGATAATATCCGCCATGACTTCTTTTGGGATTGCTACTTGTCCATTAACAAACTGGAACATTGAATCATCATAAGGCGTGTACAAAGGATGATAAACACCTTTAATTTCTGCAATACTTCCGTGCGGATTATCGTAGTTTCTGAAATTGAAATACGTGTTGATCTGATTGAAGGTGTCAACGTCACAATTGTTCGCATCAAGAATCGCCTGAATATCTGCGATCAAATCTTGCGACACATACCAAACGCCGTCTTGTTGCGTAAACTCTTTGACTGGATACCCCTTGAATATCGGATACTCTTGCTTAAATTCTTTCAAGGTGCGATGTTGTTGCTTGTATTCTGTGACAATCCCTTGCTCCAATGCCTTCTTAGTCGGCTCGCCTGTTTGTGTCAGCATTCCTTCTTGAACCATCATTTGATACACTTCTGCTTTAGATACCTTAATTCCCTGTTGTGTAATAAATTGATACGATTGTTCCACCAACGGCGGATAAATGACTTTCATTGATAAATTCCTCCTAACTCGTGCATTTAATGCACTATTCAATTCGTCCATTTATTGGACAATTACATTCGTTCGTTTTATGAACGATTAACTTTGGTGACTAACAATTGACTTAGTGACGTTTCAACTTATGTGCCCTCAATATTGAGGAGATGTTTCACTGATTGGCGTTGGTGGATTTATTTTGATTCATTCTGTAGTAACCATTTTCTTATGGCCGTTTTGCTAAAACAGATTTTTCTTTCTGATAATGTTCTTCCTCTTGGGAATGTTTTATCTGCCAGCACTTCCTCTAAATAATCCTTACTACAATTATCCAGGAAACGGCATAGTTCTGTTTTAGTATAGATGATGTCGCTGTCGATTCCTGCGTCTCTACGAGCATCCTCAATGGCTTGTTTCGTTGTTGAATACACTGAGTCATAAATTCCGTTCAATTGCTCCTGCGCGAGCGTATGGCTTACTTCTACTTGTAGCTTTGGTTGTTGTGCTTCCATACGATCACCCGCCTAGTACACTTCATAATCAAGTTCTAAATCAGGATGCATTTTGTTAAGCTCAATCATTTTTATTTCGCAAAGTTCTGCAATATTTTCCGCAAGTTCGTCTTGCTCTTCTTTATGTTCGTCTGCTACATGATGACGACTATAGTCCTCTACAGCCTGTTTAGCTTTCTCCTCGGTATTAAACACACCGATCAAGCATATCTGAGCTTGTGCTCCTTCTGAAAAATCGATTACAGTATTTACTATCGCTACATACACATTTTTCATTTTGCTTCCTCCAGTTCTTTAGTAAGTAACAAATCTTTCAATTTGTAGTAATCAAGCACACCGTTTCTAAAGTGCCGGATCAGCTCGTTTTCTTTGTCGATATAAGCAGTTCGTTCATCGCTGCTGAAAATATCAGCAAAGACAGAACACCTCTTTTCAAAACCTCTATCACGCTTGATCTTCGAAGCATTATGACCAGCTACAGCGATGTATAACAGATTCGTAAACTTGCTATAGGTGTGATCAGACACATTTCCTTGATAAACTTCATCAATCGTGCCTGTGAGCTGATCTCTTAACCGTTTTTCTAACTCGTAAAGAGTGTTTCGTTTGATAAGTTCTTCTTTCATCGCAAAGAATTGACGGACTAAAGCCTTTTTGAACTCTCTAACCGGCTTCGTATTGTCTAGGTACGTTACAAGCAATGTCGCTTGCTCCTCGTTTAACTGGTAGGTCTTTTTTGGTCGTCCACCTTTTGAACCTTTAGGAGGTTTACGGATTTCAAATCCCAAAACCCCAAACTCTTCTAAATCTGATTGATTGTCACGGATCAACCGTTTAACAGAATCTGGATCGTTTTCCGAATATTTAGCGATGATTTCATCTGTTGTAAAAATTTCTTGCTTCTTTTTTAACGTCCTTAAAAATACAAGTTGAATTGGGTTGTTGTTTGTTTCCTGCATCGCTTTTACGCCTCCTTATAATTTTTTTCGTTGACCAGCCAATCAACTAATTTCTTATAGACGGTTTTTCGGACTAATTGAAGATGTTCATTTTCTATTTTTCCGAGCGTCTTGGCTGAAATACCAATCTCACAAGCTGCAGCGCCTAACGTAATATTGTTACGCGCTCGTCGTTCGCGAATCTTTGCAGCCATTTCTGAATCAATTTCAAACATAAGTTCACTCCTTTCTGGTAATTATTTATACTCAATAAGATGTTTAATAGTATAAATATCTAACAACAATATATAATCATTGGTTTAGTGTGTCAACTATTTATTTCCAAAAAAAAGATTTATCGCACAAATATATACAAAAAAAGGAATCCGTTATATAGTATAGTTATACGAAAAATAAGGAGGAGACCATGCTTACTTTTAATTTGAAACAAATTTTAGATGATAAAAAAATATCAATCTCTAAACTTTCAAAAGAAACCGGAATTTCAAGACCCTCTATTTCTGCTATGTATAACAACGAAGGAAAATCTGTTAACATTGAATTCTTATATAAAATAATGAACTATTTAGGTGTCAGTCTTACAGATATAGTAAAGGACTCCGAACAAATCATAGAAATATCATTTTCAAGGGATATCAACACTATTGAAGGAACACTTTTTTTTGATCTTTCAGCGTTTATTAATAATGAAGAAATTTTCTCAGGGGAACTAGGGTTTCTGCCTGATGTTTTTATTCAGGACTTAAAACAAACTCTTTATCGTCAGATTGATCAAGAAGATAAAAATGGCCGCGAAGGGAATACTGATGTGTTTTATCTATTAGCAGAACCTAGAGCTCTAACTAGCGGAGACATTGAATCCCTAAATAAGTACCAAGTTCAAAATGACAATTTTACAAACTTGATTTCTAAGATTGGTAAAAAAAACGCTAATCGGCTTATTAATCGTCTATTAGTTGAAGTAATGAAACTCGAGACTCAAGATTCATCTGAGCAAGAATTAACGATAATAAGACTGATAACAGGGGATTTATTCTTGTTTTTGATGGAAGGAAAAACTATCACTCCATTTTCCTTAAGCAAGGATGAAAAAAATGACTCATTTCCCAAGGTAGTCATTACGAATAAAACAGACAAAACTAAATAATCGATTTTTTCATCCCCTGTACGAAAAGTACACTCCTCTATACATATCTACTCTAATTGGCGTTGGTGGTAGATAGGAGAACAATATGCAAATCAAAAAATACACAAAAAAAGACGGATCAACCGCCTATATGTTTAATGTTTACGTTGGCTTAAACTCGAAAGGGAAAAATGTCTATCGTAAGCGGCAAGGATTTAAAACGAAGAAACAAGCACAGATTGCACTAGCTAAGCTGTTGGAAGATATCGAGGAGAACGGCATCTCTAACGAAAAGAAGAAACTAACTTTCAACAATCTGTTTGAAATCTGGATTGAACACCATAAATTAAGCATCAAAGAATCCACTGCTTATAACTATGAGCGATTCTATAAGAAGCATTTGAAGCCCGTTTTAGGCGAGCTTATTCTTACAGATATAAAAGTTAGTGATTGTCAGAAAGTCGTTGATAATTGGTTTAAAAAGGGTTTAAAGATGTATCCCGAACTTCGAAAGCTTGGGATACAAATTATGAAATATGGTGTTGCGATGGAATACATGCAAGATAATCCTATGGCTAAAACCATTTCACCTAGGAAGAAAGCTGAGGAATCATCGCTTCAATTTTACACAAAAGAAGAACTGATTCACTTCTTTAAATGTTTAGAAGATCATGGTAACTATAAACAAATTGCCTTCTTTCGACTACTTGCTTTTACTGGAGCAAGAAAAGGGGAAATCTTCGCATTAACATGGGCTGATCTTAATTTCACTAATAAAGAGGTGTCAATCAGCAAAACACTGACCAGGAGTACAACAAATACTAAACTAGTCTTATCAGCAAAAACTAAAAGTAGTATTCGAACGATCAGCTTAGACAATGAGACAATTAAGACTATGCAAAAATGGCGTATGATTCAACGTAGTGATTATTTAGGTAGAGGCTTCAATACTTCAAGCGATGAGCAATACATTTTCACAACCGATAATAACGATCTGTACGGATCGGCTGCAGCAAATGAGTGGTTGAAATATACCATTGAAAAATATAAGCTGCCTAAAATATCACCGCATCATTTCAGGCATACACACGCTAGTTTACTGCTTCAGTCTGGTATACCTATCAAAGAAGTATCTGAACGGTTAGGCCATAAAGACACCACTGTAACAGATCAGATTTATTCCCATGTCATGCCGGAAGAGGCTAAAAAGACAGCCGATAAATTTGCTCAATTTGTTGGATTTTAAAAGGAGGTTCACACAATGAAAATCACACAAGACTACATGAGCGACGTTCTCATTCGTATAGCGTATCATTCAAGCGCCATAGAGGGAAATACTATCTCTTTAGCTGAAACTGTATCAATTATCCTAGAGAGCGTCATATCTACGAATGAACAAGGCTATAGTATTCGTGAATTTTATGAGGTGGAAAATCACAAACAAGCATTTTATTACATCGTGGAGCTACTAGAAGAAAAGAAAGATTTATCTGTAGAAGTTGTAAAAAATATTCATGCCCTGCTGCTGGATCGTATTCAAGAAGATAAAGGACAATTCAAAAAGACTCAAAATGCTATACTTGGTTCTACTTTCCAAACAGCTACACCACAGGATACACCTTTTCTAATGATTCAATGGGTAGATAACACCGCATATAGGATGAGTGTCAATACAACAATAGACGAGGTTGCCGAAACATTAGCAGACAGTCATATCCAATTTGAGCATATCCACCCTTTCAGCGATGGTAATGGGCGAACTGGCAGACTGTTAAACATATTCTTAGCGATGTCTTACGGCTATCCACCTATCATTATTGAGAAAGAACAGCGAGGGCAATATATAAGATTGCTTTCAGAAGAAAACTCTACAGAACTAGCAAGGATGTTTAAAAAATCAATGCTATTTGAACAGCAAAGAATGGCACAGTTTAACTAAGTCACAGACCTTTTCACAGACCCCACCTATTTCAGATAGAATAAAAAATGCTAGAAGCCTGTTGACAAGGGCTTTCTAGCCAATATTAAGTTCTATCCCAACGCTACATCTAAAATCATCATAATAATGAATCCTAACATCGCTCCAAAGACTCCAAAGTGATGTTTGCTGTCTGTTGTTGCTTGAGCTTCTGGGATTAATTCTTCCACTACAACATAGATCATTGCACCGGCTGCAAAAGAAAGAGCATACGGCAGCAACGGTTGAACACTTGTTACTAAAAGTGCTCCGATTACTGCCGCGATCGGTTCTACAAGTCCCGACGCTTGTCCGTAAATAAATGATTTTGTCCGGCTCAGCCCTTCTTGACGCAAAGGAATTGATACTGCCGCACCTTCTGGAAAATTTTGAATCCCGATCCCTAATGATACAGAGATTGCAGCCAAAACCGCCGCGGTGGGATTCGTTGCTTCACTTGCTGCCCCAAAAGCCACACCAACTGCCAAGCCTTCAGGAATATTGTGTAGCGTAATGGAAAACACCAATAAAATTGTTCGCTTTAAATGACTAGGAAAGCCTTCTTTTTCTTTATTAGGACCAAAATGCATATGAGGAATAGTCTTATCCGCTATATAAAGAAACAGGCCGCCAAGACCAAAACCAATACTGACCACCAACCAAGGAATCGAACCATTCGACTCAGCTGCTGCAATCGCCGGATCTAACAACGACCAAAAGCTTGCCGCAATCATCACCCCAGAGGCAAAACCCAACATCAAATTCAACACATTGCGGTTAATATTTTTAAAGAAGAAGACCAATGCAGCTCCCAACGCGGTCATTCCCCAAGTAAACAGCGTTCCTACTAACGCTTGTTGCCAGGCTGACAGGCCCAATAACCATTCAATCATATAAACCTCCATATTAGTTATTCTGATATTTCTCTTTCTATGGATAACCTAGCCATTTGCTGATCCATTTAAAATTTATTTTCTCTGCATCCGATTTCATTTAACTCTAAAAAGCTTAATGAAACTAACAAACTTTAGACTGGTATCCTGAAAACGGTTATTCACATTCACTTTAGCATATTTTAGGTATACCTGTAAACTTCTTGTGAGACACTTTCTTTGCTGGTTTTTTTTAGACGCGTTATACTTTTTAGGTAGGTAACTTACAAAATGAAAGTGAGTGAAGAAGATGGCAAAAATTAATGCAGGCGTAGCGATGGTCAATGTTTTAGAAGCTTGGGGAATCGATCATATTTACGGGATTCCTGGCGGTTCATTCAACTCAACGATGGATGCGTTATACCATGAACGCGAAGCAGTAAAGTATGTTCAAGTCCGCCATGAAGAAGCAGGCGCTTTAGCAGCCGCAGCTGATGCAAAATTAACAGGTAAAGTAGGCGCTGTCTTTGGTTCTGCAGGTCCTGGTGCTAGTCACTTGATTAACGGTCTTTATGACGCGCAAATGGACCATGTTCCGGTCTTGGCTTTACTGGGACAGGTAGCCTCTACTGCTATGAATTACAATGCATTCCAAGAATTAAATGAAAATCCAATGTTTGCAGATGTCAGTGTTTATAATCGTACAGTGATGACACCAGAAAGTTTGCCTCACGTAATCGATGAAGCGATCAAAGCAGCGTATCAGCAAAAAGGTGTCGCAGTTGTTACGATCCCTGTTGATTTCGGCTTTGAAGAAATCGAAGAAGCAGAAATTGCAACGGCAAAAAATCATAAAACAGGTGTCGTTTTCCCTGACGAAACAGATTTGAAAGCTGCTTTACCTTTGATCGAAGCAGCGCATCAACCAGTTCTTTACATCGGACAAGGGGTTCGCGGCAACTTCGATGCCATCAAAGCCTTTTCTGAACATTTTTCAATGCCTGTTGCAGCTTCTGTTTTAGCCAAAGGGATTGTACCTGATTTATATGAAAACTTTTTAGGTTTTGCTGCTCGTGTCGCTACTAAACCAGCAAATGAAGCGTTGGCTGATGCTGACTTGATCGTCTTTGTCGGCAGTGATTTCCCATTTGGCCGGAATTTCTTCAATCCATCTGCTAAGTTTATTCAAGTTGATATTGATGCTGCTAAATTTGGCCGCCGCCACAATATCGATCAATCAGTATTAGGTGATGGTGCAACAGCACTTCGCCGTTGGGTCGAACTCGGAACAGCCCGCTCTGCGGATGCGTGGTTAAAAGCCAACCAAGAAAATATCCGCAATTGGCATGCTTGGCGCAAGAGCTTTTATAATGACGAATCGACACCGCTAAGGGCGGAACCTATCTTTAAAGAAATCAATCGCATTGCTGAACAGGACGCTGTGTATGTTGCGGATGTCGGAAATGTTACGTTGAATGCGATCCGTCATTTGGAAATGAATGGGGAACAACAATTCACAACCTCTGGTTGGTTTGCTACGATGGGAAATGGTGTTCCAGGCGGAATCGCCGCTCAATTGACTTACCCAGATAAGCAAGTCTTTACCTTCAGCGGTGATGGCGGCTTTGCAATGCAAATGCAAGACGTCATTACACAAGTAAAATACAATTTGCCAATTATCAATGTGGTCTTTTCAAATGATGCCTTTGGTTTCATCGAAGCTGAACAAGAAGATACAGAGCAACAAAAATTCGGTGTCTTTTTAGAAGGAGCTGATTTCGGTAAAGTCGGAGAGGCGCTTGGAGCTGACGGCTTCACGATTACTGAGTATAGTCAATTAGAGCCGGCCTTCACTGCGGCAAAAGCCAGCAAACGTCCAGTCGTGATTGATGTTAAGATCAAAGACGAACGTCCATTACCGGTGGAAGCCTTACAATTAGAGCCTGAAAAATTCTCTGTCGAACAAATTAACGCCTTCAAAGAAAAATACCAAGTTCATGATATGCCGACATTACGTGAACTCTTGAAATAGAATAAAAAGGTTGGGCCATAAATTTTGACCCAACCTTTTTACATTCTACGAATCGTTTGTTTCGCTTCTATTTCTAATTGCTTCGTCAATTCTGCTGCGGACAACTCTCGGTTTACCAAAGCCTGCAGGACCATTGGCAAATTGACCCCCGTCACTAAGGACTGGCGCGAATCATCCATCACACAATAACTAGCATAACGAAATGGCGTTCCCCCAAACATATCTACCAGCCAAACCAGCTCGTCGACTTTAGTTAATAAGTCTTTGGCGTAATCCTCAATTTTTTCTTGCAGTCCTGTAGCACCTGGCTCGATATTTAAAGTTTCCACACAGCTCTGTTCGCCCAAAATAGATTCAGCCGTTTTCAACAGGCTGTCCGCTAAATGGTCGTGGGTCGCGATAATTATCCCGATCATACTGACACATCCCTTCAAAGCCAAGTCTATCCTATTTTAAATCCCAAGTAAATTCTTAACGGTTGACTTGAAACTTCAGATGTTCCCCGATATAATGCAAAGAGGCCTTGCGCCAATACTGATAAAGCGAGGAAAATCATTGATTACAGTAAGTGACGTTAGTTTACAGTTTCCTGATCGTAAACTTTTTGATGATGTAAATATTAAATTCACTCCCGGCAATTGTTACGGGTTGATTGGTGCCAATGGTGCCGGCAAATCAACCTTTCTGAAGATTTTAGCAGGCGATATCCAGCCTTCCACTGGCTCTGTTACTTTAGGTCCAAACGAACGAATGGCTGTGTTAAAACAGAACCATTTTGACTTTGAAGAATATACCGTTCTTGAAACAGTCATTATGGGGCATGAACGCTTATACCAAGTCATGCAGGAAAAAGACGCCATTTACATGAAGGAAGATTTTTCTGACGAAGATGGTATCCGCGCAGCAGAACTTGAAGGTGAATTCGCCGAACTGGACGGCTGGGAAGCAGAACCAGAAGCAGCAGTTCTATTACAAGGATTGAACATTCCAGAAGAGTTGCATCAGCAAAAAATGAGCGAACTGACGGCTGGACAAAAAATCAAAGTCCTATTAGCTCAATCTCTTTTCGGTAAGCCAGATGTTCTGTTACTAGACGAACCAACAAATGGTTTAGATATCCAATCGATCAATTGGTTAGAAGAATTTTTAATTAATTTTGATAATACCGTTATCGTCGTTTCCCATGACCGCCACTTCTTGAACAAAGTGTGTACTCATATGGCCGACCTAGATTTCGGGAAAATCAAGTTATACGTCGGAAACTACGACTTCTGGTTAGAATCAAGCCAGTTAGCAGCAAAATTACAATCTCAGCAAAATGCGAAAAAAGAAGAACAAATCAAAGAATTGCAAGAATTTATTGCTCGTTTCAGCGCTAATGCGTCAAAATCAAAACAAGCGACTTCTCGTAAGAAAATGTTGGATAAAATCACCTTAGACGATATTCAGCCTTCTTCACGCCGTTATCCCTTTGTACAATTCAAACCAGAACGGGAAATCGGAAATGACTTGCTGCAAGTCGATAATGTCAGTGTAACAATCGACGGCAAAAAGATTCTAGACAATATCTCATTTACCTTGAATCGTGACGACAAAGTTGCTTTCATCGCTGAAAATGACTTGGTAACAACTACATTATTCAAAGTTATTATGGGTGATCTAGAACCCGATACAGGAACGGTTCGTTGGGGTGTAACAACCAGCCAGGCTTACTTGCCAAAAGATACGACTAAGGAATTCGACAGTGATATGCCGATTCTTGATTGGCTGCGGCAATACGCCAGTAAAGAAGAAGACGATAACACCTTCTTGCGCAGCTTCTTAGGTCGTATGCTGTTTTCTGGTGATGAAGTAATGAAGCCTGTCAATGTCTTATCCGGTGGTGAAAAAGTTCGTTGTATGCTATCAAAATTGATGCTGTCAAAATCAAATGTCTTAGTCTTAGATGATCCAACCAATCACTTAGACTTAGAATCCATCTCAGCATTGAACGAAGGTCTGATTGCGTATAAAGGTTCCCTTCTATTCGCCTCTCATGACCACCAGTTCATTCAAACGATCGCGAACCGTATTATTGCGATTTCCGAAAATGGCGTGGTTGATCGTGCAGAGACAACATATGATGAATTCTTAGAAAATCCAGAAGTACAAAAACAATTGAGCCATTTGTATTAAAAAAAAGCATTCGCAATTCGCGAATGCTTTTTTGATTGAGGAAGCAAATTAAATAAATTGAACGAGCTGCATTAAAATTGGAACGACCACTACAAACAAGATTGTACTTGTCGTTACTAAGTTCGTCGCGTACTTAACATCACCATGTGCTTCATTTGCTAAGATTGGCAATACAGCCAACATCGGAGTGGCAGATTGTACAATCAGCGTTTGCTTCAACAATGGTGCTAGATTGGCGCTAAAGGCATTTGAGCCGAGAGCGATCAAACCAATCAACACAGCAGGAGCTAAAACAAAGCGTCCCAGTAATGCCACGACTGTATCACGATCGAAGCGAATACTCTTCAAACCAGCATCGTACAAAACGATCCCAATATAAAGCAGTGATAGCGGAGTAACGATACTGCCGACATAACCAAGCGTTGCATTAATAAAGCTTGGCACAGGAATTCCTATTAACAAGAAGATGATGGCTGCGATAAAGCCTAGTAATGGCGGCGGCAATAGTTTCTTCCAGTTCAATTTGGCTTTAGTTTCACCTTTGACTTTAGTTGGATCATCGTTTGAGATCAAGAAGACTCCAAATGCCCAAGTTGAAACTGTGTTGGTTACATAATAAACCAAGAAATAGGGCAACGCTTTTTCACCAAATAGAGCAATATTCAAAGGTAACCCAATAAAGATCGTATTAGCATTCACCACAGCGTTCATAAATATTCCGCGGCGTCCTGGGCGAATCTTTAAAATTTTAACTAGTCCATAGGCCAAGAAGTAAGAGATAATGACGGCTCCAACTGGATAGATTAAGCTACCCGATAACTGAAATAAACTTTCTTTGGTTAAATTCTTTAACACGGATACAAAAATAGATGCTGGCAGTGCCACTCGCGTGATCAGTGATGAAATACTTTTTCCAAAACTTTCATCAAACCAGCCCTGACGCTTTAATAGATACCCTAAAGCAATCATAATAATGATACTCAATACACTTTGAATTGATTGAAAGAAAATCATCTTTTTTCCTTCTTCCTTTTAAACTATTTTTTTTCGCTAACCAAACGATTATCTTCATCGTTCTCTTATTCGAAATCAAGGGGTTAAGAAAGTCTTCGTGAAACCGGACATGGATACCCTGCTGTAAAGCGATTTATTCATGTGAAAATTTTATACTTTCCTTACAGTTGAGTAAATTTCATTAATTTTCAAACTTATGGCAATACTAATGCCCCGGTTTACTTATATAATTTCGTTGCCTCTATCGTTGTTTACATTTAGGACGATACACGCCTCCACAAACTATAGTCAAAACAAAAGCTTAGGATAAATTTTATTTATATGATAATCTAATTTCACAAGAGGAGATTATTATGAACTTTAAAGACCTAGAATATTTCCAACGATTAGTACGTGAGAAAAATTTTACAAAGGTTGCCAATGCCTTTCACGTCAGTCAACCAACCATTACCTATGCAGTAAAACGTCTAGAAGATGAATTAGGAACGCAGCTCGTTTATCGTGATCAATCTCACAAACAATTAATCATTACCCAAGCTGGCTTAATCCTATCCCGACACATTTCAAATATCTTGAAAGAAATAACCATCGCCGTTACAGAGATTGATCGCTTGAAGGAAGAGACCTTAGATTTTGGGTTGCCACCGATCATCGGAAATTTTTACTTTCCCAAGCTCTCTTCTTACCTTTTCAAAAATAATTTAATGCAACACATCCATCTAGTAGATGGTGGCTCGCGTGATCTCTACGGACTTTTGCGCCGTGGAAAAATCGATCTTGCTTTGTTAGGATCAACACAGCCGATTCGTGATGATGAACTGACTAGTGAACTGCTGATTGAAAAGCGTTTTATGATTGTTGTTAGCCCAAATCATCCTTTGGCTAAACGCAAGGAAGTGTCTTTTTCTGAATTGAAGGATGAACCCTTTGTCCTATTGAATGAGCATTATGTCCATCCAACTGCCTTCAAAAAAATGGCTCAGCAAGCTCATTTCGAACCACATATTATCTATCAAAATAGCAATTTGAATATTTTAAAAGGGATGATTCGTGAACAGATTGGTATCGGTTTTTTAGCCGAACTAGCAGTTTCATCCGATGATCATTTGGTGATGATCCCGATTACTGATGAACCTCAACCAACCTTCATGATTTCATTGGTACAACGGGAACAAATTTTAGATTCTACGATTCGAGGACAATTAATTGAACTAATCCGCGACTTCAGCCAACAAAAAGAACACTAAAAAGAAGAGGTTGTGACAATTGATTTTGCCACAGCCTCTTCTTTGAATGATTTCTATTTTCGTTTTTCACCACGAGTGAAGACCGCGATACAGCCAAGGCCAGTATGACTGGCGATAGTCGTCCCTAGCGGAAAGATTCGAACTTCTTTTGGCTGAATACTTTCTTCTAGATGACGTTTCACCTCTTCCGCGCCTTCTTGATCTGCGCTGGTCGTGATAAAGATCGTTTGATTTGCTGGATCTGATGTTGCTTCGCTAATTTTATCGGCAACCAACTGTAAAGCTTTTTTACGTCCGCGAATTTTTTCAACATTTTGCAGCTTGCCTTCAACATCCACTGTAATGATTGGCTTGATATTCATCAGTCCGCCGATCGCAGCACTTGTCTTTGAGATGCGTCCGCCACGTTGTAAGTGATTTAAATCGTCCACAGTCACCCAATGATGATAGGTCAGCTTATTTTCTTCCAACCAGTGATGCAGGTCTGCTAAAGACATTCCTGCTTGTTGTTTCAGTGCCGCTTCATAAACCATCAGGCCTTCACCGCCACTAGCAGCTAAAGAATCCACTACGTAAACTTCCGCATCTGGCAGATCTTCTTTTAAGAGCTCAACTGCCTGCATCGCACTTTGATACGAACCGCTCATTCCAGATGTGAAGCAGATATACAAAACTGGTATATTTTTCTCCGCATAGCCGCGGAAAAATTCTACATAACGACCAACATTAACTTGTGACGTCGTTGGCATCGCTCCATCTTTAATTCGTTGATAAAAATCATCAATCTTAAAATTACGACCCAAATCATCTGCGAATTCCGTGCCATCTATTGAAACATACATCGAAATAAAATCAACGTTGTTTTCTTCCAATACTTCATAAGGCAAATCACAACATGAATCTGTCAGAATCTGATACATTTTAAAATCCTCCAAACACCCACTTAATAGTAAATCCATTTTACTAGATAATTGGTTGCTTGTCTCACAATAAGTTAGATTTGCGCCCAAACACTTTCCATAATATTCGTTTGTGTCCGATCTGGTCCTACAGAAAAAGTAGAGATTCGTACACCAACAAGCTCTGAAACACGACGAACATAGTTCCGAGCATTTTCAGGCAAGTCTGCTAAATCACGACAGCCAGTAATATCCTCACTCCAGCCAGGTAGCTCTTCATAAACTGGTTTGCAGCGATTCAATTCCTTTAAGCTTGCTGGATAATGGTAGATTAATTCTCCGTCTAACTCATAAGCGGTACAAATTTTGACTGTTTCCAAGCCGCTCAACACATCGATTGAGTTCAAAGATAGATTGGTAATGCCAGAAACGCGTTTTGAGTGACGCATAACCACAGAGTCAAACCAGCCAACCCGACGTGGACGGCCAGTTGTTGTTCCATATTCGCGACCGACTTCACGAATTTGATCACCAACTTCGTCAAATAATTCCGTTGGAAAAGGTCCATCACCAACGCGTGATGTATAAGCTTTACATACCCCTACGACTTTATCAATCTTCGATGGTCCAACACCGCTACCGATCGTGACACCACCGGCAACCGGATTAGAAGAGGTAACAAATGGATAAGTCCCTTGATCAATATCCAGCATTACACCTTGTGCCCCTTCAAATAAAACACGTTTTCCTTGATCCAACGCATCATTTAAGATTACGGATGTATCCGTTACATATTGTTTAATTTGTTGACCATATTCATAATACTCTTCAAAAATATCATCAAAGCTCATTGCTTCATCATCAAACATTTTAACAAATTGACGATTTTTTTCTTCCAAATTGATTTTCAAGCGTTCTTCAAAAATTTCTTTATCTAATAAATCAGCCACACGAATACCAACACGAGCCGCTTTATCCATGTAGGCTGGTCCAATCCCTTTGATGGTCGTACCGATTTTATTATCACCTTTTGCATCTTCCTGCAATTGATCCAACTTGATATGATATGGCAAGATGACATGGGCGCGATCTGAGATACGCAAATTATCCGTCATAACCCCACGTTCATGTAAATAAGCCAATTCCGTAACTAATGACTTCGGATTGACGACCACACCGTTTCCGATAACACTGATTTTTTCTTTGTAGAAAATCCCAGAAGGAATCAAGTGTAATTTATATGTTTCATTGTCAAATTTGATTGTATGACCTGCATTATCTCCACCTTGGTAACGAGCAATGACTTCCGCATTCTCACTTAAAAAATCCGTGATCTTTCCTTTACCTTCATCGCCCCACTGCGTCCCTACAACTACTACAGATGACATCTGAACACCTCATTTTATTTTATTTAATCCTGAACCATTGTAACAAGAATAGCGCTATACTTCAATGAAAATTCGAATATTAAAATATAAAGATTATAAAAATAAGGTAAATCACGAACATTATTTTTCAATAATCAGAAAATCAATACAAATTTCGAATACTAAAAAAAGCGCAAGTTCAAGACCTGCGCTAGAAATCTTCTCTCGGTGACAAGGAAGAGAATTTATTGTATTCCTTAATAAAGAGCAGTTCTACGGTTCCTCGTGCCCCACTCCGGTTTTTCTCAATGATTACTTCGATTACGTTACGGTTAGCTAATGATTCTTCCTCCTCTTCACCTTCACGATCGTAATAATCATCACGATATAAGAAAGCAACGATATCGGCATCTTGCTCGATTGATCCTGATTCACGGATATCACTCAACACCGGACGCTTGTCTTGCCGTTGTTCAACCCCACGAGAAAGCTGTGACAAAGCAATGATTGGTACTTTTAGCTCTTTTGCCAGCTTTTTCAATTGTCGTGAAATTTCAGAAACCTCTTGTTGGCGATTTTCTCGTCCGGTTCCTTCAATCAATTGCAGATAGTCAATTAGGATCAAACCAAGATTGCCTTTTTCCTTGGCTAATTTGTGACATTTTGCTCGAATCTCAGATACTTTGATTCCGGGAGTATCATCAATAAAGATATTCGCACGAGACAGGCTTCCCATTGCAACGATCAGGTTTTGCCATTCTTCTTCAGACAGCTGCCCTGTTCGTAAGTGACTCGCTTCAATTGATCCTTCTGCACACAGCATCCGGTTCACTAGGGATTCTGCCCCCATTTCCAAACTGAAAATAGCGACTGATTTATCAGTTTTAGTTCCAACATTTTGGGCAATATTCAAAGCAAAAGCTGTTTTACCTACCGCTGGACGAGCAGCTAAAATAATCAGCTCTTCTGCCTGCAGACCCGCAGTCATTTTATCTAACGCTGCATAACCAGTTGGCAAACCAGTAATTTCTTCATCATTTCTAGCTAACTGGTCGATATTTTCAATCGCAGTATTCAAGACCTCACTGATGGTCAAAAAACCGCTCTTATTACGTCGTTCTGATACTTCCATGATATTACGCTCGGCAGCATCTAAAATCGTTTGTACGTCGTCTCCTTGCTCAAAACCCTCGGTCACGATATTGGTAGCCGTTTGGATCAGATTTCGCAATAAGGACTTTTCTTCCACGATTTTAGCGTAATAGCCTACGTTAGCCGCCGTCGGAACGCTCAAAGCAAGTTCAGATAAGTAACTTAAACCGCCAGCATCTTCCAGCTGGTTTTGTTGTTCTAGTAATTCTTTGACCGTCACTACATCGATTGCTTCATTGCGATCGTTTAGTTGAATCATTGCTCGAAAAATCAGTTGATGACCGCGACGATAAAAGTCTTCTGGAACTATGTACTCCATGGCCGTGATTAAAGCATCGGTCTCCAAAAAAATAGAGCCTAAGGTCGCTTGTTCGGCTTCAATACTTTGGGGTGGAACACGATCTTGTAACATTTCGCTCATGTCTGTTTACGCTCCTCTTCGTCCATCTATTTTACAAAATCTGCTCACTAAATACAATAAAGAGTATAAGAGATTCTCGTAATTTCAAGAACTCTCATACTCTCTTGTAATTATTCCGTTTAAATAAATTATTCTTCCACTACATGGACTTTAATGATTCCCTCAACCTCTGTATGAAGTTTTACCGGAACTTTCGTATAGCCCAAAGTCCGAATCGGATTCTCCAATTCGATCTTGCGTTTATCAATTTTCAAATCATATTGTTTTTTCAACCCTTCAGCGATTTGTTTTGAAGGAATTGAGCCAAACAAGCGTCCGTCCTCGCCGCCCTTAGCTTTGATTTCTACCACAGTCTCTTCTTTCGCTAAAAAGTCCGCTAGTTTTTTAGCTTCAGCCAAAACTTCGGCCGCTTTTTTATCCTGGGCTTTCTTTTGTCCACTCAATTCAGAGATACTGCTTTTCGTCGCTTCTTTTGCTAGTTTATTCTTTAGCAGATAATTTTGCGCGTAACCTGTTGGGACTTCCTTGATATCGCCTTTTTTCCCCTTGCCTTTAACATCTTGTAAAAAAATTACTTTCATTCTTCTGTCCCCTCCGTTAACTGTTTATTAATGGCATCCAATAATTGTTCTTTCGCTTCAGCGATCGTACTATTCGATAATTGAGTAGCAGCATTTGTAAAATGCCCGCCGCCACCTAAAGCTTCCATCACCGTTTGGACATTAATCGTCCCAGAACTTCTAGCACTGATAGCAATCACGCCATCAGTTCTTTTGATGATCACGAAAGCCGCATTAATATCCACCATCGATAACAAAGTATCCGCGGTTTTGGCTGCCGTTACACTATCATACTCATGATCATCCGTCCCAGTAGCGACAACGATATCTTCTCTGACATAATCGCTCTCACCCACTAGCTTACTAATTTCCAAATAGGATTGGATATCGGTACTCAATAGATATTGTACTAAAGAAGCATCCGCTCCACAAGTCTTTAAATAACTAGCGACATCAAACGTTCGGGCTGTTGTTCGAACAGCAAAATTCTTAGTATCAACCGTAATACCAGCTAATAACAGTGTCGCAGTCATCTTACTCATTCTTTGCCGTTCATTACTCTCAAATTGGATCAGCTCTGTAACTAACTCTGACGCCGAAGATGCCGAAGACTCAATGTATGTGAGTAATGATTTTTCCGGGAATTCTTCTCCTCGTCGATGATGATCGATAATGACGATATTTTCAAATTGTTCATACAGATCCTGATCAATTGATAACGATGGACGATGATAATCTACCATAACTAATAAATCACCGGCTTTGCGCTGTCTTTTGGCGGCATCCGGAGAAATCAGTAAATCTTCCAACTCCCCGTTTTTATGAATTTCTGTCAAACAGCGTTCGACATCTGGAATTGTTTCATCCTCATTAATGACGATTCGAACTTTTTTATCATGATAGCGAGCTAAACAAGCAACGCCAAACGCAGAACCGATCGCATCCATATCTGGAAAACGATGTCCCATCACAAATACATTGCCTGTTTGATTAAAAACATTCTTCAAGGCTGTTGACATTGCTCGTGAACGCACGCGTGTCCGCTTCGCAGCACTTGCAGAGTTACCGCCATAGAAAACCGGCTTTTGGCCTTCTCCAGCATTTTTAACCACCACTTGATCGCCGCCACGAACCAATGCAATATCTAAATTATTTTGGGCTTCGTCACCAATCACTTCTAATGATTCTGTTCCATAGCTGATACCCATACTGACAGTAATCAGCATGTCTTGCTTTTCAGCCGAAACACGAATATGTTCTAGCAAATCAAAATTATTCTCGATCATTTTTTCTAAATCATCATAGCGAGCAAATAGAAAAAAGCGCTCTTCATTGACTCGTTTATAGAAAATCCGATAAGAATCCATCCAATCAGAAATAATCGTTGTAATGAAGGAATTTAAGTTTGATACTTCCTTATCGTCTCGACGATCAATTACATCATCATAATTATCTACTGAAAGAATTCCAACCACAGCTTGTTGTTGCTTTTCCTTATTTTCTAACGCATATTCCTTCGTGATATCAATTAGGTAAACAACGCGTCTCTCTTTGTTTAAATCAAAATGATAAAGAATATTATCTATTTTATAAATACTCTTCCCTTTTTCAGCCCGTTGCAGCAATTCATTGACCATATCTTGCTGGTCTTCTTTCGTCAAATGCTGAATCTTTTCTGTAATTGCCGGATTCGACCAAATGAAAGTATTGTCATCATCCCAAGTAATAATCCCTACAGGCATGTCATCAGATACATATTCTAATGCCTCTTCAGCATATCGAGAAGCATCTCGAATTTTCTGTTGATTGGTAATCTCAGTTTGTTTACGTAAAGCAATCATATAAAACCATAGTAAAAGATCAATTAATATAATGATTGCCGCTGATAAAATACTGAACGGCAATACGAAAATTGCGGCTAATTGAATCAGTAGTATACAGAACAAGAAAAAGGACCATTTCATTCTAGGATTCCTTTTCATTTAGAACCTCCTAATTCATTTTACCTATTCATCCTGCTTTTCTATGCTAAAACCCTAACAAGCAAAATGATTAGACTAACAGTGTAATTTTATCACAATCTGCCTCAGCAAGCGACTTTCCTGAATGTTTCACGTGAAACACAAAAAAGAGACTTCGCGTTCGAAGTCTCTTTAAAATGACAGTTTAGTCTTCAGAAACGAATGCTAATAAGCCCATAATACGTGCGCGTTTAATAGCGATCGTTAATTTACGTTGGTTTTTAGCGCTTGTTCCAGTTACACGACGAGGCAAAATTTTACCACGTTCGCTGATGAAACGTTTTAGTAATTCAATATCTTTATAATCGATATATTCGATATGATTAGCAGCAATATAGTCTACTTTACGACGTTTGCGACCTCTTCTTTGTTGTGCCATTCCGTTTCCCTCCTATTCAATTGTTAGAATGGTAAATCATCATCTGAAATGTCGATAGAGGACCCACTAAATGGATCTGAATCTCGATCGAAGTCAGGCATAGTGTTCTTAGCTGACTGAGAGGATTGATTATAATTGTTGTTAAAATTATTTCCCCCACCTTGGAAGCTATCACCGGAACTTGGGTTCTGTTGACGTTGTTCACTTGCAGTACGAGATTCCAATAATTGGAAATTCTCAGCAACAACTTCTGTCACATAGACACGTTGCCCTTGCTGATTTTCATAATTTCTTGTTTGGATACGGCCAGTCACACCTAAAAGAGTTCCTTTGCGCGCATAATTAGCTAAAGTTTCTGCTGATTTCCGCCAAATTACACAATTGATAAAATCCGCCTCGCGATTCCCGCTTTGATTCGTAAAATTACGATTCACTGCTAAAGTAAACGTGGCAACACCTGTACCATTTGCGGTGTAGCGTAAATCAGGATCCTTTGTTAAACGACCAACTAGTACAACATTATTAATCAAAGTAAAGCCAGCTCCCTTCTCGTCAATTGTTTCACGTGAAACAATTATTCTTCAATCTTAACGATCATGTGACGAATAATATCGTCATTGATTTTTGCAAGACGATCGAATTCGTTAACTGCACTAGCTGTTGTTGGTGCAGTTGCATTGACGATATGGTAGATGCCTTCACGGAATCCGTTCATTTCGTAAGCGAAACGGCGTTTTTCCCAAGCTTTTGAATCGATAATTTCAGCTCCATTATCTTTCAAGATTGTATCGAAACGTTCTACTAAAGCAGTTTTTGCTTCTTCATCAATGTTCGGACGAATGATGTATGTGATTTCATACTTCGTGTTTTGACTCATTGATTTTCACCTCCCTATGGACTATAAGGCTCTTAATTCTATTAAGAGCAAGGAGAGCGATCTAAATTTTATCTAGACTACTCACAAATATTCATTATACATAATCATCCTGCAAAAATCAAATGTTTCTTTACTTTAAGGTACGAAAAAAGACTGGAATTGCTCCCAGTCTTCAAACTTTTTTTACTCTTCTGTATCATTTTGTGCTTCTTCAGTAATTTCTGTTGTTTCTGCAGCCTCAACTGTCTCAGTCTCTTCGACTTCTTCGTCTTCTTTATCAACGATAGCCATCGTCACAACTTTCGTGTTTCCTTCCATCTTCATTAATCGTACTCCTAAAGTTGCACGACCTGTTTGTGAAACACTGCCAGCGTTGAAACGAATGATTACACCCTTATCTGTAATCAATAAAATGTCTTCATCACCAGTGACTGTCGTTAGTCCTGCCAGTGGACCATTTTTTTCTTTGACGTTAGCGGTCTTGATTCCTTTACCCCCACGACCTTTGACAGGATATTCAGAAGCTTTCGTCCGCTTACCATAACCTTTTTCGGTAATAACTAGAACTTCTTGATTTTCTTTCAGTACAGCTGAGCCGATCACATAATCTTCGTCTCGTAAGCGAATCCCGCGAACTCCGCTGGCTGTCCGTCCCATATCACGAACAACTGCTTCTTTGAATGTTACAGAATAGCCATCATGGGTACCAATAATGATCGTTTCGTCACCTTCAGTGGACATTACATTTACTAATTCATCACCTTCACGCAATCCAATCGCAATCAGTCCATTCGCACGAATATTTGAGAAGGCCGTAACAGTTGTACGTTTGACCGTTCCTTTCTTTGTAACAAAGAATAAGAAATGACCATCTTCTGCTTGTCCATTCACCGAAATTACGGCTTGAATCGTTTCATTCGAATCAATTCCCAGTAGGTTGATAATTGGTATCCCTTTAGCTGTCCGTCCATACTCAGGCACTTCATACCCTTTCGCCCGATATACGCGTCCGCTATTGGTAAAGAATAGCAATGTATCGTGAGTCGAACATGAGATCAATGTTTTCACGAAATCATCATCGTGAATCCCCATCCCTTGAACTCCACGTCCACCACGACGTTGTGATCGAAACTCAGTTGATGCTACACGTTTGATGTAACCATTATTTGTGAGTGTAATGACAACATCTTCTTCTTCGATCAAATCTTCATCTTCAAGGCTCAATACTTCACCGACTAATAATTCTGTTCGACGATCATCACCAAATTTAGCAGCAATTTCTGCTAACTCCGTACGAATGATTTCTTCCACACGTTCAGGACGCGCTAAAATGTCTTCTAAGTCGCTAATTGTTTTTAACAGCTCTTGGTATTCATTTTCAATTTTCTCGCGCTCTAAGCCCGTTAAACGGCGTAAACGCATATCTAAGATTGCTTGTGCTTGACGATCAGATAATTCAAACCGTTCCATTAATGTCGTTTTAGCGACATCATCTGAAGCCGAATTACGAATCGTTGCAATAATCTCATCTATATGATCTAACGCGATACGTAAACCTTCTAAGATATGAGCACGTGCTTCAGCTTTTTTCTTATCGAAGATTGTTCGACGAGTAATAACAATTTTTTGATGCTCAATATAATTCTCCAAGATTTGCTTCAAGTTCAAGATTCTTGGTACACCTTTTTCAATTGCTAACATATTGAAACTAAAGGATGTTTGCAGTGATGTCATCTTGTATAAATTGTTCAAAATAACAGAAGCACTAACATCACGACGAACTTCGATGACAACCCGCATTCCTTCGCGAGAAGACTCATCACGTAAATCAGTAATGCCTTCTACTCGTTTATCTCGATGCAATTCAGAAATTCGTTCGATCAGTTTAGCTTTATTAACCATATACGGCAATTCGGTAACGATAATTCGTTCCTTGCCGTTCTTTTGTTCTTCAATCTCAATCTTCGCACGAACTGTAATTGAACCTTTACCTGTTTCATATGCTCGACGAATCCCTGATTTCCCCATAACTAAACCGCCAGTTGGAAAATCTGGTCCTGGAATGCACTCCATTAACTCTTGTGTCGTTGCCTCAGGATTTTCCATCAATAATTCAATTCCGGCTGTCACTTCTCTTAAATTATGAGGTGGGATATTCGTCGCCATACCAACTGCAATCCCTGTTGCTCCGTTCACTAATAAATTCGGAAAACGTGCTGGTAATACCACAGGCTCTTGTTCACTGTCATCATAGTTTCCTTGAAAATCAACGGTATCTTTATTGATATCCCGCAGCATTTCCATCGCGATTTTACTTAGACGAGCTTCGGTATAACGCATCGCTGCCGCACCATCTCCATCGACAGAACCAAAGTTTCCGTGTCCATCTACTAACATATTGCGGTAACTGAATGATTGAGCCATCCGTACCATTGATTCGTAAATCGCACTGTCACCGTGAGGATGATACTTACCCATTACATCCCCAACGATACGTGCCGACTTTTTATGCGGCTTATCGGGAGTGACTCCTAATTCATTCATTCCATATAAAATCCGACGATGAACGGGTTTTAAACCATCCCGTACATCTGGTAAAGCACGTGCCACAATAACGCTCATTGCATAATCAATGAAGGATTCTCGCATTTCACTGGTTAGATTGACGTCATGTATATTCTCTCTACGATCTTCCAAAATGATCCTCCTAGTTCGTGTTGCTAAATTTATTTTTCTTAAAAATAAATCTGATATTCATCACATCTATCGTTTCTCTAAATATCCAAGTTTTTAACATAATGTGCATTTTCTTCAATGAAGGCGCGGCGTGGTTCTACTCGATCTCCCATCAACATTTCAAAGACTTGGTCAGCTTCGATTGCGTCATCGACACTGACACGCAGCATCAAACGATTTTCTGGATCCATCGTTGTTTCCCATAATTGATGGTCATCCATTTCCCCTAAACCTTTATATCGTTGGACATTCGGTTTTGGTGACGCAGGTAATTCAGATATTTTCTGGGCTAATTCTTCTTCCGCATTTTTACCTGGTTGAATATAAGTAATATTTTTCCCTTGTTTGATACCGTATAAAGGAGGTTGAGCTATATAAACATAACCTGCTTCTACGATTGGGCGCATATAGCGATAGAAAAGCGTCAGCAGCAGCGTCCGAATATGTGCTCCATCGACATCGGCATCGGTCATGATGACCAATTTATGATAACGTGCCTTTGATACATCAAAATCGGCACCAAATCCAGTTCCCATTGCAGTAAATAAGGATCGGATTTCTTCGTTGGCTAAAATTTTATCCATCGAAGCTTTTTCCACATTCAAAATTTTTCCGCGGATCGGTAAAATTGCTTGGAACTCACGACTACGTCCTTGTTTCGCTGAACCACCGGCAGAGTCTCCTTCGACAATAAACAATTCACATTTTTCTGGATCGTTACTTGAACAATCGGCCAATTTACCAGGTAAATTGCTGATTTCTAATGCACCTTTACGACGAGTGACTTCACGAGCCCGCTTAGCTGCTAAACGTGCTTTAGCCGCCAATATTCCCTTTTCAACAATTCGACGACCAACAGAAGGATTTTCCATCAAAAATTTCATGAAATTCTCTGAGAATAAACGATCTGTCACCGTACGAACTTCAGAATTTCCTAGTTTTGTTTTGGTTTGCCCTTCAAATTGCGGTTCTGGATGTTTGATCGAGATAACAGCTGTTAAACCCTCACGGACATCTTCACCAGAAAGATTCTCATCGTTGTCTTTCATGATTTTTTGTTTGCGTGCGTAGTCATTAATCACCCGAGTCAAGGCCGTTTTGAAACCAAACTCATGTGTTCCGCCTTCGTAAGTATGGATATTATTAGCAAAACTCAAAATATTTGTATGATATCCATCGGTATATTGCATTGCGACTTCAACAGTAATATCCTGCTGCTCACCTTCTACAAAGACAGGCTCCTCAAAAATAACTGCTTTATTGTGATTTAAATGCTCTACATAGCTTTTAATACCGCCTTCGTAATGGTACTCCCGCAAGACTGGTTTTTCTTCCCGTTTATCTTCAATCGATAGCTTCAAACCACGATTCAAGAAAGCTAATTCTCGCACCCGTGTTGCTAATTTTTCGAAGTTAAAAACTGTTGATTCAGTAAATATTTCAGGATCTGGTATAAAATGAACTGTTGTCCCGTGCTTTTCAGTCTCGCCAATTACTTTTAGATCATCTACAACAGCACCGCGACGATAATCTTGGAAATAAATTTTACCTTCTTTGAAAACACGAACGTCTAAACTTGTAGACAAAGCGTTAACAACAGAAGCTCCTACACCATGAAGACCACCAGATACTTTGTATCCACCGCCGCCGAATTTACCGCCGGCATGTAAGATCGTAAAGACTGTTTCAACAGCTGGACGACCTGTTTTGGCTTGAATCCCAACAGGAATACCACGCCCATCGTCACTAACAGTAATACTGTTATCCTCTTCAACTACTACATGAATATGTGTTGCAAATCCGGCCAAAGCCTCATCAATGGAATTATCTACGATTTCCCAAACAAGGTGGTGCAAGCCTTCTGTGCTAGTGGAGCCAATATACATCCCTGGACGTTTTCGAACAGCTTCTAATCCTTCTAAAACTTGGATCTGACTGGCGTCATACTCTTGAGCGCGCTCTAGTAAACTCTTTTCCTCTTCTGTCATCTACGTTTCTTTCCTTTCTATCTGCCCTTGATGGACATAAAAAATATCCGGATGGACCGTCATTTTGCCCTTAACATGATTCAACGTTGTTGTTGTTAAAAACGTTTGAACCTTATTTTCGATCGTCTCTAATAAATGGATCTGACGATTGTCATCAAGTTCACTCATGACGTCATCTAAAAGTAAAATCGGATATTCGCCTGTTTCTTCTTTCATCAAATCAATTTCTGCCAATTTGACGCTTAATGCAGTTGTTCGTTGTTGTCCTTGTGACCCATAGGTCTGAACATTTTGCTGATTAACCTTAAAGATCAAGTCATCTCGATGGGGACCTAAAAAAGTATTTCCTTTGAATATTTCCCGCTTGCGATTTTTCTGTAGTTCATTTAAAAAAACACAACGAATTTTTTCAACATCTTTACTCTCTAGCGGGAGGCTAGCATCATATTCAATTGCTAGAGCTTCTTTTTGATTGGTAATCTTACCGTGAAGATCATTGGACCAATACTCCAGTTTTTTAACAAAACGCAGTCGATTTGCTAAAACTTTACTACCAAAATCTACTAACTGTTCCGTTAAAATATCGAGATATATCTCATCTGTCTGCTTCTTCTCAGATAATTGCTTTAGATAAAGATTGCGCTGTTTCAAAGTCTTCTGATATTGTGCCAAATCATAAAGATAAACCGGATTGATCTGTCCTAATTCCATATCAATAAAACGACGTCTCATTTGCGGACTGCCTTTTACTAAAGAAAGATCCTCTGGTGCAAACAAGATGACATTCAACTGACCGATATAACTACTCAATTTCTTTTGTTCGATATGATTGACTTTAGATTTTCGGCCTTTTTTCGTCAGCAATAATTCTAATTCTAGCTCACTCGTTCCGCGTTGTATCCGACCTTTTATCTGGGAAAAATCATCTTCCCAGCCGATCAATTCTTGTTCGCTGCTAGTTCGATGACTGCGAGTCAAAGCCAACACATAGATGCTTTCTAAGAGATTTGTTTTCCCTTGGGCATTCTCTCCTAAAAATATATTCAGCCGATTAGGAAATTCCAAAACAAGTTCTTGGTAATTACGATAATTTCTCAACTCAAGCTTATTCAGCTGCATCTTGCTCTTCCTTATTTTTGACCATAAAAAAAGTTCCTACCTCAGGAATCTCAATCATCATTCCCGGATAGAGCTTTCGGCCGCGGCGGTTTTCCAACTCGCCATCTACAAATACTGTTTCTTCTGCAAGAAACCACTTGGCTTGTCCACCACTAGAGATTAAATTGATCTCTTTCAATAACTGGCCAAGCGTCATGAACTCTGTTTCTAAAAAAATTTTTTGTTTCACATTCATCCCTCATTTTCATGCTAGAAACACCTCTTCATTATACCCCTTTTTAATCGATAAAACAAATTAACTCGTTGTATTTTTCGTTTTAAGAAGTTCTAGACTGTTTTAATTAATTCACTCAAAAAAAAGTAAAAGGTCTTAAAATCGATTTTAAGACCTTTTACTGAAATTGCATCGTTTGCAAAATATTTTCATATTTTTCTAAAAACTTGTGAAACTCGCTAAATTTTCTAATTTGTTCGTACTGGAGTAATTAATTGAATAAAGGAGACATCTCCTTCACTCGGTTCCAAAGTAAATGGACGAATTGCCGAAATAAATTGGATCTTGATACTCATATCACCAAAAGCTCGTAAAGCATCCTTCATGTAATCAGGGTTAAAGGAAATTTCTAGCGGGTCTCCGCTAACTTTTTCATAAACCAATTCTTCCTCTACTTTACCGATTTCCGGTGAATTTCCATAAAGAATAACTGAATTATCGGCAATTGCTAAGCGAACAATATTATTACGGCCTTCATGAGAAAGTAACGAAGCTCGTTCGATTGCTGCTAAGAACGTTGGTACGGAGAAGGTAATCTCCGTATTGAAACTAGTAGGAATTAAACGATTAGTATCAGGATAGTTTCCTTCTAGTAAACGAGAGTAGAAATACATCGTTGGCGTTTTAAATAAAACTTGATTTTCCATGATACTAATTTCTACTTCAGCTTCTTCATCAGATAATGAACGAGAAAGTTCAACTAAGCTTTTACCTGGAATAACGATATCAAAATCAGTATTCGCGTTTTCTACAGGTACGATCCGTTGACTCAAACGATGAGAGTCTGTAGCAACTGCTAATAATTGGCCATTAGACATCGTGAAGTGAACCCCTGTCAAAATCGGACGACTTTCATGTTGTGAAACAGAAAAAACCGTTTCACCAATTAATTTTGTCAACATGTGGACAGGTAATTTCAACTGATTTTGTTCTTCAACAACTGGCAGATGTGGATAATTATCTGCATCTAATCCATTAACCGTAAAGTGAGCTGCTCCAGATGTAATTAACACTTGATGGTTTTCTTGGACTTCCAAAGTAAAAGTTGCTTCTGGCAAACGGCGAATAATTTCACTGAAAAAACGAGCCTGTAAAACAATTGTACCTATTTCAGCAATTTGTAATTCCGCTTTCTCATCATCAGCGGCTAAAAAAGTTTCAATTGAAATATCGGCATTACTACCTGTTAAATTCAGTCCTTCATTATTTAATTCAATTTTTACTCCTGTTAAGATCGGAATCGTTGTTTTAGTAGAGATTGCTCTTTGAACCGTTTGTAATTCTTGAATAAAGCGTGCACGATTAATCGTAAATTTCATAATGGAACTCCTTTTTTATTTTAATTGGTGTTACTTAAAAAAAATGAATCAGCTAATCTCAATCAATTAGATCAGCCCTTAAGTTTTTCAGCTGTAAGCTTTTTTTATTTATTTAATAATTTAAGTAATAAAAGTAGTAGGGCCTGTTAATGATGTGGAAAAAGTGTGTCAAAGCTTGAAATAATAAGTTTTACACTTGTGGATAAGCTGTGGACAAACAAGATGTTCTTTGTCTTGTTTTCCACAAACTAGCCTAACAGCAGATTTTTGATTTCTGCGATTTCTTGTTGAATGTTGCTATCGCTTTTCATTAATTGACTGATTTTTTCGTGTGCGTGAATGACTGTTGTATGATCCTTTCCACCAAATTCAGCGCCAATTTTTGGTAAGGAACTTTCTGTCATTTCTCGAGCCAAATACATAGCGATTTGTCGCGGAACAACAATTGTTTTGACACGTTTCTTTCCTTTTAAATCTTTTAATTGGATATGATAGAACTTAGCGACTTCATCTTGAATTTTACTGATGGAAAGTTGTGAATTGCTGGTTCCTTTCAAACTTTTTAGAGCGTCTGCCGCGATACTAGTCGTGATATCAGCGCTATTCATCGTAGCAAAAGCTTGTACTCGAACCAGAGCGCCTTCTAGTTCACGGATATTAGAGTCAATTTGTCCCGCAATATAACTTAAAGTATCATCTGGGATTTCAAGATTTTCTGCCTGTGCTTTTTTCCTTAAAATTGCTGTACGCGTTTCTAGATCTGGTGGTGTGATATCTACTGATAAGCCCCAAGCAAAGCGAGAAACTAATCGTTCTTGTAACTTAGGTATTTCATTTGGTAGACGATCACTAGTTAGAACGATTTGCTTATTATCATTATATAAATTCTCAAAAGTATGGAAAAACTCTTCTTGAGTCGCCTCTTTGTCAGCAAAAAATTGAATATCATCTACTAATAATAAATCCACTTTTCGGTATTCCTGTCGAAATTCCTCCGAGGTTTTATTCTTAATTGAATTGATAAAGTCATTTGCGAATGTCTCACTAGAAACATATTTGACTTTTGCTTGCGGATTTATTGCAAGCATTTGATGTCCAATAGCATGCATCAAGTGGGTTTTACCTAACCCCACTCCTCCATAAAAGAAAAGCGGATTATAGATTGATCCTGGTTCTTCAGCAACCACTAATGCTGCTGCGTGAGCCATTTGGTTGCCTTTTCCGATTACAAAGGTATCAAATGTATATTTGGGATTGAGCATTGCTCGTTTTGTTGTTTCCATTTTGGGTGGTTCTTCTTTTTCCACAATGCTAACGGGCGGAGCTTCATCCGGTGTAACAAATAATGGCATAATCTCGTCCCCGGTTACTTTAAAGCCGATTTCGACGATTTTTGCAGCTAGATGTTTTTCCCAATAGCGCTTATGTAAGTCGCTCGTAACTTCGATCGTCAATTGATTATGAGCTAATGATAAGGGTTTAGCTGTACCTACCCATGCATCATAACTGGCAGGATTGAGGTCATTTTTATAACTGTCCTTCAATTCCTGCCAGAAATTGTCCAATGAGGTCAAATAAGTCGCCTCCTATTAATAAATTCAGATAGACATACTTTATCATTTTTTTTAAAAGTTTTCCACAACCAGAAACAAAATAGAAAGAAATTTCTCTTTTTCCACATAATGTATAAAAATACAAAAAAACTATCCACGTCTATGCAAAAACATATCCACAACTATTAGGAAAAATGTGGACAAATCACTTTTTCCACTGAAAAATGCACAAAACCGAAAAAAAGAAGAGCTTGATAGAAAAAGAATATAGGAACTTATTCACACAATTTATCCACCTTGTGGACAAGTTATCAAAAAGATAAAAAAGAGTGGAAAAAGCATTTGAAAATTCTATGCAAGTTTTTTTGTGGAAAAAAGTTTTACACAATTAGTTAGAGTTTATCCCCAGATTTTGTGGATAAATTTTTCTTTTTGGTAATAAAAGAATCTTCAAATGAACAGCGTTTTTGCGAAAAATAAAGAGCTGATTTTTTGATCTGATAAAAAAATACAAGATGAAACATAAAATTTTAGCGAATTTCACTCGCTGTTTTCATTTCATGATTGACAAAGTAGGGAATGAGTCGTTATAATATTCGGGTATGTCTATGTAAAGTTAGCTATGGAGGTGTATTTTAATGAAAAGAACTTATCAACCCAATAAACGTAAACGTCAAAAAGTTCATGGATTCCGTAAACGCATGAGCACTAAAAACGGCCGTCGCGTATTAGCAAGCCGTCGTCGTAAAGGAAGAAAAGTACTTGCTGCTTAAGCCACTGCCGGTCAGTGGTTTTTTTTGTATCCAAAATGTGATTCTTAAGGAATTTTTCTGATAAATAAGGATGATTCCTTAATTTGAAGTATGGTATTATTGTCAGGTATAGATTTAAAAGAAACGAAGGAAACTAGATGCAGAAAAAATATCGGGTCAAAAAAGAACGAGAATTTCAAAAAGTGTTTGAAGAAGGTGCTTCTTTTGCGAATCGAAAATTCGTAGTTTACCGTCTAGAACCTTCTGGTCAAAAACATTTTCGAGTAGGTTTGTCAGTCGGTAAAAAAGTTGGGAATGCTGTAGCACGAAATCAAGTAAAAAGACAAATTCGAGCAGTTTTGCAAGAATTGAAAACTGAATTACCACCTATAGACTTTATCGTGATCGCTCGCCCAGCCACGAAAGATCTGCCTCATGATGAAATGCGTTCGAATCTTATACATGTCTTAAAATTAGCAAAAATATTAAGTTAGGAAGGAAACAGATGTAAGTGAAGAACTATAAAAAAATACTATTAATGACAGGATTGCTGAGTCTCGTCTTCTTGTTATCCGCCTGTGGAACTGGTGAAGTCAGTGCAAGCAGTAGCGGCGTGTGGGATCGTTATGTCGTTTATTATTTCGGCCAAGCGATTAAAGGGTTGTCCTTTGGTAATGTCGGAATAGGGATTATTCTATTTACAATCATCATTCGCATTATTTTAATGCCGCTTATGCATTTTCAAACAAAGAGTATGCGTAAAACACAAGAGTTACAGCCTAAGATCAAAGCACTCCAACAAAAATACAGTACACGTGATCAAGAGACACAACAGAAATTGCAAGAGGAAACAAAAAAGCTCTATGCAGAAAATAATGTGAGCCCTTACGCAGGCTGTTTACCGTTGTTAGTACAAATGCCCGTAATGATGGCTTTGTACCAAGCAATTTTACGAATTCCTGAACTGCGGTCTGGTCATTTTCTATGGTTGAACTTGAGTCAATCCGACCCATACTTTATTTTACCTATCCTTGCAGCAGTCTTTACTTTTGCAAGTAGTTATCTATCTAGCATGAGTCAGCTTGAATCTAATGCTTCATTGAAAATCATGAATTTTGCGATGCCAGTTATGATTTTTGTTATGGCATTAAATTTAGCAAGTGGGTTATCATTGTACTGGGTAATTTCGAATGCTTTCCAAGTAGTTCAAACGTTACTAATTAATAATCCTTTCAAGATTCGTCGTGAAAGAGAAGAAGCAGCTCGTCAAATTCGTGAAAGAGAACGTGCTCTTCAAAAAGCCAAGCATCCGAAGAAAAAACGGAAAAAATAAGACTATCCATCAACTATAAATAAGGAGGTTTAGAAAATGCCTGTTTATGAAGGACCATCGATCGACGAAGCAATTTCAAAGGGATTGCACGCTTTAGGGTTAAAGAAAGAAGCGGTCGATATCGAAATTTTATCAGATGCGAAAAAAGGGTTTCTAGGAATGGGAAAAAAAGATGCTCGTGTCTCGATTGAACCAATTATTGTTGAAAAAAATATCGTTACTTCCGAAGCGGCTGAAGAACCAATAAAAGAACAGTTTGTCGAGGAGAAGCTTGAAGAAGAAGTATCGAAGCCAATTGAAACAACAGACACACCTAGTCAATTAGTTGAATTGGATGAAGATGAGGCCGTCAAAGAATTGGCGCTTTACTTAACGAATATTACGAATGATATGGGTGTGCCTGCTTTGGTTAAGATTCAGCATGAAGCAAGTGGTTTGATTGTCATGAATCTAGAAACTAGCAAGCAGGGGATGCTGATTGGTAAACATGGTAAGATATTGAATGCTTTGCAGTATTTAGCTCAAGTCTTCTTACATCGCGTTGCAAAAGAAAAATTATCAGTAGTAGTAAATGTTGGAAATTATCGACAAAAACGTGAAGAAGTTCTAACGCGTTTAGCGCAACGAACGGCGGAAAAAGTTAAGGAAACAGGTCGTCCGGTATTTTTAGAACCAATGCCTGCCTTTGAACGAAAAATGATTCATTCTGCTTTGAGTAAAGATGAATATATCAAAACCCATTCTGAAGGTGAAGATCCTTATCGTTATTTGGTTGTTGAACCAGCGAAAAAATATTTCTAATTCTGTTTAAAATGAATAGTGCGGAGCAGTTGACCTGCTCCGCACTTTTTTGTGATCTATTTTAGTTATAGAAGTTCTTAAACAAAATTTGAAAAAGCAGGTATTTTGGTAAGAAAACTTGAATTGTTGAAAGATCTATGCTAATCTAACACCAGAATTTTGTAGAAAAAGCAGTCAAAGTGCTCAATCTACTCCTTTTTCAAGGGGTGGAGTAGGCACTTTTTTTATGTTCTTAATTAATAGGAGGAAAACAAGTGGCAGAGATCACCTTAGAATTTGATACAATTGCAGCAATTTCGACTCCGCCAGGTGAAGGCGCGATCAGTATCGTGCGATTGAGTGGCGACCACGCAGTAGCAATCGCAGATAGTGTTTATCATAGCGGAAAAAAAAGTTTGTTAGATGTTCCATCACACACGATCCATTATGGACATATCATTGATCCAGAAGAACAAGAAGTAGTCGATGAAGTCATGGTAAGTGTGATGCGTGCACCGAAGACCTTTACACGTGAAGACATAGTGGAAATTAACTGTCACGGCGGTATTGTGGTAGTAAATCAATTGCTGCAACTAATTTTGCGCTCTGGTGCACGTTTAGCTGAGCCAGGTGAGTTTACTAAACGAGCATTTTTGAACGGTCGTGTTGATTTATCACAAGCAGAGGCTGTTATGGATCTGATTCGTGCCAAAACAGATCGAGCGATGAGTGTCGCGATCAATCAATTAGATGGCAATTTATCTCATCTAATTCGTCGTTTACGTCAAGAAATTTTAGAAACACTGGCACAAGTTGAAGTGAATATCGATTATCCAGAATATGATGATGTCGAAGAATTGACGACTCAATTACTATTAGAAAAAGCCCAACAAGTGGGTCAACAGATTGACGCGTTATTATTAAATGCCAAGCAAGGAAAAATCTTGCGCGAAGGTTTAAGTACCGCAATTATTGGTCGTCCAAATGTGGGGAAATCAAGCCTGCTCAATTATTTATTACATGAAGAAAAAGCAATTGTGACAGAAATTGCCGGAACTACACGCGATGTCATTGAAGAATATGTTAATGTACGCGGGGTTCCTTTGAAACTGATTGATACAGCAGGAATTCGTGAAACAGATGACGTGGTAGAACGCATTGGAGTAGAACGCAGCCGTAAAGCATTAGGAGAGGCAGATTTGATTTTGTTAGTCCTAAATCAAAGCGAAGCCCTAACTGCGGAAGATAGAGAACTATTGGAAGCGACACAAGGATTAAAACGCATTGTTTTATTGAATAAAACCGATTTGCCGAGTCATCTATCGCAAACGGATCTTTCTGCATATTTGAGTGAAGATGAAGTCTTTTCAATCTCCGTTTTAGAGAAAGCTGGGCTAGATCAACTTGAAGAAGCAATCGCAAAACTTTTTTTTGGTGGTCAAACTGGAGAAAAAGATGCCACTTACGTATCGAATACTCGTCATATCGCACTACTAGAAAAGGCTGGACAATCATTAAACGAGGTTCAAAATGGCATTATGGCGGGTATGCCTGTAGATCTTGTCCAAATTGATATGACACGCTGTTGGGATTATTTAGGCGAAATCGTTGGAGATAGTGTGCAAGATGAATTAATCACACAATTATTTAGTCAATTTTGTTTAGGAAAATAGTAAAGGAGCGACTATATGGAATATCAAGCAGGAAGTTATGATGTGATTGTTGTTGGTGCGGGTCATGCGGGTTCTGAAGCGGCTTTAGCAACAGCGCGCATGGGACAAAAAACCTTGTTGATAACAATCAATTTAGATATGGTAGCATTCATGCCATGTAATCCATCTATTGGTGGACCGGCTAAAGGAGTGGTCGTCCGAGAAATCGACGCACTTGGAGGCGAAATGGGACGTAACATTGATAAGACATATATCCAAATGCGGATGTTAAATACAGGGAAAGGTCCAGCAGTACGCGCTTTGCGTGCTCAAGCAGACAAGCATGCGTATGCAGAGGAAATGAAACACACGATTGAAAAAGAAGAAAAATTAACTTTGAAGCAGGGAGTCGTCGATCGTTTAGTTGTTGAAGAGGGTATTTGCAAAGGTGTTGTCACTTCAACAGGTGCAGTTTATTCAGCGAAGGCTGTAATTATTACAGCAGGGACGGCTTTGCGCGGGGAGATTATTATCGGCGAATTAAAATATTCTTCAGGTCCTAATAACTCTCAGCCATCAATCAAACTAGCTGATCATTTACAGGAATTAGGTTTAGAAATTCATCGTTTTAAAACCGGAACACCGCCGCGAGTGAAATCTGGTTCGATCGATTATAGCAAAACAGAGATTCAACCTGGCGATGAAAAACCTAATCACTTTAGTTATCAAACGCCAGATAGTCAGTATTTAACGGAACAAATTCCTTGCTGGTTGACCTATACGAATCCAAAAAGTCATGAAATCATTCAAAATAATCTGCATCGTGCACCGATGTTTACAGGTATTGTAGATGGGGTAGGGGCTCGTTATTGTCCATCAATTGAGGATAAGATTGTACGCTTCGCAGACAAAGAACGTCATCAATTATTCTTAGAACCAGAAGGACGTAATACAGAAGAAGTATATGTCCAAGGGTTATCAACTTCACTGCCAGAAGATGTTCAAAATGACGTTTTACATTCGATTGAAGGTTTAGAAAATGCGGAAATGATGCGGACAGGCTATGCCATCGAATATGACATGGTAGCTCCTCACCAATTACGCCCAACTTTAGAGACGAAAGTGATTGAAAATCTTTATACTGCTGGACAAACCAATGGAACTAGCGGATATGAAGAAGCTGCTGGTCAAGGATTAATGGCTGGAATCAATGCTGCTTTGAAGATTCAGGGAAAAGAACCATTTATCATGAAACGTAGTGATGGATATATTGGTGTCATGATTGATGATTTAGTAACTAAAGGAACCAATGAACCGTATCGTTTATTGACTTCACGAGCAGAATATCGTTTGATTTTACGTCATGATAATGCTGATTTACGTTTGACTGAAATTGGACATAAGATCGGCTTAGTTGAAGAAGAAAACTATCAAGCATACCTAGTTAAAAAGGCGCATATCGAAGCAGAGATAGCTCGTTTACAATCAATTCGCATAAAACCCACTGCTAATGTTCAAAGCTTTCTAAGAGCTAAAAACAGTGCAGAATTGAAAGATGGTGTTTTAGCGAGTGATTTCTTGAAACGGCCAGAAATCACTTATCAAGAATTGTTACAATTTATTCCAGCAAATGCTGATTTGACAGGAAAAGAAGTTGAACAAGTTGAGATCCAGATAAAATATGAAGGCTACATAAAAAAAGCGATGGAAAAAGTTGAAAAGCTGAAGCGGATGGAAGCCAAACGCATTCCAGAGCGAATTGATTATGAGGCAATCAATGGATTAGCAACAGAAGCAAAGCAAAAATTACAAAAAATTCAACCTGAGACAATCGCTCAAGCCAGCCGTATTAGTGGCGTAAACCCTGCAGATATCAGTATTCTAATGGTGTATGTGGAGCAAGGAAAGATAGCGAAGGTTGATAGTGAAACGATCTAATGTAATAGTATATTAAAAGAGATTAGCCCCGTAATATAAAGGGGCTGATCTCTTTTTAAAAGCGTAGTTAAGTTAATTGGATGTTCCATGTGAAACACGCAAGTTATTTTTAAGGATCAAGAGGCAAATTTGCTTGTAAACAACGTTAAAAATAACGATTTTCTAACGAGAGAGTTTCTTATTTCCCTCAATCTAATCACTTTTGATTCTGCGGCAATAATCTGCTCTGGGGCAAAAGCCTCTACGTAGAATAGAAACAAAGAGCTGATCAGAAAAACAGTTATTCACCTCTAATAGAGAGTTAAAGGAAATAGTAATTAGAGTATCTTCAGTGTAATTTTCGCGTTTTTTTGTGATGCAAACAGTAAAATCATTACTTCAGCTCATCTTTAATATTTACGCCATCACTGCGATTTATCAGCTATTATAGCTTTACTTTCACCTTGAACATAAAGATATTTATGATAAAAAAACCACTTTGTTCAACCTTTCTCAATCTAAGCGTTTTCTAAAATACGTTTTTGTGAATAAAGGCACATTTATTCGTCTCTGATACAGCATTTTATTTGATAGGCAATTATCAAAATTAGAATAAGGGTAGGTTGATTGATTTTTTGCTGATAACTCGTTTGTTCAATTTGAATATTTTTATGAAAAAGTATTCCTCATATAAACTTTAATGATCTAGAATCTAGCAAGGGAAAATAAAAAATATGAAAAAAAAGTTCATGACAACGTTCTAGGAAATATTAAAAAAGGAGAATAAAGCTTTCTTAATCTCTGTGTGAAACATACGTAAACCATTGCATGTAAAGCAATAATGCGTTAAAGTAGAGAATAGTCTGTGAAACATTTTTCTGTTTCACGAAAATGAAAGGATTTCTTATGACACCAGAAGAATTTCAAGCGAAATTAGGCAAGCAGGGAATTGAATTATCTGCAAAGCAGATGGATCAGTTCGCGTCCTACTTTCACTTATTAATTGAATGGAACAAAAAAATGAATCTCACGGCAATTACTGAACGTGAAGAGGTCTACCTAAAACATTTTTATGATTCCATTACATTGGCTTTTTCTGAAGCGTTCACAGCGAAAGGAAAGTTATGTGACGTTGGTTCAGGTGCTGGGTTTCCTAGTTTACCATTAAAAATTGTTTTTCCAGAGTTAGAGGTCACCATCGTGGATTCCTTAAATAAGCGAATCACATTTTTGACAACGTTGGTAGAGACTTTAAAATTAGAAGGTGTGTATCTTCATCATGATAGGGCGGAGTCTTTTGGGCAAAATTCTGAGTTTCGTGAAGCTTTTGATTTTGTGACCGCACGAGCAGTGGCACGTCTGAATGTTTTAACAGAATTATGCTTGCCGTTAGTCAAAAAGAATGGCTACTTTTTTGCTTTAAAAGCAGCAAAAAGTGAAGAGGAATTAGTAGAAGCGAAACCGGCAATTGCTTTATTAGGCGGTAAGCTCCTCCAAGCTGAAGATGTTTCATTACCAAATGGAGATACACGGCACATTATTACAGTGCAGAAGAAAAAAGATACACCGAAAAAATATCCACGTAAACCAGGCCTACCAAACAAACAGCCATTAAAGTAGTTTAAATGGATAAACATCACTTATTTTCTTTTGGAAAATAAATACTTTAATATGAACTAGGAGGAAATTAGATGGCACGGATCATATCTGTTGCAAACCAAAAAGGCGGAGTTGGAAAAACAACTACAACTGTCAATTTGGGAGCGTGCTTAGCTCAAGACGGAAAGAAAGTCTTATTGATTGATAGTGACGCACAAGGGAATGCTACAAGTGGTTTAGGTGTGCGCAAACCCGATGTAAAACAAGATATTTATGACGTTTTAGTCAATGAGTTTTCCATTAAAGAGACGATCATTAAGACATCACGAGAAAATTTGTCAATCGTTCCTGCGACTTTACAATTAGCTGGAGCGGAGATCGAATTAACTTCTATGATGGCTCGTGAGTCACGCTTGAAAAGTGCTTTGGCAGAAGTAAGTGATGAATATGACTTTATTTTAGTAGATTGTCCACCATCATTAGGACATTTAACAATTAATGCCTTTACAGCTAGTGATGCGATTTTGATCCCGGTTCAATGTGAATATTATGCGTTAGAAGGGTTAAGCCAATTGTTGAATACGGTTCGTTTAGTTCAAAAACATTTCAATCCTGGTTTAGAGATTGAAGGCGTATTGTTAACTATGTATGATGCTCGAACAAATCTTGGTGCGGAAGTGGTTGAAGAAGTTCGTCGTTATTTCCAAGAAAAAGTCTACGATACAATTATTCCGAGAAATGTCCGTTTATCTGAGGCACCTAGCCATGGCAAACCGATCATCGATTACGATCCACGATCAAAAGGTGCTGAAGTTTATCAAGCTCTAGCAAAGGAAGTGTTAGTTCGTGAGCAAAAATAAAGGATTAGGTCGAGGAATTGATGCTTTGTTTCAAGATCTTTCTGAAATTGAAGAAGTCGATATAAAAAACGATCAAGTGGTTGAAATACCTTTGAGTGATTTGCGCCCCAACCCTTATCAACCGCGAAAATCATTTGACGAAACGTCTTTGCAAGAGTTAGCTAATTCAATCGAGCAATCAGGTGTCTTCCAACCGATTATTGTAAGAAAATCAGCTGTAAAAGGTTATGAACTAATTGCTGGTGAACGTCGTTTTCGTGCTTCAAAATTAGCAGGAAAAGAAACAATCCCGGCGATTATCCGCGAGTTTGATGAAGAGGCAATGATGCAGATTGCTGTATTGGAAAACTTACAGCGGGAAGATTTGAATCCATTGGAAGAAGCCGAAGCTTATGAAATGCTGATGAAAAATTTGAAATTGACGCAAGCGGATGTAGCCAACCGATTAGGGAAAAGCCGTCCGTATATCGCCAATTATTTACGTTTATTGACCCTGCCTAAACTGGTGAAAGAAATGGTACAGGACGAACGTTTGTCAATGGGGCAAGCTCGGACCTTACTAGGATTAAAGAAAAAAGATCAAATCTTGAAACTAGCGAATCGCGCAGTAAAAGAGAATCTGACAGTGCGTCAATTAGAACAGATTGTTACTGAATACAACGAGGGGAAAGCGAAAGATAAGAAAAAAGGTCCTCGATTAACCAAGGAAAAACCTTACTATTTAAGAGAAAGCGAAGATCGTTTGATGGATAAATTTGGAACGGGTGTTGAAATCGTTGAGAAAGACGGTAAAGGCAAAATTTCAATCGAGTATTTGTCACCATCAGATTTGACGCGTATCTTAGATATTTTGAATATTCATTTTGATGAATCTTAGACAATATATATGAATACGTAATGGGAGGTTTGCCAGATGTATGATTTAGGTGATATCGTTGAAATGAAAAAACCGCACGCTTGCCAGACAAATCGCTGGGAAATCATTCGTATGGGAGCGGATATTAAAATTAAGTGTATCAATTGTGGTCATATCGTCATGATGACAAGACGCGATTTTGAGAAGAAAATGAAAAAAATCCTTGAGAAGAAAGTTGATCTATCTCAGAAATAATTCTTAACAGAGAAAGAGTGAAGTAGAACATGGCCTTAACAGCCGGAATTGTGGGATTGCCAAATGTTGGTAAATCTACCTTATTTAATGCAATTACGAAAGCAGGAGCGGAAGCTGCTAACTATCCTTTCGCGACGATTGATCCAAACGTTGGGATGGTAGAAGTTCCTGATTGGCGTCTAGAGCGTTTAACTGAATTAGTCCATCCGAAAAAAACTGTTCCAACAACATTTGAATTTACGGACATTGCTGGAATTGTGAAAGGAGCTAGTAAAGGTGAAGGGTTGGGAAACCAATTTCTAAGCCATATTCGTCAGGTAGACGCCATTTGTCATGTGGTGCGTTGCTTTGACAATGAAAATATCACGCACGTCGAAGGACGAGTAGATCCATTAGAAGATATTGAGACAATCAATTTAGAATTAGTTCTAGCCGACTTAGATTCTGTAAATAAACGCTATACTCGTGTAGCGAAAGTAGCTAAAACTAAAGAAAAGAATGCGGTGGCGGAACTAGCAGTTCTGGATAAATTAAAGCCTGTTTTAGAAGAAGGACAATCTGCTCGTACGATTGAATTTACTGAAGAAGAGCAAAAAATTGTTAAGAGCCTATTTTTACTAACAAGTAAACCAGTACTTTATGTAGCAAATGTTGATGAAGATACTGTTGCTGATCCTGACAGTAATGAATACGTGCAAACCGTGCGGAATTTCGCTGCTAGTGAACATTCAGAGGTGATCGTTGTTTGTGCCGAAGCGGAGGAAGAAATCGCTGAGTTGGACGATGAAGACAAAGCAGAATTCTTAGAAGCAATGGGTATTGAAGAGTCTGGATTAGATCAATTGATTCGAACAGCTTATGACCTATTAGGGTTAGCAACATATTTCACTGCAGGTGAGCAAGAAGTTCGAGCATGGACGTTCCGAAAAGGTACTAAAGCTCCTCAAGCAGCAGGTATCATCCATACTGACTTCGAACGTGGCTTTATTCGAGCTGAAACAGTATCATTTGATGACTTAGATAAATACGGCAGTATGCATGCGGCGAAGGAAGCTGGACGTGTGAGATTAGAAGGAAAAGATTATGTTGTGCAAGACGGCGATGTCATGTTGTTCCGTTTCAACGTTTAGGGAGGAAAGAAACAATGGAACCAGAAAAGTTACAAACGTTGCAAGCAGAAAACAATCAACTTGAAGCGAAGTTGACTAAACGTAACGAACAGTATATTTTTGACTTGAAAAAGGCTTTAAAAGCAGCGAATTTAACAGATGAACAAACTATCGTAGCCTTAAATGAGATGCTGCCAATTTTAGTCGAGGAACAAAAAACTGGGAAAACCGCGCGTCAATTATTTGGAACAGTTTCAGAGCGACTGGATGCAATTGTTAACAAACCAGCTGAACAGAAAAAATCGACTACCGCATCACTGATGTGGCTTGACAATTTCCTACTGTTATTTGGTCTATTAGGAGTTGTTGCAGGGATCATGGGATTGTTTGTTTCACGTGGAACACAAACTGTGACCTATGGTTTAACAACATTGATCGTAGCTTCTGCCGTCGGCGGTTTAGTGTTCTATATGATGTATTTATTTGTTTACCAATTCGAGCAGCCTGGAGCGGATAAATCGAAAAAACCGAAAACGTGGAAAACAATACTTATGTTGGCCTCAGTTACGATTGTCTGGTTCTTGGTTTTTAATGGAGCAGCATTATTGCCGCCAGCGTTAAACCCAATCCTTGATCCAATGGTTATGATTATACTATCGGGTCTGGCATTGGCGTTACGTTATTACTTAAAGAAACGTTTCGGTATTATTAGTAGTTTAGCAACGGCGCCAAGAAGATAATAAAAAGAAGCAAAAACCCCACAAGGGACTTTGCTTCTTTTTTATTTTGTTACCTTAGCAATTATTTTTGCTATTGTTTGTTGCTGATAATCAGCAGTGGCTTGTTGAATGATTTTTTGTTGTGCTGCTGGATTCAAAGTTGGATTTTTCATCAGAGCTTCTTTCACTTTATCTTGGACAAACGACTTTGCTTCAGTTTGCATAGAAGTTTTATTTTCTTGTACTATTTCTGCTAGCTTTTTAGCTTGTTTAGTACTTAAAACCAGCCAATTTTTTTGTACTTCAAAGATATTTTTTTCTTCGATTAACAGATGATTTTTACTAGTAAATCTAAACCAAAATTTCGCAGTATTATTTTTGTAGACCCAATAGGATTTCTTTATTTTTAATTGAGATTTTGTTTGATCCTTTTTTACGAGATTCGTAACATGATCTGTTCCCGTTGATTTTGGTTTTATCTGTGATTCATTGGTTTTATACAAAAAAACTTTTTCTTCTCCGTTACCAAGTGGTTGATAAAGCAACATCTTCATATCTTTGCTATCAGCAGATGAAGTTAATGATTGAGTAGTCGTTTCAGTGACTCTCTTCATACCATAGTGATAGTGATCGTTTGCAATAATAAAACCTAGGCTAACTAAGAATATTGCTGCGAATATAATCGAAAGGAATGTTTGCCAAGTTTTTTTAGCAAAGATATTTGTTAAGGAGAATGCTAATATACTAATAATTGTGACAACAAAAATCATTTTGGAATTCCCCCTTCAATCTTTTTATTCTTTTTCAAGAAGAAGGTGATAATAAAGCCTACTAGTCCGAATATTACAGCTACGAAGAAAGCTGCGTGATAACCAGATAAGGTGGCGTTGATTGCTTGGTCTTTATAAAATAGAGGTAAGGATTTTAGCAAACTTGCTTTTGGCAAGTTGTCCTTTGTGACATTAGTTAAAATACTGATTAAAACAGCCGTACCGATTGAACTAGCAACTTGACGGAAAGTGTTGTTTACCGCAGTACCATGACTAATCAAATTCATTGGCAAAGCATTCATACCGGAAGTAGTAACTGGCATCATAACCATTGATATACCAAACATCCGTATTGCATAAAGAATAACAATCATTACAATTGGTGTTTCTTGAGTCAAGAAAGCAAATGGTAACGTAGCTGCGGTTAGGATTAACATCCCGCTGATTGCTAATCGTTTAGCTCCGTGTTTATCAAAGATTGCGCCAGTAATCGGCATCATTAACCCCATAATCAAAGCTCCTGGCAATAGCATCAATCCAGAATGAAAGGCAGATTCACCACGAATATTTTGAATATATAAAGGAAGAACCATTTCAGCACCAACCATTGCCATATTTACGACACCGCTTAAAATAGCAGCAATTGTAAAAGTTGGAGATTTGAAAACATGTAGTTCTAAGAATGGATGTTCTAAATGTAGTTGACGCCATACGAATAAACCGATAACGAATACCCCTATGACTAAGAAACTAATAACTTTTGAGCTGCCCCAACCATCATTACCTACGGAAGAAAAACCATATAATAAGCTACCAAAGCCGACAGTTGATAAAAAGGCCGACAACACATCAATACTTGGATTAGATAATTGAATGACACTTTTCATCAAAAAGAATGCTAGTACTAAAACTAAAATGACAATTGGAATGACCATACCAAAAAGGTCACGCCAAGTATAATGATCTATGATCCAACCAGATAGGGTAGGTCCTAAAGCAGGAGCGAGACCGATGACGATACCAGCCATTCCCATCGCTGAGCCGCGTTTTTCTGGGGGGAAAATTGACAACATGATGTTTTGAAGCAATGGCATGGAAATACCTACTCCAGCAGCTTGGATTAATCGACCAATTAATAAAGTAGAAAAATTTGGGGCAATAAAACAAGTTATTGTTCCAATCAAAAAGATTGTCATCGCTGTTAGATACAATCTCTTTGAACTAAATTTATTGATCAGCCATGCGCTGATTGGGATCATAATCCCATTTACCAGCAAGAAGCCAGTTGTTAGCCATTGAACACTAGAAGCAGATATATTAAAAGCTTTCATTAGTGCTGGAAAGGCTGTTGTTAATAATGTTTGGTTTAACACCGTACAGAAGGTTCCAATTAATAGTACTACAACTAATAAGGAACGATTGTAGGGTTTTCCGTAAATATCGACCGTTTGCGCATTACTCACGATCTAACGCCTTCTCTCTTTTAAGAAATTTTCAGAAACAATAATTGTTCGTCTGTAACTTTACTGCTATTCAATTTCTTTGTCAACTTACTTGACACCATTGTTAGCAAAAGTATAATCAGAAATGAAGAGAGGGATGCATTGTGAAAAATAGTACGGTCAAGCAACTTCTAGAAAGTGATGATTTATTAGTCGGCATTAGTGAATTGAGTAAAGTAACGGGTGTTTCACCTCGACAGATTCGCTATTGGGAGCAAAAAGGATATATAGAATCAACAGGTGAAAAGAGCGGAAATCGAAAATTTAAGTTACCAATGGTTGTCAAGGTAGAGATTATTAAGCATTTTTTAGATGAAGGTTACACATTGACCGCATCAGTGGAAAGAGCCCACCAGCGACAAAAGAATATCCATCAAGCAAAATTATTGGTACGTGAGGTATTTAAGGGAATTCAGCAAATAGATGATCGTTATACAGTAATACACTTAGATGATTTTATGAATAAGCAAGGCTTTTATTTAATTCGCGATACTGAAACAAATAAAACGACATATCAGATTATTGAAGAAGAAAGTGAAATTACAACGGAAATTCTTGAAAAATGGTTTGAATAAATAGAAAGATAAATGTTAGATGAGGATTTTGCCTCAAGTTGTTGACTTCACTCGTTCATTCTGTTAGTTTTTTTATTAAAAATAATTCTGGGGAGTGGTAACGAACAATGTCTAATTGGGAAACGAAATTTGCAAAAAAAGGTCTGACATTTGATGATGTTTTGTTGATTCCGGCTGAGAGTCACGTATTACCGAATGAAGTGGATATGAGTGTACAATTGGCAAAAAATATCAAACTGAACATTCCATTGATGAGTGCAAGTATGGATACTGTAACAGATAGTAAAATGGCGATTGCTATGGCTCGACAAGGTGGACTTGGAGTTATCCATAAAAATATGAGTGTTGTTGCCCAAGCAGATGAGGTTCGAAAAGTAAAACGTTCGGAAAGCGGTGTAATCATTGATCCGTTTTTCTTAACACCAGAACATAAGGTACAAGATGCCGAAGATTTGATGAGTCGCTATCGTATTAGTGGTGTGCCAATCGTAGAAACGCTTGAAAATCGTAAATTAGTCGGTATTATTACTAACCGAGATATGCGATTTGTAACAGATTATGATATCCCAATCCATGAGGTTATGACAAAGGATGGTTTAGTCACTGCGCCAGTCGGTACTAAATTACAGGATGCAGAAAAAACACTGCAAAAACACAAAATTGAAAAATTACCAATCGTTGATGAAGATGGTCGCTTAAGCGGATTAATCACGATCAAAGATATTGAAAAGGTTATTGAATTTCCTAACGCAGCGAAAGATGAGCATGGTCGCTTATTAGTTGCGGCGGCAGTCGGTGTTACTAGTGATACATTTGAACGAGCAGAAGCTTTATTAAAAGCAGGGGCTGACGCCATCGTAATCGATACTGCTCATGGACATAGCGCAGGAGTTTTACGTAAAATTCGTGAGATTCGTGAAACATTCTCCGAGGCTACTTTAATTGCCGGTAATATTGCAACCGCTGAAGGCGCAAAAGCGTTATATGATGCAGGTGTAGATGTTGTTAAAGTTGGTATTGGTCCTGGATCAATTTGTACAACACGTGTCGTTGCGGGCGTTGGAGTACCACAATTGACGGCCATTTATGATGCAGCTTCTGTTGCTCGTCAATACGGCAAAGCAATCATTGCTGATGGTGGAATCAAATATTCTGGTGATATCGTAAAAGCCTTGGCAGCTGGGGGACATGCAGTTATGTTAGGTTCAATGTTAGCGGGTACAGATGAATCTCCTGGTGAATTTGAAATTTATCAAGGGCGTAGATTTAAAACTTATCGAGGAATGGGATCATTAGGAGCAATGGAAAAGGGTTCAAGTGATCGTTATTTCCAAAGTGGAGTCAATGAAGCGAACAAACTAGTTCCAGAAGGTATCGAGGGACGAGTGGCTTACAAAGGTACTGCGGCAGATATTATTTTCCAAATGATTGGCGGATTGAAGGCTGGAATGGGTTACGTTGGTGCGGGAAACTTAGAACATTTACGTGAAAATGCACAGTTTGTCCAAATGAGCGGAAATGGTTTAAAAGAATCACATCCTCACGATGTTCAAATTACAAAAGAAGCTCCAAACTATTCAGTTGAACAATAAAATATTAATATTTTTAGATTATTGATAATCGAAAACAGAGCGGCCTCACACCACGAGGCCGCTCTGTTTTTGACTAAAATTAAGAACAGAGTTTTAACTATTAGTCTTCTTTTTTAATAACTTTTACATTACCCATATACGGAACTAATACTTCTGGAATCGTAACTGAACCATCTTCATTTTGATAGTTCTCTAAAATAGCGGTGACGGTTCGACCAACAGCTAAGCCAGATCCATTTAACGTATGCGCATATTGAACTTTACTGTCTTCATCGCGATAACGAATCATTGCGCGTCGTGCTTGGAAATCTTCACAGTTTGAACATGAGCTGATTTCACGATAAGTATTTTGGGCAGGAACCCAAACTTCAATATCATAAGTTTTAGCAGCTGAGAAGCCCATGTCTCCAGTACATAAAGTAATAACACGGTAAGGTAAGTTTAGTTTTTGTAGAATAATTTCTGCATTTTGGGTCATTTTTTCTAGTTCATCATAAGAATTCTCTTTATTACTGAATTTGACCATTTCTACTTTGTGGAATTGATGCAAGCGAATTAATCCGCGTGTATCGCGACCAGCGCTCCCTGCTTCAGAACGGAAAGAAGGAGATAAAGCGGTAAAGTAAATCGGTAAATCTTTTCCATCTAAAATTTCGTCAGCATAGTAATTTGTCAACGGGACCTCAGCAGTTGGAATCAACGTTAAATCGCGATCTTCAACTTGGAAGACATCTTCTTTAAATTTAGGAAATTGTCCTGTTCCGAACATTGCTTTGCTATTCACCAAATAAGGTGTAATCATTTCGGTGTAGCCTTGTTCATAGACATGCTCGTCTAGCATGAAGTTATAAACAGCACGCTCTAAACGGGCTGCCAAGCCTTTGTAATAAACAAAACGGCTGCCAGCAACTTTTGCTCCACGTTCAAAATCTAAGATATCTAATTCTTCAGCAATATCCCAATGATTTTTTGGTTCAAAAGAAAACTGACGTGGTTTGCTCCAGCGACGTACTTCGACGTTATCATCTTCATCTTCACCAATAGGAACAGAGTCGTGGGGAAGGTTCGGTAAAGTTGTTGCGATCTCAGTCAATTGTGCATCGATATCAGCCACTTGTGTATCAAAAGCTTTAATTTTTACACCGACTTCTTTCATCTCGGCAATTTTATCAGCAGCATCATTTTTTTCACGTTTTAGTTTTGCAATTTCGCCTGAAACATCATTTCGGTATTTTTTAAGCTCTTCTGTTTTTACTAATAATTGTCGGCGTTGTTCGTCTAAATCCAAGAAACGCTCCAAGACATCTTTTTTGACGCCACGAGTTGCCAATTTTTCATTTACTTCTGCAAAATTATTACGGATCATTTTTACATCTAGCATTGATTTTTCCTCCTTTAAAATAAAAAACACCGTCTCATCCCATGAACAGGGACGAAACGGTGTTGAATTTCGCGGTACCACCCAAATTCAGCCTAAAGCTGCACTTGATTAACGGATATCGACGTTACCCGGTCTTTCTTTCAAAAAACGCAGTATGCGAAACTGGATTTCCCTAAGTTGTTTTGTTGATTTTCACCAGCCATCAACTCTCTAAAAAAACAAACTTACGTACTTGGTTTCCTGCATGTCTTATTGAGAACAGTATAAGCAATCAAAAATTTAAAGTCAATGATTATCCGGCGTAGACTTTATTTGATTCTTATAAAGCGGTAAGTGAATAATAAACGACGTCCAATCCTCATTTGATTGAGCATAGATATAGCCGCCATGAAGATTAATGATATTTTGGGCAATAGCTAACCCTAACCCAGTTCCGCTGATTTCTTGAGAACGAGAACCATCAACTCGATAAAAACGATCAAATAACTGATCAAGGGCTTCTCTGGGGATTGGAGTACCATTGTTTTTAACAGTGACGACGGCTTCATTTTTTGATTTCTCAATCTCGATGATTATTTTGTCGGCTTCAGCTCCATATTTTAATGCATTGGTGATCAGGTTATTAAAGACGCGTACGAGTTTTTCTGTGTCACCATCCATTACCAACTGACTTTCCTGTGTATCTACTTGGATTTGAATATCTTTTTTCTTAGCTTCTAGCTCAAAGTCTGCAGCCAATTGTTCTAATAATTGTACCATATCAAAAGATACATTATTAACAGGAACAGAGGGCTGTCGAACTTTAGAATATTCAAATAAATCTTCTACTAAAGACTTCATTTGTTTTGCCTTCTTATAAGCAATACTGGTATATTTCAGGATTTCATCATCACTTTGATACTGACCATCTTCAATTAAACCAAGATAGCCGATGATTGAAGTCAAAGGAGTCCGAATATCGTGACTGACATTGGTGATCAGTTCATCTTTGGATTTTTCGATCTCTCTCTCGTCTTCAATAGCAGCAACAGTACTGTCAACCAATCCGTTAATACTATCAACAACTTTACTAAGATCACCGCGCAATTCGAAAGGAATTCGATAGTTGTAATTTCCATTAGCAATGTAATGAAGCTCATTTATGATATGACGGAGCTGCATTTGTCGATAGCGCCGAATCAAACGCCAAAAAACAACTAAACCATCAATAATGATAAAGAAAGGAATAACAAAATTACGACCACTCCAAAATATATCACTATCAAAGTTATTAGCAAAAATATCTTTTGAACGATAGATTGCATCAGTTAAATCAGGAGAATTCTGAAGCATTTGTGTGAATAGAACCATAATCGCCACATTTAATAGAAGTAATAAGATAATTGTGACGATACCTTCAGCAATTAATTCACTGACTTCCTTTGAGGTGAGAGTGATACGCTTTTTTTTCTCAATGTTATTTTGCATCAATCTTATAGCCCACACCCCAAACAGTCTGGATCACTTTTTCGCCATCAGTCGCTTCTTCGATCTTATCACGTAAGTGGCTGACATGAACCATGACTGTTTTTGCGGAGACGATACTTTCTTGCTTCCAAACTCGTTCAAAAATTTCATCAGCACTGAAAACACGATTTGGATGACTAGCTAACAGATAGAGGATACCGAATTCTAGAGCAGTTAATTGAATTTCTTTTCCGTCAACTGTTTTTACTTCATGAGAATCTTTATTGATAATCAAAGATTGGATTTCTAGTATATCTGGTTGATCCTCCGCAACATGCATCTGAGTACGGCGCAATAAAGATTTTACTCTTGCCATAACCTCTAAAGGATTAAAAGGTTTTGTTACGTAATCATCGGCGCCCGCAACTAGCCCTTTGATTTTATCCATATCCGTTGTTTTAGCTGTTAACATAATAATCGGAATTTGAGATTCTTTTCTTAATTCCTTTACGACTTGCATACCGTCCATCACAGGCATCATAATATCTAATAATAGTAGATCAATGTCATTAGTAGTTCGAAGTTTACTTAGCGCTTCTTTTCCATCATATGCTTTTACAACTTCATAGCCTTCATTATGCAAATAAATACTAAGTAGTTCGACAATTTCTTTGTCATCATCTGCAACTAATACTTTCATTAAATGTTCCTCCGTCCATATAAAAAATAATTACATTACTATTTTACCAAAGAAATCGAAGGAAGGCGAAACTCAGTACCTTGAGTTAAGGAAAAATCAAAAATAAAATGACGAAAATTAATTCTTTGAGATGTTGAAACAGTTGGCTTGTTGATCAAAAAAACGAACAAAGAACACAACATTTATATTTATTCATCGGGTTTAAAAAAAGTGGAGAAAATTCTTATTTTTTCATTGACCAATGCCTATAAAACTGCTATATTATTTTATGTTCTGAAACAGAAAACAATTTTTCGGAGCACCTAAAATTATCGTTGACAGATGGCTGATTTTCAGTTATTCTATCAAAGTCGCAGAAAACAATGTCGATAATTTCTTCGGAAAAACTTCAAAAAAGTCGTTGACATTTACTCGGTAACCTGTTAAGATATAAAAGTTGCTGAAACAAAGCGACAAACAATGTAGACCTTTGAAAACTGAACGAATAAAACAAACCAAATGTGTAGGGCGCTTCTATTATAGAAGCAAACAACATAGCAAGCAATATGCTAGCAAGTCAATTATTACAATTGAGCTTAACAGTCGGAAGACTGTTTCAAACACTTTTTATGAGAGTTTGATCCTGGCTCAGGACGAACGCTGGCGGCGTGCCTAATACATGCAAGTCGAACGCTTTTTCTTTCACCGGAGCTTGCTCCACCGAAAGAAAAGGA